>Ga0306920_100006924_pt1 | contig 14871 bp, 8 predicted proteins | sample flu12Cox44000170_FD_204666 | JGI IMG/M metagenome (GOLD analysis project Ga0306920, IMG submission 204666) | Lab enrichment of tropical soil microbial communities from Luquillo Experimental Forest, Puerto Rico - flux4day.12C.oxic.44.000.170 (v2)... | ecosystem: Environmental > Terrestrial >... | reverse complement strand
GTACCGCCGATGGCGGGGCAACCGCAATTGCCTTCCTGGGACACGCTCCGAAAGGAACGGCGGCGGCGCCCACCTCTCAACCCCCGCAACCGGAACATCCACCTCTCTTGCATTCCCGTCCTTACCCCGGCAAGCCTCCTGATGGCGCCGGCCCTCCACAGTCGGAACTGCGCCCGGAAGCACCAGGTGACGAAGGAAATCTGTCAGCGGAGGACGGCAACGCTACAGTCCAGTCGCAGCAAGCCGCACAGGCAGCTTCGATGCTGGCTACAGGAACCGGCAACAAGGTGCCCGCCCAATCTCTTCCCTTTCCCGATGCCCAGGGACAGCCGATGCCGGTGAATAACACCACGCCCACATCGCAGCCGTTTCCCGATCAATTTGGCAATCCCGTTCCCGTGAAGCCATCCCCTGGAGGATCGCCGTTTCCCACTAAGGGATCGGGATCGCAGTCGAACAATTCACATCAGTGATTAAGCGAGGCGGAAGAGACTCTGTTGCAACCTGCGCCTGGGTTCGAAAAGTTAGAACACGTGAGCCAAACAACCGGCGCCGTAGGCGCGGCATATCCTAGCCCAGCTTGAGGGTTTGTGTGAGAACTCATCTGGAAGTGCGAGTAGGGATGAATCGCATAAAATCCAGCCGCGAAGCGGCGCGATGGGTTGAGCCCGGCTCGTAAGAGCCGGGAAAATGGTAAAACGATCGGAGTCGCGTAGCGACGGCACAAGTCCTCACACAGCCTCTCTCAGCGGGGCGTGACCGTTACTTCCGCACTGGCTGCCTTTGATCGGTCCGCTTTACTGGTCGCGATCACGTGGTAGGTTCCGGCGGTGGCAGGAGCGATATAGACGCCGATTGTCGAGACTGTCCCTCCCCGCGCCTCTGCTCCTCGATTCACCACCCTGCCGCCGGAGTCGCCCTCCTGTATGGACCAGGTTACGTCGGTGTTTCCGGTCCCTGAAACGGTCGCGGCGAAGTCGTGCGCGGCGCCCGAGGCAACCTGCGCTTCGACTGGAGAAACCGTGATACTGATGTTCTCCGTACTTGCGGCTTTGCCCGGCGAGCGCAGCATCAGGTAGAGGAGTCCAATAATTCCAAGCGCCAGCACCACCAGCAGGATGATGAGCAAGCGGCGGTTGCCCGCTTGACCAGCGCGATCATCATAGTAGTAAGAGAAGCTGTCGTCAGCAGCTGGAGCGGTCTGAGTCGCTGCGGCTGCCCACGGGCTATTTGCCGCTATTGTGGCCACTGTTGCGGGCGCAGCTGGTTCGGTGTCATAGAGCCAGCCAGATGACGCCGAAATTGCTGCATGCGATTCGCCCGCTTGCATGGGCTGCCCGCAGCTTTCGCAAAATCGATTTCTCTCGGGATTGACTCTGCCGCACCCACGGCAAGTCCGCGTTTCCATAGTTCCCGGCGGGCGTTCCGGGGAAACCGCTGGGAAGTCGTCAATAAGAGCCTCGGGCGGCATCACATCTCTGACGGAGGCGATTTCCTCGGCTTGCAATAGTGAGCGTTCTGCTTCTTCGGTAGCAGGCTGTTCGAGAATGGTGGAGGGCTGCTGGTGTGGAGAAGCGGAGCCAACGCGAGGTGATTCTGGCTGAGAAATCGGAACCACGCTTCGAGTCTCGGATTGGCTCACACCACTTGTCGTTGCCGCCGCCGTGTTCAGCGGCGCGTGGAAGACCTCGGCAGTGGACTGAGAGCTTCGGATTTGGTGCGACAGGTCAGGAACTGTGCTTGCCGCTTCAGCGCTTGGCGAAGCCCGCCTCTTCGCCGCGCGGGGCATTGCCGGAGTGCCGCACTCAGCGCAAAATTTGTCGGTGTCGCGCATCTCCTCGCCGCAGTTTGTGCAGAACATCGCCACTCCTTTCCCTCGCTCAGCTAACTCTCCGTAGAAACCCGATGGTACAGCTATTTACTCCGGCTGCTGCTCCTTGATGAGCACTACGTCGGCGCTGAAGCGGCCGCGTGCGACTGCGAGCTTCTGATTTTTCCAGTCGTATGAATAATCGTAGATCAGCAGATCATTGAAAAAAGTGACCGGAACCGCATCGCCTCCATCCAGCGATTGCCGGACGATGTTTGAAACGCCATGCTGATTGGCCGGGTAGTAGATCGAACGGCCGTCGGGCGAGAACCGGATGCCACCGGAGAGACCTCGGCTGGGCTCGAAGCTTTTGACTGGCGGCCCGCCGTCGACGTCGATGATCTTCATAACCAGGCGTGCGGCGGCTCCGGCGCCCTCGACCGCTCCAGCCGCTACTGTCCGTCCGTCGGGTGCGATGCTGGCAAAAGTCGCGAAGCCATCGTAGATCTGCTTTGCGTCGCCGCCTTCCAGCGGTATCCGCATCAGCCGTTGCTTCCCCTTCTCCAGCGAGGTGTATAGGAAGAACTTGCTGTCCGGGGAGCAGAAAGCGGCCTGGTCAAGCTTTCCAGAGGTCACAGGCCTTGGACCGCCGCCCGACTCCAGATCCAGCAGGAAGACATTCAGAGCCTTCGTCTGCTTGTTCGGCATGCTGAACAGAACATGCCGGCCATCCTGGCATACCGACAAGCCAAACATGGGCAATCGCTCAGAGAAGACGACTGTGCGACGCGAGCCGTCAGCATTCATCGTGTCGAGGTGGCCGTCATTGTCGATCACCACCAGGCGGCCGTCGGAGGTCCATCCGACGCTCCGATCACCTCGACTCTCGATCATCGCTGGCGGCGCAGTATCGTTTGGCCGCGAGCTCAGGGTGTAAATGCCAATGCTCGGACTCAGCTCGACGCTGATCAGTTCCTTGCCGTCATTTGGCACCGCCAGAGTATTGCTGTTGTAGATGTTCAGGTCATTGGTGATGCGGCGAAACTTGCCGCTGCGCACTCCCACCTCTCCGATTTGCCCCTCCCAGTTCGTCGCAATATCCTGGAATACAAAGGCGATCGTCTTCCCGTCAGGTAACCACACTGGTTTCGACAGCAAGGCCGTTGCGGAGTAGATCGTGCGCTCTTTGCCACTTTCAGGATTGATTCCCACCAGGCGTCCCAGGCTGGCGCCACCTGGGTCGAGAATGGATGCAACGATTGTCTCACCGTCCGGCGACCATGCTGGATCCTTGTAGCCAGGCAGCGGCAACTTCGCGAGCACTCTTTCATTGCTGCCGTCGGAATGTGCGATGATCAGCTTCGAGTCGGCGTCCGCAGAACTATTACGCGAGAAGACCAGTTGCTTGCCGTCGGGTGAGAAACTGACCGCACTGTCCACATCCGTGATCAGCAACCGTGGCGTACCACCGAGCACGGGCACCTGATAAAGCAAGGCCAGATCAGGCCGCTGCGGCTCGATTCGCACAAAGTACAAATAGCTGCCATCAGGGGAAAAAGTCAGCCCGGTGTAGTGGGTCTCGGTGGAGGGGATAATTTCCTGATTGCTCGCTGTGGTCTTGTGCCGCATCCACAGGCTCTCCATTCCCCGGCCATCGTCGTGCACATTGAAAACGTAATGCCCGTCGGGGGAAATTGTGGCAAGACGCGACTTGCCGGTGTCGGTCAGCTTCTCCAGAGTCATGCTCTGGAAGGCTCGCGGTGCACCGCTGGCGTGGATCCGGAAGAACGAGTACACCCCAAAAGCGGCTGCGGCCAGCACGATTAGTGCAACCGTCACAATGATGCCCGCGCCGGCCTTGTGCTGCCGTGCAACTTCCACCACATCAGAGGAAGGCCGCGACTTCAATGCTTCTGCGGAAGCTGGTACAGCTGCAACAGGAATCGTCGGTGCGGAACCGGAAGGCGGTGTGGACGAAACAGTTGGTACAGTGGCGCTGGCAAACGTTGCGGACTGAGCCGCAATTTTGCCTGACCCGCTATCGCGCCTCAGCCGCTTTAGGTCGCCGCGCAGCTCCGCGGCAGTTTGATAGCGCAGGTCGACATCTTTCTCCAATGCCTTCTCGATAATCTCTTCCAGCCTGGCCGGCACCGCCGGATTGAACTCTCTCGGAGGAGGAGGATTACGCGTCAGAATGCCGGTGAAAATTACAGCCGAGGTACTTCCTTCGAAGGGAATTCGCCCGGTGGCCATTTCGTAGAGGATGGCGCCCATGGAGAACAAGTCGCTGCGCGCGTCGAGCTCTTCACCGCGCGCCTGTTCGGGTGACATGTACGCTACGGTGCCAACCGCCGTTCCGGGAGAGGTGAGATGGGGGGAGACGTAGGTTGGAGAATCGGCGCTTACCGTCTCCATCACTGAGCGACGTGCCTGAACCAGCTTGGCCAGTCCAAAATCGAGAATCTTGGCCTGTCCCCGGTTGGTGATGAAGATGTTCGCCGGCTTCAGGTCACGGTGCACAATACCTTTCTGGTGGGCAACGTCGAGTGCGTCTGTGATCTGAATCCCGATGTCGAGGATCTTGTCCAGCGGCATCGGATGGCCATCAACCTTCTCGCTCAGGCTCTGGCCTTCCAGCAGCTCCATCGCGATGAAGGTGTGCCCTTCGCACTCTTCAATGGCGTAAATCGTGCAGATATTCGGGTGGTTCAGCGCCGAGGCGGAGCGGGCCTCCTGTTTGAAGCGCTCCAAGGCATAACTATCGCGTTCAGCCTCGCTGGAGAGAAACTTCAACGCGACACGACGGCCCAATTTGCCGTCCTCAGCTTCGTAAACTACGCCCATTCCGCCCGCGCCGAGGCGCCGCAGAATCGTGTATTGCAATAATTGCTTGCCAACAACGATTTCCAAACTGATGATTCTCCGGAATCAGACAGCTATTGTCCTGTGGGGGAAGGCACCGAGGCAACTACGACAGCACTCGGGGGATTGTCCAGGGCGACCCCCGCAAACGAAATGCCCCCCGCTGCTGTTTCCGTCCACCCTACATTCCGTTGCTGCTCTGGGGCTGATAAGGACTTTGCAGGTATTTGCGGGCCTCATCCAGCGCGTTCTGGGTGTTGTCATTCGTCTGCAAGGCCTGCCGGTATTCGTTGGTTGCGCGCTCGCGCTGGCCAGTCAGGTCGAAGATTTTGCCCAGCTGGATATGACTCCAGACTTCGGTCCAGCGCGGCTCGCCGTCGCCGTTCAGCGCCTCGCGGTAAGAGTTAGCAGCCGCCTGGTAGTTGTGCTGCAGGAAAAAGACTTCGGCGATCCGGTAATTCGCCAGCGAGCTGTTCTTGTTGGTTTCAAGCGCCTTCTGAAATTCCTTCAGCGCCTCAGTCAAATCGCCCTGTTCCACATCCGCCTGGCCGCGGACGATGGAGGCACGTACCCGCAATTCGGCGGAGTTTTTCAACACCCGATTGTTGGAATCTATCGTGATCTTCCGTGGCTTGCCGAAGGTCTCCACGGCATAAGCGGAGTCCGTCCCGGAAACTTCAACGCGCTTGGTCTCTGTTTTGCCGTCGGTATCGATCTTCAGCTCAACCGGCATGCGGAACAGGTCCATATCTTGCTGAATCTCACCCACCACCCGGAAACCTTTTTGCGTCCGGTAGATTGTGTACTTCTCCTTGAACTCAGGCGCTCCGGTCGAGTCAAGCCACTCGGTGAAGAACCAAGTGAGCTGCTGGCTCGCCTCCTTCTCTGCGACCTTGCGAAAATCGTCAACCGTTGCCGGCTTCCCCGAATACTGGCTGACGAAGTTACGCATAGTATTGTCAAACGCCTGGTCGCCGATGACCCAGCGCAGCATGTTCAGAATGCTCCCGCCTTTGTCTGTGGTCAGCGATTGAAATTCGGCCGAGAAGGGATCGAGCTTGCCCACCTGCGCCAGAGGCACCGTTTCATACGCCAGTGCGCCGACCGCCATGTCCTTGCTCATCTCTTCGAAGCCGGCTTCGCCGGCCACATGTTCTACGTAGAGCGCCTCCGAGTAACGGGCAAATCCGTCGTTCAGCCACCAATCGTTGCGCGTGGCGGGACTCACCATCGTGCCCCACCATTGATGCGCTACGCTGTTTGCAACCAGCCGGTAATTCACCTTCTGGTTGAACGCACGCGAAGCAATGGCTGCAATCTCAGGGGCCCATGCCGATGGCACGGTATCGTTCGGCAGCTCTACCAGACTCAGCTTGTTGCTGTAGCTTGGGCCAAACGACGAAGTGTAAAAAAAGAACGCCTTCGAGGCTGTGTCGGCGTACTGCGCAGCAATCGGTTTGTTCTGCTCCGACGTGTACACCGATATGTCCAGGCCGCCTTCGTTACTCTTCGTCTGGACATATTTGCCGATCAGGATCGTGCCCGGGAAACTCGGCTTGTCGTAAGTGAAGGTGTAAATCCTATTGCTGCTGGGAGCAGCCAGACGGATTGCCTGGCTGCGCGATGAGGCCCTGCGAGCCAAAGTGGCAGCCGTATCGAGAGAGGGAAATTCCCCAGTACTCTCCCGTCCGCTGCCGATCACCGTATAACCGGCCGGAACGCTGATCCCGATCGTCGAGGTAAAACGGTTGGTGCCGTACCCAGACATCGGGAACCAACCACCTGCATACAGCAGGTAGCTGTAGGGGTCGCCTACATAGGCAAGCTTCAGGCCCGGCACTGGGCTGTCGTCACCTGATTGCAAAGTGCCTTCATATTCAAATATCAGGCTGGTGCTGCTTCCTTTGCTAAGGGTGCCGGGAAGGGAAATGCGTACCGTGGAGTCCTGGCTGACCCGCTCGGCCGAGAGCGGCTCTCCTGTCGGGTCGAGCACCCGGATGGGCCTCAGCCCGTTATGAAGGGTAAAGGTTGCAATCGTGATGTCGTCCAGAGCGGTGAACTTAACGCGGGCTATGGCTTTGAGTTGGTGGGTCTGCGGAGCGACTGCCGCCTGGATGGCTTCATCGTCCACTTGTAGCCGCTGCCTATCAGCAGCCAAGGCGACAGGCACTAAAACGGCCAATAACGAAAGAATCAAGACGCGCCTGAGGGGCCGCGCTGCAGTCTGCATTCTGGAGAGGACTCCTGCTCTACAGGTCACTATAAATGATGAAAAATCTACATGGAAAGATGCGCTTCGGCTGCTCACACTAATGATCCAATTCGGCGAGGATGGCTCGCGCGGCACGGCGGCTCGCATTGTGATCTGAGGCTCCCACCTTTAACCGCTGGCGCACTTCGCTGAATTCCTGCATCATGCGTTGGCGATCCCCGCCTTCCGGAAGCAATCGCTTAAGCTCGCCCACTACCCGCTCGGCGGTGAACGCGTCCTGCACCAGTTCCGGCAAAATCTCGCGTCCGGCGATCACGTTTGGCATGGCGAAGCGCTCAACCTTTACCAGACGCCTTCCCAGCTTCCAGGTGAGCGGGGCCACGTTATAAACCATAACGAACGGCGTTCCGGCTAGAGCCGCTTGCAACGTGGATGTCCCGCTTGCGACTGCGGCCGCGCGGGAATGGGTCAGGGAAGCTTGTGCGTCGTTCGTAAACACTACATCCTTCGCGAGATCGCCCGGGAGGAAACCTCGCATCCATGCTTCATTTAACGTAGAAGCGACCGGTACTATGTAAACGTAATCGCGTCCTAGAAGTTGTGCTGCTTTCAGCAGTGTCGGGAAAATCCGCGATACCTCTCCTTGCCGGCTTCCCGGGAGCAGCCCGATCCATGTCTTTGCCGGATCGATTTTGTATCGCGCTGCAAATTGCTCACGATCCACTGAAGCTTGTCCGCCATCGATAAGCGGATGGCCCACAAACTCGGCTTTGACCCCATGTTCTGCGTAGAACTCTTGCTCGAACGGGAAAATCACCAGCATTTTATTTACAAATTTGCGGACGAGCCGAACGCGCGACTCTCTCCAGGCCCAAAGCTGCGGGCTGACGTAGTACACGACCGGAATACCTCGTCGCTGCAGTTGCCGCGCCAGCCGGAAGTTGAAATCGGGAAAGTCAATCAGCACGGCGATCTCGGGCCGGCGGCGGTCCACCGCAGCCACCACCTCGCGAAACAGTCCATAAATGCGCGGCAGATGTCGCACCACCTCCGCAAGGCCAACAACCGCGATCTCATGAGCATCGACAATCAGATCGCATCCAGCCTCTCGCATCGCCTCGCCGCCCACTCCGAAGAACTCAGCACCGCGCGTCTGGCCACGCTCGCGCAACTCCTCGCGAAGAGCTTCGATCAGGCGAGCGCCATACAGTTCACCCGAAGCTTCTCCCGCCGAAACAAAAATGCGCATGATGCGATTATGGCATTCGCCTAATGGCCCTCTATCATTGATCAGAGAGAGTGCGGCGCGGGCCGCATCTCTGCCCACGTTAGCTCCTGCGCAGCGCAAGCCGGGAACCTTTGCTGCCGGCAGATCGTAAGCTTAGGTGAACACCTGAAAATCCAGATCGCTCTCCAGTACTAGCGGGCCCTGCGAAAGGTGATGAAATGAACATGCCCTTCCGTGTGTTTTGGGCGGCCATTCTCGTGATGCTCAGTGTCTTCGTATGCGAGGCGCAATCCCCATCGGCTCCGGCATCCAGTCAAAATAGCCAGATCGACATCCCCACGACTGTTCCTGCTGCCGCACAGCCTTCGGATCACTTCGACGTGAACGCGGCAACCCAAGCCTATCTTGCGGAGATGCCAGAGTCCGCCACAGCCCGCTCCGACGCATACTTTGAGGGCGGCTACTGGCTCATCCTCTGGGATTTTCTTTGTGGGGCGGGCATTGCGCTTCTGTTGCTGAACCTGCGCTGGTCCGCAGCGATGCGTAGCTTCGCGGAACGCATTACCCGCTTCAAGCCGCTGCAGACCTTTTTCTACTGGGTGCAGTACCTCCTGGTGGTGACCATATTAGGCGCCCCGCTGGGGATCTATGAAGGGTACTTCCGGGAACACAAGTATGGCCTCGCCACGCAGACCTTTGGTCCCTGGATGGCCGAACAATGCAAGTACCTGCTGGTCAATATGGTTCTCGGCGGAATCCTTACGGTGCTGCTGTTTGGAATTGTTCGCAAGTTGCCGCGCACCTGGTGGATCTGGGGCGCGGTAGCAACCATGGTGTTCCTCGTCATCACCATCATGATCGGTCCTGTGTACCTGCAACCGATCTTCAACAAGATCACCCGCCTGGATGATCCCAAGGTGACACAGCCCATCCTTAGCATGGCAAGAGCGAACGGCATACCCGCCCACGACGTGTACGAAGTCGATGCCTCGCGCCAGACCACCCGTATGAGCGCCAACGTGAGCGGGTTCGGCAACACCATGCGCATCACCCTGAACGACAACCTGCTGCGCCGCGGCTCTCTCGAGGAGATCGAGGCGGTGATGGGTCACGAGATGGGCCACTATGTGCTCAACCACATCCCCAAGGACATGATCTTCTTTTTCGTGGTCTCCGTCTGCGGGTTTGCATTCCTACGTTGGTCGCTGGGATATTGCCTCGCGCGCTGGGGAGATATGTGGCAGATTCGAGGGATCGGCGACCCGGCGGTGCTTCCCCTCGTAGTACTGCTCAGCTCGATTTTCTTTTTCGTGCTTACCCCCTTCCTGAACACGCACATTCGATCCTCTGAAGCCGAAGCCGATATGTTCGGCCTGAATGCCAGCCGCCAGCCGGACGGATTCGCGCAGGGCGCGCTCCATCTTGGCGAATACCGCAAGATGCGTCCCGGATCGATTGAGGAGTACATCCTCTACGATCATCCCAGCGGCTATAACCGCATTCATCGCGCGATGCAATGGAAAGCGGAAAATCTCAGGCTGTTCAAGCCGGCTCCGGCAGCTCAGAACGAGCAGGAGAAGACAGCCAGTCAAATGAGTCCCTGAGGATGGATTGGGTGTAGAATCTCGGCCACAGCGTTGCGCCAGGCCGCCACCAACGGCGAAATAGCTCGGCTGCCAGGCGATTGCTCCGCAGCCGAATGAGTCCCCGCGCAACCGCTTGGGGGACCGATGTTCTGGCATTCTATGCTCGCCGCCGCCTGTTTTCTGGCGCTGATTCCTCCTTCACATGCTCAACTTGGCGGGGCCGGCAACCTGCGGATCCATGTGACCTACAGCAATGACCGCGCTGTTCCACGGCACATGCTGGTTCAACTGATGAATGGCTCCAGCAGCACTCCAATCTCGACCTCTTATACCAATGACACCGGGATGGCCGAATTCAGCAACGTCCCTGTCGGCGTGTACCACGTGGTGGTAAGTGGCGACGGCATCCGGCGCACCGAAAGCCTGATGTTCGAGGTTGATCCCCGGAAGTTGACCCAGACCGAGTACGTCCCCGTGCAGCGGATCGATGAAGAAGGGAACACATCGTCCTCGCGAGATGCGCTGGTGAATGCCGCCGAATTGAAGATTCCCGGCGATGCGCAGAAGGAATTCCAGAAGGCCAGTGAAGCCATGGCCCACGAGGATTGGAACAAAGCGCGCGATGCCCTGATGAAAGGCATCAACATCTATCCGCAATACGCGCCCGCGTACAACAGCCTCGCTATCGTTTACAGCAGGATGAATGATGCTGGACATGCTCGGGAGGCACTGCAGAAGGCGATTGTTATCGACCAACGCTATGCCACGGCCTATGTGAATCTGGGAGAGCTGTACATCCGCGACGGCGACTATAAGCAGGCGCAGGAGCTCCTGACGAAGGCCGTGTCAATCGATCCTCAAAATGCAAAAGGTCTCATGCTGCTGGCAGATGCTCAACTGCTGAACAAGGATTATGAGACTGCCATTGCGACAGCCAAGCGGGCGCACGCCTTGCCGCACGATAGCCTCGCCCTGACGCACTACATATGCGCCAAAGCGTACGAGCACCAGAACCGTCCACAGGATGCGATTGCGGAGCTGCAGCTATTTCTTCAGGAAGAACCCCAGGGTGCCCGCGCCGATCACATGCGCGAAGAGATCAAGCACCTGCAGCGGCAGGTACAGTGATCCTTAACCTTCCGCCGTCTTGAGCTTCAAATTGCTCTTGTTCTCTTCCAGGAACTCTCGCAACTGGTCGGCGTTGTCCAGCAGGCGGACCCACTGTTCGTAATAAAGCGTCACTGGGAAACGCCCCAGTCCATAGACGCTGACTGCGCCCTTCTCGCTCACCCGGAAATCAATCGAGCGTCCTTTGCGCCCCTTCAGTTTCTCTTCCGCCGCTGCCAGCTTGGCTTTCAGTTCTTCGTATGTTGGTTCAGACAAACATCACCGCCTGTAACGATTGTTCACCCCACTCAAGTGTAAAGCAGCGACGAAGCCTGACAATTGCGCGGGCTTCGTCCAGCTGCGAAGCTTCTACCTGCCCGCCACCTGCTCGCGCGTCATACTGGCAATAATAGCTTTAGATTCACGGAGCAAGCCCTGCTCGTCCAGACGCGCGAATAGATCAAGAATGCGGGCTACTAGACCAGTCCAGCCTGTCTGATGACTGGCTCCGAGCCCGGCGCCATTGTCTCCATGGAAGTACTCGTAAAACAGAATGTAATCCTTCCAATGAGGATCTTCCTGGAATTTTCTGGCTCCGCCGTAAACCGGACGCTTGCCATTTGCGTCACGCACAAAGATGCCGCCCAGGCGGCGCCCGATTTCTTTTGCTACCTCGAACAGCGTCATGTAGTTGCCAGAACCGGTCGGACACTCGACCTTGAAGTCATCTCCGTAGAACGGATACATGGTCAACAAGCCGCGAATGATGAGCGCATTCACTGGCATCCAAATTGGCCCACGCCAATTGGAATTACCCCCAAACATACCGGTGTTGGATTCAGCAGGTAAGTACTGCACTTTGTACTCCTGCCCGCCGAGATAAAACACGAAAGGATGCTCAAGATGATACTTGGAGAGAGAACGAATGCCGTACGGGCTGAAGAATTCCTTCTCGTCGAGCATATACGCCAGAATGCGCCGCAGCTTGTCCTTAACGGCAATCGCGCACAGCCTTCGCCCCATATATCCGCCGACGGTTGGGTCTGTAGCGGCAGCAAGCTTTTCCACCACCTCCGGATGGCGTTTCCGGAACAGATCCAGCAGTTCCAACATCCTGGGATGCTGCGCCGCGGTTCTCGGCTCGAAAACTGTCGCCGCGCACAAAGGCAGCAATCCCACCATGGAGCGGATCTTCAGGCGCATGGCATCGCCATTGGGGAAGTGAAGTAGATCGTAAAAGAAGCCGTCTGCCTCGTCCCACATCTCATCGTGATGCTCGCCGATGCGGTCCATGGCGTAGGTAATCCACGCCCAGTGCTCGAGGAAGCGGTAGGCAATTTCCTCATACATCTGGTCGTATTCAGTCAAAATGAGTGCGATCTCCAGCATGCACAGGCAGTAGAACGCCATCCAGGCCGTGCCGTCGGCCTGGTCAAGATGACCGCCCGTGGGTAGCGGCGAACTGCGATCAAACACGCCAATGTTGTCGAGTCCCAGGAACCCGCCTGCGAATACGTTTCGGCCCTCCGGGTCTTTGCGGTTCACCCACCAGTTGAAGTTCAGCATGAGGCCCTGGAACGATCGCTCCAGGAATCGGAGGTCAGAACGTCCTAATTCAGTCTCAATCCTGTACAGGAACAAAGTAGCCCATGCATGTACCGGAGGATTCACATCGCTGAAGTTCCACTCATACGCCGGAATTTGTCCATTGGGGTGAGCGTAAAGATTGCGGAGCATCAGGAGAAGCTGGTCTTTGGCAAAGTCGAAATCGACCAGCGACAGCGCGATGGTGTGAAAGGCCAGATCCCAGGCTGCGTACCAGGGATACTCCCACTTGTCGGGCATGGAGATGACGTCGCTGTTGAGCATGTGGAACCACTCGGGATTGCGCGCATTTCCAGTTCGGTTGTCCATCAGCGGATGGGAATTATGCTCGGTCAGCCAGCGATCGAGATCGAAATAGTAGTACTGTTTTGTCCACAGCATGCCTGCGAGAGCCTGACGATGCACACGCCGCTCATCCGGTGTCAATGTTTTCGGCGTGATGCGGTCGTAGAATTCATCAGCATCTGCAATCCGCTCGGTCAAAATCTGATCGAAAGTCGTGAACGCGTCGATAGCGGGCTTGGCGCTCAGGCGTAAACGCACAACCTTGCTGCCGTGCGCCGGCACGTCCAGCACATAATGTGCGGCTGCCTTGGTTCCGGAACTCGATGGATTCACCGTATGGCGCTTGCCGCCGATCAAGTATTCGTGAAAAGCATCCTTCACATACGGCGAAGTATTGGGCGTGCCCCACAGCCGGAAGTCGTTGGTCTCATTCTCAGTAAATAGGAGCTCCTGTGCCCCTTCGCATTGCAGCGTGTACTCACCCAACTGCGGATGCGAAGCCCGTATGGTGTCCGGAGCGGTCTTCCCCAGCACGGGCTTGGATCCGCCATCTTCCCAGGACCAGATGTTACGGAACCAAAGCGTTGGTATCAGATGGATTTGAGCGTTTTCAGGTCCGCGATTATGCACTGAGATTCGAACCAGTAGGTCCTCCGTATCGGCCTTGGCGTACTCCACGAACACATCGAAGTAGCGGTCATCGTCGAAAATGCCGGTATCAAGCAGCTCGTATTCCATCTCCTCCCGCGAGCGCCGCGCGTTGGTCTCCACCAGATCACGATAGGGAAACTCCCTTTGGGGATACTTATACAGATACTTCATGTACGAATGCGTGGGAGTGCTGTCGATATAAAAGTAGTATTCCTTTACGTCTTCGCCATGGTTGCCTTCGCTGTTGGTGAGCCCGAACAGACGCTCCTTGAGTATCGGATCGCGGCCATTCCACAGAGCAAGCGCAAAACACAACTGCTGCTTATCGTCGGAGATCCCGGCTAGGCCGTCTTCACCCCAGCGATACGCCCGCGAACGTGCCTGGTCGTGCGAGAAGTAGTTCCATGCATTGCCGTCCTGACTGTAGTCTTCGCGCACCGTTCCCCACTGCCGTTCGCTCAAGTAGGGTCCCCATTTTTTCCACGGAATTCCCTGTTCACGGGCCGTGTTGAGACGCTTCTGTTCGGTGGTCTGAATGTAGTCGAATCCAGAAGATGTTTTTGGCTTGCTGTTCATGAGGTCACTCCCTGGAAGATGAAATGCTGTTGAACGCAGTAGTTTGGCATAGGTTCCCAGTCGGTTTGGGTCAAGTTATCGGAGGCGTGCCGTGAGGTCCTATGCACAGTTGAAGCGGCCAGAATTGCATTGTGAAAGGTCCTGGTAGTAACTATCAATGTACCACGTTGCCAAAAGCCGCGTTGGTGACTCTGGGATGCTCCGGAACGAGTGGCAATCTCATAAATGCATTGTGAAAGGGCACGGCTTAAGCCGTGCCGCAAAGGGCCACGTGAATTCAGGGCTTTAGAGTTGTTTAATAATTTCTGTGACCAGTTGGTACGGGTAGAGCGGCGCTTCAGCGCCGCGTTAAGCCGATCTCACTATTACTGCTGGAGCCGGCTTCAGCCGGTGACAGAGCCTGCCGTCGGCTGAAAGCCGACTCCGGATCGTAGTGCCGTCACAACGCGGGCCTGAAGGCCCGCTCTACCAGGGCTACACCGACCTGAAAATGCTCTAGCCCTCCCCCGCGGCGCTATCCGGCGAGCTTTCTCAATTCCCGTTGCGCAACCGCCAGTTCGTTGGGATACCACTGCGGCTGTGCCCGGGCCAGGCGCAGGGCTGTCTCCAGCGCCTGCCGAGCCAGCTCAGGCTGATTGGTCGCTGCCAGCGCGCGGCCAAGGGCAATATGGGCGCGTACACTCTGTGGCATGAGTTGCACCGCTTGCTGTGCCTCGTTCCGTGCCGGTTCAAGCTGATTCTGATCCAGAAGACGGTTCGCGTTCGCCGTGTGCTGCACGGCGGCCACCGCGGGCAGGTCAAACGATCCGTGAAAGACCAGCACCGAGCCGTCGATCACCGCGTCCGGTTGGCGGTCTCGAAATTCGCGATAGGGATTGAGCTCATCGTTTTCCCATTCGATCCCCGACGTGCTCATCGCGCTGATGAGCACTGTGCCTTCGATTCGCCG
>Ga0306920_100006923_pt1 | contig 14871 bp, 12 predicted proteins | sample flu12Cox44000170_FD_204666 | JGI IMG/M metagenome (GOLD analysis project Ga0306920, IMG submission 204666) | Lab enrichment of tropical soil microbial communities from Luquillo Experimental Forest, Puerto Rico - flux4day.12C.oxic.44.000.170 (v2)... | ecosystem: Environmental > Terrestrial >... | reverse complement strand
CGTGTCATCGAATGGGTACTTTCGACCCTTCTGAGACGCTGCGATCGCCCGATAGCGGTCGTTCAAGATCAATGAAGCGGACACTGACCGCGCCGCCGGTCAATCTCGGGCCAAACCAAGCCGCTTGAGCTAAGCTCCCGCCCACAGAGCAGTTAAAGGACCTCCGGCGATCTCATCAGGGGTGGTCCCGCCGGTGACTGAGCTATCGCACGCGGTATTCCTGAGCTACGCCTCACAGGATGCTGAGGCGGCGCGCAGAATTTGCGAGGCATTGCGCGCAGCCGGCATCGAGGTGTGGTTTGACCAAAGCGCGCTGCGAGGCGGGGATGTCTGGGACCAGACGATCCGCAAGCAGATCAAGAGCTGCGCCCTATTCATTCCGGTCATCTCGAAGCACACGCACGATCGCGATGAGGGTTATTTCCGTCTCGAGTGGAAGCTCGCAGTCGATCGGTCCTACTTGATGACGGCCGACAAGGCGTTCCTGCTGCCCGTCGTGATCGACGATACGCGCGAGGACGATGAGCGGGTACCCGACAAGTTCCGGGATGTGCATTGGTCACGCCTGCCGCAGGGTGAGACGCCAGCTGCGTTTGTCGAACGGGTGCGGCGCTTGGTGTCGCCGGAGTCAGTCGATGGGCCGACGACGACCGGCTTGCCAACCGGCTCAGTGAATACTGCAGCACCCCGGATGAGGGAACAGGCTCCTATATCCTGGCGGTCGGTGCGGGCACTGCCGGTGATACTGGCCCTGGTGATCTCCGGGGCTCTCGCTTACTTCGCCATCGACAAGTTTTGGATCGCTAAGCGCCCGGCGTCGCCGCCGGCTGCTCCAGCCAGCGCTGCCTCGGCTGCCTTCACCCCGCCGCCGCACTCCATCGCAGTCCTGCCGTTTGTGAACATGAGCGGCGACAAGGAGCAGGAGTATTTCTCCGACGGCCTCTCTGAGGAACTGCTCAACGATCTCTCGCGCATCAACGAGCTGCAGGTCGCTGCGCGCACGTCGGCTTTTTCATTCAAGGGGAAGGACACCGATATCGGCACGATTGCACGCAAGCTGAATGTGGGCGCGGTGCTCGAGGGCAGCGTGCGGCGCTCGGCGGGCACGGTTCGCGTCACGGCGCAGCTGGTAAATGCGGTCACCGGGTTCCACATGTGGTCGCAGACCTATGACCGGAACCTTAGCGATGTCTTGCAGCTGCAGACCGAGATCGCTGACGCAGTGGCCAATGCGCTTAAGGTCAGACTGCTCGGCGACGTTGTTGCAAAGATCGAGGTTGGTGGCACACGTAGTCCAACGGCGTTTGACGCATATCTGAAGGGCTGGAAGCGTTACTACGGGGCTTCAAACGCCGCGGACATGCAAGCGTCGAGCACGCTCTTGTCAGAGGCAATTCGCCTGGATCCGGGCTACGCGCTCGCTTACATGGCGCGCTCGTGGTCCTATTCCCAGTACGCGACGGTTTATGCGACGACGTACTCCGCGCGCGAGGCATTCCTTACTAGGGCGCTGGCGGATGCCCGCAAGTCGATCGAACTTGCCCCGAACATCGGCGAAGGATATGGAGCCCTCGGTTTCGTCTTCGAGGACCGTCTCGAGTTCGAAAGCGCGCGGAAGGCCTATGAATCGTCTCGTGCGCTGTCTCCGGGCAGTGCCCGCGTCTGGCGAAACTACAGCGGGTTTTGCGCCGACATGGGGTTTGCGGATGAGGCGATAACGGCAGCGCGCCGCGCCGTGACGTTAGATCCGCTGAACGCGCTGAGTCACTGCCGGCTCAGTGATACGTTGATGAGCGTCCATCGATACGACGAAGCGCTGGCCGCCCTCAATGAGTGCGAAGCGCTCGACGCGACGGTGCCTGCACGTGGTGGTTTCTCCCGGGGGTTTCTACTTTACAAAATGGGCGACTACGCCGGTGCTCAGGCCTCGTGCGAAGCCGGCAATCCGGAAATAGACGACAATCAAGCGTGTCTTGCCTTGGTCTACAACAAGCTGGGGAAGCATAGCGAGGCCGAAGCACAGCTGAAAGAACTCAAAGCCACGCAGGGAGAGGTTGGCGCGTACTGGTACGCCCAGATTTATGCACAGTGGGGCAACAGAGCAGACGCGCTTAGATGGCTCGAGAACGCACTCCGGATGCGCAACGCGGATCTGCGATCCGTGAAGCAGGACCCGCTCCTCGATCCATTGCGCAAGGAGCCGCGCTTTCAAGCAGTAATGGGGGATTTGAAGTTTCCGGATTCAGTGGTGAGTGTCCGCTAACTGGAAATTTTCGCGGTCGAGCTGGGTGACCGGATGTGGTCGGTCAGCGACTGCGCCAGCCTCTCCTGCGGCTATCGCTACCGAGGCGCATTGAGCTGCGACTTGATGGTGGCCTCAATCTGCGAAAGATCGGCTTCGCCCTTGTATCGAGCGAGGATTAGGCCGTGCCGGTCGATCAAGAAACTCTGCGGCAGACCGAGGATGCCGCCGTACCGTTCACCCAGCTTCTCGTCGCCCAACCCAATCGGATAATCGACGGGCCGTTTCGCCAGGAGCCGCTTGGCGGGCGCGGCCTCATCATCCATCGAGACTCCGATCACTCGCAGCCCGAGGACACCGTAGTTGCGCTGTAAGGCCGACAGGCGCGGCATCTCCTCGAGACAGGGCCCGCACCAGCTTGCCCAGAAATTGAGGAGCACGAGCTTACCGCGGTAATCAGCCAGGCGCATCGGCTTGCCATTGAAATCCGTGAGCGCAAAGTCCGGCGCGACATCGCCGGGCCCCAACGCCCAGGCGATGCCTGCGAGCAGCAGGCCCAATGAGCATGCGGCAATCCGCGAGCCGCGCATGATCCTAGGAACCTTTCGCTGTTGGGAATCCTTGATCGACCCAGTTGGTTCCAAAATCGTCGGCAATATAGACGACCTTGACGTTCTTGAAGCCCAGGTCCTGCAGCGCATCGTACGCTGCAGCGATGTTCGGGCACTTGCTCCACGGGCAGCAACCGCAGTAGATCACGATCGCACTGTCCTTGCTCAGCTTGGCCACGCGCTCTCGCAGGACCTTCACGCCATCCTCTTCGCTCGCGGGGCCCGCGTACTCCGATCCTGGGATATGCGCCTGCAGGTAAGCCTTACGAAAGCCAACCTGCAAGATCAAGGGTTTCGGCGTCGCCGATGCATTTAGAGTCACCGCGAAATCCGCTGGCTGTATGAGGGCTGCGGTGGGAATGGAAGCGGCCGGTTTGTGATCCGCCAGCGCAGGCCCGACCGCGCCGATGAGGATCGCAAGAATGAAGAGGAGTGCACCGACTGCGCTCGTGCGGGTGGACAAGTCTGTTTCTCCATGAAGTCAGCTGTGCGGACACTCGATTCTAGTCCTTTTCCGATTGCTAGAACTCCGCGGAGCGACCGGGGCGTGCTTGGGCCGAGTTGCTGAAGAACGTTGCGGCGAATGAGTGCTTCAGAGCAATTGCTGCAGCAGCTCCGGGTGTCTCCAGTTGGCCCGAACGGAGACAGTCCACACCTAGCGTTTGGTGTAACGGCCGTCGAACACGACAACCCATGTGCCTTTGCCGTCGGTCGACTCCCAGAGCTGACGAACGCTGCCATCTGGACTAGGTGACCACGTGATTCGCTGTTTGGTCAAGGCCCCGTCCACTCCAGGAGCAACGCCTTCCAACACCATGCTCTTTCCGTCCCAGTGGCCTTCCAGCATTAGGAGCAGACCTCCGTCGTCTACCCACGTCTGATGCCAGACCTTCCTCGCAGCATCGTAAGTGTTCAGGCTCTCGCCGCTATAGCCTCTTCCGGTGGCGTAGTGTTCGTGGACAACACAGCCACCGTACTCGAGCGTTATGCGATTCATTCCCGCAAAAGAACCATCCGGCTTGTGCACTTGCCAGTCGCCAACCCAGAAGTCGAATTGCCGGTTCTCAGGTGCTCCGCACGGAATAGCCTGGCTGATGGAAGTTACGAAGAATAAAACCACGAGTCCAAGGAGCTTCATACACTGTCTCCCACAGAGTGGTTTTTCACCGCGATTCCAGGGCGGTGATCCAGCACTGACAGTATTGTCCGCGGTTGAGTTGAGAGACAGACCCCTGGTCGCATGAGTTGCTCGCCTGGCCGATATCTGACGGATGGTTTGATAACCCCGCCGCCGGTGCTCGCCACCGGCAGGCGTCCGCTGTGGGAAAACTCGAAAGTTGAGTTCGACCGGCCGCCTCTGGCCGAACTAAGACAAATTGGGGAGTTAAAATGACGGCGCGAGCACCGCTTTCTCGCTCTGACGACTGCAGGAGTTGTTCGCGGCTGCGCGATCAATGCCTCCTCGGCAGGGGGCGTCCGGTCCGGAGTCTCTCGATCTGGCGCCCCTGCTGTTTGATCGTCGCGTGCAGTTCCTCGTACTGCTGCGCGTTAGACATCGCGCGTCAGGCGGATATCGACTTCGCGCTCGACATAGCGCCATTCCTCGCTTGCACGAAGTCGATCGACCAGCCGCTCGAAATAGTCCGCATGTTCGGGCGCATATTCAAACCAAGTAAGGAAATCGAACGGCTCAGCCAGCTCACGACTATGGTGAAGGCGGCGGGCGATTGCGGGCAGATATTCGAGCCCAATCGCAATGTGACGAGACTGTTCTTCGAAAATTGCGCGCCGCTCATCTTGAGCGAGCGCCCACCACGCTTCGCTCTTTCGGATCGGTATTAGCGCCGCTTTGCGGGCAGTCGCCCGGCCGAGCCCTTCCTGTCGTGCTGCGAGCGCGGCGACTTCGGTGCGGTTCGTGTAGCGAGTATTGCTCGTCGTACCGCGGAGCGACCAAACTGCGGCATCCGCCGTCACCCCACTCGCTCCTTCAAAGAATGCGAGGCGCGTGGCCGACGGTAAGCCGGCGCCGGCTACGGCGGTGAGCCGATCAATACGCCAGGCGCCTGCGCCGCCCGCTGCAAACGTCACAAGAACCGGTGCTGCCATCTTAGGAGTCTGTCTTCGTTAATGGACGTTGGTTCGACTCAGCTCAGTAGCCGAAAAATTCTTCGCTGCGAACGTGCTCTTTGGCGATGCCTGCAAGGGTCAGCGTCTGACGCACCGACTTGACCATTGCTGAGGGTCCGGCCAGGTAATGCATCGGAGACCGCAGGCGTGCGGCTGCTTTGTTCAGCAAAGTCTCATTGATTCGAGTGGTCTCTCCCTGCCACGGACTAGCAGACCCATTCATTTGCGTCATGGTTGCCAGCAGACGGAACTCCCCACTCCGCCTCGCCAGCTCCTCGAGCTCGCCTAGAAACGCCGCGTCCTCGGGTCGTCGATTTGAGTAGATCAGGGATATTGGTCGGCGCGACGCCTCATGTGCCGCCTGGCGCACGATGCTCATGAACGGCGTAATGCCAATGCCACCAGCAACGAGCACTAACGGGCGCTCGCGGTCGTGGTGCGACGCAAAAGACCCGAAGGGCCCGTCGAGCTTTGCAGTCGAGCCGATCGGCAGGGCCGCGAGTGCACGTTCGAACCCTCTCTCGCGCATGCGAGTCGCGATAGTCAGCTCCCGTTCTGTCGGGGCGCTGACAATCGAGAACGCGTGTCGAGCGCTCTGAGCACCCGTTGATGCGGGGTCCCCCAGGATCAGGTCGATTGCCTGTCCCGCCTCGAAGACGAAGCCGGATGGCTTTGAGAAATGAAAGGCGCTGGTGCCGGCCGCAACCTCGCGTCGTCCCTCGAGTCGTGCTTCGAACGTGCTCATGATGCGACTCTGTCTGGAACGAGATGCAGATACCTATCCACGCGCTTTTCCGGTTGCGTTACTGGGACGGCCGAAGCAGGTCGCGCAATCCGCGCAAAAGCGGAATGGTTGTGGATGGACTCAAAGTTTTGGGCTTCGATCGTGTAAGCCCGTACTCGTGGTTCCTGATTCAGTGCGATCGCAATATCGCGCACCAGGTCCTCCGCGAACTTGGGATTCTCGTAGGCGCGCTCCGTCACGTACTTCTCATCCGAGCGCTTGAGAAGACCGTAGACCTCACACGAGGCGTTGCGCTCGGCAACCAGAATCAGCTCATCGGGGCTCATGTCACCAACGAGCTCGGCCTCAATAGTGATGTGCGAGCGCTGATTGTGAGCGCCGTAGGCGGAGATCTCTTTTGAGCAGGGGCAGAGGCTCGTTACCGGGACCGTCACACGCGCCGAGAACGAATAGCGACCGTCCTCGAAAACCCTCCCCTGCCAGCACACTTCATAGTCGAGGTGGCTTTGCACGCCGGAGACCGGTGCGGTCTTCCTTACGAAGTACGGGAAACGCACTTCAAGGGTGCCACTGGGCGCCTTGAGCTTTGCCAACATCTCAAAGACAAGTAGCTTGAATCGGCTTTGATCTAGTACCTCCTTCTGCGCTTCGAGCAACTCGATAAAGCGCGACATATGGGTTCCCTTGGTCGTCGCAGACAATCCGACTGACATGGACACGGTTGCGACGGTCTGCAGAGGCGCTTTGCCGGTTTGGATGGTTACCGGGTAGCGGATGCCGGTGACTCCTGCTGCGTCAAGCGGCAGGTTCCGTACATCCGCTTGGGATTGAACGTCGGGAAGGACCGCAGACTCTGTTTGCCGCATTCGCGTTTGCCTCGCTGTGGGATCAGACCCGTGGCCTGTGAGCTTCACACTGGCGTACTTTAGATGCTTTGTCAAGTTCTTTATGTTTTAAGTGTTCTTTATGCTAATATATAAACATCAAAGTTGTGTGGCGCCCGCGAGAGTGGCGTCGCAATGGGTAACTGAGATGCTCGAAGTGCTTGGAAATCGACAGCAGGAGTTAATGAAGCTGCTGCTCCAGAACAAGAGCGGAATGACGGTAGACGAGCTGTCAGCGCGACTCGAGATCACCCGGAATGCCGTTCGTCAACATGTCAGCGCACTCGAGAACCATGGTCTGATCACCCAAGGCGGCACCCGCCCCTCCGGAGGGCGACCTGAGCAGCTTTACGTGCTGACAGAGACAGGCAAGGAATCGTTCCCGCGCAACTACCCCTGGCTTGCGCAACTGCTCCTCGAATCAATCAAGGAGCAGGACGGCACGGAAGGGCTGAGGGAGCGCTTGGCCACTATGGGGTCCGCAGTTGCGTGTGAGCTTCGCAGTCAGCACCCTGGGCTGGAGAGCCGACAACAAAAGGTCGAAAAACTCGCCGAACTGCTGAAACAGTTCGGATACGAGGCTAGAAGCACGGCAGCTGGTGCTCCCACAATCGAAGCGAGCAACTGTATCTTTCACAGTCTCGCGGTTAGAAATCCCGAGGTTTGTCAGTTCGACCTCGCACTGCTATCCACATTTACCGACAGCAAGGTAGACCATCAGGAATGTATGGCGCGAGGCGGCAACGTGTGTCGCTTTAAATTTGTGCCCAGGCGCTAGAGGTCTCCTCCGGACGTCACCGCCCGTGGGCGGGCAAAGCCCCAGTGGCAGCTGCGTCGCCGCTCTGAGTGCCATGACGTTCGCCTTCGGCTTACACGGCTATCAAGCTGCCGGCGGGACGCGCTGCGCCGAGCGGTTGAGCGGCCGCGACAATAGATCACGGTGACTCAGGGGCACGCGCCGCAAGGGCCGCGTCAGGAATACGCCTCGCGTAGAGTGGACTACACATCTACCGCAGCTCTTGTGCAGGGCACGCAAGGAACGATTAGTGCTCTGAGTCTCAGAACCGAAACACGCAAAACCGGAACCCACACACCGTTCCCGGGACGACGCCGCAGTCGGTCAAGATAGAAGGTCAGGGAAAGACCTGGACCCGAGAGCCTAAACGGACGAGCGATTCCCTTAATATCTGAAGTAAGACTCGTCACCAGGGTGCTGACGAAAGACGGAAAGTCAGGATGGTTCGGTGAAATATCCTATCCAACAAGAAGGGCGAGAGCGCTCACCTACGCCCGGCGCGGGCCTGAAGAGCGAGTGTCGGGGTGACAAGGGCGCTGCTCCTTACGCCCGATTCAATTTCGCCTCCACTTTGTTACGCGCGACCACAGTAGGAAGTCTCGCTCGCTCTCCGCAGCAGGTTCGCATGCGCCATGCGGAGCTCCGAAGAAGCGGGACGGGTTTGCTGGCCATTTTGGTTCTCGCGGTCGCGGTGTATTTCGTCACCGCATCGAGTCCAGCGTTGATGGACGATGATGTCGACGCTGCCCATGCCCTTGTCGCTCGCACCATGCTCCAGAAGCACGATTACGTCGTGATGTACATGAACGGCGTCCGTTATCTCGTGAGGGCGCCACTGCATTTCTGGCTGATCGCCGCAAGCTACAAGGTTTTCGGTGAAAACGAATTCACCACTCGGTTGCCGTCGGCATTAGCGGTGCTGGCATTGGTCCTCGCGATTTATCGGTTTGGATGCGTTTTCTTCTCTCGGCGAGCCGGTCTCTACGCCGCCCTCGTGATCGCAACCAGTCCCGGAGTTTTTATTTTCACCAGAACGGTGATTTCCGAACCTATCTACGCCTTGGAGTTCGTGATCGGATTCTATCTGTTTCTCCGGGCTTGGACAGGGACCCTCCACCCGCGCATCGGGTACTGGGGTGCGGCTGGAATGTTTGGCCTTGCGGTTCTCACCAGGGGAGCGATTGGCGTACTTTTCCCGTTGGCGGTCCTCGTCATATTTATTTCGGCTACAACCGGCTGGCATCGCTGGCGTGAACTCAAGCTGGTTTCTTCCGCGCTGGTTTTCTTTGCGATTGCCGCACCGTGGCACGTGTTGGCGGAGTTGCGCGCTCCTGGTTTTTTATGGGCGTATTTCGTCAACGATCATCTGCGCCGCGCCCTCGGCACTCGCTGGCCTCCGGACTACAGTGCCGTGCCGCTTTGGATATGGTTTGGCGCGCACATCATCTGGCTGTTTCCTTGGAGCTTCTTTGCGCCAGTTGCTATTCGAAGATTCTGGTCCATGCAAAGGCGTGCGCAACGGCCAGAGCAGTCTTCACAAGCGTTGTTGCTACTGTGGATCTGGGCGGCTGTCGTGCTGGTATTTTTTTCGATTGAGACCGGCTCGAGGATGGAGTACTACAGCTTCGGCGCCTGGCCAGCGATAGCCCTTCTACTGGGCCAGAGTTTGGTATCGGCCGAGCGGGAAAAAGACCCTTGGCTTCAGCGTATCCAGAACGCGCTGTCGGTGACCGCTTTGGCCTTGGCGCTGCTACTCGGTTACTTCGTGTGGAAATCGCTGTCAGCGCCCACTGCCGACGATATCTCCGATCTCCTGAAAACCCATGCCTCCGGATATTACCGTTTCGCGCTCGCTCACGCCTTCGATTTGACCGAGCAGAGCTTCGCAATCCTGCGCGCGCCGGCCGTTCTCGCGGCGCTTTCGCTCGCGGCAATGGCAGTGGCCGCGCAGATACTTCGGAAACTCGGTCGCGCTGCTGCAGTCACGGCCGCAATGGCGCTCGCAATGATTGGGTTTCTACTTGCCGCGAACCTCGCGTTCAACAAGTTCGAGCCGCTATTGTCGTCGCGCGCGCTCGCGTTGGAACTGAACAAGTCTCTTCGCGAAGACGATCAAATCGCGGTCTACGGCGACTTTACAGCCGCTGCGAGCCTGGCCTTCTATACGCGGAGGCGACTGTGGCTTTACGATGCGCCCTACAGTGAGCTGGAATATGGCTCAGAATTTCTGGATGCTCCCAAGATTTTCATCAACGAGCGGGATTTTCGCGCGCTCTGGCATGGACGGACCCGTATGTTTCTGATTGTGCCGCGCGGTCAACAGGCGAGCGCGATGGCCAGCTTACCGGCAACGTCCACTTGGTTTATCGCCAAGGTCGGCGGAAAAGCGCTGTACGCGAACCAACCAGTCGCCATGCCCTGATCTTTGCCGACCTGCCGTCACTTAGTGACGATCAGTCGGTCACCGCCAGGATTCTGCTGGCACGGCGTGCCAAGAGCGAGGTCGCGGAGGTGATGATAGCTCGTGGCGGCCGGCGCCACTGAATCGATGTCCAGCCGATCACCGAGAAGCACGTTGGCCTGTGTACAGGGTGTTGAACTCGTTGAGGGCTTGTACCGAGTTGACGCGGGAATCGCGTCTGAGTTGCTCAATGACGACTGCGGCTCCCTGAGGGGCCGAAATTCGTAGCACAATGCAGTAAACATGCAGCGTCGGAATTGGCCACGCCGATGTCTCCGTCAGCCCGTAGTCGCGCTCGAGCGCTTTTGCGACCCGGCGTGCGGCGCTCGCTACGCGATATTCACCGGAAGGGTAGGTACGGGAAGATGAGCCCGCCTCGACGGGAAGCGTTGCGGGCTCGTTCCTTATACTGACCACGACATAGCGCGAAGGATTGGTCTCGACTTCCGATACAAGTGACGCTGGCGAGGGTTCCCGGGTCACAGAGCACGCGGCGGCGAGCGCTGTCATCACGGCGGTTGGAAGCAGTAATTCGGGGTGCAGGGCCACACTCATGCCTGTGAGTACGGCTCGACATCGCGCGAGTTCAGGTCCCGATGACTGTGTCGCCTCAGCGCCCAGAATGTGATTGGCACATGGTCGCCGGGGAACATTACACTCATTTGCGGGAACGTTCCGTCAGCTGTGCGTGTTCTTCGCTCAGGGGCCGGAGCGCCCCGCCAGCTGGTCGAGCGCACGGATCTGCCGCACGGTGGAGTCCGAATCCGGCAACACCTGGTTGGCCTGACGGACGAAGTCCGGGACCTGCGCTGGCGCCAGCGGCGGGCTGATGAGGTATCCCTGCGCGAAGTCGCAGCCGAGGCGCCGCAGCAGATTCCAAGCCGCCGCATCCTCCACCCCCTCCGCGACGACCTTGAGTCCCATGCTGTGGCCGAGCTCGATGGTGGAGGTGACGATGGTGACCGCTCCCGGGTCACCGGGCGACATGAAGGAGCGGTCGATCTTCAGCTCATCGACCGGCAGGACCGAGAGCTGCGACAGTGATGAGTGCCCGGTGCCAAAGTCATCGATCGCGAAGCGTATCCCGGCGACCCGCAGCCACTGCATATTGCGCACTGCGACCTGGGGATCGCGCATCACCGCACTCTCGGTGATCTCGAGCAGTAGTGAAGTGGAGTCGACGCGCTCGCGGCGCAGCAACCGCAGGATTTCATCGCTCAGGTCCGGATCGAGAATGTCGGGTGCCGACAGGTTAACTGCGAGGTCGAGCTCGAGTCGCTGGCGCCGCCATTCGCCCATCTGCCGTATCGCGGCAGCGAGCACCCAGTTGGTGAGCTGGCGGGAGCCGCCCGTGCTCTCGGCGAGCGGCACGAACTCCGCCGGCGAGACCGCACCGAGCTCAGGATGCGACCAGCGCACGAGTGCCTCCAGGCTCCTCACCGAGCGGCTCGCCATCGCCACCTTGGGCTGGTAGACGAGTCTCAACTGGTCCTGGTCGATGGCGCGGCGCAGATCCGTGACGAGTGCCAGCCGGCGGCGATGCTCCTGATCCTGGCCGGGGCGGTAGAGCGCAACGCGGGTGCGCATGTCGTCGGCATCCTCGAGCGCCACCTGCGCGCGCTGCAACAGCTCAGCAGCGCTCTCGCCGTGCGCCGGAAACAGACACACCCCGCACGCGAGGCGCAGATCTAGACTCACACCGGCGAGGTGGAAACCGCCGCGAATCACGGCGGTGAGCTGCCCCGCGTACAGCGGTGCGCGCAAGGCGGTGCAGCCTGGGGCGATCACCAGGAACTGGGTCTCCCCGAGGCGCGCGACCGTATCGGTCGCGGCGATGTTCTGCTGCAGCCGCCGCGCGGCTTCACGTAGCACCTCATCCCCCATCTGCAGTCCGAGCGAAGCATTGATGTCGCGCAGGTTGCGCAGCTCGATGAGTATCAGCGCGGCGCCTTGCTCGCGCGCAGTAGCGCGAATGAGGGTCTCGAGCGTGCGCACGGCTCCCGCGCGGTTCGGTACCTTAGTGAGCGGGTCGTGATATGCGTGGTAGGTGATGTCCGCCTCGCGCGCTGCGATGTTGCTCTGCATGGTGTTGAAGGTCGCGGCGAGGCTGCGGAACTCCTCGCCCCCGGCAACATCGACCGCGGTCTCGTACTGCCCGCGCTCGATACGCCGCGCAGCGAGCACCAGTTCCCCGATCGGGCGCGTCGCACTGCGTCCGAGCACTGCGCCGATCGCGGCGGCGAGCAGCAGCGCCACACCGTCGATGAGAAGCATGGCGTCGCGCAGCTCCCGGTACGGCGCGAGCACGTCCTCCACCGGCTTGAGCAGAATCACATCCACCGAGTCGCCGCGCACGTCCAGGCGTCGCGCGAAGCTAAGGTAGACGGCCGCACCCAGACGGCTGACGTGCGTCCCGTCGCTCGCCGTCGGGAACGCCGCGGCCGCCGTTGCGGCGGGCGAAGCGGCGAGCGCCAGCGTCGCGGCGATGCGCGTGAGCCCGTCCGCGCCGTGCGTGACGATAGCGACCTCGGAGCCGACTAAGTCGCGGATGCGTGCCGCGAGTGCCTCATCGGCCACGAAGCCCATGGCTACCCAGGCGATGGTCTCCGGGGTGCGCACGGGTGCCAGAAAGAACTGATAGGAGTGCGCGCCGAACACACGGAAGTTGGGCTGCTCACGCAGCGCGGCAGCGTCCTCGATGAGCCCGGCGAGCGACCCTCCGGCGTCCTCGGGCGTAGCGGCCGTCGAGGCGAGCACGCGGCCGTGCGTGTCGAGCACGAGCACCATGTCCGCGCCGATGCGCTGTGCATGGTTACGGGCGGCAGAGAGGACCGTGGGCGAATGACCGCTCGCTACAGCCTCGCGGAAGCCGAAATCCGCCGCCAGCACCGCTACGCCGTTCGCCAACTGGCTGGCACGGAAGCCAATCAGGTGCTCAGCGAGAGCTGCCCCGGAGCGCATCTGCTCTGCGGCCCGCGCCTCGACCGTCCGGCGCGTGCTGATCAGCACTGCGGCAAGCGTCACAGTTTCGGTGACGATCACCAGCCCGATGATCAGCACGAGAAGTCGGTTGCGGAAACTGCCCATGAATGCCGCTCGAATAGGCCGCCCATCGTAAGAGCCTCCCCAGTACTTCCGCGAGGATTCGAGTGCGGGAATGAGACCTCCGGCACGAGCGCATCGCAGTCGATCGGCCGCCGGAGCGATGCGCACTCCCCCGGCGCGGCTCGCGCTGGTCGCCCTACTCGCCACACCGGCCGCGGTCCTCGCCGCTACGCTCATCGTCAACGTGCAGACGCCCGATGCCCACGCCCTGCCCGGGGCTGTGGTTACGGTAAGGCCGCTCGACCGCCCGGGGCGGCACGCAGCGCCGCTGCATGCGGCGATGGACCAGGTGAACCGCAGCTTCACGCCCGACCTGCTAGTCATTCCGGTCGGCTCGACCGTTGAGTTCCCAAACAGCGATTCCGTCAGTCACCAGATCTACTCGTTCTCTCCCCCCAAGCACTTTCAACTGCCCCTCTACCGCGGCAAGCCGTATCCGCCGGTGCACTTCGATCAGCCCGGGGTCGTCACCCTCGGCTGCAACATTCACGACGAGATGCTCGCGTACCTCCTGGTGACGGACGCTCCCTGGTACGGGCGCACCAACGAGGCCGGCAGTTGGTCGACCGAGGTGCCGCGCGGGCACTACCGCGTCGAGCTGTGGCATCCAAGACTGCGGGACAACGAGACAGAACTGGCTCGCGAGCTCACGGTCGGCGAGAGCGACCGTGCCGAGCTGACACTGCGTCTCTCGCGGCCGCTGCAACCGGCGCCGCTCAGCGACCGGCCGCACTCCTGGGATTACTGAGGCCACACGCATGCTGCCTGGCTTCAAGCGACTGGCGTTGCTGCTCGCTCCGCTGGCTCTCATTGGGGTGAGCCGCGCCACGGATTGGGAGCTGAGCCTCGACACGCGCCTCGTGAGCTCGGACGCATATCCGTCCTACATGGAAGGAGGACTCGGCACGGTCCGGTTCGGTAGCGAAGACTCGGGGCTCAAGCTCGGGCGCGCACGCGTTGCCGTGACGCAGCCAATTGGGGAGCTGTGGAGCGCGCACCTCGACGCTTCGGTGTTCGATGACAAGGACCGCAGCCCCGTCGGGTTGACGGAAGCCTACCTGCTCTTCCGTCCCTACCCACGCAATGGGTACCGCTTCCGTCTGAAGGCGGGCGGGTTCTATCCGCCCGTATCGCTCGAGAATCGTTCGGCAGGCTGGGAGTCGCCCTACACGCTGTCCTACTCGGCGATCAACAGCTGGCTCTCGGTCGAGGTGCGCACCATCGGCCTCGAAGGCACGCTCGACTGGCTCGGCAGCCGCATGGGTCATTCGTTCGACCTGGGAGTGACCGGCGGCGTGTTCGGTTGGAACGACCAAGCAGGAGTAGTGATCGCCAACAGCGGCTTCGTGTTCACAGACCGGCAGACGCCGCTCTTCGGTCGCGTTGGACAGCCCGGTGTCGCGCCGCTCAACGGCGCCGAGCCGTTCGTGGAGATCGATCACCGCGCCGGAGCATATGCCGGCGTCGAGGCACGCTATCTCGATCGCGCCGTGCTGCGGGTATTGCGCTACGACAACCGCGCCGATCCGACCGATGTCGACACCGTGTCCCGTGTCATTGCCTGGGAAACGCGTTTCACCAGTGCCGGCCTGCGCGTACAGACCGAGCCTGGCTGGACCGCGGTCGTGCAGTGGCTCGAGGGCATAACCACCATCGCGCCCCAGTCGATGACACTCAATTGGCCATTCCAGGCGCAGTTCGCACTGCTCTCCAAGCGCTTCGGCCGCAGCACTCTCAGTGCACGCTACGATCGTTTCTCCGTGCAGACGAACGCCTATGAAGGCTACGGTGAGCAGGACGGGCACGCCTGGACGGCAGCCTACGTCTTCGACGCCAATCCGCACTGGCGCTTCACGCTCGAGTGTGTGCGGGTCACGAGCAGCTCGGTGAACCGCGAGGA
>Ga0306920_100006922_pt1 | contig 14872 bp, 11 predicted proteins | sample flu12Cox44000170_FD_204666 | JGI IMG/M metagenome (GOLD analysis project Ga0306920, IMG submission 204666) | Lab enrichment of tropical soil microbial communities from Luquillo Experimental Forest, Puerto Rico - flux4day.12C.oxic.44.000.170 (v2)... | ecosystem: Environmental > Terrestrial >... | reverse complement strand
GTTGCGTGCGGCCGCCCGCTTCTGGCGCGTCAGCCTTTTGCGGCTTCCGCCTTTGATCAGGTCATTCTCGGCTGCGTCAATGTCATCGCCGACGAGATGAATCCGGCCCGTGTCGCCGCCTTGCGGCTTGGCATGGGCGAAAAGATGGTCGCGTTTACGGTCCAGATCAATTGCGGTTCCGGCATGCAGTCGATCGATACCGCCTATCGCTACATCCAGCAGGGCATCTCGGACCTGATTCTGGCCGGCGGCGCGGAAGCTTTGAGCTATGCGCCGCTGGTGTGGCCGGCGCAGGGGGTGCGCTGGTTCGCAGGTCTCGCCGGTGCCAAGGGAATTCTCGGCAAGCTCGCGGCGATCGCCAAGGCGCGTCCGGCCTACTTCAAGCCGGTGATCGGGCTTGAGCGCGGTCTCACTGATCCGATTACCGAATTGAACATGGGTCAGACCGCCGAAGTCGTCGGCCATCTCTTCGGCATCACGCGCCAAGAGTCCGATGCCTATGCCGTCGAAAGCCACAAGCGGCTTGCGAACGCGCAGGAAAAGGGATTTCTCAAGGGCGAGGTCGAGACCGCGTTCGCCCGCGACGGCAAGTTCTACGATCACGACGACGGCGTGCGGCCGGACTCCACGCCGGAGAAGCTCGCCGGCTTGAGGCCGGTGTTCGAACGCCCTTGGGGCCAGGTTACGGCCGGCAATTCCTCGCAAATCACCGACGGCGCGTCCTGGGTTATCGTTGCGTCCGAAGATGCGGTGAAGAAGCACGGACTGACGCCGAAGGCTGTCATCGTCGACAGCCACTGGGCGGCGCTCGATCCCTCGATCATGGGCCTGGGGCCGGTGTTGTCGGCGACCGAGCTTCTCAAACGTCACAATTTGTCGCTCGGCGATATCGAGACCTGGGAGTTGAATGAGGCGTTCGCGACGCAAGTGCTCGGATGTCTTGCGGCCTGGAACGACGAGAAATTCTGCCGCGAGGTGTTGGGCCTTGACGGAGCCGCCGGAGAGATCGACCGCGCCCGGCTCAATGTCGATGGCGGAGCCATCAGCCTCGGCCACCCCGTCGGCACCAGTGGCAACCGTATCGTGCTGCACCTCGTCAATGCGATGAAGCGGCTGGGCACCAGACGCGGCATCGCCACCGAATGCATTGGCGGCGGATTGGGCGGTGCCATGCTGATCGAAACGGCATAGGGGACGCCATGGACAGTCAGATCATGGACGTGCTCGCCGATCGCGTGCTGGAACTCGGACCCAAGCCCGAAGCAAGCGGCCCCTATCGCCATTTCAAGTTGACGCGGGATGCCGACGGTGTCGCCTGGCTGTTGTTTGATCGCGCCCAAGCCAGCGCCAACACCCTTTCGGCTGACGTGCTCGCCGAATTCGATGCGATCCTTTCGGCGCTGGAGAGCGAGCGGCCCGCCGGACTTGTGATCCGCTCGGCGAAGACGTCCGGCTTTATCGCCGGCGCCGACGTCAACGAGTTTCGCGGCGCAAGCGATTCGCATGCGGTCGAGGCGGCGATCGCGCAGGCGCACGCGGTGATCGACCGTCTTGAAGCCTTGAAGTTTCCGACGCTCGCGGTCATTCACGGTTTCTGCCTCGGGGGTGGGCTGGAAGTCGCGCTCGCCTGTCAGTCACGCATCGCGATCGATGGCGCACGGTTTGGATTCCCCGAAGTAATGCTTGGGCTGCACCCCGGTCTCGGCGGCACCGCGCGATTTACGCGATTGGTCAATCCGATGCAGGCGATGACGCTGATGCTGACCGGCAAGACCATCGATGCACGAAGGGCGAAGTCGCTTGGGCTCGTCGACGCGGTGACGCAGGAACGGCATGTGCGCAATGCCGTAAAGGCTGCGGTGTTTGGGCAGCTGAAGCGTGCCCGTCCTGGCCAGCTGAACGCGATCCTGAATTCGGGTCCAGCCAGACGTTTCCTCGCTTCGCGCATGCGCACCGAGGCCGAGAAGGCCGCGCCGCACGAACACTATCCCGCGCCTTATGCCTTGATCGATCTCTGGGAAAAGCACGGCGGCGACAAGGCGGCGATGTTGGCTGCCGAAAAGACCTCTTTTGCCAATCTGATGGTGACACCGACCGCGCAGAACCTGATCCGGGTGTTCTTTTTGCGCGATGAGATGAAGAAAGCCGCGGGCTCCGGCAACAGGGTCCACCACGTTCACGTCATTGGCGCCGGTGCGATGGGTGGCGATATCGCGGCCTGGTGCGCCAATCAGGGCATGAGGGCGACGCTTGCCGACATGAAGGCTGAACCGATCGCCGGCGCGATGAAGCGCGCCGCCGACCTGTTCGGCAAGATCAAGCGCAACCGAATCGACGTCCGCGACGCGCTGGACCGGCTGGTTCCCGATCTCGACGGCGAGGGCGTGCGCACGGCCGATCTGATCATCGAAGCGGTACCGGAGAATCTTCAGCTAAAACAGAAAGTCTATGCAGCGCTCGAGCCGAGGATGAAACGAGGGGCGATACTCGCCACCAACACCTCGAGCATTCCGTTGCAGGATCTACGGACGAGCCTGAAAAATCCCGAACGGCTGGTGGGCCTGCACTTTTTCAACCCGGTTTCTCGTCTGCAACTTGTTGAGGTCGTCAGCCATGACGACAGCGATGCGCAACTCTTGAAGGAGGCGCTCGCCTTCGTCGGTGCCATCGACCGCCTGCCGCTGCCGGTCAAGAGTTCGCCGGGCTTTGTCGTCAATCGCGCGCTGACGCCTTACATGCTCGAGGCCATGGTGATGCTCGACGAGAAGATCGACAAGCTCACCATCGACGCGGCGGCGGAGAAATTCGGCATGCCGATGGGGCCGATCGAACTCGCCGACCAGGTCGGCCTCGATATTTGCCTGGCGGTCGGCGACATGCTTCGCTCGAAATTCGGCGAACTGCTGCCGCCGACGCCGGCATGGCTGCGCGACAAAGTCGCCAGAGCCGAACTCGGCCGCAAGACCGGCAAGGGATTTTATGCCTGGAAAGGCGGCAAGGCCGACAAGGCGCGGGCCTCGTCTTCGGCGCCTCAGCCGACGGACGAGATGATCGACCGGCTTGTCCTGCCGATATCGAATGTCTGTGTCGCCTGCCTGCGTGAGGGTATCGTGGAAAATCCCGATGCGGTCGATGGCGCGATGATTTTCGGCACCGGCTACGCGCCATTCCGCGGCGGTCCGTTGAATTACGCCCGCACCCGGGGCGCGGAGAATGTCACTTCAACCTTGCGCGCGCTCGCCGCCAGGTTCGGCGACCGGTTCACGCCGGATGCCGGCTGGGGCGGTTTCAAATAACAGAAACAGAGTTGGACATGACCGACACGCAAGCCGTTCACGCCCCGCCTGTCGCCGAAAGCGAGCCTTGCGGCGATCTCTGCATTCGTACGCTGGCGATGCCGGCCGACACCAACCAGAACGGCGATATCTTCGGCGGCTGGCTGCTGGCCCAGATGGATGTCGGCGACGGCGTGTTTGCCTCGAAGATCGCAAAATCGCGCACCGTCACGGTCGCGATCGAGGCGATGAATTTCCGGAAGCCCGTTTACGTCGGCGACCTGGTTTCTGTCCATGCCAATCTCGTCAGGATCGGCAGGACATCGATCACGGTCCATCTGGAAGCCTGGGTTCTCCGCCGCAAGGAGATAAAATCGATCCTGGTGACCGACGGCAACTTCACGTATGTCTCGATCGACGATCAGGGACACCCGCAGACGGTCCAGCTCGATGATCCGAAGGTTTCGGCGTAAGCGTCACGCTCGCCCGGTTTTGCTGCGTTTCTCCGCCGCTTCGCCTTTGACGCTTTCCATTACCGCTAGTGGTCTGATTCTAACATTTGCTTCCCATTGCGGTGGTCACCGTTGCGAATGTTAGAATCAAAAGACCACTGGCAACTATAAGATCCGAGTGGAGTTTTGGATTTGACATTCGCTTGAGGATGTGCGGCTAGGTGGGCGAATGTCAAATCCACTCCACTTGGCATGGCAACGTGGCAGAATGGGTCGTGCGATCCCCCGCTTCGTTTTAGTAAAGTTATTGTCCGGAGGCATTGTCATGAAAGCGGTTTTCAGAGCCGGTTTTGTTCTGCTTGCCTGTGCGCTGACCTCCATTGAAATCGCCGCCGCGCAGCCGGCCAATTCGCCCTGCTCTTCGGAAAATTCGGCCGCCGGCACGCAGACACTGCGTTGTGGAGGCGGCGTGACGATCGTCGCTGAAAACGGCGCGCGCTTTACGCTGCAGAGTGGCGGCCGCAAAGGCCAGGTCACCGGGGTAGAACTCGCCGGCAAGGCCCTGTTGATCGAGGTTCCAGTGAAATCCGGCGGAAACAAATTCCAGGTCACCACACCGCAGGCGATTGCCGGCGTGCGCGGCACGAAGTGGGCCGTCGATGCCGCCGAGAACAAGACCTCCGTCTTCGTTGTCGACGGGCGCGTTGCGGTCGGACGCCGAGCGCAAGGCCGCGGCGTGACGTTGGGAACCGGCGAGGGCGTGGACGTTGAGGTGGGTGCGCCTCTGACCGTCAAGCGCTGGGCTCCGGCCCGGGTGTCGGCACTGATGGCCCGTCTTGGACAGTAAGCCACGAATGATCGGACGCTATCTCCAGACCATGCTCGCCGTGGCCCTGGCCGCGCTCTGGGGGTTCGGAATCTATTTCGGGCACGATCATGGTCGCTTGCGATTTCTCGATCGCCTTGAATCCACGAGCATCGATCTGCGAACGTTGTTGCGAGGCGTGAAAGCTCCGCCGGATCTCGTGACCATTATCGCCATCGATGATAATATCGTGAAGCAGACAGGCGTCTACCCGCTGAGCCGGACCGATCTTGCGAAGATCGTGGATATAGTCGCGCGGCTTGAGCCGAAAGTCATTGCGGTCGATCTGCTTCTGGTCGACAAAGGCGCCGAAGATGCCGATGACGCTCTGGCGAAATCGCTCGCGCTGCGTCCTTCTGTGATTGCGGCCGCTGCCATATTCCCGCAAGCCAGCCAGTCGGTTTTTTCCGGCAATGACGAGGGCCCGCTCGCCCGTCTGCCGACCGCTGAAAGATTCCTCTCGCCGCTGCAGAAATTCACCGATCGTGCGCAAATCGGCATCGTCAACGTCGCAACCGATCGAGCCGGTACGCCCCGATCGATCCCGATGCTGTTTCGTACAAATGATGCGGTCGAGTTGTCATTCGCGTTGCGCGCAGTCGCGCTGGCTATCGGAAAGGCACCAACGATCGAGCCACATCGGCTGATGCTGGATCAACGATCGATTCCAACCGATCTCGACCACCTCCTGCCGATTACCTTCTACGGACCGCGCCGGACGATCCGCACCATCAGCGCGGCATCGGTCCTGGCCGGTGATATTGCGCCCGAAGCTGTTCGGGACCGGATTGTGGTCCTTGGCGCGACTGTCTCCGGCGGCGGCGATTTTTTCTCCAGCCCGTTCGATTCGCTGATGCCCGGAGTGGAAATCATCTCGACCGCCATTACCCACCTCATGGCTGGAGACGGCCCGTTGCGCGACCGATCCGTTCGCATTGCCGACGGCGTGGTCGCCGTCCTGTTGCCGGCGATTCTGGTGGGTCTTCTCGCGTGGCGTCGAAGTGCGGTGGGCCTCATTGCGTCGGTCGCCGTCATTCTGATCTGGGTGGCCACGATCTTGCTGGCATTCTCGTCGGGCGTTGTCCTGAGCGCGGCTGTCCCGATCGCGGCTGTTGCCGCGCCGATCGCCCTTTTCGGGGCCTTGCAGCTCTGGTCGGGCAGGCGTCAGGCGCAATATTTCGCCGCGAGGAGTGAATTGCTCGAACAGTTTCAAGCGCCGGCTGCGCAGGAATGGTTGAGGCGGGATCCGAACTTTCTGATTGAACCGGTCCGGCAGAATGCGGCGATCGTCTTTATCGATTTGTCGGGGTTCACGGCGCTTAGCGAGCAACTCGGTCCGGACAGGGTGCGCGAATTATTGAAGGAATTTCATGCCCTGGTCGACGAGGAGGCGGTTGCCTGCGGCGGCATGATCACGAGCTTTCTGGGTGACGGAGCAATGATCCTGTTCGGCCTGCCGGCAGCAACGACCGGGGATGCATCGAGGGCGGCAGACTGCGCGGTCGGGCTTTGCAGGAATGTCGGGCGATGGCTATCCTCGCTGCGGTCGTCGAGCGAGCCGGCTTTTGGATTCAAGGTCGGCGCTCATTTCGGCGTGATCGTTGCTTCAAGACTCGGCGGCGGAAGCTACCAGCATATTACGGCGACCGGCGACACCGTAAACGTGGCAAGTCGATTGATGGAAGTGGCGGCAAGCCACGGCTCCGAACTTGCGTTGAGCGAAGAATTGTTGAAGGCCGCCGGCCGGGATTGTGCCCTGTTCAAATCGGGCACGCTGGCGGGGCCGAAAGAAGTGCGGATTCGGGGCCGGTCGGGGTCGCTTACGATCTGGCTGTGGCGCAGGGCAAATAGCAATTAGCGCGGCGGCGATCAGGCGGTGGTTGCCGATCACGCGGCGGCGCGCAACGCCGATCCCTCGACCTGGGCGCCGCTCGTGCTGGTGGGAGAGCGAGGCTAAGCCAAAGCCGCCCAAGTGCGGCTTGTCCTCGAGGCTTCAATAGCCGCCGCCGCCGCCCGCATTCCTGCGGTCAAAATCGTCCTCGTACGAGGGAAACTGATTTTTATTGGCGTTTTTAACGGCCGGGGCCCGTTGGATCTTCCTGGTGTGCTTCTTGACATGCTTGCTGTCGTTCGTCGCGGCATTGGCGGGCGAGACTACAGGAACGGCCATCAGCGGCGTCGCAAAGATAACGAGCGCCATAAGCCGGATCGTGAATTTTGTCATGCGATTTTCCTCATCTCTGGCTACGGATCAGTTCAGGATCAAACATCAGACACCGCGACGGATCGGACATTCCCGAGCGGTCATATTAAGGTCGGCGAAGTTGCCGGGCCTGCTGCCGCATGCGCATGCGCTGTTCGGGCTGGTGGGAGAACAGGTCGCATCGGATTCGGCTCGCGTCTTGAGGCTTCAGTAGCCGCCGCCCGCGGCTTTTCGATCCGGATCCTCATACGTTGACGGGTACCCCCGGATTCGAAGGCCAGGCGTTGTTGACGACAGGTGCCCGTTGCGGCTTCTTCGCGTGCTTCTTGACGTGCTTGCCGTCGCTGGTCGCCGCATTGACAGGTGAGACCACGGCAAGCGCCGCCAATGGCTTCAGGCAAAGGTCAAGGCCAATAACCCGATCGCAAAGGTTCTCATGCGTCTCTCCCTGAGGGCTGTCGCGACAGATGATTTTGATGCCGAATCATGTCACACCGTTCCGCAGCGAACATTCCGAGCTGGTCACATCAATGTGAGGATCTGCGTGCGGGATCGGTTTCCGCCGAGAAGATGGCGCAGGTCGACCGTGAAATGGTTCCTGCTTCGATCGATCAAATTTTTGCAAAGTCAGAGGGAGCTTCGTTGGACCGCGTTTTCGACCTCCTGGTCATCGGGGGCGGCATCAATGGCTGCGGCATCGCACGCGATGCGGCCGGGCGCGGCAATTCGGTTTTCCTTTGTGAAATGAACGATCTGGCGAGCGGGACGTCGTCGTTTTCGACCAAACTCGTGCACGGCGGATTGCGCTATCTCGAATATTTCGAGTTTCGCCTGGTCCGCGAGGCCTTGATCGAGCGCGAAATCCTCTGGCGCATCGCGCCGCACATCATCCGCCCGCTTCGCTTCGTGCTGCCGCACCATGACGGCTTGCGTCCCGCATGGCTGCTGCGGCTCGGCCTATTCCTCTATGATCATATCGGCGGCCGGCACAGGCTGCCGCCGACGCGCACCGTCGATCTTGTCCGGGACGAAGTTGGAAAACCGCTGGTGCCCGGCCGTTATAAAAGGGGCTTTGAATATTCCGACTGCTTCGTCGACGACGCACGGCTGGTTGTCCTCACAGCCAAAGATGCTGCGGAACGTGGCGCTGAAATCCACACCCGCACCCGTGCGGTTGAGATCAGTCAGGAGCAGGCAACCTGGCTAGTCACGGTGGAGAACGGTTTCAACGGCGCGCGCTCGGTCATCCGTGCCCGCGTGCTCGTCAATGCCGGGGGACCGTGGGTCGAACAGGTGCTGGCGTTGGGTTCGGGCGTCCATGCCCGGGCCAAGGTGCGGCTGGTGCAGGGTTCTCACATCGTCGTGCGCAAGTTGTACGAACATGACCGCGCCTACATGTTTCAGAACAGCGATGGCCGTATCGTCTTTGTCATTCCATACCAGGATGATTTCACACTGATCGGCACCACCGATCGCGACTACCACGGCGATCCGGCCCAGGTGAAAGCCTCCAGCGAGGAGATCCGATATCTCTGCGACTCCGCCAGCGAATATCTTGCCAGGCCGCTTTCGCCTGAGGATGTGGTCTGGACCTATGCCGGCGTTCGCCCGCTCTATGACGATGGCGCCAGCGAAGCCAAGGCTGCGACTCGCGAATACGTTTTCGAACTCGATACGCCCGGCGGCGCGCCGCTGCTCTCGATCTATGGCGGGAAGATCACGACCCATCGCCGTCTGGCCGAGGAGGCGCTGGAGCAGCTTGCGCCTTATCTGTACGGCACCAAAGCGCGCGAAGGATGGACCGCCAAGGCGCCTTTGCCCGGCGGTGACTTCGATGTATCGGCGATCGCAAGGCTGATTGCCGGACTTTCCCGACAATATCCGTTTTTGACGGCCGAGCAGGCGAGCCGGCTCGCGCATGCTTACGGCACGCGCGCCGCCAGGCTGCTCGGTGAGGCCAAGTCAGCAGACGATCTGGGCAGGCCCTTCGGCGACGGGCTCACCGAGGCCGAAGTCAGATACCTGATCTCGTCGGAATGGGCCCGCACCGCCGAAGATATCGTATGGCGGCGATCCAAGCTCGGATTGCGACTCTCGGCCGCCGAGATTGCCGCCATCGATGACTGGATATCAGTCCATCACTCGGCCGCGTCGACCGCTTCCAGCGTCGGATAATCCGTGTATCCCTTGGCGCCGCCGCCATAGAACGTCGCCTTGTCGGGGACATTCAGCGGTGCGCCGCGCTTGAGGCGTTCGACCAGATCGGGATTGGCGATGAACAATTTCCCGAATGCGATCAGGTCAGCCTGGTTTGCCGACAACACCTTGCTGGCGAGATCGAAATCATAGCCGTTATTGGCGATATAGGCGCCGCCGAAACGTTTGCGGAGCGCGCCGTAATCGAACGGTGCGACATCGCGCGGCCCGCCGGTCGCGCCCTCGATGACATGGATGTAGACGAGCTTCAACGCGTCGAGTTGATCGACGATATGGTCGAACAGCGGCTGCGGATTGGAATCGGAAATGTCGTTGGCGGGCGTCACCGGCGAAATGCGAATGCCGGTTCGTTCGGCGCCCGCTTCCGCCGCGACGGCCTTCGCCACTTCAAGCATGAGGCGGGCACGATTCTCGATCGATCCGCCATAGGCGTCGGTGCGCTTGTTGGCGCCATCCTTGGCGAATTGATCCAGCAGATAGCCGTTGGCGCCGTGGAGTTCGACGCCGTCGAATCCGGCAGCAACCGCATTGGCGGCTGCGCGCTTGAAACTGTCGATGATGCCGGGAATTTCAGAAAGCTCGAGCGCGCGAGGCTCGGAAATATCGGTAAAAACGCCGCCGACGAAGGTCTTTCCCTTGGCACGAATCGCCGATGGCGCGACCGGCTTGCCGCCGTTCGGCTGCAGCAATGTGTGCGAGACCCGCCCGACATGCCAGAGCTGGATGAAGATGCGGCCGCCGAACGCATGCACGCGGTCTGTGATCTTGCGCCAACCGGCAACCTGTTCTTTCGAGTAAATGCCGGGCGTGTCCTGATAGCCTTGGCCCTGTTGCGATACCTGACTGGCCTCGGTGATCAGGAGGCCGGCAGAGGCGCGTTGCGCGTAATAGTCGACGGCGAGCGGACCGGGCACCAGACCCTCCACCGCGCGGTTGCGCGTCAATGGCGCCATCACCAGGCGATTTGGCAGCGTGATCGGACCAAGTTTGAAGGGCTCGAGGAGTTTGGACGACTTGCTCATCTTTTTGATGCTTTCGGTGAAAAACAGGGCAGGTGGGTAAACGATGAAGCGATCGTTGAGGTGTGCATGCCCACAGCTTGCGGCAATGGTTTCGAGCTATCACGAAATTGCAAGCTAGGCCCGCTCGATACCGCTCAACGGCCCTTCTTAAGCACGCGAGAAGGCCAGCGGAATGTTATGTTCGCGATTGAACGAAATGAAGCAAGGACCGTCTTTCTCCTGCACGATTCGAATAAAGTTGTTTTCGCAACCTAAGCCGCGGTTACGTGTCGGGCTACATGGTCGATTGCCATGTCAAGCGCAATTTCGAGCGGGCGGCGTGAACGGGTCGTCTTGGCCAGAAGGAGCCCGCCTTCGACTGCGCCGAGGAGAGCCAGCTCGTGCGGATCGGCCGAGGCGCCAAGTTCGCCGCGCTCCTGCATCTTGGCGAGCCCTTTTTCGATGCGGTCGCGCCAGATGGAAAAACTGTCGGCCAGGCGCTTTCGGGCCGGCTCCGACTCGTTGGCGAGTTCGATCGCGAGCGATCCCAATGGACATCCTCCGTTCTGTACGGCCTCGTTGAGCCGAACGATCACGTCCCGCCAAGCCTTGAGCGCGGGCAGCGAATCCAGCGCCTCCAGATGCGGCCGCTGCGCGTCGAGAACGCGCTCGGTCTGCCTGGCGATAACCTCGAGCACCAGCGCATCCTTGTCCGCGAAGTAGTGGTAGAGCTGCGATTTGCTCACGTCGCTTGCCGCCATCACATCGTCAAGGCTCGTCCGTTCCACGCCATGCGCGTAGATCAAATCGGCTGCGGCAGCGATGATGCGCGAGCGAGTAGCCGCGCCTCGGGCGGTCAAGGAGTGAGGTTCGGATTTTTCATTTGCGGACATGACAACACGTTACCTTGAGTGGACTTGACAGTCCAGATACGGAGTGCATAGTGGACTTATCAGTCCAGTTGACCGAGTTCACGCTGAGGAGCGCACCATGCAGCGAATGAAGGCCATCGATCCGGGAGAAGTTGACTTTCCGCTTGTCATGCCGATGGAGCAGCGCGCATGAAATTCAAGCCAGGAGACATGCTGCCGGCGACCGTGATGAAAGCCGTGACTGGGGAGACCATAAACCTCCCCGACGCCAAGCGCCTTGTCCATCTGCAATTCCGGCGTTTCGTCGATTGCCCGATTTGCAACACGCACATCGCCGAATTCAGGCGGCGCGCACGAGAGATCGAAGCTGCCGGCATCAAGGAAGTGATCGTGTTTCATTCCTCGCCGAAATCGATCCGCTCGTACCAGAAGGATGTCCCTTTCCCGATGGTCGGCGACCCCAACAAAGCCTTTTACAAGGAGTTCGGGGTCGAAAGCTCGCTCGGCTTCATCAGCCTCAAGGCCCTGGCGGCCGGGTTGCGCGGTATGGCGCACGGTCATTTCGCCCTGCGAATGGTGGGGGGCGGCCCCTTGGGGTTGCCGGCCGATTTTTTGATCGCGCCATCCGGACTGATCAACGCGGTGAAGTACGGCACCGACGCCTACGACCAGTGGTCCGTCGATGAGTTGCTCACCCTCGCGAAGGGCGTCGCCGCCCTGGCCGCCTGAAGGCAGGCACCATGTCGTCACGATTGATCGCTGCTGGCCGGCGTACGCAACTCAGCGATCAAGTTTTCTTGTTCAGCGTAACGAGCGAAGGCTTCTTTCGAAGCTTAGGGGGCAAAATCCGTCGCCATTCAGAGCCACCTCGGGAACGTCATCAATGGCAGCGATCTGCACTTTCGGATTGTGCGCATTAAGACATCGAAGCATCCATCACAAGGAAGAGACCAGGGAGTGACGATATGATTTCATTTCGGAAAGTTCTGCGCCTGACCGCAATCCTTGCGGCGATTGTGCTTTTCGCTCCTGCGGCCGGTTTCGCCGAGGACCTCGGGCCGGCCATCGGAACCAAAGCGCCGGATATCGGCACCCGGCTCGATCAATCCGGCAAGCCACACGAACTGTCCGACCTCATGGGACGAAACGGTCTCGTCCTTTTCTTCTATCGCTCGGCGGACTGGTGCCCGTTTTGTCAGGCTCAGCTCGTTGAAATAAATACCGGCGTGGCAGAGATCGAGAAGCGGGGTTACCGAGTGGCCGGGCTTTCCTATGACAGCCCTGAGATCCTGCAGGCGGCCACTGACAAGCGCCGGCTGACCTATACGCTGCTCTCGGATCCGAAATCCGAAATCATCGATCGCTACAATCTACGCGACCCGCAGTACCCGCCAGGCAACCGCGCCTACGGAGTGCCGAGGCCGATCATTTTTGTTCTCGATTCACAAGGTGTCATCAAAGCCAAGTTCTTCGAGGATAACTTCAAGTACCGTCCGCGCATCACAACCGTCATCTCTACGCTGGATGAACTCGGCGGGCGCGCACGCTAGATCGATGGTCGTGCGCGCTGGCTTGCTGGCGGTCGCATTGCTGTCGGTGGCCGGGTTTGCGGCCATGGGAGCAAGGATCGCCCGCGCGCAAGAACGGCCCGCGCAAGAGCGACACGTCTCCGTCAGCTTTGTCGCCGAAACGCGCGGCATCGTGCCGGGCCGCTCATTCCACCTGGCGCTGCGTCAGCAGATTGAAGCCGGCTGGCATACCTACTGGTTGAATCCTGGCGATGCCGGCCTTCCAACCACGATCGATTGGAGCCTGCCGCGAGATTTCAAAGCTGGGCCAATCCTGTGGCCCCAACCCGAGCGCATCGCCTATGGTCCGGTCGTCGACTACGGATACGAGAATGAAGTTCTCCTTCCCGTCGACGTCGATGTGCCGTCGACCGTCGCGCGCGGCACCAACGTCGTCATTGCGGGGCATGCGAGCTGGCTGGTCTGCTCCGACACCTGCATCCCGGAAGACGCCGACTTAAGTATTTCCATCCCTGTCGCTGGCGAGGCTGAGCCTGATCCGGATTGGGCCGAACGCCTTGCATCCGTCCGCGCGCGTCTGCCTTTGCGGAATCCATTCCCGACGACAGTTTCGGTGAACGCCGAAAATATCACGCTGCGTATCGCAATGGGCGACGCTCAAAAACTCCATGACGTGACGTTCTTCCCGGCAGACCGCGACGTTATCGATAACGATGCGCCGCAAACGCCTGTAGCCGGCCCCGAAGGGCTCACGTTGACGCTGCGGCGTGATGGGACCAAGCCGCCGCCGGCCGCACTCAACGGCCTCCTTTCCTTTCGTGATTCGGCTACGGCGTCAGATACCGGTCCGCAAGCGATCACGATCTCAACCCCGATCGAGCATGTCGCGGCAAATTCATTGGGCCAGTTCGGGTTTGTGTGGGCGCTAGTTCTGGCATTCGCGGGCGGAATCCTTCTCAATCTTATGCCTTGCGTATTGCCCGTCCTTTCGATCAAGGCGTTCAGTCTGGCGCAACATGCTCAGTCGGCGGCACGTGAGGTGCGTGCCCAGGGAATAGCCTACACGGCCGGCGTGCTCTTAAGTTTTGCAGCGATCGCCGCTCTGCTGCTTGGGATGCGCGCTGCCGGAGCCGAGATCGGCTGGGGCTTCCAGCTACAGTCGCCGTTGTTCATTGCCCTGATGGTCTATGTGTTGTTCGCCGTCGGCCTCAATCTTTCCGGCGTCTTCAGCTTTGGCGAGCGCATCGCCGGCGCCGCCGGCGAGCTCTCCTCACACGCTGGCTACTCCGGATCGTTCCTGACCGGTGCATTGGCCACCCTCGTTGCTACGCCCTGTACTGCGCCCTTCATGGCAGCGGCGCTCGGCTATGCGATCACACAGCCCTGGTATCGGTCGCTCGCTATATTTGAGGCAGTGGGATTTGGCATGGCACTTCCCTATCTGGGGATCGCCTTCAGCCCACGTCTGCGCCGTTTCCTTCCAAAGCCCGGATCGTGGATGATCGGCCTGAAGCAGTTTCTGGCTTTTCCGATCTATGGCACTGCGGTGTGGCTTACTTTCGTCCTGGCCCAGGAAAGCAGCGGGCTTGCAGTTACTCTCGTCCTGTCCGGAGCGGTACTGATTGCCTTCGCGGCCTGGCTTTACGAAGGACTGCGGCATAGCGAGACCCGCTGGCGGCATTTGGGTTTGGCGGCTTCGGCTCTGTCACTGATCGGCGCCGTGGCACTTGTTGCGCTCACGGACACGAAACAAACCCTGCACGCTGCAGCGAGCGGGAACAATGCTGGCCTGAGCTGGCTACCCTTCAGCGCCGGCAAGGTCGACGAGCTGCAGGCGCAGGGAAGATCGATCTTTGTCGATTTTACCGCCGACTGGTGCATCACGTGCAAGATCAACGAGCGGGTCGCGCTGGAAAGCCCCGCCGTCATCGAAGCGTTCGCGCGCAATGAGGTCGTCGCCCTTCGTGCCGACTGGACGCGGCAGGATCCCTCCATCACGCGTATGCTGGAGGCAAACGGCCGTGCGGGCGTGCCGCTCTATCTGTTCTATCCGAAGCCGGGTCTGCAGGGAGAGCGTCCCGCACCCGTCATCCTGCCGCAAATTCTGACGGCAGCGACGATCCTTCGCGAAATGCAGATTCAGTAATTTGCAGGTTTGTCGTCATCCCCTCGATGGCCCCAACGGGGTCCGCGCGAGGTGTGGCCCTGAATGACGCCGGCAAACCTCAAGCCTCAACTCACTCCAAGAAAATCGCGCTTGCCGATTTCGACGCCGTTGTGCCGGAGCAGACCGTGGGCAATCGCGGCGTGGAAATAGAAATTCGGAAACACAACGTTGTTGAGGTATTGCTGCCCCTTCAGTGTGAGGGTTCGGTCAGGGCCCGCAGGAAAAGTAACATCGCGGCTGTCCGCACCATCGAATTGTGAAGGCGTGAATTTCTTCAGGTAGTCGCCAGCA
>Ga0306920_100006921_pt1 | contig 14872 bp, 19 predicted proteins | sample flu12Cox44000170_FD_204666 | JGI IMG/M metagenome (GOLD analysis project Ga0306920, IMG submission 204666) | Lab enrichment of tropical soil microbial communities from Luquillo Experimental Forest, Puerto Rico - flux4day.12C.oxic.44.000.170 (v2)... | ecosystem: Environmental > Terrestrial >... | reverse complement strand
GATTTCGAGGCTCTGAGAAGCGAGGTGGAGGCACTTGACGCAAGGAAGCAAATGTCAGTGCCTCCACCCCTGACCACCAGCACATTTCGCAGATGTGCCGATGGCTAAACCGTAGAATAATGCAACATCGGCAGTCGAACCAGCGAACATCCCGAGGCTCGAGAGCGAGCGGAGGCGGCTTCGGGCGTTTGGCGTGGGGGCCGCCTCCGCTCTAACCACAGGGGGAATGTCGCTGGGATGCCTGTGGCTGCTGCGAGAATAGCGCAGCACAGTTGGTATTTGAAAGCAGTATGGTCTACATTGGCCCTTTCAGGAGATGCCAATGCCAAGGCCCAATCTTAGCTCAGCGTCCGTCGATGCCTTGTTGCAGCTTCGAGACGAGGTAGAACAAGCTCTTACCCGGAGGGTTACGCAGTTACGAAGTGAGCTTTCGAAACTTGGGCATCGAACGGTCAACGTTCATAAAAGCTCGCTCAAAGGTCGGAAAGTCCCAGTCAAATACCATGACAAATCTGGCAATACGTGGGCAGGAAGAGGGGCACAACCAAGGTGGTTGCGGGAGAAGCTCAAAGCAGGCGCAAAGCTGGAAGACTTTGCTGTTCACAAAACTCCCAAGAAATCCAAGAAACGTCGCAGGGCCAAACGCTGACAGCCGAGGAGCTTTGAGTTTTTTTACTCGTATCGTATTAAGTTTCCGGAGTTATGAAAATACATCCAAGCCATTTAAACGGCCGCCCACGCGCCTTGATGTGCTGCCCTATGCGCGGTAGCCCCGCCCGCGTTTAAACGCACCAGCGGCCACGGCTGCGGCAGCATGGACTCATTTAAAATGGGTTTGGCAAATGGTTGCCCCCGGCCAAGTCCGACGCTTGTTCAGGAGAGCTTCCCTGGCCGGGGGCTGAGGCACTGCATAAGCTTTCATACCTTCCCCACTTAGTGGGACAGTGCCCTATTCGAATAAAGATGCCCCGGTCCAGCACAGGAGGACACCGAACCGGGGCAAGTGCGGATGTCATCTGGTCGGTACGTGCGCGCGCGAGGTTCATCCCCTCAAAGCTGATCGATCAAAGAGAAACGATGTGACGCGTCGACCGGGGCGGCCCATGGCTTTCACAAAGGACTCTCTGCCAACGAAGATGTTCATCTTGTGTCCACTCTGAGGGTGGACTTTTGTTATTTCACGTAGTTCGCCGAGGGGCACGTTGTTGGGATTTTGGTATTCAACAACGCAAGCTTTAAGAACCTGAGGCTCGAGTATCTTGACTGCATCGTATGGAATATCGAGATAGTCCACTTTGGCAAGTTCATGTCGTTGCGGCAAAAGGCTATCAGCAAATGTTTGGAGAGCCGTGCGTCGATAATTGCCTCCCTTTTGCCCCGCCTTGGGAGTAGGGGCTTGAAAGCCAATATCACTCAATTCTCTGTTGTAGTACTCGCGGTACTTAATGATGTTGTCCAGGTGTTCCTGCGCGCTGGCCACGGTGAACCTCCTTATTCCTTAATTGCCGAAGAGAGCTGTGGGCTGCGGAAGGACGGAGCCCTTGGGCTCAGGAACCGGGTCTGAGGGAGGGGCGAGCTCCGGAGGGAGATCGCCGATATTGTCGGTGTCGTCGTCTTCCACTTCAGGCTCTTGCTTTGGCGCAACGGAATGAAGTTCGCCGGATGGAGCCGGGCTGTCGTCCTCGCCTACGGCTGAGGGAGGATTGCGTGCCTGATACTCAAAGATATCTGGAGGGTCTTCGAGAGGGTCTTCTTCTAGCTGGCGGAGGCGTTCTTCCTCCGCATCGGCAGCAGCCTTAGCATCGGCTCGCTCTTTGGCTTTGACGGTTTCCAGTTCGGAAGCAACAGAGTCAAAGCGGGCCGTGAGTACATCGAGCTTCTCAAGTACATCTTTGAGAAGTGCTGTCCTGGCCTGATCTGCATCTGCGCGCGCCATCGCGGCGGCGCTGTCTGCGCGTATAACGTCAAACACATGATGGAGTGCTCCTATTGTGCCGACTGCTATGGCGTCAACTTTCCATGCTGGCATTTCGCCCCACGGACTGTCGATGACCTCGTATGGATTACGAGCCATAACTTCTTCAACCGTGGGGAAGCGGGGGTCGTGTTGGGTCATTGGCTAATTCCTTGACGTTCACGATGTTTTTCCCAACGAGCCAAGCTGGCTTGTCTAAGACGTTCTTTATTTTCAGGGCTGTTGGACCAGTCTTTGAGTTTTTGCCTATGTGCTGGATGTTTGGGTTTCTTAAAGTGGTCGTAGCTTTCTGGATATCTCAGCGCTCTATCTTCCATATTTTCTTGGTGTGTTCCCTCTTCAAGATGCTCGGGGTTCACACACGATTTGCAATCACATGCATGCCTGCACTCAAATCCTGACCTAATAGGACGGCCCAATTTCCGTTCGAGAGCAAGCCTATGGACTTTGTAACTTTGCATTTCGATACTTACTTTGCAGTAGTATCCGATCACAGCAGCCCTGGGCCATTGATGACATCCATACTTATCAGGCACGATACTGTCGAACACCCGATAAACATCTTCCAATGTATTAGGAGCAGTCATAGAAGGTCCTGGTCGTGTCCGTTGGCGAGAATGGCTTTTCGTCTCTTGTGGTAGTTGATGTCATGGAGTTTCTTTGCACGATCCACGGATGCCTGCGCGTGGTTTATCTCCTTGTTAATATCATTGTACTCAGCGTTAAGCTCGCGGAGCTGACGGCGCTGAGACTCGGAGATTGTGTATGCAGTGGATGCAGTCATGGTACCCGGTCGTTGGTTTGTTAGTGATTGATTTAGTTCAGCTTCGAGCCGCCCGATCTCTCGCGACAGCAGGGATACGTCCCGGTGATCCAATGCCCACACGGGCAGAGGTGGAATTCAGGGGTGGGGAGGTGGGCAAGGTCGGGGCGGAGTTTGTTGACCACGGCCTTAATAGCTTGAAGGTCTTCGGGGGAAGGGGGTGAGGAATAATCGGGTACGTAAGAGGGTTCAGGGGTCGTCTCAAAATTTGAGGGGCCTGGGCTTCCGTCATGTGGGTGAGAGTTACCCTGACGATCCGAAGAAAATGACTGTGTTTCCGTGTTGATTTGCTCGGTGCCCTCGGGCGACAGACTCTTGGCTCGGGGTCCTAGGCCACCGATGACGATTGTGCAGCGAGGAGGGAATGAATTCGGGGGCCTTGGTTCTGTAAACGGAAGCAGAGCACGAGCAGCCTTGATGCGCGTGGCCATAGGCAGATGCTTGGCGTGGTACACGGCCTGAAGGAATTCTATGGCGCTCAACGTGGGGTCATCGTAGGCGAGCGTCTGCGGGGGGAGGCCCAAGCGGGTGAAGTCTGCCACCGTAGCCATCGCACCCTTCCTTTTGTTACGCTTCCGACTGTGCAACAAAAGGTTACTTATTGCACAGTGAACGTGTAAGTTGTTGTAATTACTTAATAAAATGCCCCTAATTGTGGCACGGCATAGGCCCTATATGTGGTAGTCGAATACTCTCGGTATGCGCGTGGTGCATAGGATTACGGTGTTATGTTACCCGTTTCGGGGTCCCCAGCCTGGGGCTCAGGAGGCCCACCAGAGCCGTTGGTCGAGGGAACAGATTTATTCTATCTGCGGAGCTGGCGGTGCGAGCGCGTGGCCGTTGGTCGCGTGGCCGTCGAGCTGGGGCATCACCACGCCCTCGAGCCCTGGCATCACTGGCAACCCACCTTGAATTACGATCCGTTGGTCCTGTTGTTCTGGCGGATAGAGTTTGAATTTGAGTTCTTCCCGTGCGATCAGATTATTGGCGATGGTTGTATTGTCAGCAATCAAGCTATTTGCAAAATCCAGGTCTATTAGTCCCTGGGCTTTGAGATTGGAAATGTAAGCGATGTTCTTGGTTGCTTGTTCGATGGTTAGGGGCTCTGGGAGTTGCACAGGTTCATCGATGTATCGAAGAGGAGGAATAGATCCATGTTTCCCGTATTTGTATGGCATCAACAATCCAGCGGCCTGGATGCGAAGTTCTTGTTGTTCTTGCGGATTAGTGACGATGGACGAAAGTAGATCGGCAGGATCAAGGTCACCACGGTTTTCGAGCCTATGAAAGATTTCCGCAGTTCTCTTATTCCGGCTTCCTAATCGGCGACCTGGAGAAAGGGTATGTCCCGGTTGGAATGTCATACCTATTTCGTACTAATAGTCTATTAGGTTGCAGAATTCTTGCTCGCAAAGTTTAGCGCCAAAAATTGCAAAGAGCAAGCGTGCGTCGGTCAGTCTGGAAAATCCAGTGGAGGACACAGTCCCCAACAGAATCGGAACAGGAACCCGCCCTCGGGAAGTGGGACTATGCTAAAATGAGGAACCGGTATTAGCGGGATGACTGCGATGCCCAGAAAAACTAGGCCGGTAACCCCCGCCGCGGCAACTAGCGCCTCAGTAATGACTTCCACCACCTGAAAGGGATCCGTTGCCGCGTGCAATGTAAATGTTTTTCGCGCCGCTTTAACTTCCGGCCAGCGGTCACGAATTCGCTGGTCGAAGCCGACAATCTGAAAATTATCGGTGCGGTCCCCGAAGGGATCGGCCGTTCCTGACAGCTTCTTTTCATGAGGCTGAAGCGCAAGTGCTCGCCCCTGGTCGTCGAGGACATTAATAGCACAACTCATGGCGTAGATATCGCCCACCACTCCATTCTCATGAGCATGGCCAACGAATGCATATTTCCCGCTCGGATGGAGCGCGAGCGCACCAAAGGCCTGGACTGTTTGAGCGTGCAGTGGTCCTGATGAAACCGACAGTACCGGCTCGGTGAAATTCAATACCCGCCTTCCGCTGATAGGCGGCGTTCCGAGTCCCACCAGATTGGCCACAGCGCGGACGCTAGGCGTAAACGGTTTGACAGAGGATGCGATATTATCCCGCAGACCAGACATGTGGAAATCTCCCTCTCCGCAAAGCAGCGCCAAGAAGCGGAGCCTACTGTAATGCGATCAGTATCGGAATGAGGCCTTGACCGGCTACGAGAGGGCGCAAGGCTTTGCCGATCACCGCCCCGAATGCCTTGGCTTGATCGGTTGCCTTCATGGCATGTCCGGGAGTTGGTGAGGTCGTCAAAAGGTCACCAATCTCTACCGCACCATATTGGGCATCCACTTCGCAGTAGACCCTTCCCACCAGTGCCACAGGCACTCGATTACCGGGGGATCGCTGCTTATTGAGAACGATACCTGGCCTGTACTCGCCCGCCCCGGAGACTACTCCGGCAACTTTGTGATCATACGCCTGATGACTCGGCCTAAGCGCTCCGCTGGCATCAATCACCAAGACTGTACCCGGAGAGACACCTTCGGCCTCCGATAGATCGAATTCTTCCGCACAGTCCTGACCGCCGAGATTAACATCAAAGCAAATAACTCTGGTGGTTTGTTCGTCGCCGTTAATATTCCCGGTTACCTCGACGTTGCCTTCGAATCTTCCAGCCGCTCCAGGGCCACTGCTAGTGCCCAGTACCGCGACTCCTGTGCTATTGCTGTTGCCCTGTACCCCAGCCCTCCCAGTGCTCGTGTTCCCAAAGACCCCGGTCCCGATTCCGTTGGCAGTGTTCCCAACAACACCGAAACTATCACTGGCGTCACCGAACCCAAACACGCCCGTATTCGGACTTCTAGCGAAAACTCCTGTAGGGCGCTTAAAGATCGGGTCGGGACCGGCGATGAAACCCGCCGTCTGGTTACCAGAATTAAAACCAGTTACCGCTGCAGCATTTGGGTTGTCTGTTGCTCCGTCTTTTGCGTTCGGACCTCCCAAATCAGTACCTATTGACGGTGGTAGGGGCATGATAGGCCTCCTATTACTGTTACATCTGGGTCGCTTTCGATGATCCTCCATCGGCCGTCTACCGCAATCGACCTCCTGCGCTTTCTATTGCAGCGCAATCAAAATGGCGATCAGAGCCTCGACGTAGCGGCTCAGGGCGGTGCTGGCCAAAGACGATTTGAAAGACATGCGCCTTCTCCCATCGCTATCCGGCGGGGAGCGTCGGCGTGTAAAAGCGGTCCGACAGAGTGAGCTGCAACCCAAACGGCGACTTGGTCGTGGGTCCGCGCACGAGGTGGCCTCTATTTCAATTTTGCGCCTGATCGACGACAATGTCGAGTCATTTCTCGGACATCAACGCAGCGAGAGACACTGGAGGATGTTTTGCCATCCGTGCAATCTTTTTCCACTCCGGGCTCGACACAGACCTTTCATCTAAATCGCAGCTCTAATTGAGCCAAACTTTCCATACTATAGGCGCTAGCTATAGGCGCCAGCTATAGGCGCTAGCTATAGGCGCTAGCTATAGGCGCCCGCAAAGCCGCGAGTGCGTGGCTGTTGGTTATCTTGAGGCATCGAAATCCGGGAGTTGTACAATGACTGAAGAAATCAAGTTGGGAGTGATGTCACGTCGAAGGGCGCTTTCGCTTCCGCTTCTGGGACTGGCGGCGTTAAGCCTCACAGTCCCCACGGTGCTGACAGTGTCAGATGCTGAGGCCCAGACGGCAGGGATGGTGCGGCGTCAAGAGCGGCGTGCAGGTCGCCGGGAGCGGCGTGAGACGCGGCGCGAAGCTCGCCGGGCCGGGCGTGAGACGCGGCGTGCAGTGCGGCGGGGCACGGTGCCGCAGTAACTCCCGCTACTCCGCAGAAAACCAAGGCAAGCCCAACGGGGTCACCCGGATTTTCCGCTAATCCCTAGTAGCTCAGGGCGGTACTCGAAATGCATGGTGTCGTAGTGGTACCATTTGCCGCCCCAGATGAAACCGTAGCGCTCGAAAATGTCGACGATCTCCGGAGGCATACGGTTCCGATACGGGATCGGATCGGTCTTCTTCTGCCATAACCAGTAGTCGGATACGACCAGATTAAGGTCTATGGCCGCGCCGTAGCCGTGCATGCTCATTTGGCCGGTGTCAGCGACCGGCCGACAGGCTAGTACGCCGGCAATAGGGTAGGCTGCCTTCCTGATTTCTGTCGGCAAGGTTTCGATCTCCTCAGAGACCCGCTTCAGCCGCTCGGCGACCCCATTCACGCTCGTCACCTGCACGCTCTTGCCCCAGCTTTTCGGCAACCAAGTGATCGACACCATGCGGGCCTGCACTTCGCCCTTGCGGCAGTCGCCATACATCTTCTTGAAAAAGGTCTCATTGCGGAATCGGCCGGGATCGGCATTCAGCTCAGGCGGCGAAGTCAGACGCCCGCGTGGATAAGGCAACCGGAATTGGTCAAGAATCGAGGCGTTCGACAGAAGTTCCTTGAATGACTTGTTGGCGCTTCCGTCGGTCGCCGCCATGATAGTCCCGTCGCGCCAAATGATACGTTCACCGTCATGGCTCACCACCACTTCAGGGTAAGCGGCAACCAGAGCATCGAGCGCCTGAGCCGCCAAGGCAGCATCGAGCGCCTGAGCCGCCAACGCAGTACGGCTTTCCAGCACTCCGCAGATCGCAAGTAGCATAATGGCGATAGTCAGATACATGAATTCAAGGAAGGATGGGTATGGTCTTCAAGCCAAAGTCTCCGCACTCCGCGCCATTTTTCTTCACGAGAGCAGAGGCACCGCCTTGTCATTGCCGGGCAGGCAATCAGCCCGCTCGATGTCGCCGAAGAAGAATACCCGCAATGGCGCACTCACACTAGTTCCGACAGCCCTGTTGGCGCTCCTTCCGTTGAATATCGGCGATGCGAGCGCGATCACGGTCCGTCAGCGGCACCGCACCTTCGTCATCGTGCTTGCAGCCCTCATTACCGAAATGAGCTTTCGCACGTTCGGTCTTGAAGCAGAAGCCGCGGTCCTTGAAAATCGAATTGCGCTCGGCCCAAAGCTCGTCGCAGTCGTCCGCGAAGGTGGGCTCCACCGCGGCTGCAAGTGTTGCGACGCCGACAAGCGCTGCGAAGAGTTGAGCTGCATTTTTCATGACGACCTCCAGATTTCGATGGGACCCAAATTTTAGCAGGTAGAGGCCTTCGGCTGTGTGACGTACTTCACAGAGATCGGACTGCGGTTACTCTTAGCCGAGATGATGCCCAGGTAGCTCGCGGAGTTACAGATGCGTTCTCGAGAGGCTGTGAGGTTGGGCGGGGTCTTGAGCGCCCGGCGTCCTGCCTGGGGGCATGGTCGAAAGAATTCTTGAGGTAGATCAAAGAGTTTTGGGCCACGCGCCCACACGCGTACAGTCATTCGCGTCATGCCCGCTATCCCGGCGTGTCCGGTTCGTCCCAGAGCGAAACATTTCGGCCAATGCTCACGTTTATGGGTACCGTCCTAGACGAGGCCGATGGCGTAGCCGGTCGCACCTGCGTGTTGCGGGCGCTACCTATAGGGTGCCCGCAAGCGCCCGGTAGCGGGGCCAGTTGCAAGGGGCGAGAAAATCGCCCAGGTTGCCACGGTTACCACGGGTATCACGGTTACCAGCGTTACTTCGATTACAAAAGCTACAGGCCATATGTAGCTTACCGGTTACAAACTTTTTGCACGCACTGGCTACAGTCCCACAGGATGATCCTACGACCCAAGTAGCAATGGGGCACTAATTTTGGGGTGATACACTCTCAATCGGTTACTTCGTTACTACGGGATCCCAAAATAACTGTAGTTGGTAATTGTAACCGGTAAGCTATATATGGTTTGCCCCCTAGGTAACCGTTGTAACCGTTGTAACTGCCGTAACCCTTAGAAGGGCATCTTGTCCCCTGCTCCAGCAAGCCGATATATGCCTCTGCGAACTCGCTCCACGTGTCCTTCGGCATGAAGCTTTGACAGTAGATTCTTCACGTTGTCATAGTCGCTGTTACAGGCTTGGGCTATCTCACTGATTGACATATTGCCCTCAACTGAGGCCAAAACAGAAATAATATCTGCGCGTTCCTCAGTCGGTTGTGCCTCTCTTGTTAGGCCAAGAACGTCCCACCTCCCCTTCTCGTTCTGTTTAACGGACACACTGAATTCCTCAAGATCGCGACCTCGCCCCCAGAGAAACTTGTTGTCACTCTCACGGCCCTGGCGTCCCTTGCGCTGCTCCTTGCCGAGGATCAGGACTGAATCAACAGCACCGCCAAGTCCAAGGGTCCCGCTCAGCGTATCAATAAGATCATCGGCGCCGAGTTTGCGCTGGTGATGCAACACCAGGATCGAAATCATGGCCTCTGTGGCTAATTCGTGCAGCGTAATCAGCGCTTCGTAATCAGCGCTGTATGCGCTCCGCTTGTCCTTGCTGGGAAGAAGCTGACGAACGCGCTCCAAAATATCAACAACGACTAGGCGTGGCTTGGGTGATCTGCTGATCCATTCGCGTATCCAATCCACGCCACCTTCGTTCAGACGCGGCCAGTTCGTCGCATATCTGAGCCGCGCGGGCCATTCGCCCAATTGAGCCCCCAACATTTGGGTCAAGCGGCGTTGCAAGCGTCGGTCACTGTCCTCCAGCATGAGTGCGAGAACGTCGCCCTGTTCGCATTGTTGCCCCAGGCACCTGCCGCCTTCTGACACACCGACGGCAATATCGAGTGCCTGCCAAGACTTACCAATTTTGGGTCTGCCGCCCAGCAGTGTGAGGCCTTCTGGCAGATACTTCGGTACGATCAAGCGCAGCGGTTCGAATATCTTTGTCCGCAGCGCTTCAGCAGATTTAAGAACATCCTCCATCCGAACTTTGATTCTAATTTCCCGTACCACAGCATCAGGGCCACCGATCTTGGCCAGTGCGTGTCGGACTTGTCTTATAAGATAATCGGCCGGATTTGGTTGCTCACGTACATGATCCCCTATGGGTAGACGTTTGTCGAACATCACATCTTGTATTTGTCGGTCAGGGCACTTGGCACTGACCATTGCCACAATGACAGCGAACACTGCTTCTGATCGACTATTGTACGTATGCTCTGGATCATCGATGCCGCGAATGAGGTTCTTTATCCGGTCAGACACCGGCAGGGCGTCAACATCGACGGCAGCTCGCCGTTCGTTATCGGCATGTTCTTGTCGTGCATGATGACCGCCGTCGTCCGGGGTCCCAGGTACGAATAATTCTAATGGATAGCTTGCCCCGTTGAACGCAAGCAGCTTCGTTGGGCAAGGGACGCGACCCGCCTTGAGCTTCGTTTTGGTAGGTAGATTGGTGGTTCCCGGTAGCCTAAGAATGCGATCGATATTCTGGGTCCCGGCTTTGGCACCCAAGCGCCGCATCAGCTCAGCGCTTCGTGCCTCGACATCTGGGACAATTGAATCATTATCACTTAACACAATTGGATTGGCTAGTTTCCATAAACACTGAATGCCGTTACCGGAATCCACGATTACGCTTGGCTTGGGCTCGAATGTCCCATTGAGTTGGTTTAGATAACGTGCTTTTGCGTCCTCCGACTTCTCATCGGCCAGCGGATCAAGATCACCTAGAAGAAACTCGACGGCGGCAATGTCGGTTTTCTTCGGCTTTTTGTTCAGTGCTGTCTTAGTCGGATTGACACAGTAGTAAAGATTGTCTCTGTTATTATGGATAGCGATAAAGACGTCAGCTTCTTCGACATTGTGTGCAGCAATAGCGGTGATATCGCTTTCTAGTGTTATTGCAATAAGTGTATCCACGGGGGACGCCGGAGCTGTTGGAGAAACTCAACAGCTTCGATGTTCGCAATACCTTGGGCTTGCGCTCTGCCGCCGTCTGCGCTACTATGCTGGCGACGATTTACATCGTCACCATCATCGTAGCTCCTGGCCTTCGCCGTCTCACCGGCGGAGGCCTTTTCATGACCTTCCATCGTAAACTCCAATACCTATTAAACATGGCCCGGAGCCGGTACAACGACCGGGGCGGCCATGGCTGATTAGCAGCCTGCGATGGCCCCCTCCACAGGTTTCACCTCGTCGCTAAGCTCAGCAACTATTTCTGGTGTGATCCTTTTGAGAATGACCGCACCTTCCTTGGGAATCCAGAAGAATGCATCTCCTGGTTTCAGGTTATGCTTACGCCAGTAGTTCAGCGGTATTCTGAAATACAGACTATCGCCGACACGACGCGCTGTGGTCTTTTCTATAAGTTGGTCCATAACCATATAATACCACAAGTTACCTATTTTGACCAGCAATTTAGTCTTTGACTAGAGCCTAGAATAAATCAGACTGACGGAAACTGCCGTATTTGCAAATCCAGCGGAATATATGCGCCCTTCGCCATCTGCTTCATAAAGAATGGAACACCGGCTTTTCGGCATTGGTCGCGCACAGCGCGCGCCAAATTAGGGCCCATGTCACGACAGCGCGTGCGAGGAATTTTTTGCTCACCCGACACTATCACCCACGTTCGTTTTCCGAGCGCGAGGAAGTCGTCTAGCAACGTCACCGGCCCGAGCATGGGCGCGATAGAGACGAACACGAACAAACCCGCTTCTGCCAGGGGGCGCACATCTGCCCATCGCCGGTCGAAACACTCTTGGTTCTCGGCGCTAAAGCCAAGCAAGAGTTTGTCCTTCCAGAGGCGCTTCGTATGCGGCGTCAGTGCCGCGAAGTATTCCGCCATCCGTGCCGTGCGCTTGGTGAGCACTAGACCGATGTGCTTCGAAATAACAACCGTCCCGAGAGCCCGGTCAATGATTTCCTTTGGCCGGTCCTCATGGAACAGGTCGCTCATATCACCAATCCAGATGAGGGACGGTTTGCCGGGGCCGAGTTTCGGCTTCTCGGCACCCGGCCAGTAGCGCGGCCAATCCCATAACTTATCCATCTCCGGCAGGGCGGTAAGCTTGCCGTTAAAAACTCCTCGTCCGTTTACCCGATCGGTGACGCCTTGATGGACGTCCTTGCTGTGGGTGTGGCTTGCCAGCCATGACGGCACAAAGCAGTTTTTGCATCCCACACTCACGTAGGCGCAGCCGCCGAACGGATTCCAGCCGACGTCCCACCACCAATCGTGGCCGTACATCTAAGCCGCCGTCTGTGCGCTTGCTTCCTGGTGGGCACGTTCGCGTCGCTCTCTGGCATCGAATTCTTCCACTTCCTCCCCTAACCGTTCGGCCATACGATTGGCGACCCGGAACAGCATTCGGCCGCCCGCCCGCACGTACATCAACGAACCCGAATCGACTGCTGGCAGTAGCTTGTCCAGTTGTTCGTCATCATCCAGGTCCACCGTTCCAGCCACACGCGAGGCCTCGTTGGCAACTGCGACAAGGTCGTTGAACCATCTGCGATTGTCCCTAAGCCACTCGTTCTCTTGCTCCTGCTGCTGCTTCTCTTTCGCAGTGCCCTTAAACTTGCGCACCTCTTCGCGCGCTTCGCGTTTGGTGATATTCGGATCTTTGTGGATTATTTTCTCGCGCTCTTTATGGCCCGCAAGTTCTCGCAGCACTGAATATGGAATATCTGAAATAGATTTGCGCCCCGGGGCGCAAATGTCTTTCCACGCTCGGTACACGTCGCGGTAACGCAACAACGTGCATGGAGCGACGCCGATCGCCTCGGCAAATTTCGCCAGTTTGCGTTCGCCGTATCCCTTCTCGACGTTGTGGGCCAATTCCCCGAGCCGCCACTGACCGCGCTCGGCGTCTGCGAGGATTTTCTTGCCCTCGGCAACGGCCTGATCGTAAGGGATGGTGTCGGTCGGCGGGGTGGTGTCGGCCGATCCGTTCTTTTTGTTTGATTTGTCGGTCGCCTGCGCTTTGCTCATTGCGAGCCTCCCTTATCATGTGCGTATGCACGATGCGGGGAAGCTTGGTGGATTCCGCAAGGCGAGCAACCGCGACAAATATCCCTATTTGGCGCGCGGTTCCTTCTTGCGCCGACCGGAGGGTTTCCTTCTCACGTCTACATCTTTTTTGTCGAAATAAGCGGCGGCAATGTCGTAAGCGTCGAGGCCATAGCCACGAAGACGGCGCGACCTGCTGTAGTGCTCGCGCCAAAAATTTTGGATTATGGGCACTGCCCGCTTGGCCATATACACCTGCGAGCGATAATCGTAGTAGACATCGATTGGACGGCGGACCAAGCCTTTAGGTGGTTCGGAGGAGCCATACTGGGACTGACCTTTAGGATGACCGCGCTTACGCGTCCATTCAATGCGATCTCCGATTTCCGCCCCCAGAAGCCGGGACACCAGCAGACGCAGTAGAACCATGCCGTGCTTCCGGCTGCTGGCGTCGCTGCTATCAAGTAACTCTAGTATAGTGGCATCGCCGCTCTCGGGGTCTGTGGCTTCTTTGAGCAATTCCTTTCGGTGCGCACGGTAATATTTGTCAAGTTGATGAAATACCCAATCGCGCATTGCGTCGTTATCGCCACTCCAAGGCGGCTTAGGCATCCCCGGCAACCACTTTCTAGCCATGTAGTGCGACCATTCGCGTCGCTGAGATTTTGGCAAAACTCAGTAAGTCTGTGAGCAAGTCGCCGCAGACCATACGACCTCACTCGCCCTTGATGCCCGCGGTCTTGATCACGGCGGCCCATTTCTCCAGATCCTTGCCGATGAGCTCGCCGAACCGATCGGGGCTGAGCGCAAACGGCGTGACCTGCTGCTCGGTGAGCTGCTTGACCACCTGCGGGTCATGCATGATCGCGAGCGTCTCCTGGGAGAGCCGCTCCACGATCTCCTTCGGCGTCCGCGCCGGCGCTACGATGCCGACCCACGGCGCCATTTCGAATCCCGGCACCGTCTCGGCGACCGCCGGCACGTCGGGGAGCGCCGGCAGGCGCTTGGGCTCGGCCACCGCCAGCGCCACCAATTGCCCGACTTGAACGCTCTGCAGCAGCGTCTGAACGTTGTTGAACCCCATCTGCACCTCGCCGCCGATCAGCGCCAGCGAGGCGGGGCCGGTGCCCTTGTAAGGCACGTGCAAGAGCTTCACGCCGGTGGCCTGGGAAAACAACTCCATCGCCAGATGGCTGAAGTTTCCGACCCCGGCGGAGGCATAGGCCAGCGCCGCGGGCTTTGCCTTCGCGAGCGCGATCAGGTCCGACACCGAGCGCGCCGGCACCGACGGATGCACGGCCAGCATCCCTGGAAAGCGCACCATCGTCGCCACCGGCACGAAGTCGCGCAGCGGAGCGTAAGGGAGCTTCTCGTAGAGCGAAGGGTTGACCACCAGCGGCGTGTCGGAGCAGGCCGAGATCGTGTAGCCGTCGGGATCGGACTGCATCAGCGCTTGCAGGCCGATGGCGCCGTTGGCGCCGGCGCGATTCTCGACGAACACCTGCTGCCCGAGCCGCTCGGAGAGGTGCTTGGCGGCAAGGCGCGCGATGAAGTCGGTGCCGCCTCCCGCCGGGAACGGCACGATCATCTTGATCGCGCGTTGCGGCCAGGTTTGGACCGGCGCTTGCCCCCCGGCCGCCCCCGGCAACGCCCCTGCGAGCGCGAGCACCGCGGCGAGCTTGGCGAGTTGAATGCGCATGTTCCTCCTCCCTGTCGGATTTGTCATTGCCGGGCTTGACCCGGCAATCCATCCGTCTTCGCCAAAAAACTCTTGCGAAGCAGATGGACCCCCGGGTCAAGCCCGGGGGTGACGACTGGGGCATGAGTACCGATCACCTGGTCCGATTGAACCCCAGCCACCCTTATCCTTGCACGGCGGCGGCGATGGCGTCTCCCATGTCCGTGGTGCTTGCTTGCCCGCCGAGATCGCGAGTGAGGTGCTTGCGCCCGGCGATCACCGTCTTGACCGCCGCCTGGATGCGGTCGGCGGCGGCGTTCGCCTTCGGCGCGTTGCGCTTGCGGCCGAGCCAGGCGAGCAGCATCTGCCCAGACATGATCATGGCGTAGGGATTGGCGATGTTGCGGCCGGCGATGTCGGGCGCCGAGCCGTGGGTTGCTTGCGCCATCGCCTGCCGCTCGCCGACGCACAGACCGGGCGCCAGGCCCAGCCCGCCCA
>Ga0306920_100006920_pt1 | contig 14873 bp, 13 predicted proteins | sample flu12Cox44000170_FD_204666 | JGI IMG/M metagenome (GOLD analysis project Ga0306920, IMG submission 204666) | Lab enrichment of tropical soil microbial communities from Luquillo Experimental Forest, Puerto Rico - flux4day.12C.oxic.44.000.170 (v2)... | ecosystem: Environmental > Terrestrial >... | reverse complement strand
CACGGCCGAAGCATCGCACCCGCTGCGTGGTCTAGCTTGCGCATCAGCATTTTCGCCGTCGCGACAATCGTGTTGGCAATGATCGTGGCCTGCGCGCCAACAACGGCTTTTGCGCAGGCGCTTTCATTCCCGCCGCGGGAAAAGCCGCCGCCGAGAACAGTCCCCGCCGGGGCCCAGGGTCAGATGCTCGTGCGCGCCGAGCAGATCAATTACGACTATGCGAACGAGCGCGTGTCCGCCGTCGGCAACGTGCAGCTTTATTACGGAGCCGCGACGCTGGAAGCGGATCGGGTGATCTACGATCAGAAGACGAAGCGCTTGCATGCCGAAGGCAACGTGCGCCTCACGCAGGCCGACGGGACGGTCACCTACGGCGAGATCATGGATCTGAGCGATGATTTTCGCGACGGTTTCGTCGACTCCTTGCGCGCCGATGCACCCGAGCAGACGCGCTTCGCCGCCACTCGGGCGGAGCGCTCCGCGAACAATTTCACTGTATTCCACAACGGCGTGTATACCGCCTGCGAGCCGTGCCAGGAGGATCCTGCCAGGCCACCCAAATGGCAGATCAAGGCCGCGCGGATCATCCACGACCAGGCCGACAAGATGATGTATTTCGAGGACGCGCAGCTCGAGTTCTCGGGCGTGCCGGTTGCCTATGCCCCATATTTCTCCGCCCCTGATCCGACGGTGAAGCGCAAGAGCGGCTTTCTGGTACCGACCTACAGCTCGGGGACAGTCTACGGCTTCGGCGTTGCGACCCCTTACTACCTGGCGCTTGCGCCCGACTACGATGCGACCATCACTCCCATGATCACCACCAAGCAGGGGCCGCTGCTGCAGGGTGAATGGCGCCAGCGGTTGCTGGACGGAGCCTACAGCATCCGCGCCAGCGGCCTCTTCCAGCTCGACAAAAACGTGTTTCTCAACACAGCGGGCGAGACGCCGGGCTACCGCGATTGGCGCGGCAGCCTGGAATCAAGCGGCCAGTTCAATCTCGGAGAGCAGTGGGTCTGGGGTTGGGATGGCACATTGCTTTCCGACAGGACCTACCTGCAAGACTATGGACTGCAAAGGAACGTGCAGTCGGCAAACTTGCTTGCGGTGACGCCGGATTACGCGCTGTCGCAGATCTACCTCACCGGACGCGGCGAGCGCAGCTATTTCGACGTCCGTAGCATGTACTTCTTCGGCTTTTCGAGCCTCGACAATCAGAACCAATTGCCGGTCGTGCATCCCGTGATCGATCACGACTATGTCTCCAACCGTCCGATCCTCGGCGGTGAGGTCGAGATCAAGAGCAACTTCACCAGCCTCACCAGAAGCACGGCCAGCTTCGACGCGATCTCCACGCAAGCGCTCCTGTTTGGTTACTGTGGCCCGACCACGGCCGATCCCGCGCTCAAGAACTCCTCCAATTGCCTGCTGCGCGGAGTGCCCGGGGAATATGAACGTGCGTCCACCGAGGCATCATGGCGGCGCACGATCATCGATCCCTGGGGCCAAATGTTCACGCCATTCCTGATGGTGCGGGCAGACGCCGCCCACATCCAGGTCGACGATCAACCAGGGGTGTCCAACTATATTCGCGTCGGCGACACCGATCTTGGGCGCGTGATGCCGACCGCGGGCCTCGAATACCGGTTTCCGCTGATCAACGTGCAGGCTTGGGGAACACAGACTGTTGAGCCAATCGCCCAGCTCATCTTCCGCCCCAACGAGACCGGAGTCGGAGCCTTTCCCAACGAAGACGCGCAGAGCCTGATCTTCGACGATTCGAACCTCTTCAAGGTGAACAAATTTTCCGGCTGGGACCGGGTGGAGGGCGGCGGGCGCGCCAACGTCGGCGTGCAATATACGGCTCAATTCAATCGCGGCGGCAATTTCAGCTTCCTGTTCGGAGAATCCTATCAGCTCTACGGGCGCAATTCCTTCGCTGTGGGAGGCACGACGAATACGGGGCTCGAGAGCGGACTCGATACGACCAGATCCGACTATGTCGCGCGCGCCACCTATCAGCCGAACTCGGTCTTGACGTTCACGTCCCGCTTCCGATTCTCCGAAACAGACTTCACGCTGCAGCGCACCGAGCTCGAGACCACCGCCAACTTCGGCCGCTGGACGACGACGCTAATGTACGGCGACTACGCCGCACAACCCTTGCTCGGCTTTCTCGACCGTCGCGAAGGAGTCCTTGCCAGCGCCAGATTCAAGGTGACGCCAAACTGGGTACTGATGGGTGCAGCACGCTACGACATCTTCAATCATCAAATCAGCCAGTACCAGGCCGGCGTCGGATACATCGACGACTGCATCATATTGGGTCTGAACTATATCACCGATTATGCTTATAGCGGCAGCGTGTCGGTCAATCACACTTTCATGATGCAGCTCAGCTTGCGCACCCTTGGTGGCAACACAGGCGGCAGCCAGGGGGTCTCGGCGCTTAACAGCGGATTGAACAGCGGAATTCCAGGACATCCATAAGGGAAAACGGAGAGATAAGGTCAAAAAGCTGGCAAACGTCCAGAAAACCGCCTCTTTTGGCTAATCCAATGGTTCCATGTCGGTAGCGGGTGACCCTTGAGGGTCGCCGAGGGGAACGAAAACGGGGGATTTTCATGCTTGGGATCGGGACCGGAGCCCATCAGGAGCTTCGGCACGGCATTTTTGCCGCGGTGATCTGTGCCGGGCTTATGCTGCCCGGGGCCGCGACCGCACAACAGATCATTGTGGTGGTCAACGGGGAGCCGATAACCGCGCTCGATATCGAGCAGCGCTCCAAGCTTGACCAGCTATCGACCCACAAGGTGCCCACGCGTCAGGAGGTGCTCGAGGAGTTGATCAACGACGTCCTCAAGGTGAAGGAAGCCAAAAAATGGACCCTGGAGTACTCCGACTCGGAAATCGATAGTGCTTATGGCAACATGGCAAGCCGCATGCGGCTTACCCCCGACCAGCTCACCCAGTTGCTCGCGAAGTCGGGCGTCAAGGCGGAAACCCTCAAGCGCCGCATCCGGGCCGACATGGTCTGGCCGGCGCTGGTACGCGGGAGATTCCAAGCAAGCCTGCAGATTGGAGAGAAGGACCTCCTGACCATACCGGATGCAAAGGCTGACGAAACCGTCGGCTACGATTACATCTTGCGGCCCATTCTCCTGATCATTCCGTCGGGCTCCGGGGAAGGGGCGATTGCAGCGCGGCGCCGGGATGCGGAATCCTTGCGGGGCCGATTCGAGAGCTGCGACGAGGGCTTGTCCTTCGCGCGCGCGCTCAAGGACGTAGCAGTGCGTGAGCAAATGGTTCGCAGCTCGGCCGATCTTCCGCCGGCATTGCGTAAGGTCTTGGACGACACCGAGCAGGGCAAGCTGACCCCGCCCGAGGCGACAAAGCTCGGCATCGAGATGTTCGCTGTTTGCAGCAAGAAACCCTCGGCCGCCGACAACACTCCCGGCAAACGCAAAGCGCGAGAGACTATTGCTGCCGAGCGCTACGAGCAGCGTTCCAAGCTGTACCTCGAGGAGGTACGCCGCGGCGCGTATTGCGAACCGGCTTCCGTGTGCCAGCCGCCTGTGGTGCAAGCAACAGCTCGATGAGGTATTCTGCGGCGCGATGCGCGAATCTAAGCATGGGACGGAATGCCGGCGCCTTTGGCACTGACGCTGGGGGAGCCCGCCGGGATCGGACCTGACATCACCTTCGCCGCCTGGCGCCGCCGGACTGCACTGGGTCTATCGCCCTTCTATCTCCTTGCTGACCCGCCTTTCATCAGGCGGTGCGCCGAGCGAATCGCTCCAGACGTGCCGATTACAGTCCTTGAGCCAGCCGCCGCGCCCGCGTCATTCAAGGATGCGTTGCCCGTGGTCGATATCGGCGTTCGGGTGAGTGTCGAGCCCGGCCGGCCGGATCCGTCGAGCGCACCGGCAGCGCTCGCATCGATCCGGCGTGCTGTGGCGGATGTGCTCGGCGGCGTTGCGCGCGCGATCGTGACCAATCCAATCGCCAAGGACGTCCTCTACAGTTCCGGTTTTGGCGACCCCGGGCACACGGAATATCTTGCGAGGCTGGTGAACGAAAAGAGCGGGGTGGCTGTCCACCCGGTCATGATGCTGTGGTCGCCTGAGCTGGCAGTCGTTCCGGTCACCGTTCACCTGCCACTGAAGGACGTGGTCCCCACGCTGACCATCGAGCTGGTGGTCGAGACAGGGCGCATCGTGGCACGAGACCTGAGTGCAAGATTCGGGATACTGCACCCGCGGATTGCTGTGGCCGGGCTCAACCCCCATGCCGGCGAAAAGGGCGGACTAGGCGATGAGGATTTGGGGATCGTGCGCCCCGCGGTGGAGCGCCTGCGCGCAGAAGGCATCGACGCGCGCGGCCCGTTTCCGGCCGACTCGCTGTTCCATGAGGCAGCACGCCAAACCTACGATGTCGCGCTTGCCATGTATCACGATCAGGCACTGATCCCGATCAAGACATTGGCCTTCGATCATGCCGTCAATGTTACCCTGGGTCTGCCGTTCGTGCGCACGTCGCCAGACCACGGCACCGCATTTGACATCGCCGGGAGCGGGCGCGCCAGTCCAACAAGCCTGATCGCTGCCCTTGAGCTCGCAGCACGATTGACGGACAGTGACCGCAGTTGACGACCTTCCGCCGCTCCGCGAGGTGATCCGGCGTTACGGTTTGACTGCAAAAAGAGCGCTCGGGCAAAATTATCTGCTCGATTTCAATCTCATCGGCAGAATTGCGCGCGCTGCTGGCCCGCTCAAAGGCGTTGACGTCATCGAGATCGGGCCCGGCCCGGGGGGCCTTACCCGCACCCTGCTGGCGCAAGGCGCACGCCGGGTCATCGCGATCGAGCGCGACAGCCGCGCCCTTGGCGCGCTCGACGACATCGCCAGGCGCAATCCGGGGCGCCTCCTCATTGTTGAAGGCGATGCGCTCGCGCTCGACGCCCGCTCGTTTCTCGATGACGCTCCCGCGCGCGTGGTTGCCAATCTTCCCTATAACATAGCCTCCGCTTTGCTGCTGTCCTGGCTCACTGTCGAACCGTGGCCACCGTGGTACGATCGACTCGTGCTGATGTTCCAACGCGAGGTTGCCGAGCGCATTGTTGCCGGCCCAGGCAGCAAGGCTTACGGTCGGCTATCAGTCCTCGCCGGCTGGCGCAGTCAAGCGCGCATCCTCTTTGACGTTTCGCGAAAGGCGTTTGTGCCGCCGCCCAAAGTGACATCTTCCCTGGTCAGCCTTATTCCGCGCCGGCGGCCGCTTGCATGCGAGCGTTTGGCGCTCGAGCGGGTGACGCAGTCTGCCTTCGGCCAGCGCCGCAAGATGCTCCGACAGAGCCTCAAATCTCTGGGCACTGATTCCGCGGCCTTGCTTGCTGCGGCCGAGATCGACCCGACCGCCCGCGCGGAAGATGTTTCGGTTGCGCAATTCGTCAACCTCGCGCGCGCGTTTGCTGACGCGAAGGGAAGAAATCGCTCATGACCTCGCTCCAGCGTCAATCGCTCACCGCCTACGGCGCCCCACTGCGCGAGACCGTACTGGAATGCCCGCAACCGACCGGGACCGAGGCATTGGTGCGCATCGTCCGCTGCGGTGTGTGTCACTCCGACCTGCACATTCAAGATGGCTATTTTCAACTGGGTCCAGAAAAGAAGCTCGACGTGCAAGCCGGCCGCAAGCTGCCTTTTACGCTCGGCCACGAGATCGCCGGCGTGATCGAACGCGTGGGCGAGGATGCCCATGGGGTAGCCGAAGGCGACGAGGTGGCAGTTTATCCCTGGATCGGTTGCGGCACCTGCGCGGCCTGCCGGCGAGGAAGCGAGAACATCTGCGCGGCGCCACGCCATCTCGGGATCAACGTCGATGGTGGCTTTGCCTCGCATGTGGTCGTGCCGCACCCCCGATACTTGCTTGCATACGCTCCCTTGCCAGCAGCAAGGGCGGCAATCCTCATGTGCTCGGGAGTTACGTCCTATGCCGCCCTCAAGCGGCTGACAGGCAGAGCTGCCTGGGGCCCTCTCCTGCTTGTTGGCATGGGCGGCCTGGGGATGATGGGATTGGCTCTCGCGCAGGCTGTGTTCCAGCGAGCGCCGTTCGTCGCCGATATCGACTCCGCCAAGCGGGAAGCGGCGCTTGCAGCCGGAGCCGCCATGGCCTTTGACCCCAATGACGATGGAGCGCGCAAAAGGTTGATCGCGGCCAGCGATGGCGGCGTCTACGGCGCCTGCGATTTTGTCGGATCCACGCAATCACTTGCGTTTGCAACCGGGGCGCTCGCGAAAGGCGGGAAGGTCGTGGTAGCCGGGCTGTTCGGCGGAAGCTTTGCCACGCCGATCGCGTTCTTCGGGCTCAAGGCCATGACTATCGAGGGAATTCAGACAGGCACCCTCGGCGAGGCTCGCGAGGTGCTCGACCTCGCTCGCAGCAGCAGTTTCAGATTTCCGCCGTTGCACGAGCGTCCGCTCGGCGAAGCTCAGGCTGCCCTCGAAGCGTTGCGTGCAGGGCGGGTCGTCGGCCGCGCGGTGCTCGTCCCGTAAGGAGGCGAATTAGCCCGGATGCGCGCGCGCCGCGGCAGGTAATCCCGCATATCGCCTGGCGCGTCGAAGACGCGCATGGCTCATGCGGGCTACGGTCGCCGGTCATTCCAGATTCTGTACCTGCTCCCGGAATTGCTCGACCACCCCCTTGAGCTCCAACCCGATATTCGTGAGCTCCACATCATTGGATTTCGAGCACAATGTATTTGCTTCGCGATTGAGCTCCTGGGCAAGAAAATCCAACCGGCGACCGATGCTGCCACCTGCAGCCAGGAGCCTTTCCACCTGCGCAACATGCGAGGCAAGGCGGTCGATCTCCTCTCGAATATCGGCTTTGCTCGCAATAAGAATGGCTTCCTGGTGCAAGCGATCGGGATCGAACCGATTTGATGAATCGAGCAGCGTCGCCACCTGCTCCGCAATCCGCTTCTTGATCGCGTCGGGGCGACGGCCCGGCGCAGCGTCTGCACGCGCAACGAGTGACGCGATCTCTTCCAGGCGCTGACTAAGCACACGCCGCAAGGACTCCCCCTCATGCCGGCGCATGAGAGCAAGCTCCGCCAGCGTCGTCTCAAACCCGGCGATCACTGCTGCCTCGGCCGTCCGCCGGTCCTGCTCGGACTCGTCCGGCTCGATGATGTCGACCACTCCCTTGAGCGAAATAATGCCGTCGAGCCGCGGCGCGGCGGCATCGACCCGACCGGTAAGATTCTTCAGGGTGGCGAGCACTGCGGCGAGCACCGCTTCGTTGACCCGCACGATCGGGGCAGCGCCATGACGTTCCACGCTCAACGAGCCATAGACCGTGCCACGCGTGAGGACCTGCGCGCTGCTATTGCGCACCGGCCCCTCCACGGCATCCCATCCCACCGGCAGCCGTAGCCGCAAGTCCAATCCTTTGGCGTTGACCGACTTGAGCTCCCACGCCCAGCTATAGGCGCCGCATACGCCATGGCCGCGGGCAAAGCCGGTCATGCTCGAGAGCACCACGACGCCCGACCGAAGCCTATTGCGGAGTCCCGGCCGCCCTCGACGAGCCGCTCGCGCTGCGCTTGCGATGCGGAACCGGCGCCGGGCGCGGAGTGGTTGCCGTCTGCGCCTCCGCCGGAGGCTCCGCCTTCTGATCGTGCTCGATCACACGCAGCCGGGCAACGTTCTTCTGATGCTGCTCGTAGGTCTCGGCGAATGCATGCCCACCGGTGCCGTCAGCAACGAAGTAGAGCTCCTTTGTACGCGCCGGGGATGCAGCGGCCTCGATTGACGCACGGCCGGGACTTGCTATCGGACTAGGGGGCAGCCCGTCGATCACATAGGTATTGTAGGCAGTTGGCTGCGCCAAGTCGCTCTTGCTCAGCGGCCGCCCGAGTGCTCCTTTGCCGAACACCAGCCCATAGATCACGGTGGGATCCGACTGCAGCTTCATGTGCTGCTTCAGGCGATTGGCAAAAACAGCAGCGATCCGCGTGCGCTCCTCCGGTTTGCCCGTCTCCTTCTCAATAATGGAAGCAAGGACAATGAGCTGATCGGGCGACTTGAGCGGCAGATCGGGATTGCGACGTTCCCATGCCTCGCGCAACAGCTTATCCTGCGCCTGGCGCATCCGTTGGATCATCTGCTCGCGAGTGAAGCCGTGATAGAACTGATAACTATCCGGCAGCAGACTGCCTTCCCTAGGAACTTCCTTGATCTTGCCGGAAAGAACATCATTGTCCAGAAGCCGCGCTACAATTTGCTCGGACGTGAGCCCTTCGGGGATGGTGATCTGGTGTTGCACCACCCTGCCCTCGACAATCGTCTCCACGACATCGTGCACGCTGGCGTGCCTGGCGAACTGATATTCTCCCGCCTTAAGCTCCGAGCGTGCATTGAGCGCCAGCACGCCGCCGATGAAGATAAGCCGGTGCTCCTCGATCACCCCCTCGCGCGTGAGCAGATCGAAGATGTCCATAATGCCGGATCGGGGCGGGATGACGACGATCTTGTCCTCTTGCAGCGGACCAGGCGCATCGAGGCGAGTCTTCCCGAGGACGATTGCTCCACCAACCACGATCCCAAGCAGAATCAGCAAAGTGAAAATCGCATTGCCGACGATGACCAGCGGGTTGCGGGCGCGTCGAGAGGGTCGCAATGAGCCCGCCGGAAAGGACATGTAGTCGGGCTGCAGAGCAGCGCGCGGACTGCGCGGTCTAGGCGGATTTGGCTCCATTGGCGATCCAGCAGCTCTATTTTGCGCGCTTAGAGATCGGCTGCGGCGCGCCGGTCTCAAGCACTCTGCAAGCAGACGACCCCGCGTGCCACGTGACGAATGTTGCTATGGGGAGCCCCGGCGTTGTCAAATCGTCGCCAGTCTAGCCGAGCATGACGCGTCCGGTACACATGAATCTCGTACCCTCATGTGCGAATATGGCTAAAGGTGGGACTGGGCGGATGGTCGCCCTCACTCGGAAGTGCGGCGAAATACCAAAGAGGCGTTTGTGCCGCCGAACCCGAAGGAATTGGAGAGCACGACCTTCACATCGCGTCGCTTCGAGTGATGCGGCACGAGATCAATCGGCGTCTCCACCGATGGATGGTCGAGATTTATCGTCGGCGGCACCACCCCATCGCGCATGGCAAGAATTGAGAAGATGGCCTCCACTGCGCCGGCCGCTCCCAGCAAGTGCCCGATGGAGGACTTCGTCGAGGACATGCAGATGCGGCCGGCAGCATTGCCGAGCAACTTCTGCACCGCCGCGAGCTCGATTTCATCTCCAAGCGGCGTCGAGGTGCCGTGCGCGTTGATGTAATCGATCTCCGCCGCCGATATGCCGGCGCGCTGGATGGCCGCATGCATGCAGCGAAGCGCCCCGTCGCCATCCTCTGCGGGGGCCGTGATGTGGTAGGCATCGCCGGACAAGCCGTAGCCGATGAGCTCGGCATAGATCCTCGCGCCTCGCGCGATAGCATGCTCGTAGCTCTCCAGCACGACAACCCCCGCTCCTTCGCCGATGACAAAACCATCACGATCCCGATCGTACGGTCGCGATGCGCGCTGTGGCGTATCGTTGAACGAGGTGGAGAGGGCTCGGCAGGCAACAAACCCGGCAACCCCGATGCGGGAAATCGGCGACTCGGCGCCGCCCGCCACCATCACGTCGGCATCGCCTAGCGCGATGAGGCGCCCTGCATCGCCGATGGCATGTGCACCGCTTGAGCAGGCGGTCACCACCGCATGGGTGGGACCCTTGAGACCGTGTGCGATCGAGACGTAGCCCGAGGCCAAATTGATCAGGCGTCCCGGAATGAAGAACGGCGACACCCGGCGCGGTCCCCTCTCCTTCAGCACTATGGCCGTTTCCGCGATGCCGGAGAGACCGCCGATCCCCGAGCCTATCAGCACGCCGGTCTTCGTCTGCTCCTCATAAGTTGCAGGCTTCCACCGCGCATCGTCGAGCGCCTGCCGCGCGGCGCCCATCGCAAATATGATGAAGTCGTCAACCTTGCGCTGCTCCTTCGGCTCCATCCACTGGTCTGCGTCGAAGGTGTCGTTCGTGCCGTCGCCGCGCGGAACCTGGCAAGCAATCTTGGCGGGAAGGTCGGAGACATCGAAGCTCTCGATGCGCCGGGCGCCGCTTTCAGCGTTGAGCAAGCGGCGCCAAGTCGGCTCAACTCCGCATGCGAGCGGTGTCACCATGCCGAGGCCTGTGACGACCACGCGCCTCATCTTCGTCTCATCGACCGCTGCCCGGATATGACCGTTGCCTGCTGCCGTGAGGCAACTCCGTTCGCAAAACGCGGAACGCCTCGCAATAGGCTATCGGTCAGCTCTTGGCATTCTTCTCAAGGAACTTGATGGCATCACCCACCGTCAAGATGGTCTCGGCTGCATCGTCGGGGATCTCACACCCGAACTCCTCCTCAAACGCCATGACGAGCTCGACCGTGTCGAGGCTGTCGGCACCAAGGTCATCTATGAAGCTGGCATTCTCCGTCACCTTGTCGGATTCGACACCCAGGTGCTCCACTACGATTTTTTTCACCCGCTCGCCAATGTCGCTCATCGCTACAACCTCGTGTCCTTTATGGGCTTGATCGGGAGGCGCCCCCGAGCCGATGCGGTATTGGCTTGCTTGGTGCGCGATGCCGGATCACGGGGTCGCGAGCGAACCCTTATGATGATTGGAACCGTTTCGCCGCCCCAGCTAAACCAAGGCTCGGTTACCATACTTCAAAACTCTTGACCAGCGCAGCGGGATCGCGTGACCGACCGCGGAGCTATTGGAAAAACCTCAGATCATCGCCATTCCGCCATTGACGTGAAGCGTTTGACCATTGACATAGCCGGCTTCCGCCGAGGCCAGATAGATAGCGGCCGCCGCCACATCCGCGCCAGTGCCCAGCCTTGCCGCCGGTACCCTGGCGAGGATTGCCTCGCGCTGCTTCTCGTTGAGCTTGTCCGTCATCGCCGAAGCAATAAAACCCGGCGCAATGGCGTTGGCCGTAACACCCCGCCGGGCATATTCCGCCGCTACCGATTTGATCATTCCGATCATCCCGGCTTTGCTGGCGGTGTAATTCCCTTGGCCGGCATTGCCAGTTACCCCCACCACCGACGATATCCCGATAATTCGCCCAAATCGGCGTCGCATCATTCCGCGCACTGCCGCCCGGGTGAGCCGGAAGGACGCCGTTAAATTGACGGCGATGACCTGATCCCAATCCTCGTCCCGCAACTGCACAAACAGGTTATCCTTGGTGATGCCGGCGTTGGCGACAAGGATGTCGAGCTGGCCCATGATCTCCTCACACTTCGGAACCAAAGCTTCGACAGCATCCTTGTCACTGAGATTGCACGGGAGCACATGGACTCGTTCTCGGAGCGAAGCGGCAAGCTTTTCCAGCACCTCGACGCGGGTGCCCGACAGGGCAACCGCCGCCCCTTGTTGATGCAATGCGTGCGCAATCGCGGTGCCAATCGCACCCGTTGCTCCGGTCACGAGCGCAGTCTTGCCGGTCAGGTCGAACATTGATCGCTCCGCGTGTCCCGATCAGATAAATAAATCAAGCGCAACGGGCCCGGAATGCCTCGACATCCTGCGGCGTCGCGATTGCCAGCACGCCCGCCCCTTCTGCGGTACGTTTAACTAGACCGCTGAGGACCTTTCCGGCTCCAATCTCGTAAAAGCTATCAGTGCCCGCGGCTACCATGAAGTTCACCGACTCCCGCCAACGTACGGTCCCGGTGACCTGCGCGACGAGCGCACTTGCGATCTCGGCTGGATCGCTGATCGGCTTCGCCGTTACATTGGCAACGAGAGGGACCACCGGCGGTTTGATGGTGACCTTCGCCAGCGCAGCTGCCATGGCTTCGGCCGCAGGCTGCATCAAGGCACAATGAAACGGCGCTGACACCGAGAGCATCGTGGCCCGGCGCGCGCCTTTTTCCTTCGCGATAGCCACCGCGCGTTCCACCGCAGCCCGGTGGCCGGACACGACGACCTGTCCGGCGCCGGTGTCGTTGGCGGCTTGACAAATCTCACCATGGGCGGCTTCGGCTGCCACCGTCATGACCGCGTCAAGCTCGAGACCGAGCAACGCTGCCATGGCGCCAGCCCCAACGGGAACGGACTCCTGCATGGCATCACCGCGAATCCGCACCAGGCGCGCAGTGTCGGAAATGGAGAGCGCTCCCGCGGCGGCCAGCGCAGAGTATTCGCCGAGCGAATGCCCGGCAACGAATTGCGCATCGCGGGCGAGAGAGATCCCGGCCTCGGTCTCCAACACCCGCATCAGCGCGAGCGAGGTCGCCATCAGCGCAGGTTGCGCATTCCTGGTGAGCGTGAGCGCATCCGCTGGGCCCTCCCAGATGATCCCGGAAAGGTTCTCCCCCAGCGCGGCATCGACCTCGGAAAAAACCTCGCGCGCAGCCACGAACGCATCCGCGAGCGGCTTGCCCATGCCGACCGCTTGGCTGCCTTGACCCGGAAAAATGAAAGCGGCGGGCATTGGTACTCCTTCGCCATGCGGATCATTGCCTGCATGTTGCCCTCCTTGCCTTTTTGATGGAAGCCCGTATAAGGCGCCGTTCCGCTCGATCCCGGCCGGGAGCTGAACGGACGGCTGCTTGGGCCAGCCCAGCGGCAGGACCACCGGTCCGGCGTCCAGTGTTCCCGCCTTCCGAGCATTCGAGCCTTTCCCGAAAGATTAAGGCTCAAAGGGCTTTGCGCCGGGCGAGCATACGAGCCAAAGGAAAGGCGTCCGCATGCCGCTCTACGAACACGTTTTCCTGACGCGCCAAGACGTGAGCGCACAGCAAGTCGAGGAGCTGACTGCCCAATTCAAGGGGGTGATCGAGCAGCTTGGGGGAAAGGTCTCCAAGACCGAACAATGGGGCCTAAAGAGTCTGTCTTATCGCCTGCGCAAAAACCGCAAGGCGCATTTTACCCTGTTCAACGTCGATGCACCGGCAAGCGCGTTGGCCGAGGTCGAGCGGCAGGAACGCCTCAACGAGGATGTGATGCGCTATCTCACGATACGCGTGGAGGAGCTTGAAGAAGGCCCATCGGCGATGATGCGCAAGGTGGATCGCGACCGCGAGCGTGACGACCGGGCGCTCGGGTTTCGCGATCGCGAGCGTGGCGGCTTTCGCGAACGTGAGCGCGAGCGTGGCGAGCACCGCCGTGAGCGCGAGCCTCGCCCGCCGCGCGAGAGCGCAGACGAATCGTCCTCCGCAGAGCATGGCGGCGAGTAAGCAACCATGACATTCACACAGCCGCAGGCACGCAGGCCATTCTTTCGCCGCCGCAAGTCTTGTCCCTTTTCGGGTCCAAATGCGCCGAAGATCGACTACAAGGACGTGAGGCTACTGCAACGTTATGTCTCGGAGCGCGGAAAGATCGTGCCAAGCCGGATCACGGCAGTCTCGGCCAAGAAGCAACGGGAGCTTGCTCGCGCCATTAAGCGGGCGCGTTTCCTCGGACTCTTGCCCTATGTGATAAGCTGACGCGCGCGTGCCGAGCTGAAAGGGTTGGGGCGATTTGGTTTCGCCTCTAACCGCTGATAAAGCGGGACAGCTGTTTATGGTGCAGATTCTTCTCGTCGGTACCGGTGCGGGTCTAACAGCCGCGCTTTTGCTGGCTTCGGTAATATCCGGGTCGATCGCGGCAGCCTTCCTTTTCTACCTGGCACCGTTACCCATCCTCATCGCGGCGCTGGGCTGGAGTCACCTTGCAGGGTTGGTGGCGGCAGCTTCGGCAACGGCAATCGTCGCCGCCTTTTCCGGCATCCTTCTCCTGCCCGTGGCGATGATTTCCTTCGGTGCTTGGTGGCTTGCGTATTTGACGTTGCTCGCACGGCCGGCGAGCAATGGCAGCGGGGGCAAGCTCGAATGGTACCCGGTCGGGCGGCTCGTGCTGTGGGCGGCGGCAATCGGAACGCTGATCGTAATTGCGGCGGTCCCCAGCTTCGGAACCGACCAGGAAAGCCTGCAATCCGCCTTGCGCAAAAGCTACGGCCGCCTCCTCTTCGATCGGTCGACGATCGATCTGCTGGTGATCGCGGTTCCGCCGGCTGCGGCTGCATTCTCGACCATTACCAACTTGCTTAATCTTTGGCTCGCCGCTCAGATTGTCAGAATCTCCGGCCGGCTGGCACGGCCCTGGCCAGAACTCTCCAGCTTCGCGCTCCCGCCCGCGGCCACAGGGCTTGTTGCCGTCGCGATTACCGGGTTGTTTCTGCCCGACCTGGTGGGCGTTCTCTCGGGTGCCTGGGCGGCAAGCCTGCTCACCGCGTTTGCACTACTCGGGTTTGCTGTAATGCATTGCGCGACGCGCGGCATGAGCGCCCGTAACGTTGTCCTAGGAATCACTTACGTCGCAGCGCTGGCGCTGGGATGGCCCCTTCTGGGAATCTCGATGCTCGGCTTTGCCGAGACCCTCTTCAACATTCGTGCCCGCATTGCAAGCAGGCGCCGCCCGCCTAGCTTGCGGATTTGATAGAATAGATTCGACAGATGGAGGCTCAGCGATGGAGGTGATCCTGTTGGAGCGCGTCGCCAAGCTCGGTCAAATGGGCGAGGTGGTCCGCGTCAAAGACGGCTTTGCGCGCAATTATCTCCTGCCGAAGGGTAAAGCACTGCGTGCGACCAAGGAAAACCGCTCTCGTTTCGAGAACATGAAGGTCGAGCTTGAAGCCCGCAACATCGAGCGCAAGGGCGAGGCGGAAAAGATCGCCAAGACCCTCGGCGGCCGCAGTTTCACCGTGCTGCGGCAAGCCGCCGAGGGCGGCCAGCTCTATGGCTCGGTTTCTCCACGTGATCTTGCCGCAATCGTCACTGAAGCGGGCTTT
>Ga0306920_100006919_pt1 | contig 14873 bp, 27 predicted proteins | sample flu12Cox44000170_FD_204666 | JGI IMG/M metagenome (GOLD analysis project Ga0306920, IMG submission 204666) | Lab enrichment of tropical soil microbial communities from Luquillo Experimental Forest, Puerto Rico - flux4day.12C.oxic.44.000.170 (v2)... | ecosystem: Environmental > Terrestrial >... | reverse complement strand
CCGCCGATGACGTGCACTGCTCGCAGGCGCTCGTCGGTCATGGGACGAGATTATCTCGTCCCGTTTTCGGTGTTGCAAATCGCGGCGGGCGGAACGGGGAACCGATCGGGGTTGAAATGCGAGCTAGGCTTTTAAGGCTCAAAGCAAAAGCGCCCGCAAGGTGCGGGCGCTTTCGGAGTTAAAATTTTTCGCGCTGGGCGCCATCCCACGCGATCCGCGGGATGTCCGACCGGGTAATACCGATGTCGGCCAATTCGCGGTCGCCGAGCTGATAGAGCTCTCGCAGGCTGGTGTTGTAGCGCCTCCAAGCGCGGAGGAAGTTCAAGATTGCGACCAACATGGCTTGTTACCTTTCCTCCCGGCCCCCAGGGCCGGGCAATTGTTACGACTACACATAAGGTTCCATGGTGCGCTGCAGCAGGCATCATGTTGCGCCGCAGATATGCAAAAAATGCATATCTTAAGTCATTGCTTCTTCATAAAGATCAAGCGATTCGCCGCACCGACTGGAGGCGAAAAACAACCCGGATTTTGGCCGAAATGCCCCGTTCCCGACCGACCTATGCGCCGGTCGCGCTGGCGCCGCCGAAGCGCTCCTTCCAGCGCGGAATGACTTCCCGGTTGTAGACGTCGGACCCTGAAACGGCGTGCAACGTCAGGCAACAATTTTCGTGCATTCGGCGGCGGAAGTGCCCGCCAGAAGCGGATTTTTGGTACACATGAGGAAACAGGACCTCACATGGGTTGACATGGCTCCTTTGTAGCCCCCATGTAGCCCCGAAGGACAACGTCCCGTTTCGGGACGGCTTCGGGACTATCCCCATGACCACCGCCCAGCGCGCCATTTTCACCGACCGCTACCTCAAGAGCCTCAAGCCCGCTCCGGCAGGCAAGCGGATCACCCATTGGGATGCGGCAAAATCCTCATTCGGCTGCCGAATCACCGAACGCGGCGTGGTGTCCTTCTTCGTCATGCGCCGCATACATGGCAAGCCTAAGCCAGTGCGGGTGGTGCTCGGCCGCTATCCCGAGATCAGTTTGGCCACAGCGCGAAAGCGTGCGGCCGCAGCGCTCGGCGACCTCGTTTCCGGTGTGCATCCGAAGGAACGTGAGCGCGCGCAGCAATTGGCCGAAGCCAGGCAGCAGGCAAACACTTTTGCCGCGCTTGCCGATCAATTCCTGCGCCGGCCCGCCGCCGCCAAGCAGCGCACTGCATCGGCAATCGAAAAGAACATCAAGCGACATCTGATTCCGCGCTGGGGCACTCGGACCGCCGCCGAGATCAAGCGCAGCGACGTCATCGCCATGCTCGAGGAGATCGACGAGAAGTCCGGCCCCTACATGGCGGCCAAGGCGCTCGCGCTGGCATCCAGCATCTATCGCTTCGGCATCACGCGCGAACTCGGCGGCATCGAAAGCAATCCCTGCCATCTCATCAAGCCCAGCGAGTTCGTCAGCGAGATGGCCCCGCGTCAACGGGTCCTGACCAATTCCGAGATCGCGCTGGTCTGGCGGGCAAGCCAAGGCGAGATCCGCAACGGCATCGAGAGCACCTATCCCGGCGGACCGTTCACACGTTTCCTGCTGCTGACCGCGGTCCGCCGCAACGAGGCCGCGTGCATGGCCTGGAGCGAGGTCAATCTCGCCGATGCGCTTTGGGTGATCTCAGCTCACCGCACCAAGGGCGGCGCTCCGCATGAAGTGCCGCTCTCCGGCATGGCCATCGACTTGCTCGCGTCCTTGCCGCGCTTTGCCGGCGACTTCGTGTTCTCGGCCAACGGCGGCCACGCGCCGATCAAGGGCTTCGGCAAGTTCAAGGACACGATCGACGAGCGCGCGGCCGAGCTTGCGCCGCCCGGGCTGGCGGGTTGGAGATTCCATGATTTACGCAGGAGCGCCCGGACCAACCTCTCGTCGCTCGGCGTCACGCCGTTCATCGCTGAACTCGTCATCGGCCATCAGCAGAAAGGCGTGCACAAGGTCTACGACGTCCACCGCTATCAGAGCGAGAAGCGTGAGGCGTTGGAGCGCTGGGCCTCCAAGCTGCGCAGCATCATCGAGCCGCCGCCAGCCAACGTCGTCGACATTAAGGCGGGGAGGGCGGTGTAATGGCCGAGAAGTATTTTGCCGAATTGGAGGGGCTGTGGCGGCAAAACAAGAAGACGAGCCCGATGAGAGGGTATCTCAAGCCACCATATCCATCGCGGTTTCAACGCCTGTTTCAACGCCCAAAGTTATTGCGGGGGCCCGATCTTGTTCGAGAACTTCTGCGCCTCGGGGCGGTGACAGGAGATAGGCGTTTCAAAGATGCTCTCATCGCGCTCGGTGAGCATCACATTGTCGATGCAAAGTTCAATTTCTTGCCTTGGGAAATGCCGTTTTTGGCGCAGGAGCGAGCAGACTTTGAGCGCGAGACATGCGAGACCGTGCATGTGCTGAAGACGCGGCACGGGGCATCGCTACGCAAAGCCTGCGCCGTACTCGCCGCGCTCCTGGGGTGGCCCGCGACGAGCTTCGCCGCAGCCATAAAGGACGTGGAGCTGATCTATCGGAGACATCTAGCGAAGGATGGCCCCGCAGTTGCCGCGCGCAAAGTTGGAAAAATCGTGCAGCACAACTATTCCAACGACAGTCCATAGCTGACCTCCTATATCACCTCGCGCAACACTAACGCGCGAGATGTCACCACATGGCCCGACCGGAAGTCAGCAGCAGGCGTACCGGCCGACGGCTACTGACGTTCGCCGACCTGAAAGCGCGCGGCATTCCGTGGACGCGCATGCACGTCGGGCGCCTCGAAGCGGCCGGCAAATTTCCGCAGCACATCGATCTCGGCGCGAATTCGATCGCGTGGTTCGAGGACGAGATCGACGATTTCCTGGAAGCGAAAGCCGCCGCGCGCGAGCAGCGGAGTCCGGAATAAAAGCGAGCCCGGCCGCCGCTGTCGATCGGCGTCACCGGGCTCTTTCGTCCCTTTCGTGCTCTGGAGGCACGAATGAACGGAGCACAGAATCTCACTGAGCCGGTCGCAGCAGTTGCTCCGGAGCAACCGAAAGCAGCGTCGATCGCCATCACAATGCGCCGACGTCGCTCTCCGCTTCCGAAGACGAGACGCTCGAAGCCGCACGCGCAGCATGGGTGCACGTAAAAAAGCGAACATTCGAAGCTTGGATCACCATCGGCAAGGGGATCCGCATATTGCGTCAACGAGCGGATCGCATCGGCGGCCGCAAGACCTTTCACCGCCTCTTGGCAGAACAAGGTTTCCGGGTCGATGGACCGAAGCTCGAGCGTCAATTCGATAAGACCAGCGCGACGCGTTTGCTGCAGGTCATGGAGCAGGAGACGGAAGTGCGGATTTGGCACCAGGAACTCACACCCCTGGAGCAAGCGGAGTGGGCGTCACCCAACGCGATCCTGCGCCATTGTCCAATCTTCGCGAAGCCAAAGCGGACCGAACCATCACCGTATGCGCAATTGAAGCAAGCCCACATCGCCGTGGTGGAGGAAAACGAAAAACTCAAACGGCAGGGCAACGAGCATTTATTCGATCCCAACAACAGCAGCGATCGCGAGATTGCGGTCGCCATGATCGGCCGATTGGAGGGCTGGCGCGGCCGCGCGCGCAAGGTGGCCAAGCTTATGCTCGAAATTCTCGATCAGCAGAAACGCGGCGGCAAGATGGAGAAATAAACTCGGCACGCGAATCGAGGCGCCATCGATTGCGGCATGGCAGGGCACGGCAAGGCCGGGCAGGCGGGGCCAGGCGGGGCAGGGCGTGGCGTGGCAAGGCAGGGCAGGGATTTCAGCATTTGAATTGCAACACGCGAAGCAAGCCAACTTGGAGGAGAATGAGACGCTCGCTGACATGATCGACCGAACCGGCGGGCCAAGTAGTGGGAAGTCACCGACAACAAGCGCTGAAGAGTTGCACGTGAATCCGTCCATCCAATCGCTGGGAGCTCCGCCGGAACGCCACGCTGATCGCGTGGTCGCAGCGATGCTGCGTCAGTTAGCGCAGACCCGCGCGCAGCTTTTTCCTTTGATCTGTGCCGCGTTCCAGAATTCGTCGGACGGCTCGCCCAAAGCGCAGCGCAAGCTGGAACAGCGCGTCAAGCAAGCATGAGCGCTGACGACCAGTCTAACGCCGGGCAAGCGCGGTCGCTACACGCTCCGATTCTGCGACTGCACCGGCTGGGATCCATTCCGCGACGCTGAGATCACGCTCGACGATCTCGACACGCTGCCGCCGCAGCCGTGGCTCGCTTATTTCGCCAACGTGATCACGAGCACTGGCGGGGGGCACCAGGAGGCGAAGCTCACTAGCAGGGCGTTCCTCTTTGTTACGCATCATGCGCTCAGCCGTGCAGCGCAGCGAGCCGACGCCCGAACAGTGAAACATTTGCTGATCGCAAGCGAAATCATAATGCAAACGACGATGAAGTTCTCTAACAAGACCGGTTGGCAACGGGCATTAACAGCACCGCCGGAAGGCTGGCGCGTCCTACTTGTGGGTAATGAAGACTTTGCCGTGGTGCTTCGACGCCACGAACGCCGCGAAGCCTTGATCGCGGCCACGCTGCTGAGATCGAGCCCAGGCATCGCAGCCGACGGAGGCGCGCGATGACGAAGGGCGACTTCCCGCTGCACATCGCCGACACCGAGCGCCGCCTCGCGGAGTGGCAGCGGCGCAAGGCCGCGCTCTTGGATTTCGTCGCCGAATTCGAGGACGGCCACCGCGTCATCGTCGGCGTGGACTGCCCGCCGGACAAGCTCGACCCGGTGCGCGGCATCTGCCTCGCCCGCTTCTGCCATCCCGACGGTCTGCGGCGGAAGGTACTGCCGTCGATCATCCGCGCGCGCTTTGAATCCAACGGCAAGGTGCTGGCGACCTACGACGCAGCCGCGCTCGCCGCAGCCTACGAAGGTGCGCGATGAGCGGTTTACTCAAGATCACCGAAGGGGCCGTGTGCATGCACCCTCGTGTCAAGTTGGTGTGGGTGCCCACCGGCGAAAGTCAGAAGCAACTACGCTATCAGTGCTTCGACTGCGGGTGTTTGAACGGCAAAGCTATTGCGCATTCCAAGGCGAAGCCAAACACGGAGCTTGTCGATTTCGAAGCGCTGGACCGATACCATCGCGAGTACCAGGAGAGATACGATCAGTTCCGCCAAGACCGAAAAACGCGGTACGCCGAGTATTTAGAATCGGACCAGTGGCGCGCTCTACGTGAGCGAGTTTTCCGGCGAGCGGGTGGCACGTGTGAAGGCTGCGGCTTACACCCGGCAACGCAAGTGCATCACCTGACCTATGCGCACATCTTTTCTGAGTTCCTGTTTGAGCTTGTCGCTGTCTGCGACGATTGTCATCGCCTTACCCACGCTTCAAGCCTGAACGCCTTGCCTTGGTGGGATGCCGCCGAATGACGTCGCTCGCCCGCACCCGCGAGATTTTTGCCCTGCTGGAGCCGCACGCGCCAGCCGACGCGGAGGCAACGTGATGATCGACCGGCGAATCGGAGTGAGTGTGCCGCGATGAACCGCCGGTTAGAGCGCCACAATCGACGCATGCTGAAAATGGTCGGGCTGGATCCCGCGCGGATGACGACGGCGCAGGTCAAGCGCGCTGGCAAATTGTTGGCGATCATCTCGCGTGAGCCGTGCGGCGACCCGCGACCCGACCGCAAACCCACTGCCATCGAGGCGCTGCGCAAACTGGTCGATGAAAGCGCGCGGGGCACGCGATGACCGACATTGGAAAACAGGAGAGAGTTCACATGACCAGCCAGGACGACGGCCGCGAGACGACCAGCTTCAAGATTGCCGATCAGAAGATCGAGAACCTGTTGAAGCGACTGAGCGACAAGAACGTCTGCCCCTGCTGCACGGCACGAGCGCTGGCCTATCACGCAGCGTCTATGGCCGAGCACGAGATGGGCAGCGTCGAAGCCATCGAAATGTTCGAGAAGCTTATCGCAGAGATGCGCGAGGACGATGTTCCTGCGCCCGCCCGTAGCCCCTCAACGGAAACGCATTGAAATGAGCGAGAGTGAAAAAGGACTCCGGCTCGAACAAAAGGGCAGCGAGATTAAGCTGGTCGATTTCCAAGTATGCCCGAGCTGCGGCAAAGCGGACGGCTATGTCGGTATTGGCCGCGGCCGTTGGGGTTACTGCAACACACATAAGACCAAATGGCTGGCCGGTTATGATCGTGCGGCTCAGGATCAGGTAACCGAAGAACAGCGCCGCGTGTACTACGACGAGCTTGGGCTCGGCGAATTCACGCACGTCTACCGCGAAGAATTGGAACGACAAAAGCGATCAGCAGCGACTGATCGCGTGATGCCGGTATTCATGTTTGGCCGTCGTCACGATATCGAGATTGAGACCGGTCTCATTCTCGCCGGGAATCTCGTCGTCGACATCGCGAAGGGCAGAAAGCTCAAACGGCGAGACAAGCGGCTGATCACCGAGATCATCGAAAGGCTCAAGGCGCAGGCCCGCGCAGGGCAAATGCCGAAGGATGCCATCGTCTTTGGCTGGCCCGATGGTCGCCGCCCGCCGAACGCCGATGCCTTTGTCAACGACGATGCCGCTCAGATGAAATGGGCGGAAACCCGGCTCACCATCGCCGTCAGAGTCGATCCGCGCAGCGATGGAATAGTGCGGATGGACAGCGACCTTCTGCGGCAGATCGGAATCAAGCCGGTGGAGCACTGACGCGATGGCGATGAGCATTCCAGTCAACAAAAACGGTTGCCCCGATCTGCAGGCGCCGGTCGAGCGCGCCGGCCAGCCGGACCCGAACGACGCTGCACCTGCCGCATCGTCAAACCGCTCGCAACATGTGGATCATGCTCCCACTGGCCACGTCGTTAAGAAGCTCCCGCACGAACTCGAAGGTCTCGCCGATAAATGGATCATCCGACGACTGAACCAAAACGCATGGTTGTTCATCTGCAAAGCCTGCGCCGATGAATACGAGTGCACCTGCTTCGGCGCAGAAGGCAGATTGACCCCGCGCCAACTCAAACACCTGCGATACCACCGCCACAGCCCAAAGCCATGAAGCAAACTGATCCAATTTTTATTGCCGAGTTCGAGAACGGGCAAAGAGGAGGAAGTAGATGAGCGCGAGTAAGCCCCAATGCCGCAGGCACATCTACACTGACGGACACGAGGAGGAGTCCATTTACCTTTCGGGTTGCAGCCTCAAAAGCCCCGAAGAAGTCGAACAGCTCGGCCATGAGCTACTGCAGGCCGCGGTCGAATGGCGAGCGGACATTGAGACGCGCGGACCTCCTGGCCCGCCCGCCTTCAAGACATTCGATTTCATCAGTCATTTGGGCGGTCGCAGCAACAGGATCGCAAGTTGGGTTGAGCACCCGTGGGCGCTGATTCGCCACGGCGGAGGCACATCGATTGCTTTCTTGGTTAAGGAGGAGGGCCGTCGCTTCAATGCTTGGATCGTATCCGTCAAGTTCGAAAATGGCGAGCATCGATGGAAGTGCAGATTTGAGCGCTCATCCGCGGTTGAGACGCACGATCTAATCCAAGCCTTTCCCTACACGCTGCCGGACAGCCCCACGCTCGGTGACATCGAATTGGCAGGCGAGAAGCCTCGCAGATCGAGGGCCGTGCCATGACGAACCGCCGCGACCGCCGCCGCGCCTCGGCGCAACAGCGCGCGCAAGAAGCTCGCCTACGTAAGGATGTGGTCGACCATCCGACCGACAGCTGGGAAAAGGCGGCGGCGATGGTCTGGGAGGTGATCGACGAAGCACACCGGCAGGGAGTGCGGGTGGTTCTGCGCCCGACGACGATGCCGTCCCCGCATGGTCCGACAGGGCCGATTGAGATTGCGCGAAGTGATGATGGGCGCAGTCTGGTGATCACATTGTTTGATACGCCAGAGGATTTACGGCGTGAGTTCGTGGCAAAGGTGGCTGCGATTGGTGGGGTGCAAATTATTCGCGAAGAGCGTGCCTAAGACGAGTGAGGAGCAGAGAGAAAGAAGCCATGAATCGCCGCGACCGCCGCTCCGAGGCGCAACGCAAACTCAATTCGCCATCGGACCGTCGTCTGCTTGAGGCGGCGCGTATCATGAGCTTGATCGATGTGCAGTTTGCCGACCGACTGGGTAGCAGTGGCAGTTGCATGCTGCGTGCCCTGATCGGCAGTTACGTTCTGCTTGAGGTTGGCATTCGTGCCGACCAACATTTTGGCGCGCTGCTCTATCGCGTTGGCCCCGACCCGGAGCGCGATGTGTTGCGATTCTGTGCCGCCAATAATGTCGGCATCTACACGACGGACGGGCCGTCTGCGTTTCATTCCTGGCTCTATGCCGATGATTATGTCGTTGATTTTTCGGTCGGTGACTGGCCAGCGATGACGCGGCGCGACGTGGATCGTCCGCGTGCCGAGGGTTTGCAGTGGACGATTGCTCAGCCGCCTGCCTACTGGGTGAAGCGTGGCGACAAAGTGATACGCGAGTGGCAGCCGCAGGGGGTGCCGGACATCGGCAAGGCTTGGTATGGCCCGCTTTACGCGCCGGAAGGCGAGGACGCGGTCCACAAGGCGCTCTACAAATCATTCGAGCGTTTGCGAGATCTCGTTCCAATGATCGTCGCCAGCGTGCGTGAGGACGGTCAGCGGCGCACGCTTATATTCGACGAGAACGCCCGCCAGATTTATGCGCCTAATCAAATCCAAGCGCGTGAGTTGCTGCGCAAGATCGCGGAGGGGCGAGGCTCCGCATGAGCATCATCACCAACCTCGACGACATCACGCTGGTCGACACGCCCGTGACGATTCTGAAATGGACGCGGGATGGGCACGTTCCTACGGTCGAGCAACAGCCAAGGGCGCAATTATTCAAAGCCGAAAACTCGGCAGCCTATCGACGCGTCACCTTGGTGACCCGCAATGTCTATGGCGAGCCGTTCTGCGCGGTTGGCCGGTTAGTTTTGGCCGTCGTGCGACCGACGCACGGAAGGGCGATTCCGTGGGAGCTTGACGTTGGAATCGTTCCGCCGGGAAAGCGCAGGGTCGCTAGTTACCGTCGTGATTTCCCGTCCGATCCTGTGCTGCTGATGTGGAGTGCCCACCAAATTTCATTGACAGGCCTTCCTCCCTTGACGGCTCCGCTACGCGTGCGCTGTCCAAGCTACGCTGATGCTTGGCTTGAGGTGGCGCGTCGCTGTCATGCAACCGGGAGCGTCTGGCTCGACACCGTGACTGCGGCGATTGAGCACTGGGGGTCGCGGCGGAGATAGCGCCGCTGAAGCGAACCAAGGGGTGACGATAATGGCCGACGATAGCGCTGAGGTCGAGTATTGGCTCAACCGCAAGCAAGTCATCTTCTGCACGATATTGGCTGAGGGCAATGTTGCGGCTGACGTCAGAGCGGAGATCGCGGAAATCGTTGACGCATGGTATCACGGCCAGATTTTCCCGCGCAGCGCGGCGCCAACGGTGGCGATGCTGCTCGAAGTCGATCCGAGGGACGAACAGCCGCCCGAGCCACCGGCGCCAATCGAGATTGCCGGCGGCGTGGCCGGTTTCCAAAAGCTTCTCGTCGAGATGGCCAAGCAGAACCGCGGGCTCGACCACGCCGCGCTCAAACAACTTTTCGATGCGCATCAGGTCGTGACCGCAGTGTGGGAGAACCCGGATGTGACGGCCGGTCCCGGCTTCCTCACCTTGAAGGGCGCTGAATATCTGATCGATCAGATCAAGCGCCACCGCACCAAGAAAATCAGGGCAACGATGACGGCATTCTGGTGCAACAGCCGCGAGCACGCGGAGTTGCTGCAGCAAGCATTCACTGGGTCCGACGCGCCGCCAACGACGGAGGCAAAGCCATGAGCGAAGAAAATTGGGTGCCGTTTGCCGATCAGGATTCTTATGCCGGTTTCGTCGACGGTGAGCATTGGGCCACGCTAATCGCCTGCTTCGAGGAGTGGGCCGACCGTCACCAGCAGCCCCACGCAGCGGTCACCGCCCGTCGCATGGCGGAGACAGCCGACGATAACCCCAACGATCTGGTCATGGCCATGTTCGAGATCGCTGAGGCCGAGTACGACGAACTGTTCGACAGGCACGGGGTCGGTTATTCGGAGGAGACCTGCGTCTGGCAGACCTTCCATGACATGTGTGAGCTGTTCGCTTCGGGGTATCAGCCGAACGACGCGACAGAGTTCGTGAGGGATCTTGTTGCGCGGCTCACTGGGCAACAGGAGGACGGAAATGGATAAAGCAGAAATCAATCGTCAACTGCGCGTGCTGGTGGAGGAGCGCCTGTTCGGAAACGGCCCGTGGATCGGCGACCGGGCGGCGAACCAGGCGATCCACGACAAGCTCGTTGCGTGGGGATTGCAGACGATGGATCCGGTCACACAAAACATCTCCACGACTGAGCTCGGCCGCGAGCTCCAGGTCGACCTCATGACGGCGTTCATGGGGCACCACTACGCGTACGAAGTGCCAGGTTACTTGCAGAGCTTTGGTCTGATTACGCCGGCGGAGGCCGACGAGTTGATCTACGTGCGCTTCGAGCAGAATGGCGAGCGGCCCGAGGACGTGCTGCCGCCGCTGCTGCGCCAACTGTGGCGCCAGCATTTCAACCGCGACGCTCCGATTACGCACTGAAAGTTCCGCGGCAGTGGCGGACGACGGCATGACGACTGACACGCCTTACAGTTTCCAGCCGAGCTCTGATGAGCGTCAGCGCATGACCGCTGCCGCTGCTGCACACGATGAAGACATGCGCGGCGCGGAGGAAGGCAATATGAATTACTGCGCTGAAATTGCCGGCCTGATGGCCGAAGCTCACAAGCTCTACGTTGCGGCCGAGGCCCGCAAGGAAGCGAGCGGCCGCGATCATGAATACCGATTGATGCGGATGCGACGCGATCAGATTGTCGATCGCGAATACGAATTGCAACGGCAAGCCGCGCAAGAATTCGCTGCCCGCAACGGATGGCGTTGGACCAAGCGTCACTTCCTCGCACGCACGTTGGCACGCGGCGGAACGCATGATGGCGGCTTTTATGATGAGCTAATCAATGGCGGGGTTTCTCACGACCTGTTCGATCACCCGCTGTTCTTTCGCGAGCTCGCGCGCCCTTACCGCACGGCTGCCATCGTCGGCCAGCCCTACAACACTGCAATTGAGGATGCCCGCACGATTGCTGCCAAGATCGGTCTTGTGCTGCACGTGCCGCCGGACCCGACGGCAAGCTGGTGGTACCCCGGCGTAACGCGGTTCTTCTGCTTCACGCGGCCGCAAATCACCAGCGTGCAATTCCTGCCCGAGCAGATAACGGAGCACCGCGGATGAAAGCGGCGAGGGACCGCTGGGACAAGGCAACAATCGCGACCGGAATCATTGGATAATTTCCGCTGACGCTCTGATCGCAAGCCAATAGGAAGGCCGCTGGTTAAGAACAACCGACGAACTTGTTACGACAAAGAGCGAAGGAGCTAAAGCCATGAGCAACCGCAAGGCGGAACTTAAGCATCAGATTGAAATAGCTGATCGCGTGCTTTGGGAGACTCGCAACGGCGGGTCCTACAACTGGGCAAGAGATTACTCCTGGCTCCAGGGCGAGCGTACTCGCCTCGTTCACGAACTCAATGAATTCGAGCAAATAGAGCCGCACATTAGCTAAGGCAGCAGCCATGATGAAGGAACGATGCGAATTCGAGGTGAGCATGCTGCTCTCGTATAAATATCGGATCGAGCCAAACCGCACACAGCAGGCAACGCTCGCTGAAATGCTCAGCGGCTTCTGCGATCTCTATAACGCCGCGTTGCAGCAGCGCATTGAAGCGTACAAGCGGCGCGGCATCTCGGTTTCCTATTACATGCAGTCCGCCGAGCTGCGTGCTCTCCGAGCGGAAATCCCCGAATTGGCCCGCTGGTCGTTCTCGGCCGAGCAGCAAGTGCTCCGACGTCTCGACAAGACGTTCAGAGCATTTTTCCGTCGCGGTCATGGCTTCCCTCGTTTCCGTGCCAAGGCTCGGTTTCACGCCGCCGAAATGCGCGTCAGCGACGGACTCACCCTGCATAAGAGCGGCAAGCTCGGCATCGTCGGCATTCCTGGCGAAATCCGCGTGCGCTGGCATCGTGTGCTGCCGAGTAAACCGGCGTCGGCGATTCTCACTCGGCAGAACGGCAAGTGGTACATCATCTTCCACGTTGAGGTTGCCGCTGGCGAGCGTGAGCGCAAAAGCAGCGTCGGTCTCGATCTTGGTCTCCAGAAGCTCGTTGCCCTGGCTCCCGGCGATCCAATCGTGCGCCCAAATTGGACGAAGCGCGCTTTGCGAGAATTGCGCCGAAGGCAACGCGCAATCGCCCGCTGCAAGCGAGGCTCGACGCGCAGAGCCAAGCGAGTGGATCAGCTCGCGAAGATGCATGAGCACGTAGCCAACAAGCGGCGCGATCACCTTCACAAGGTCTCCCGCGCGCTCGTCGACCGTTACGACCGTATCGCGATTGAGGATTTGCAGATCAAGCCGATGCTCGCCAAGCGTCCGTATCTGGCGAGAGATATCCACGATGCCGCATGGGCAACACTCACTGCGATGCTCGACTACAAGGCTGAAAGAGCCGGGGTGGAGTTAATCAAGGTCGAGTCAAGCGGCACAAGCTCGACGTGCCCGAGATGCGGGGCCGTGGTCGCCAAACCGTTGCACCAACGCATGCACCGCTGCGAATGCGGCTTCGTTGGTGATCGGCATGAAGTGGCGGCGATGGTCGTGCATCATCGGGCTTTTGGTTACTGGCCCGGAGCGGGCCAGAAGTCGCTAAGCCAGCACAATGGTGCAGGTTTGACTCAGAAGCCGTTGCCTTGAGGCACGGTGGTTCATGAAGGACCTTTTCGGTCACGAGGTTGCGGAGCCGGGGCCACGTCGCTGTTTTTGTGGCGCGCCCGCGAAGAACGCCTATCGCATCGCCGGCACGTGGGAGTTCTTTTGTAGCTCGGACCATGTCTTCGATCGCTGCCGCGAAGTGGAGCGCGAGCGACTGCGCACAAAGCCCGATGTGCCAGCGCTAAGGGTCTATGACGTGCTGCAAGAGAAGCTGGACACATCGGCGTTGTTCGAAGTCATGGCGCAATTGGGAGCCAAGTGCGACAGCGACGATGATGGGCCGGATATTCTGGCGATCGAAGGTGCAAGCGAAGAGGAAATTATCGCCTGGTTAAAAGATCCGTGACCCGCGTGAACGCAAGCGCCGCGCGCGCGGCCGACAACTGTTGCTGGAGTCGAAGCGATGACCGCCGAGGTTAGCAAGTTACCCCCGCGCGATCCGATTTTCGCGTTGGCACCGGAGCTATGGCTGCATCAGTCCAAGCTCGACGGACAGCTCGTGGTCAACAGCCGCGAGGTGGCGCGGGTGTTCCTTCGCGACGATCAAGGATCAGTGATACGTCACATCATGTGGAGTATCTCGTGTGATCGCTCGGTATGGCCGCAGTGGCACGATGAATTCCGCCAGCGCCCGGATGGCACCGTCGACATCACATCGCGCGGCTTGCTGTCGGCGCTCAGCCATTGGGGATTCGAATACGAGCAGAGCAAGCGCCATTGTGAGTTCATGGGCGATTGGGCGGACCTCATCACTAATATCGGGCATGAAATCGAAGCCAAGACCGGCGTCAATCCGATTCTGGAAGGCTTCAAGAAATTTTTCCCCGGCCTGCGCATGTTGAAGCACGACGCCTATGGCGAATTGCGCGAATGCTGTCAGGACTGCAGTGAGCCCGTGCTAGCGGGGCCGGTGCTACATGATGAACTTTGGGCCACGGTCGCGCCGCCCGACACGGATGGGTTCCTGTGCTTCGCCTGCTTCGAGAAACGGCTCGGCCGACCGCTCACGCAAGCCGACTTGCAGCGCTGCCCCTTCAATGCGGGCTGGGTCGAGTTCGACGGTGCCGACGTGGCGGCGCTGCAGTTCGCGCGCGGCCGACGGCTACTGCCGGAGGCGAAGCCATGACCACCACCACGCTGCTACGCGAGCGCGCCCTGCAAGACCTTATCGAGGAAATCGATGGCGCGCTGATGGTCATGCTCAACAAAACGCGGCCCGATTTTGGTACCGACTACATCTTGCGGCATTACTCCGACGACAAGGCCGTCCACAGGGCGCTGACGAAGGCCGCCGCGTATCTGGTCGAGTTGCAAAACGAGAGACGCGAGCCGTGAGTGCGCTCTTGGCCGCGTCACCGGCAACGCGCGCACCGCTCGCGCCTTGTTCTGACGGGGCGTTATTTCCCGAACAAATCCGGCCCAATAGGCAACGGCGCTACCATCATGTCCGTAGCGGCGCGCCCCTTTAGCACCTGAGCGCCAACTTGCTTCGTATCGGTTTCTAGCAATTCCGGTTGCCCAAACTTAGCTATCGCTGCGATTACGTCCAGCATCGGAAACTCGCGACGTTCTGCGAGAATACGAGCCACCTCTCGATCTACTGGGCGAGGTAAATCTATCTCTTTTGGTACATTTGCATCGGCACCAATGAAAGCCTGCACGATGCGCCATCCCTCGTAAAAGATTTGCATGAAATCTTGGTCGTGGGGCAGCGGGCATATTACGAGATTTTTTGTGTCGTCCTTTCGCACACTATCCGATCTACCTTGTTTTGTGGGAACGATACCAATTCGCAAACCGGCCGCAGCCTCCAGTTGCCCGGTATTGATTTTTACTGTTGTTGCAAGCCAATGGTCCTTGTCTATGTCGCGATATCCAAAAAACAGATCAGCCTTCCACAATCCCCTAATCGAGTATGGAAGGGCCGGTCTGGTGTTTCTGTTTCGAAAGGCACCAGCGATTGTTTGTAGATGGCGTCGCAGGTTGGCAGGGCGACCC
>Ga0306920_100006918_pt1 | contig 14878 bp, 9 predicted proteins | sample flu12Cox44000170_FD_204666 | JGI IMG/M metagenome (GOLD analysis project Ga0306920, IMG submission 204666) | Lab enrichment of tropical soil microbial communities from Luquillo Experimental Forest, Puerto Rico - flux4day.12C.oxic.44.000.170 (v2)... | ecosystem: Environmental > Terrestrial >... | reverse complement strand
GTTCGACGAATCGAACGTTCCCGACTTCTACCTGACCGTCAATCAGACGCAGCGGACGCCGGCGGTGGACACCGAAGCGTTTCCGCTCGCCGGCGAAGCCAACCCGACCGTCGATCTGTTCGTCTAGGACGTTGCGACGAAGCGATCGACCAAGGTCGACGTCCGCGGCGGCAAGCCGTTCACCAACGATGCCGTCGGTCATTACGTGTATCGCGTCGAGTGGACGCCGGATGGACGGGAGCTCCTCTTCCTCCGCGCGAACCGGCGGCAGAACGTGATGGACGTGACCGCGGCCGATCCGTCGACCGGCGCGTGCCGCGTCGTCGTCCACGAGGAGTGGCCGACCGGCTGGCTCAACGAAGATCCGCGGTTGGCGTTTCTCCGCGACGGCAAGCGGTTCGTCTGGGAGTCGCAGCGGGACGGTTTCAACAACTACTACTTGTACGACCTCGCCACCGGCCGGGCCACCGCGCTGACGCACAACACGTTCGAAGCGTACTCGCTCGTCAAGATCGACGAGGCGCGCGGGCTGCTGTTCTACATGGCGCGCGACGGCGACAATCCGTTGAAGCTGCAGTTGCACCGCGTCCGGCTGGACGGGACCCACGACGTGCGCCTGACCGATCCGGCGTTTCATCACACGGTCGGGAACTGCTGGCCCGAGGTCGGCGCGCGCGTCCCACTGCAGCTTCCGCAGCCGGGACCGTGTGGCATCTCGCCCGACAACCGCTACTTCGTCGACGTGTTTCAGACGCACGACACGCCTGCGGCGTCTCGAGTCGTGGATGCGACGAGCGGCGCGATCGTCGCGGACGTGGCGCGGAGCGATACGACGAAGTTCGAGGCGCTCCATCTGAAGAAAGCGGAGATGTTCACCTTCACCGCCGCGGACGGCCGCACGCCATTGCGCGGCATCGTGCAGTTCCCGTCGACGTTCGATCCGGCGAAAACATACCCGATGCTGATGAGCGTCTACGGCGGGCCGGAGTTCGCGAGCAACACCGCGCGCGAGACCTTCGTCAACGCGAGCGCGGTGGCGGAACTCGGATTCCTCGTCGTCGCCGTCGACTCACGCGCGATTCCCGGCCTCGGCAAGCGGATACTCGATTCCATCTACTTGAAGCTCGGCGCGGCCGAAATGGACGACATGGCCGAGGGCGTCAAAGCGCTGTGGGGACGGCCGTATGTCGACAAGGCGCGCGTGGGCGTCTTCGGCACGTCGTACGGCGGGTACACCTCGGCGATGGAGCTCCTGCGCCATCCCGATGTCTTTGCCGCCGCCTCCTCGTCGTCGCCGCCGAGCGACTGGCGCAACTACGACACCATCTACACCGAGCGCTACATGTGGATCCCGCAGGAAAACGCGGCCGGTTTCGACGCGGGAAGCGTCGTGACGCACGTGAAGGACTTGAAGGGCAGGCTGCTGCTCTACTTCGGGACGGCGGACAACAACGTGCATCCAACCAATTCGCTGCAGATCATCAAGGCGCTGCAGGACGCCGGAAAAAGCTTCGACCTGCAGATCGGTCCCGATCGCGGCCACAGCGGGGTGAATCAGGATCGGATGCTGGAGTTTTTTATCGACGCATTGCGGCCATGAAGACCACTCGACCTACCCTACCCACCCTACCTACCTGTCCTACCCGCCTTTCTTGAGTTCCAGTCTGGCGATCGCCTCGCGGTGGACTTCGTCGGGGCCGTCCGCGAGGCGTATCGTCCGCGAGTGCGCCCACGCGGCGGCCATCGGAAAATCGGATGACACGCCGCCGGCGCCGTGCGCCTGAATCGCGCGGTCGAGCACGCGCAAGGTCATGCGCGGCACGACGACCTTGACCATCGCCAGCTCGCCGCGCGCCGCCTTGTTACCGACCGTGTCCATCATGTGCGCCGCCTTCATCGTCAGCAGCCGCGCCTGCTCGATTTCCATCCGTGATTCGGCGATGTCGGCGCGGATCGTCCCCTGCTCCGCGAGCGTTTTGCCGAACGCGACGCGCTTGTGCACGCGCGCGCACATCGCCTCGAGCGCGCGCTCGGCGACGCCGATCAGGCGCATGCAGTGATGGATCCGCCCCGGCCCGAGGCGCCCCTGCGCGATCTCGAACCCGCGCCCTTCGCCGAGCAGCATGTTCGATGCGGGGACGCGCACGTTTTCGTACGCGATCTCCGCATGACCGTGCGGCGCATCGTCGTAGCCGAACACCGGCAGCATGCGCTTGATCGTGACGCCCGCCGCGTCCATCGGCACGAGAATCATCGATTGCTGCTTGTGCCGCTCGGCCTTCGGGTCCGACTTGCCCATGAAGATCGAAATCCTGCAGCGCGGATCGCCGGCGCCGGAGATCCACCACTTGTGTCCGTTGATGACGTACTCGTCGCCCTCGCGTTCGATGCGCGACTTGATGTTCGTCGCGTCGGACGAAGCGACGTCCGGCTCGGTCATCGCGAAGCACGATCGGATATTTCCGTCGAGCAGCGGCTCCAGCCACTGCTTGCGCTGGGCGTCGGTGCCGTACCGCACGAGGACTTCCATGTTGCCCGTGTCCGGCGCCGAGCAATTGAACACTTCGGGCGCGAACGGCGACGCGCGTCCCATGATTTCGCAGAGCGGGGCGTACTCGACGTTCGTCAGGCCGGCACCGTATTCGCTCTCGGGCAGAAACAGATTCCACAGGCCTTCGGCCCGCGCCTTCGGTTTCAGCTCCTCGATGATCGGCACGGGCTGCCAGTTCTTCCAGTCGTTGACGCCGCGACTCGCGATCTGGCGGCGGTACGCCGACTCGTTCGGGTAAATGTGCTCGTGCATGAACGTGATGAATCGGCGCTGCAGATCCTTTACCTTCGGCGAATGGTCGAGATGCATGGGTCGCATGATAATTTAGGCGCCTCGTCTATGGAACCGGACGTTCGCGACGTGCGGGCGGGAGAAGAGCTCGACTGGCGGCGATTGACGTCGTGGCTGCGCGAACGGCTGCCCGCGTGCGGCGTTCCCGGATTCGACGCCGCGCACGAGCCGGAGATCGCGCAGTTTCCTGGCGGTCATTCGAATCTCACCTATCTGATTCGCTTCGGCGACGCCGACGTCGTCGTCCGCCGGCCGCCGTTTGGACCGGTCGCGCCGAGCGCCCACGACATGGCGCGCGAATTCCGGTGGTTGTCGGCGATGCACCGCGTGTTCCCGCTCGCGCCGCGGCCGTACGTGTTGTGCGACGACGTCAGCGTGATCGGGTCGGTGTTTTACGCGATGGAACGGCGCCGCGGCCTCGTCATTCGATCGGAAGAGCCGCCGGCGCTCGCGAATCCCTCGTCACGCCGGCACATCAGCGGCCTGCTGATCGACACGCTCGCGGATCTTCACCACGTCGACGTCGACGCGAACGGACTGCTGCCGCTCGGCAAGCCGGCCGGCTTCGTCGAGCGGCAGGTGCGCGGCTGGACCGACAGGTGGCATCGATCGCGGACGACGGCGGTGCCGGAAATGGACGCACTGGCCGCGTGGCTCCGCGATCGTCTGCCGCCCGACCCGTTGAAACCGTCCGTGGTCCATGGGGACTTCAAGCTCGATAACGTGATGCTCGACGGGCCGGAGGCGCAGCGAATCAATGCAGTGTTCGATTGGGAGATGAGTGCCCTCGGCGATCCACTGGTCGATCTCGGGATTGTGCTCGCGTACTGGGCGCCGACGGCACCGCCCGAACAGCGCGATGCGTTGACGACGGTGACCCATCGGGCGGGCTATTTTACGCGTGAGGAGATCATCGAGCGTTATGCGCGCCAATCCGGCCGGGACCTCTCGGCGATCGGGTTCTACGAGGTGTTTGCGCTCTTCAAGATCGCCGTGGTCATCCAGCAGATCTACTACCGGTACGTCCAGAGGCAGACGCGCGACGCGCGGTTCGCCGCCTTCGACGCGCGCGTCGCATATCTCGCACGCCACGCAGCGGCGCTCGCCATATGATCGCTGTACACGCGGAGGCTACCATGCAGGCGCGGCTGTTCGTCGCGGCGTTTGTCGTGTCGACGGTCTCGGCCGCGCAGCCTTGCGCAGCACAGGTCGCCGCGGGCGCCTTGTCGGGTCTCGTCCGCGACCCGAGCGGCGCCGTCGTCGTCTCCGCGTCCGTGACCGCCCTCCATGACGACACCAACGAGCGTTTCGTGACGTCGACTGGCACCGTCGGCGAGTACGTGCTGCGCGCGCTGCCGGTCGGCCGTTACACCGTCGAGATCGCCGTTCCTGGATTCCAGACCTACCGGCACGTCGACGTCGACGTGCGCGTGAACGACGAAGTCCGAATCGATGCCGTGCTCGCCGTCGGCGAACTGTCGGAAACCGTTGTCGTGCGCGCCTCGCCGACGACGGTCGACGCAGCCACGAGCACGTTGAAGACGGTCGTCGATCGACAGCGGATCGAGCAATTGCCCCTCAACGGCAGAAACCCGGCCCAGCTCACACAGCTGGTCGGCGGCGTACTACCCGACTCGAAGTCGAATCTGACGGCCGGGCAGACCTATCCGGGTGTGCAACCGATCTCGCCCAACGGCGCACGCGGAAACACCACGAACTACATCCTCGACGGCGGCACGAACAACGATCACTATTCGAACGCACCGAATCCGATGCCCAATCCCGATGCGTTGCAGGAGTTCAGCGTGCAGACGAACGGGTTCAGCGCCGAGTACGGGCGCAATCCCGGCGCGATCGTCAACGCGATCACGCGCGCGGGCACGAACCAATGGCACGGCGTCGGCTTCGGCTACGTCCGGGATCACCGGTTGAACGCCAACAACTTCTTCACGCCCGGCGTCGACGACGGGTTGAAGCGGCAGCAGTTCGGCGGCACGCTCGGCGGCCCCATCGCCAGAGATCGATCGTTTTTCTTCCTGTCGTACGAAGCCACGAACCAGCAGCAGCAACCGATTTCGGCCGGCGCGCTCGTCCCGACGGCCGCGATGCGCCACGGCGACTTCTCGCTGCTCCCGATCCCGCTGCGCAACCCGTTCACCGGCCAGCCCTTCGCGGGCAACCAGATCCCGGCCACGCTCCTCAACCCGGCCGTGATGACGATCCTTTCGACCGCGATTCCGTTGCCGAATCCGTCCGCGGGCGACAACCCGCTGACGCTCCGCTTCAGCGTGCCGCTGTCGCTCGACGATCGGCAGTATCTGCTTCGGGGCGATCACGTCTTCAGCGGCAGCCATCGTGTGTACGGCCGGTTCTGGGTCTCGCGGGCCGACAAGCCCGCGTACTTCGATCCGGCGAACGCGCTCACGAGTTCTCCCGGCCAGACGTGGCAGAACACCGTCGCATCGGTCAACGATACCGTCGTGCTCTCGCCGACGATGTTGAACAACGCCGTCGTCACGTTCAACCGGACGACGACGGACACGGCAGGCATCTACCCCGCCGATTACCGGTCGCTCGGGATCAACGCCTACAACGATCAGACGCCGCAGTGGGTGTTCAACGTCGGCGGCTTCTTCAGCCTGAACACCGGCGACACGAGTTCGTTCACCCGCAACGAACTCCAGATCGTCGACACGCTGCGGTGGACGCGCGGCTCCCACGAGTTCGGCGCCGGCGTCGACTACGCGTACGGCCAGGGCGACATCGCGAACAATTTTCAGGCGAACGGACGCTTCGCGTTCTCGAGCGCCTCGCCCTTCACGGGCACCGCGCTCAGCGACTTCATGCTCGGCAAGTTCGCGACGTTCACGCAGGGCGTGGGCGAGTACAAGAACACGCGCATGCATTCGCTAGCGATGTTCGTCCAGGACACGGTGCGCGCCGGCCCGCGGCTGACGCTGAACCTCGGCGTCCGATGGGATCCCTTCATTCCGTACACCGACGTGCACGATCACCTGGCGTGCTACCGCCCGGGCGCGCGCTCGCAGGTCTACACGAATGCGCCGGTCGGCGCCGTGTTCCCTGGCGACGGGGCCTGCCCCGCCGGCGGCTACGACCCGGCGTGGACGAACATCGGGCCGCGCGTCGGCTTCGCGTACTCGCCGACCGCGGGCTCACGATCGGCGATCCGCGCGAGCTACGGCGTCTTCTTCGATCGGCCGAACACGAATGCGACGAACAGCCCGGCCGATCAGGCGCCGTTCGGGACGACGATCTCGTTCCAGGGAAACGACGCCAACAACGTCACCAGTCCGTATGCGGGGCGGGCCAATCCGTTTCCACTGGATCCGGCGAACCTGCCGCGTGACATCGCTTTCGTCCTGCCGGACAGCATGTTCAGCTACGACGCGAACCTGCGCAACGGGCGCTTGCAGGCCTGGCAGGCGTCCTACGAGCGCGAGATTGCGCCGACGTATTTGATCCGCGCGGCGTACGCAGGATCGTACGGCGATCGATTGGCGATGCTGCGGGACCTGAATGCGGCGGCCTATGCGCCCGGGGCGACCACGTCGACGACGGATGCGCGGCGGCCGCTCGCGCCGGCGTTTGCGGACATCACGACGGTGGAGTCGACGGGACGGTCGCGCTACAACGCCCTTCAGCTCACGCTCGACAAGCGGTTCCGCAACGGATGGTCGGTACTGAGCAACTACACGCTGTCGAAGGCGATGGACCACTCGTCGGAAAACAAGGAGAACGCCGCGACGCAAACCAACCCCGCAGATCTCGAGTTCGACTGGGGGCCGGCGAACTTCGATCGCCGTCACCGATGGGTGACGTCGGTGCTGTGGGAGCTGCCCGCGTCGTGGTCGATTGCCGCGATCTGGACGCTGCAGAGCGGCGCGCCCTTTTCGATCCTGAGCGGCGTCGACAACGCCCGCAGCGGAACGTCGAACCAGCGCGCCGATCTGATCGGCGATCCGACGCTGCCCGACAGTCGATCGACCGAGGATCAGGCGCTGCAGTGGTTCAACGCCGCGGCGTTCGCGCCAAACACGCTCGGAACGTTCGGTAATACCGGGCGCAACGCGTACCGCGGCCCCGCGTCGCGCACCCTCGATTTCAGTGTCGCGAAAGCGCTGTCGGTCCACGGCGGCTGGAAGGCACAGCTCAGATTGGACGCCTTTAACGCCCTGAACAGCGTCAACCTGGGGTTGCCGGTGACATCTCGAAATTCCGGCAACTTCGGACGTATCCTGACGGCGGCGGATCCGCGGATTCTGCAGCTCGCGGTCCGTTTCTCGTTCTGATGGCCCTTCTTGCCGCCGGCGCCCGCCTCGGCCCCTACCTCATCGTCGCGCCGCTCGGCAGCGGCGGGATGGGGGAGGTCTACAAGGCGACGGACACGCGGCTCGATCGGACGGTGGCCATCAAGGTCGTGTCGGATCAGCTCGCGTCGGATCCGGTGTCGCGCGAACGCTTCGAACGCGAAGCGCGCGTCGTGTCGCGGCTGGATCATCCCAACATCTGTGCCCTTTTCGACGTCGGCCACGACGGCGGCGTCGACTACCTCGTCATGCCGTATCTGGACGGCGTGTCGTTGGCGCAGCGGCTGAAGCACGGCGCGATCCCGCCGCGAGAGGCGATGCAATACGCGATCGAGATCGCGGCGGCGCTGACCCGCGCGCATCGCGAAGGCGTCGTCCATCGCGATCTCAAACCGGGCAACGTCATGCTGACCAAGACCGGCGCCAAGCTGCTCGACTTCGGCCTCGCGAAGGCGGTCGTGCCGCTCGGCGTCGATCCCGGCGACATCACGAACGATCCGACGACGTCCGTCAAAGGAGCCATGGTCGGCACAGCGGCCTACATGGCGCCGGAACAGATCGACGGCCGCCGGGTCGACGAGCGCACCGACGTGTTCGCGTTCGGCGTCGTCATGTACGAAATGATCGCCGGCACTCGCGCATTCCCGGGCGACAAGCGCACCGGACTGCTGGTGACGATCCTGGCGCGCGATCCCGTACCGATTACCGACTTCGTTCCTTCGATCCCCAGAGCGCTTGCACGTGCGATCAGCAAGTGCCTCGCCAAAGATCCCGACGAGCGATGGCAGACCGCGCAGGATCTCGTCGACGAACTGCGATGGATCGACCGCTCGTGGGAAGAGCTGCTGCCGGCGCAGGAACGCCGACGGCGTCAATCGCGGAGGCGAGCGATCGCCGTCGCGGCGGCGGCCGCGATGTTCCTGGCGGGTGTGGCGTTGGGATGGCTCCGGGGACGGCGCGTCGAGGAACATCCGGTCGTCCGCTTCGCGATGGTCCCGCCAAACGGCGGACAAGTGACCGATATTGCCGTCTCGCCCGATTCGCGGCGCATCGTGACGGCGGTGAGCGACGAACACGGCGTGCAGCAACTCTGGATGCGCGCGGTCGACGCCGCCGACGCGCAGCCGCTCCCCGGTACGGCGGGCGCGTTCAGCCCGTTCTGGTCGCCCGACGGCGAGTGGATCGCATTCTTCGCCGACGGACAGTTGAGGCGCGTGCCCGCGGGAGGCGGTCCGGTGCAAACCGTCTGCGCCGCGCGTCAAGGCCGCGGCGGGTCGTGGGGTTCGTCCGGCACGATCGTCTTCGCGCCCGACATCGTCGGAACGTTGGCGAAGGTTCCGGCGGGCGGGGGCACGCCCGTGCCGGTCACGACGCTCGACACCGCACGCCTCGAGGACAGCCATCGCCGTCCGCACTTTCTGCCTGACGGCAGGCATTTCCTGTACGCCGCGAGGTCGACGAAGCGCGAGAACTCCGCCGTGTACATCGCGTCGATCGACGGCGGCGATCGGCTGCGCCTGCTCGGCGTCGAGGCCGGCGCCGCGTACGCCGAGCCCGGTTACGTGTTCTACCTGCGCGAGGGAACCGGCGGCGCCGTGATGGCGCTCCCATTCGATGCGCGGCAGTTGCGGGCGACCGGCGAACCGTTCGTCGCCGACGATCGCGTGCCGTTCGACATCGCGTCCTTCGCCATGTCGAGCACGGGGCTGCTCGCGTACACGGTCGAGCCTGGAAGTCAGTACGTCTGGTTCGACCGCAGCGGCAAGATGCTGTCGGCGGCGATGCCGACGGGCCAGTACGGTCCGGTTGCGCTGTCGCCCGATGGCCGCTACGCCGCGGTACGCCGCACGCTGCAGGGCAACTTCGATATCTGGGTCACCGACCTGACGCGCAGCACGACGTCACGTCTGACGTCGAACGCCGCGGTCGAGGACAACCCGGTCTGGTCGCCGGACGGCGATCGGATCCTGTTCAGCTCGACGCGCGACGCAACGCAGAGCATCTACAGCGCGAGCGCCGGAGGCGGCGGCGCGGAGACTCAGCTCTTCAGCCGGGACAAGTCGATCACCCCCGAGGATTGGTCGACCGATCGCCGGTTCCTGCTGTTCGCGCAGGACGATCCGATCACGCTGGGGGACGTCTGGGCGCTCCCGCTCGACGATCGCGCGGGTGCATTTCCCCTCCTGCGCAGCGAGTTCATCGAAACACAGGCGCGTTTCTCGCACGACGCGCGCTGGATTGCCTACGTCTCGAACGAATCGGGTCGATGGGATGTATACGCGCAGGCGTTTCCCCGCTCGAACGGCAAGTATCCCATCTCGGCCAACGGCGGCGCGCAGCCCCAGTGGCGGCGGGACGATCGGGAGCTGTTCTACGTCGACGCCCGAGGCATGATGATGTCGGTGCCGATGACGAGCGGCGCGACGCTCGAAGCCGGACACGCGCAGCCCCTGTTCAAGACACCCTTGTGGGACTACGCGATGCCGGCACGGTACGGAGTCGCGCCGGACGGTCAACGATTCCTGATCAACGTTCGCATCAACGACGAACGCGCGAAGGCACTGAACGTCGTCGTCAACTGGACGGCGGCGGTTGTGCCACCCGCGAGGAACAACCGGTAAGCTGGAGGCGCCATGAAGCGCAGGATCCTTTCGATCGTCTGTATCGCACTCATCGCGCCAGCTCTGGCGCGGGCGCAGGCGCTCACGAGCCTGGCGTCGGTGCGCGTCGGCTACAACACGCGCAAGAACACAGTCAAACCGCAGGGCGAGCTGAAGGCGCAGATCGATGCGCTCGATCAGCAGATCGCGGAGGCCACCCGCCTGGGACGATCGGGCGAACTGCGCCGGCTCTTCGCGAAAGGGGTCGTCTTGCTGGCCGGGCGTGCGTGGACCGACGCGCTCGATTACGCCAACTCGATCGTGCTGCGCACCGATCACGTCGTCGCAGACGCAGCCAAGCCATACACAGTTCGCATCGAACAGATCTACGCTCCGTCGATTGCATTGGACCACGCGCTATCCGCACATGCGATGCTCCGCAAACGGCCGACACCGGCTGCGCCGGGCGGTCAGCCGCAGCCGGGCGACCTCGTGAAGGACCTCGGCACGCTCAACGGTGTGGGCCGCGACTTGCGCGAGTCGCCGTTCGCGCTGGAACTCGACATGCGCGAGGTCCCCGACGGTGGCTATCAACTCGCGATCGAGGTGCTCAACGACGCGACGCCGCTCGGCACCGCGACGCTGAACATCGCATTGCGTAAAGGGCTCGACGACACCGTCGCACGGCTCGAAAACGAAGCGAAGAAGGCGGCGCCCGACCTGCGCGCCGAGATCCTGTTTCCGATCGATCGGATGCGGAACGTCAACCGGGGCAGGCTCGAACTGCGGACGTTCGATCCCGACAAGGACTTCGCCGCGGCGGAGGCGGTCGCCGCCAGCGTCAAGGGCAAGAAGGATCCGTTCGCGCAGCGGACCGGCGATTTCAAGCGCCACTACACGCTCGAACCGGCAGGCGAGATCCTCCCCTATCGCCTGTATGTGCCGACGACGTACAACGGCGCCAAAGCGTTCCCGCTGATCCTCGCGCTCCACGGGCTCGGCGGCACCGAGGACGCGTTCTTCGACAATTACGACAAGCGGCTACCGCCGCTGGCCGAACAGCATGGCTACATCATCGCGGCGCCGCTCGGCTATCGCGTCGACGGTTCGTACGGGTGGGGCCTCGGAAATCCGCCGGCGGATGCCAACACGCGCCGGACGCAGGATCTGAGCGAACAGGACGTGATGCAGGTCCTGCAGCACGTACGGCAGGAATACAAGATCGACGTGAGCCGGATCTACCTGCTCGGCCACTCGATGGGCGGCATCGGCACGTGGAAGATCGCCCCCAAATACCCGGACATCTGGGCGGCGATCGCGCCGATCTCAGGCAGCGGCGCGCCGGCGACCCTCGAGCGTATTCGTCAGGTGCCGGAAATCGTCGTCCACGGCGACAACGATCCGACCGTTGCCGTCAGCGGTTCGCGGACGATGGTCGCGAAGATGAAGGAACTGGGGATCGAGCACAAGTACATCGAGGTCCAGGGCGGCCTGCACAGCGACGTCGTCGCGCCGAATCTTGCGGCGATCGTCGAGTTCTTCGACGCCCACCGCAAGAACGGGCGGATATCGCAGTAGGTTCAAAGGGTTCAAAGGGTTCAAAGGGTTCAAAGGGTTCAAAAGGTTCAAGAGGTTCAAGAGGTTCAAGAGGTTCACGGGCCCTTTTGAACCTCTTGAACCCCCTTGAACCTGTTGAACCCCCTTTAACCCCTTGACCCCCTTGAACCTACGCAGTCGCGCCTTTCTTGGCCTTCAGTTCGGCGAGGAGGCGATCGACTTCCTCGTCGCGCTCGAGCTGCGCGAAACGATCGTCGACGTTGTCAGCCGCCATCTCCGCCTTCGCCTGGCTGACGGCTTCGTGAACGATGACCTTTTCCTTCATCCGCTCGAACGTTCGAATCGTCGATCGCCCGCCGATCGCGATCTGCGCCTCGCTCGCCTTCCCGAGGGCGCGCGCCCGGCGGTGCTGCGCCAGCAGCATGTCGCGTTTCGCATGCGCCTCCGTCAGCTTCTCTTCGAGCTTCCCCAGCGCCGCCTTCAGCGTCACGACCTGCGCGCGCTGATCCTCGACTTGCTGTTCGAAGCTCGCCAGCGTCTGCTGGGCGCTCTTGCGCCGCTCGAGCGCGGCGCGCGCCAGGTCGTCGTGGCCCTTGTCGACCGCGAGCTCCGCCTTCCGCATCCATTCGGCGACGGCCGCGGCCGCGAGCTCGGATTTCTTCTCGAGCATGTGCTGGTCGGCGATCGAGATCGCCACCTGCGTCTTGACCTGCAACAGCTGGTTTTCCATGTCGAGAATCACCTGCTTGATCATCGTCGACGGGTTCTCCGCGCGATCGATCAGATCGTTCAGGTTCGCCCGGACCAGCGTGCTCACGCGTTCCAGAAGTCCCATTGTCGTGCTCCTAAAAAGTCCGGCTGAAGCCGGACACTACGAATTCAACGCGTCCGGCTTCTTCGCGCTGTCGCCGATGCCGCGGACCTTGGACATCAGCTGCGCCAGATCCATCCCCGAGAGCGCCTCGAAGAGCGCCGGCACCTGCGCCGCCATCTTCGCCACGTCGCCGGTGATTTTGTTGACGCCGGCGGAATCGCCGTTGCCGGTCGAGACGACCGTGATCCTGTCGACCTTGCTGAGCGGCGTCGCCAGGGCGGCGACGACCTCGGGCAGGCCGGTGATCAGCTTGTCGACGACGGCGGCCTGGTTGTATTCCTGATAGGCCTCCGCCTTGACGTTCATCGCCTTCGCCTCGGCCTCGCCCTTCTTGAAGATGATGTCCGCTTCGGCTTCGCCTTTCGCGCGCGTCGCCGACGCGGCGCCTTCGGCCTCGACCATCAGCCGCATCTTTTCGGCCGCGGCGAGCGTTTCGATCCGCTGCCGCTCGACTTCCGCCTGCTTCAGCACCGTCGCGATGAGTTCCTTCTCGCGGCGCGAGATCTCGGCTTCCTGCACCTTGATCTGCGATTCGCGCTCGACCTGCTGCACCTTGACCGCTTCCGCCGTCACCTGCTGCTGCATGACGTTGGTCTGGATCTCGTACGCCTTGTCGGCCTGGGCCTGCTGCTTCTTGATCAACTCGGAGTACTGCGCCTTCTTCACCTCGAGATCGCGCGTCGCCTCGGCCTGCTTCGCCTGCGACAGCGTCTCCGCGAGGACGCGCTCCTGATCGGCCTGCGCCTTCGCGATCGCCGCCGCGCGCATCGCTTCGGCGCGCTTGATCGCGGTGTCGCGGTCGGCTTCGGCGGCGGCGACGTCCGCGTCGCGCTTGATGCGCGCGATGTCGGGCCGGCCCATGTTGACGATGTACTCGTTCTTGTCGCGGACTTCCTTGATCGTGAACGAGATGACTTCGAGGCCCATCTTGCTCATGTCGTCGGCGCAGGTGGAGCGCATGCGGTCGGCGACCATCTCCGGCTGCTTGACGATCTCTTCGACCGTCAGCTGGCCGATGATGCCGCGCAGGTGGCCTTCCATCACCAGTCGGATCAGGCCCTCGCGCTGATCCGGCGTTTTGGTGAGGAACTGCTCCGACGCGGTCTGAATCGAGAGGGGATCCGATTTCACCTTGATCTGCGCCACCGCTTCGACCGTGACCGCCACGCCCTGTTTCGTGTAGAGGTCCTGCACGGGCGCGACGTCGAACGACATCAACTCGAGGGAGAGCTGCCGGCACGCTTCGATCATCGGAAAGATGACGGTGCCGTGCCCCTTGACGACGCGCGTGCCGCGGAAGCCGTAGACCACGAGCGCCTCGTGCGGTCCCGCCTTCCGGTACAGCGTCGCCATGAGGCTCGTGAGGAGAATCACGGTGAGCCCCATCAATCCCACCGTGACGCCGACGCCGGTTGAGATTTCCATACGCCCCGCCTCCTTTTGGGTAGAGTGGGCCGGGTGGGACGGGTCGGTCGGGTAGGAACAACCCACCCCACCACCCGACTCACCTGGCCTACCGCACCTCTTGCTGCATTTCTTCCCACGTACGCACGTACGCGAGACCGTTCTCGTATCGAGTGATCACGACTTCCGTCCCGCGATCGATGGCTCCGCCGTCTTCGCTGCGCGCGCCCGACACCCTGCGGACGCCGTTCTGTTGAAACAGGATTTCGCCGGTGCCGCCCGCGCGAATCGCGCTACTGACGGTCCCGAGCAGACCGGTGATGTCGTAGTCGTCCGGGTCGAGGTTCTCGTTCGGCGACCAGAGCACCTTCGCCATGAACCAGAACACGATCGCCGCGCCCGCGACCCCGAACCCCACCGCGACGAACAGGCCGGCGAGCGGCCACACGTCCGAGTACCGCGTGAGCAGATAGCCGGCGCCGCCGAACCACGCGAGAAACGCGGTCAACGTCGAAAAGTTGAACGGCGAGGGCGCGGCGGCGGCAGCGGCAGCGGCAGCGGCAGCGGCCGCTTTCGCGCCAGGCGCTCCGGCGCCCAGGCTATGTCCGCCGTGGTGATGCGCGCCTCCGTGGTGTACGTGTCCGTGCGGCGCGCCGTGCACGTGCGGCAGGTGCAGGCCGAGGACCGTCAGCAGCCAGGAAGCGGCACTCAGCGAGAATCCCAGCAAAAAGCAGACGAGATAGACGTTCGTCCACGTCCACGTCATGGCGCTTCCTCATACGGGTTTCAACGCGTCAAAGAGTCGATCGACGAGCGCCGGCGTTTCGACGATCGCGCCGACGAGCACGAGGCACTTCCGGGTGTCGGGGTGCCCCGCGAGCTTGAGCAGGGCGTCGGCCAGTTCGCGGTCGCCTTCGAACTGCCCGGCGCCGTCGCGCAGCCATTCGTCGAGCGGACCTTCTTCGGCCCGCAGATTCGAGAGCAGCTCGGTGTGATAACCGGGCGGATCGCTGACGAGATATCCCGGATGGACTTTGAAGAACCGCGCGAGGAGCTGCCGCGTGCGGTGCGTCAGATGCGGCCGCGCGCCGCTTTCGACCTGCGAGAGGTACGACTGGCTGAACGAGGCGTTCAGCTCGGCGGCGATGGCGCGGACGACTTCCTGCTGGCTCATCTCGCGGCCGAGGCCCCGCAGTTCACCTTCGACCTTCCGCAGCGACCGGACTTTCTCCCCGAGCGTCATTGCAATTAGCAATATACACATTGCAATTTG
>Ga0306920_100006917_pt1 | contig 14879 bp, 17 predicted proteins | sample flu12Cox44000170_FD_204666 | JGI IMG/M metagenome (GOLD analysis project Ga0306920, IMG submission 204666) | Lab enrichment of tropical soil microbial communities from Luquillo Experimental Forest, Puerto Rico - flux4day.12C.oxic.44.000.170 (v2)... | ecosystem: Environmental > Terrestrial >... | reverse complement strand
TTTTTACGACCCAGAGGTGAACCACACCTACGCGCGCATGGCAGCGCATTACGAGATCGGCTTTCTCCCCGCCCGACCGCGCAAACCGCGCGACAAGGCCAAAGTCGAGGCCGGGGTGCGGTTTGCCCAATCCTATATCCTCGGCCGTCTGCGCCACCTCACCTTCTTCTCGCTCGCCGAATGCAACGCGGCGATCCGAGAGGTGCTTGACGCGAATGAACGAGCGCCCGATGCGTCGCCTCGGCATCAGCCGGCGCCAGCTGTTCGAGGTGATCGAGCGTCCGCTGAGCGACGCCAACGGGCCTGACGAGTGGTGGAGAACATCGGCGCCAGCTCCGCTGCGCTGCGCCTCTCGCAATGCAGACTGCGAAGCCCCCCGCGAAAGCCAATGGCCACTGCCGACCGAGGCCCGGCCCCAAGAAACCGGGGTGGCCTCGGCGCCCGGTCCCTCAGCATCGAGTACAGAATGAACCCGCCGTGGTGAGCCATCGAGCGTTTTCGGCTGACTTTCTGTGTCGGCGACAACGTCATGCAGGTCGAGAACGACTACGCCAAGGACGGACTGGCCGCGTCGGTGCGGACAACGGGACAGGACGCTCTCGCAATCTGAGGGCTTCGCGCCCCGTTCCGTTGCGTCGGGCGCCCAAAACTCATTCAATCAACCAAAGACTCTGGTTTCCCCGCTGAAATCCCGGGAGCACGTCAGTGCGCCAACATAGCTCTCTAGACGACTGGCCTCCGGATCTGTGTTTGAATTTTTCTCTTTGCCGTAAATACAACAGGAGATCGTCGCAATGAAAGTTCAAGAGGTGATACAACTTACAAAGCCGAGTTTGTCCGGAACCACTCGACCCGTGGCTGGTGATCAAAACGTAAGAACAGCAGCCGCGGTTGAGATACCGAGTGGAATTGTAGGACGGCGAGAACCGCCCGGATCACGGGACATTTTCGCGGTTGCAGAGCCTAACGATGAGGTGAGTGGCGAGCTACCGCCAGCTCTAGACCTATCGCGAATTAACGTGCCGAAGACGCCACACACAAGAGATCTTGAATTCATCAAAACACAAATCGCCCGCAAACTGAACTGTAATCCGAGCAGGGGGATCGCCGCAACAAGCAAGCCCAATTCTGGCTTCTTCGGTGGGACCTCTCATGTTCGCTTTCAAGGGTTCGGACAAGGGTTCGGCCGCAATTATTCGTTTCCGCTGCAGCGGAAGAGGTCGGCTCAGAGGTGCGCACAGCCGGAGAAAGGACGCGAAGACGCCGGTTGAACAAGCTCTCATGCGCGGATTGGTTACCGCATGACCTGGTTTCGTCTTGGGTTTGTTCGGAGATCGCCGGCATCTTTTGGATGTTGGCAAGGTGAGGAGGGGCCTCGGGTGATCATCTCGCCGACCTCAGCATACGGGTTTCTCGCGCTGGCCTGTCGACCAAGAGGGGCGATTGCGGGTATTGTTTTTCACGGCAAATAATTCCTCCGCCAAACGGCGGGCGGGGGATTGCCCTGCTATAAACCGTTGATTCTTCGTCCAGTGTAGGGATTGGCGTCCCTGGAATTCGAACACATGAGAATGCCAATTCTCTAACAGCCGTCTTGATGACTCTGCCGAACCGACCGGGAGGGCGTTTGCGACGCGGACGCGCGTGCACAAGGGGATTTGCCGGTGATGACCGGGTGATTAATCCTGTCCATTTGCTCGCGACCGCTGTCCCGGCATGGACTGCATGCAGCCTGCGACTGGCGAATTGGGCGGCGTAGCAGAACCCGGTTCCGCCGCCGTGGACGTCCTTCCGGCGCGATCTCGTTACAGTCCCACCACAGGTTCCACGAATCGTCTGTCCACTCGATTGGGGTTTTTTGGCTCATGGCGCACCGAGTCTATTAGGCCGCAGCGCGGACATCAACCGATGCCGCGAGCTTGCCGAGAAACCGGACCCTGACAGGAACTCCCGCGACGTTGATTTTTGCGGCGCAGGAGCTTGGTGGTCTCCTTGATAATGGTGGCGCTGCCGCCGGCAATTTGCGGAAGGCCGTCAAATGCGAACCAAGTGGGGCATAGGCCCACTGGACGCGACGGCGTGTGGCCATTAATGTAAAGGGTATCACCCGACCAAAGTCATAGGCTGACTCGATTGGGGCAAGATATGCACGCAATCGACAGCCTCACCCGTGCGGGTGACCGGCTGGCCGCCCTCCAACCAGCGCCGCGATGATCCGGTGCGAACCGACATCGGCAAGGTCGAGAACCTCAACCGAAGTCAACTTGACGATCTCGGTCATCGCGGCAAAGACTTTACCGTGCCACGTGAGCCGTGGTGTACCGGCTGTTGCCACCTTCGCTTATCCTATCGGAGTTTTTATATCGGCGAGCGGATGGCTTTATCTACCCAAAAATGCATGACCGAGGGGTTTATTTATCTTATTCAAAAACGTTGGAAAAAATCGCCTGTCTATATTCGGGACATCGTTTGTCGTTAGAAAGAATGATTACCTAGTGGAGGCGCAACACGACAGAGATTTTGATGCATCAGAATCTCTCCTGGGTAGGCGATCCCGAGATGCTGTCAGAGCACCGGGATCGTGAGCGCGAGTGGGACACCCGTATCGGTGAAGTACCCGGAGATCCTGCTGAGACGCTCACTTGATTAAATTTATTCGGACTCGACAAACTAAATTCACGTGGATGGTTGTCACCTGTCACGCGCCTTTGATCCGCCTGGAAGCGTCAAGCTGACGCGAGAGCGGAGTAGATCGGTGAAGCGACAGCAACCGCGGGGGTCAGGCTTTAGATAATTGCCCCGGTGTGCTCTTTCTCTCCGCGTTTCAGTAGCGCGGTATCTCCTAAATGCGTTGCGACACCCATGAAGTTTTTTTTTCGCTAGAGATATTGGTGCAAAAAAGCGACGCCGGCCGGTAACCGCCAATTTGTCAAATGTTGCTTCTTCTTGTTCATGCGTCGCGGGATCAACTCTCGATCGCGATTCGTGTACGTGTTCCGCCCGTTGGAACGGCGATAGACGCCGATATACCTCCTCTTTTCGAGCTCATTCACATAACGCTGAATCGAACGTACACCCGCACCGGCATCCCCGGCAAGGAACTCCTCTGAGACTGTGCAATGGTCTTCTGACCAGCAGTACCGCAGGATGGCGAACAGCGTCAGCTTGGGGCTGGGCGTCAGTTTGCGGATGCCCCATGCCTTATACATGAGCCGCTGGTACCCGCTGCTCCCTTCGTCATTATTTGGCGGTCCAATTCCTGCCGCTGCTTCAGCTCTGCAGCTTCTGCGACTTCTTCTGCCCGAGCCTCAGCCGCAACGCGGCGCCGCAGCTCGGCCAATTCCTCGGCATCAAACACGAGCTCGTCAGCTGCGCCGATTGCCTCGGCCGTCTCGACCTCGATCGGCACGTCGATTGGTTCGTCGATGGTCTCGATTTCGACAGGGCCGCTCTCGCCACGGCGTAGATCGTTGGCGAGCTCCCGCAGATCGTCGCGGGTCATGTCCTTGATATTGCGCCTCCACTTTTCGGCCTCGGCGGCGTTCTGCTGGAGATCCAGTCTATAACAAAGGCCAGATCAGTCTGTTCCATATGACGCATATAGGAAGGCGTCACGGGTCAAACCATGTTCGGCCTCATCACAGCGACCCGGCAGCCGGCATGCCAGCGAGATGACGAACGTATTCGCGGCCTTCTTGGCGGTCCCAGGCCGGGGAGGCGCCGGCGGGTGGAGCCCGATTGGGCAGCGCTGGTGCGCGAGATGAAGCGGCAGGGGGTCACTCTGACGGTGCTGTGGGAGGAGTACAACGCCGCGCATGCCGGCGGCTATGGCTACAGCCGCTTTTGCGAGCTATACCGCGAGTTTGAGCACCGGCTGTCGCCGACGATGCGACAACACCACGTGGCCGGCGACAAGGTGTTTGTCGACTATTCCGGCAAGACGGTGCCGATCGTCGACCGGCTCACCGGCGAGATCGCTCCGGCGCAGATCTTTGTCGCCGTGCTCGGCGCTCGCAGCGAACAGCCGCTCCTCGAGAACCCCGTCAGTGAGCTCGTCCGCTAACGGCCAAGTCAGGCCCGCTGTGGGCGCGCGCGCCAGATATTCCTTCACCGTACTGCGGCTCACCCCAAGCTCGCGCGCCATCGCCCGCGCGCTCGCCCCCATCCCGTAATGCAGTCGCAGCAACTCATATATACGTCGCATGGTCAGCCTCTGTGCCGGCATCTGCTCCCCCTCCAATCGATCGAGGAGTAGAGGCGAGGTCGATGCTGACCTGCCGGCGACGTCACCCGTTCCATCCAAAGCCGCAGCTCCCCTCACCACGCGGCGAGGTGGCCGGCTTCAAATCGGTACGGTGGCCGGCACCAAGTCGGAAAAGGTGGCCGCCTTCAGTTGGAATCTGCACGCAGCTTTCCCAAATGACGGGGCTGCGCTCAAAAGACTGTTTCTAGCAATCCGCAATGCCGGCCTAACAGAAACCTCCCTACCTCGAATTCGTCTCAGGCGTTTGGCTTGCTCAGCCCGCACGCCCCCCTTCCCGGGCAGCGCTCCCCGCTTTCTGAGCGGCGAGGAACTCGAAAAGTCGTCTCTCATCGGACTACCTCCGCACGCCTATTACAGCGGCGGATCTTGTCGTCGAGGCTGACGAGATCGATACCGTTGGCGGCGGCGAAGCCCTCGACCACTTCCTCGCTCACATGGCTCCAGCCGGAATTGGCGAGGACGCCGAGCGCCACGTTTTTCGCCTGGTCGGGCGTCAGCGATGTGAGCACCTGCCAGCGCACCGGATGACCCGCTGCATCGTCCAGCAACATTCGGGCAAAGATTATCTGTAATTCGTCAGAGGTCAGGCCGAGGTCGCGACAGATTTTAAGGACGGGCATTTCCAGTTGCTCGTACGTCACTGTGGCAACACCAAATACGCTGCGATTGACCCGGATCGGCTTCCGGCCGTCGAGATCCTCGGGCTCATAGTCGTCGGCCGGCTGTAGCGGCGCCCCCAAGAGCGCGAGCCCGCCCAGAGCACGTTTCTCGGCTTCCTCGCGGCTCGCCAGCGGACGACCGATCGGCGAGCCGAAGCACACGCCCGGAATATCGGTCACGATATCGTATTGCCATTTGTCGTCTGCGGTCTCGCCGATCAGTACAGTCAGCACATTGTCGAGGGAGGCTGCAGCGAACTGACCTGCGGCCTGCTGGCCCATCAGCGAGCAATACCGGGCTGGCTCGGTTGCCGGCTTCACCCGTGGGCGCAACCGTTCGAATTCGGCGACCCCTTCCAGGCACCGCTTGTAGAGATTGCCCTTCCACGTCGCCATGATTGTCAGCGATTCACGGCGGATGACATTGACCGCCTTGCGGGCGCGGAGTCGCGTCTCGTTTTTCATTTTGCTTCTCCTTGCGGCATAGGACCAAGGCGTGCAAGCATCGTCATCAGAAGGGCCTCGGTCGGGCGGATGGCCAACCATATGAAAGTAATGCGTTATACAAACGTGCCGAAGTATTTGTACATTCTCTATCATTCGATCATCCTCTATTACATTGGAACTGTCGTGCTATAATATGTAACTATAACGAATTATCGGCTTATCAAGCGTCGATCTAAAATAAAATTACTAATCAGCGAGCGTCCCGCGGCTTCTGTAGTTGTCTGACTACGAATCGCAATGGGTTGCGTCTAACAGGCGAAGATTGTCGAGCTGCGGTCTGACAGCGCTGGCGCGTCCTATTCGCCAGCGTCGAACCCATTGCGGCAGCCTGTTCGCCTGCGCAAAATCAGCGCCTATGTCGCGATCTTCTCCCGGGATCAGGCCGCAGACCATCAGGAGTCGACTTTAGGGGTTGTGAGCGTATTCCTGTGGTCGTTCATCCTGGCTCGGGTTGCCGACGGACAGCTGGCGCCAGTCTCCCAAGCTAGTGCCGGATGAACAACCATGGCGCAGTTACCACTACCGTTGCCCCTGTTGACTCGCTCCTTGAAATCAGCAGCAGAATAGATCAGGATCAACGATGCGTATTGTCATACGGCACAACCCCGGCATCGACTGGGTACGCCGGCGCCATCGGCGTCAAGGCGAGCGACATCGTTACCAGTATAACTACCGGACATCTACGACCTGACCAGCAGCGAGCTGGGCCGACAGCTGCTGAGGAAAATGGCGACGAGAGTACCCATGCGGATCAGCACATAGTCTTCAACCAGCCGCCGCCGATTGAGATCGAGATTTTCGAAGGTGGCGGCTCTGAAGGCATTGGCGAGGTAGCTCCTTCGCGTTACGGCAAGTTCAACTTCCGCTGGTTTGGTTTGGGCTCTTGGTTGGGCCGTGGAGCCTCGGTTGCCGGTCGGTCTCAATATTACTAAGCCTAAATGGACCCGGGGGACTCTGTCGCCCCGCGGGCGAGAAAACTCCCCCTACCGCCACCCTGCTAATAAAGATTCTATTAGTACACCCGAGCTAGGGGGAGTTTTTGCCTACCAGCTAGCGGAAGGCCAGGTTGTGCTTTATCCAAGCCCACCGGCGAGCGAAACTTACTGAAAGCCAGCTGGGCAGGCCGGTTATCGCAGGTCCCCCCGAATCACCAGGGGCGCTCTGTAATCATCTGTGCATCGTAGTTGCTCTCGGTGAGGAGGGTCAGACCGATCTGACGCCAAAGCCGGGCCGGCATGATAACGATGACCTCAGAGCCGGGTCGGTAGCGAAAGCCGAGGGTGCGGCCGACGATCTGGTCGAACTCATCGAGCAGATGCAGCTTCACGCAATTGCCCGTACCGAATACCCCGTTCTCGACGAGGAGATCGCGATATTGGTCCGGCGACGGGAACATCATCACGTAGTAGATCTTCCTGCCGATGTAGTCGTTGAGGCCCTTTGCCTTATTGGGTGTGATCCCGTATTCGTCAGCCTTGTTGCTGATGATGATTGCATCGGGGTCAGAGGCTGTGATTTCGTTATGAATATGACGGACCCACTGCCGATCAGGTTTGTCTTTCCGGTAGGCGCGAGCTCTATCATCGAGGTGAATCTTGACCCGAATCTGTTCCCTCGGCAGGTAGCTCGCCACGGGCAAATCGGTGATCTGCCAAGTCGGCGGAACCGCGGGTCTTGCAGTGATGCCGAGAGTGTCGATCTGAGATCGCCATTCGCGCAATGCCGGGCCGTATTTGGGATGAGCATCGATCCGTTCGAGTTGCCGGCGACGGATGTGTTCGAGCGCCATTCTGATCTTACGTTCGGTGGTCGTCACTGTCAGCCTGTAGTTGTTTCGGGTCCACCAGTCGCGAATCCTGGCGTAATATTGCCGCCCTACGATCCTGAGATAAGGGCTATTTGGCGAGTTGTTTACCCCAAATGGTTCCACGTCCGGGTTGATTGTGATTAGATCCTGCTCTGTATAACGGGCTTCTGCAATGCCGAGCATTTCGTCAAATGAAAGTGTCCGGCCGTCTTTACGATAGGCTTCGAAAGCTTCCAACCGAGCCGTCATGCCGAGGTTTTTGAAATCTGGCACCGAAGTGATAAACTTGTGAACCCACGCCACTTCGTCCCTTGGGTCGATCGTCAGCAAGTCTGACATGCTGCATTCGTCATGAAGAACCCATGACAATTGTGTTTCGTACTGGATCTGTCCTCGGATTGCCTGCTCCGACTGGTAGTCGAGATCATTTCGTGCGCGCAGCCATTGCTCAAATCTCGGATGAAGCCAGCAGCGGGTTCCACCTGGACGAAACCAGTTTTGCACGAGGCCGTGCGTTGTGAAAATGACCGTTGAGTCGCGAATTGTTGGGTCGAAACCGCGTTCTCGGTCATCCCGCCAGCCGAGCTCGTTCTGGATCTGATGCCGATAACGGTTGAGCACCTCGACCTGAGCATGGCTTGGGTCTGCGTAAACCGCCTCGATCTCGCTGCTGTAGCCATGGCGGGCGGCACGCTCGGCGCTTGATCGGAAGCCCGGCACGATCTCCCGGAAAACCTCGTCGAATGACCGGAGGACGATACCTCGAAATCCCTTTTCTGGTCCTTTACATTTATTGAACTCGGTGCATTTCCGATGTGCCTGTTCGTAGGACCGGCAAGCCACGACCAGGAATCCGGGGTGGAAGACGCGATAATCATCACGATCGTCCAGCATCACATCGAGAGCCGTTGATGTCTTGCTTGCACCTTCAGCTGACACGATCGCGCTGAGTTGATGATTGGTCGCGCATTCGAGGACCGAACGGAAAGTCGTCTTTGGGATCACGGTATCTCGATTTGGCGGCGGCTCGATCAGAGGCCAATAAGGGGAGTCTACCCGTTGCTGCGTTCCGTGTAGCGCCAGTCTGTCGTCGCCGGCGACGAACTCGCTGGCTTCGCTGAGCCGGGGCTGGTGCAACCAGTCCATCGTGTCGGTGAAAAATCGTTCGAGCCAAGACGGAGAGCGGTCTGGCAGTCCGGCCGAAAGGGTGCCCTGGCTGAGAAATGTTTCGACGAGCTCGTTGGCGCTGACTGGAAATTCGAAGCGACGCCGGCTGATATCCGGATCCTTCGAGCCGACCGCGATAGTGTTGTAGCGGCCGATCAAAAACGAACCGGGAGTGCGGTCCTGCAGATTGTTTCGGAATCTGATCCGCCAATCACCCCTGTACCGATCGACATCGACCGCGATCGGAGCCTTTTCGGGTGCTCCGAATAGGCTCTCGCATAGACAGTTGATCGCCGCGATCAGCTCTTCCTTGGTGGTCGGGTCGAGCGCTTCGGTGGTGGATAGGCGATGTGATTGGGATGATCGAGGTCTGCGTACCTCGTCCGCGAGCAGGTGACGATCTGCGGGATCCGGGTACCAGCGGGCGCCTCAAGAATGTTTTTACTTGGCTCGTCGCGGTGGTCGGTGGCGATCCGTATGCCCCATGGGGTGCGGCGGTACCGATCGGGTTCTTTGAGCCGCGGGTCGGGTGGCATCGCGATCTCGAGCGTCTGGCGGATGATGTGCTCCACGGGGGACCAACACGCCATCAGCCCGGAACGCAAAAGGAGGCCGTCCGGGACTTCGGGGTACGCACCCGGTGGAACCTCGATCTCGCCGGCAAAGCGGTTACGAGCGAGATGCCGGCTGTCGACGAGGACATGAATGTGGAACGACTTGTTCCCCGACCAGACGACCTCAAGGTGGCGGAAATCCCGGAACTCACACAGAGCATCGTAGAGGACATCCAACCGGCATCGCTTATCCGTACCTGCTATCGACCATCGGATCTGCTGCTCGAGAAATTCGCGCTGATTGCCGTCGGGGTCATACTCAAATGTCAGCACTACATGCCCGCGGTTCACGACCCTTTCCAAGGGCGGCGGTCCGATGTACTCGCGGCCACGCTTGTCGCAAAGGCGCAACGGGTTCGTGAAATATGCAAATAATTCCTGCAGCTGCGCTGGCGATGTCTGGCGGTTGACAGCATCCACGATCTGCCTCTGGCTCTTACCCTTTGCCCATAGGTCGTTCGACAAACAAATGTACGAACCATCTCGGACGTTCAGAATTTCGGGGTAAAGTCGATTGAAGAGCTTGTTCTGCGGCTTTTGAATAGCCTTGATCATCCGGTTCAGGGTGGTCGGCTTCAGAAACGACATGTACTGGCGCACGAAGCCAACCAACGCCGCTTGGTCGGACTTCACATATTCTGGTGTAATTAGGCCGGCCGACGTGTCGCCAGGACTGGCTGCTGGTTCGGGATCAAGCAGCTCAATGCCGGGGGTGTCGCCACATGATGCAGCAGATGCGAGAGAACTCCCGCATCGTTCCGGTTTAAATGTCATCGTGACCAATCTCTTTGGTGATAATCGCGCCAACCGCTTAGTGTCACCGGAGGCCGTCGCCCCCGATGACACGGTTGGACACGATTGAGCGACGTGGATCGCTCAATCCTTATTTGGGCGTCTGACCGGACATCGGCAAATTATTCTGTCATATCGTGATACGGTATCAGAATATTATCGCTTCTCGCTTGCTGTTGTTGATGTACGCGTCGTGCTCCAAAAGAATGTGTTCTCTTTCGTCTACGGAACGCAAGCGCACACGCCGATGGCTCCCCCGCACTAAAAAATCTGTTCTGACCTCAAAAACAGGGGCTCCACTGAAAAAGAGCCCCTCGGCCGCGTAAAGTACTGGCACTTAGTTCGAGAAGTCCGAATATCGGATTTCGGTCATACGAGCTCACCGCATCCATCGGCGAGGATGTGCATGGCCGGCTACCTGATGACTTCAAACTCGGCGCCGCTGGTGCTCCCGGATTAGGCTTTTGGCATCAGATGAGGCCGATAACGTTTCGTTTTGCCGCACTGTCGCCCTGGATATATCTCTGCGTCATAGAAAGCGAGGAATGTCCAGCCATCTCCTGGACGTCGCGGAGCGATCCACCTGCTTCTGTGATCTTTTTCGCGATCGCGGTAATGAACGTCCTTCTGCCTGAGTGTGACGACGCTCCTTCAAGCCCGATTTCCCGATATCGGGTGTGAAACCATATCGCTACAGCATTCGGGCTATAGCCAGGTGCTCGCTCGCTGTAGATTACGGGACGATGTGGCCGGACCCGCTCGCCCCGGACTGCCTTCAGGGCCAACAGCGCATCCGCGAGCTCACGATGAAGGGGGATTGTCCGCCCGCCAGCCCTGCCCTTTGAGGCTTTGTTATGAAGTGATATGACGTCCGCCAGCTCGCCAGTCGTGTTTGTTACCATAGACCAAGTAAGTTGGGCAATCTCTTTGGCTCGCAGCCCAGCCCTGAAGCTCAGCAAGACCATAACCCGGTCCCGCTCGGGATGACGCGAATGCGAGACATAATTGAGCAGACGCTGCAGCTCGGCCTTGCGCAGCACCTTTGCCTGTTTACCTTCGCCGATGAGTTCTCTCCGTTGTGCTTCGATGTTGATCGAGTGTCGATTTTTATTATGAGATCGCGAAATTGTCAAGTCGACCCTGTGCCATAACCTATGGATTTCCTCATCTCATAATCAAAGCTCATTTCATTATGAGTAGAGACACTGGTCGAAAGCGCCCTTTATTGCCCTCGTCCGCGGGTGAGGGCCCGCAAGTCGGAACGGGTCCCGTTTTTTGGATGGATCATTCCTTTGCCCCGTGGCACTGAGGGGACCTCCGAGTCGTCATGGTCTTAAACAGCGGCCATCAAGTCAACAGCAGGTACAACCCCTCGCTGAAACCATATACCTAAGAAAAGATGTTAATCTTAGGGTATTCCGATGGGGCCAATGACTTGTACAAAGGAGTCCAATATGGTACGCTATCTTGGTCAAAATTTGAACCGGGTTATAGCGCCGACTAAAGGGAGACGGCGATTGAGCAAGTATGCGACAGGTACGTTCAAAATGTGCGGGGATTGTGGCGGGTGCGGGTTACCATCCCGAACGACCTTCATGCGGTGCTCGGCAAGAATCTGGTTCATGCCCTCGGCAACAAGAACCAGAGCGAGGCCAAGGGTCTAGGCAAGTCGCACATCGACGAATTCTTAAACCAGATCGATGACGCCTACGACGGCATTATACCCGAAAACCCGGTGATCGAGGGCAACAAGCTCGTCAAGGTCACGTAGTCTGATCCCCGCCCCGACGCGGTTGCGGAGGCCGAAGATGACGAGCCTGAGTTCCCGCTGACACTCGCAGCTTGCGCCCGGCGCAACGCTTGCACGCCCGATGGTGTCGGTATCATCGGCACGGTCGATAGATTGGCAAGCGCGATGTCCATGGCAGTTACGGCACCTATTGGATATCAGCTTGTAAGGTCGCAATCGAGATCATCGCCGATCCGTTTGCGTGGAATTCGCCGACGCCGCCGATTAAACCTATCGATATTTTGGAGTCAAAACTCCCGGGCGATGGCTCGGGGGTTTCCTGCGTTGGGCTATTACCTGTTGCACTGGAAGGTCATCAGCGTCTGCTGTTTGGTCTGCGGCTGACCGACCACCGCGATTGGCGACGAGGGGGAGGCCGAAGATTACCCCGATCTCGACATGACCGCAGAGCATCTAACCTGTCGTCGCATGACGCGGGAGGAGACCCAGAAAGCGGCAGAAGATCCCAATTCCACCAATACCTCTTGGTGGGGGTAATCGTTGGCTGCGACAGCGGCGGTCATTCCCGAGTGCGGCTGCGTGTACATCGCGCACGCGATGCGTCTCAATAATCTGGCTTGGGCGGTCGAGAATTTGCGTGACGCGGCGCACAAAACAACACCTTGCCAGCGAGCTTGACCGGGTGCCCCTTGTCGGCTCTGTCCGCACTGCCACGCTCTTATCACTAACCCCAAAGTGAGTATTGACACGACCCCTCAATGATCCAGTATCGACACTGGCAACGGGTGGTGGCACTCACGGACCGGCCCCGCGTCCTCCTAGAACGGGGCCGCTGTCCGCTGTCGCCCAATGGGTCGACTAGGGTCGGGGCTGATCCCCCGGCCTTTTTTTATCGGTAAATATCAATAAAAAATGAACCACATATTCTACAGGATAGTCCTGGAGAGTTCACCTCCTTATGCTGCTGGCGGCAGGGCATCGACGTCTGAGGGCGCTTCTTGAGAGCCACCCAGCCTCGAAAGCGTCTCTTTGATCTGGTTCTCCAGATCCGACAGCGGCTTTTTCCTCTGCTTCGTTGGTTCTGCTTTATGTTGCGCCCCCCGTTCCGCAATCCGTTTTTGCAGTCGTGCAAGGTCTGCCGGGCTCGGTGGTTGCTTGGCGGCCTCCAGTCGCTTCATCAGTGCGGCTTTGTTATCCATGCCCAAGAATTTGTTTTCCGGCAAGGCCCGCACATAACCGGCCGCTTGTCCCTCTACGGCCAGCGCTTCCTCGCCCGTCAGTGAGTCCCGGTGCCAGTGCAGGAGTTGAAAGGTGTCATCAACCAGCCGATGGGTCAGCCTTTCGAGCTTATGGGTGACCCGTTTGAGCATCGCCCGCAACTCATCGGCGGTAATTTCCCGGCCTTCGTAATCGGGATCTTCGTGGCGATGCTCCGTGACATCGAGTTTGCCGTTGCGACTCTCCCAGATGTAATGTGCTTCGATGAAACCCTGCTCGTGGTCAAAGGTGCCCGCAAACAACAGATCCGGGAATGTCTCGGCCAGTATTAGGAGCGGTATGTCGCCACCATAGTTACGGTACGCGTGCACCACCAGAAACGCCCCGGCATCATATTCGAACTCGACCCCATGAAAGACCGGAACCTGTTCGTCTAACTGGTTTTCATAGGTCAGATCCGGCAGTCTCTCCTCAAATTTCTTGATCTTCCGATAATCGTCGCCATAGACACAAAAGTCATACGACCAGATTGAACTCATCGTTTACTCTCCTTCGTTGCTGTTATTTTTAAGATATAGTAACGATCAGTAAGAGTTCAAAAAACTCGGTTGGAGAAAGTCGCTTGCTGCTGGCGATACTCAGTAATATAAGGTAGGGTCAGCCAACGATGGAAGCGAGACAATTGGAGGACACAATCATAATAAGTGGTGAGGCGGCGGCGACACTGCATCGCTGGCGTAAGAAGGGCAAAATTCCGCAGCCGATCAAAATTGGAAACCGGTTATACCATCCGCAGCTCGGGGTTGAGAACGCGTTGATACCCAGACTCCATATAAAAAAGCTCTTGCGGAGCTCGTTTAGTTTGGAGAGCTAAAACACTATGAACCAACTTTCTCAAGGAGTATTGTAATGCGCGTCAGCTCGCGGATCAGCGATAACGTATCGTCGGGCACCGTCCAGCGATGCTTGCCCGCCCTATTCATCCTCAGCTGCGGCGCGGTGTCATCTCCGCCACGCCAATGCAGGACCATCTCGATGGAGCCGCCTTCGATGCGCGCACGACGATCTCGTGCAATGCCGTGCACCGGATTTTCTTGGGTGTTTCTGCCGTTGCAGCCGGGTCCGACCAAACAATCTCCAGATCGGCACCGAGCCGCATCAGGTGCTGCCGCTCCTTCTCCCCCAAAGGTGCCGGCGGCTTCGCCGCGAGCTCGGCAATCTCGCGCTCGAGCCGGCGCACAACCTGTAACGCCTCGTTCCAGCGGCGTTCCAACTCCCCAGTCACCAGACGATTGGCGGGATCAACCGCATCATATTGACGGCGGGCATACGCCGCTTGCAGTCGAAGGCGGCGATCATAACTACACGGCTAGGATCGGAAAATGGCGAGAATGCAGATATTTCGCCGGCAAACACCGGCGGCCGGTCCCATCCCCTAGCGGAATAGCCGCCGGGCTACGTCGCGCCCGGATACCCCGTGGAAGGCTTTCCCGGTCGGCATGCCCGAAACCAAACGACGCTGCTTGCAGACCAGTTTGTCGATGACGCCACGGTGGGGATGCCGCACGGCGCCTGACTGATGGGGCAACGGCAAGCCGGCGGCGCAGGTTGCATTAACCAACGCATGCCGTCCTCGAATTCTGGCTATTTTCGCGGACTTCATCCCCGCTATGCCAAGAGATCGCAACCGGTCAGAAAAAAAGCCGCCGCAGTCATATCGCGACTGCGGCGGGTGAGATTCTCCTGTAAGCTCTTACAGCCAATGCTCATTTGGCGGGATGGAGCACCAACTAGGCTAGCTTGGCTGCTAGTGTGATATAGTGCTGTTGGCGGGGGCGTTCAATGCCTCCTCGATCATGTCCGCTCGCTCGGCGCATTGGTGTTTGACACCCGCGGGGTCATGGTGCTGGCGTACGGTTTCCCACGCTTCATTAACGCGCGCCGGGTCGATAACATGGAACTTCATCCACCGGCTCGTCTCGTAGACCGGCGCTAGCTTGATGCCGGCTTCCGTCCACGCATCGGCAATATCGCCGACCCAGTGTTCATCCCAGTCGAGCATGAGACAGTTTTCACAGCCGATGTGTTGGTCACCAATGTC
>Ga0306920_100006916_pt1 | contig 14880 bp, 15 predicted proteins | sample flu12Cox44000170_FD_204666 | JGI IMG/M metagenome (GOLD analysis project Ga0306920, IMG submission 204666) | Lab enrichment of tropical soil microbial communities from Luquillo Experimental Forest, Puerto Rico - flux4day.12C.oxic.44.000.170 (v2)... | ecosystem: Environmental > Terrestrial >... | reverse complement strand
AATGGCTTGGGCTCCAATTTGGCGTGCAGCTCACCGCTCGGTACCCCGATCGAACACGACCTTGGGGATCTCGTTCATCGGGGCGGCATAGTCGTCGCTGGAGGTTGGCCAGTATCCCGCCATCTCCTCGTAGGTGACCCGGCCCATGATGTGCGTCCCGGCCCGGCGGATCCGCTCGAGCTTCCAGCGCGTCAGCTCGGCAGGCTCAGGGAGCGCGCCCGCGTGTCCGCGGGGCCCTGCGACATACCCGTCGATGGAGACACTCATCATCAGAACCACGCTGCGCATGTCAGATGCTCCTTCGCTGATGTGCCGCGGGCGGCCGCAACGCCGGCAAGTGCGGGACGTACCTAAGCGGCCCGCTCGGGTGACGCTGCCTTGACCGCGCCGCCTAACGGAAATCATCGGTGCCAGGCCCCCGGGACATCGGCGTCGCCGCACCGTCGGGAGCATCATCGGTAGCGCTGCCCTACCGTGTGATCGCCATGGCGCAGGGCCCTCGGCCTACCTCGATCGGCCGCTGGGCGGTGTTGGTGGCGGTCCGGATCGGGGTCACCGTGCCCGAAGTCATGTTGGTGACGTAGGCGGTCTTGCCGTCCGGGGTGATCGCGATGGCGCAGGAGCCGCGCCCTACGGTGATCGGGGGCAGGGCTGTGCTGGTGGCGGTGCGGATCGGCGTCACCGCGTCCTGATGGGTGAGCCCAGGAGCATTGGTGATGACGTAGGCGGTGCTGCCGTCGGGGGTGATCGCGATGGCCGGCAATTGCTGAGGGAACGTCGGCCCTACCGTGACCGGCGCGAGGACTGTGTTGGTGGCCGTGCGGATGGGGGTCACCGTGACGCCCCGCCTGCCGGCGAAATTGACGGTGTAGGCGGTCTTGCCGTCCGGGGTGATCGCGATCGCGGCGGGGATTTGCCTTACCTTAATCGGCCGCAGCGCCGTGTTGGTGGCGGTCCGGACCGGGGTCACCTGGGAATCGTCGGCGACGTAGGCGGTCTTGCCGTCCGGGGTGATCGCGATGGCAAGGGGACAGCCTCCGACGTGGACCGGCCGCAGCGCCGTGTTGGTGGCGGTCCGGATCGGGGTCACTGTGTGCGGGCAACGGGCCACCGAGCCACGGGTGATGACGTAGGCGGTCTTGCCGTCCGGGGTGATCGCGATGGCGAGCGGGCGGCTCCCCACCCTGATCGGCGGCAAGGCCGTGTTGGTGGCGGTCGTGATCGGCGTCACCGTGTCCGCCGGCTGGTTGACCACGTAGGCGGTCTTGCCGTTAGGGGTGATCGCGATCGCGCAGGGACCGGGCCCTACCTTGACCGGCCGCAGCGCCGTGTTGGTGGCGGTCCGGATCGGCGTCACCGTGCCCAAGAAGGCGGGGCCGGGCCCGTAGCTGGCGACGTAGGCGGTCTTGCCGTCCGGGGTGATCGCGATCGCGCAGGGGCTACGCCTCTTGCCTAGCCTGATCGGCCGCAGGGCCGTGTTGGTGGCGATCCGGATCGGCGTCACCGTGCCCGAACCGCCGAGGACGTACGCGGTAGGGACGTACGCGGTAGCCAGATGATGCGGGCTTACTTGCGGGTGGGCCGGCCGGGCCAGTGCGTGCGCGCCAATGACCACCCCCGCAGACATCGCGGCCACGACCATGACGCTGGCCGCGATTGCCGCCGACCGGCGGGCCCTGATGCGCCTGCGCGCCCGGGGCGACAGCGGCGGCAGCGCCGGGGCTTCGGCGGCGAGATCACGGAGCGCCGCGGCCAGCATTTCATCCAGCTTGGCCATCATTCCTCCTGCCCCAGGTGCTCACGCAGGATCGCCGTCGCCCGGTAGAGCGAGGACTTGACGCTGCCCAGCGGCCAGCCCAGCACGCTGGCGATCTGCTGGTCGGTCAGGTCCTCGTAGTACCGCAGCACCACCACCGCGCGCTGGCGCGCTGGCAACTGCGCTATGGCCTCCCGGACGGCGTGCTTGGTCGCCATGTCCGGGCTGCTCACGCCAGCCCCGGCGGCGGAGCCGATCAGCCCTTTGGCATAGGCCCGTTCCACTCGCCGGTGACGCAGGTAGCTGTTCGCCAGGTTCACGATGGTCCTGCGCAGGTACCACCGGAACGAGTCGGCGCGGCGCAGGGCGGTGAGGCGCCCGGCGACCTTGATGAACGCTTCCTGCACCAGATCCTCGGACAGCTCGCGGTCGCCGGTAAGCAAGTAGGCGAGCCTGAGTGCGTCCGGGCCATGGCGCGCGTAAAGCGCCCCCAGCCGGTCACCAGCAGATGAATCACTCACCTGGTCCTCAGTTCGCCTGCGAGCTGCCCTCGGCGGCCGGCTCCCCCAAGACCAAGACGCCTGACAGGCTACGAACGGTTCCGCCCAGCTCCAATCTCGCTCATTCGGGCCGCTAACGGGCTGCGTCGAGGATCTGGAGGACGAACTGATTCGCGCGATCGGCGCCGCCCAGGTCGAGGAGCTCATTGGCTCGCAGGGAGATCTGGGGTCGTTCCGCACCTTGCAAGGGCAGCCCGAGTGGCGTAGCCGGCCCGTCGGGGCACAGCTACGGCGGTTCCTGGGCAGCGGCGCCAGGCGCAAGCTCCGGTACGCGCGCCTGCTCGCTGGGTCGGTGGCGCTGGACCGGCTGCCGCATCCGCTCGACGCGGTGCTCACCTCGGCATAACGCTCCGAGCGGCAGGTCAGCCCATCTCGTCACGGGCCGCGGCGAACGCGGTCACCGCGGCCTGGAGGTCCTCGCGGCCGTGCGCGGCGGAGACCTGCGTTCGGATCCGTGCCTTGCCGACAGGTACCACCGGATAACTGAAGCCGATCACGTAAACGCCCTTGTCGAGGAGCAGATCGGCCATCCGGGTAGCCCGCGCGGCATCGCCGATCATGACGGGCACGATCGGGTGGTCCCCTGGCAGGATGTCGAAACCCAGGCTTGTCATCCGCTGGCGGAACCAGGTGGTGTTCTCGCGCAGGCGGGCCCGCAGGTCATCGCTGCTCTCCAGGAGCTCGAGTACCTTCATCGAGGCACCCGCCACCGCGGGTGCTACGGAGTTGGAGAAGAGATACGGCCTTGAGCGCTGGCGGAGCAGGTCGATGATCTCCCGCCGCCCGCTCGTATAGCCGCCGCTGGCCCCGCCGAGCGCCTTGCCCAGAGTCCCGGTCACAATGTCGATCCGGTCGGTCACACCGTGCAGTTCGGGCGTGCCTCGGCCGCGTGCGCCAACGAAGCCGACCGCATGGGAGTCGTCGACCATGACCATCGCCTGGTAGCGCTCCGCCAGGTCGCAGATTTCGCCGAGCGGCGCGACATATCCGTCCATGGAGAACACGCCGTCGGTGGCGATGAGCCGGCGCCTCGCATCCGCGCTGGCGTTGAGCTGATCTTCGAGGTCAGCCATGTCGCGGTTGCGATAGCGCAGCCGCCTGGCCTTGCTCAGCCGGATCCCGTCGATGATGGAGGCGTGGTTCAGTTCGTCACTGATAACGGCGTCCTGCTCGCCCAGCAGTGTCTCGAACAGGCCCCCGTTGGCATCGAAGCAGGATGAGTACAAGATCGTGTCCTCGGTGCCGAGGAAGGCCGAGATGCGCTGCTCAAGTTGCTTATGCACGCCTTGGGTGCCGCAGATGAACCTGACGCTGGCCAGGCCGTAGCCCCAGCGATCCAGGGCATCCTTGGCCGCCGCCACGATGCGCGGGTCATCGGCCAGGCCCAGGTAGTTATTCGCGCAGAGATTCAGAACCGCTGACCCGTCCGCGACGCGGATACTCGACCCCTGCGGGCTGACAATGACACGCTCGGCCTTGAACAGGCCAGCCGAGCGGATCTCGCTGAGCTCGTCATCAATCTCTTGCCGCACGCTGGTAAACACCGGCCGGACTCCTCACGATCGCTGCTCACTGTGGAGCCCAGTTAAGGACCACTTTGCCGCAACGGCCGCTGCGCACCGTCGCAAACGCTTCCTCGAAGTCGGCCGCGTCAAACCTGTGCGTGATGACCGGGGTAATGTCAAGGCCCGACTGGATCAGCACCGACATCTCGTACCAGGTTTCGAACATTTGCCGGCCGTAGATGCCTTTGATCGTGATCATGTTAGTGATGAGATGCGCCCAGTCGATCTCGAAAGCTTCCGCGGGAAGGCCCAGCATGGCGATCTTGCCGCCGTGGGTCATGCTCGACAGCATCTCCTGCAGCGCGGCGGGCTTGCCCGACATCTCAAGTCCGATGTCGAACCCCTCCCGCATGCCAAGTCTGGCCATGACGTCCGTAAGCCTGGTCTCGGCGACGTTGGCTGCCAGGGTGACGCCGATCTTTTCAGCGAGTTTCAGCCGGTAGTCGGACACATCGCTGATCGCGATGTACCGGGCGCCGGCATGCCGGGCAACGATCGCTGCCATCAGGCCAATCGGGCCGGCACCGGTGATGATCACGTCCTCGCCAAGGACCGGGAACGTGAGGACCGTATGCACCGCATTGCCAAAAGGATCAAAGATGGCCGCGACGTCGAGGTCGATGTCCGGCGGGTGCCGCCAGGCGTTCGTGGCCGGCAGCGCGATGTACTCAGCAAACGCCCCCGGATGGTTGACGCCCACGCTCTTGGTGTGCGCGCACTGGACGCGCCGCCCGGCCATGCAGTTGCGGCACCGGCCACACACGAGATGGCCCTCGCCGCTCACGAGATCGCCTGGCTGCAGCTCCCGCACATCGGACCCGGCTTTCACGACCTCGCCCACAAACTCATGACCGATGACGAGTGGCACAGGCACGTTCGCTTGCGCCCAGGCGTCCCACTCGTAAATGTGCAAGTCCGTGCCGCAAACGCCGGTTCTCAGTACGCGGATCAGCACGTCGTCCCTGCCTACCGCAGGGACTGGGACCTCCTCAAGCCAGAGGCCGGGCTCAGCTCGCGCCTTGACCAGCGCTTTCATTCTGCTCCCGGTAGGTCACCATTGACGTCCCGCGGTTTCTTCCGCCCCGGCCGACCGCTGTGTGTCGCGCTCACGCAACCTTATCGCTGCGGGCAGGTAGCCTCTTTGCTTGCTCGCTTCCTGCCTGCACCTCGGAGCAGCACCGGGCGTGTCCCAGCGGATCATCTGACCTGCAGCTGTCCCTGGGTGAGGTCTCGTGACGCGGTTGTGACAGCCGGCGCACAGTCTCGTGACATTGATGCCGCACCGTCAGCGCCATGCGGGACGGTGCGCCCACCGGCGGGCAGGCCAGCGGGCGGCCCAGCTGGCCTATTGCCGGGCTGCCCTGCTGAGCAGCGGCGACATAATGGCGGGCGATGGCTACGGTAGCGCTGGTTGAGGATGATCCGGCTACGGGCAGCCGGTGGTACTGCTTTACGGCAACATGCCGGCCTGGCGGGCGCTGCAGGCTGGGATGACCGGGCCACCGCCAGCTATGCCCACACCAAGGGCTGGGCCGTGGTCATCCCGCCGGTGGCCTGGGCCGGTGGCCTGGGCGCGGCGATGGTCATCGGCGCCGCCGCCGGGCTGCTGCCCGCCCTCCGCGCCGCCCGCCTGTCACCCACCCAGGCGCTCTGGGCTCTCTGATCGCCCCGTAGTCAGCCCCGGGTCGCGTCGTGATCGCGCGGCGCCGCTGCGGCGTTGGCCTCGCCGCGGCCGGTGATGGTGGCATGCCAGTACTCGGCGCGGCGCAGCAGGTCCTCGGTGAAGTGCTTGATGAACCGGCCCGTGTCGGCAAGCCGGGCGCCCGCCGGGGTGTCCGGGCCGAGTATCTCGGCGCCGTCCAGGGCCGCCTCGGCGAATACGGCGTTGGTCGAGGCGGTGGCGATCGAGGCCCGGTACCACATGTCGTCATTGACCGCGTACCGCTCGCGCCGGCCGTCCCGTTCCCGCCGGACGAGCTGCTGGGCTTCGAGGAAGCCGATCGCCTTGGAGATGGATGCCGGGCTTACCCGGAGCTGCCGGACTAGCTCGGCGGAGGTCATGCTGCCGGAGTCCGTCATGGTCAGGCAGGTGAGCACCCGGGAGATCATGCTTGGCACTCCCATCTGCACGAGCGCCTCGGTGAATCGCTGCTCGAACCGGGCCACCGCGGCCGGGTCACGCCCGTCCGCGCGAGGACCGGCCGGGGCCGCCACCGCCGGTGCGGGGGCGGCGTCGCGGCGGCGGGCGCGCTGCCGGGTGGCCCGCTGGGCCTGGTCGGCCTGGTAGCCGGCTGGCCCGCGGTTGCGGCTGACCTCCCGGGTGATCGTGGAGGTCGGCCGCGACAGCCGCCGCCCGATCTCGGCGTGCGAGCGGCCTTCGGCCAGCCAGGTGGCTATCCGCCGCCGGTCTTCCTGGGTCAGCCTGCCGCCGGGCATCGGCGCTCCCCTCTCGCGTGTCCGCGTTGCGAAGTATGCCGCAACTGACAAGCTCATTGCAACATAAGGCTAGGCAGGCATTGCATTAAATGGCAACGCCAACGCAACGATTTTAGCGTCTTAAGCTGACTATATGCAGAGTGCGAGCCTAGATCTAGGTTGACAGTCCCTGAAACGCAACGTAGCGTTTGCTAAGTCAAAAACTTAAGTGGTAACGGAAAGCAACCTGGAGACGGCATGACCTCCCCGACGCCGCAGGTGGCCGCGCAGACAACCGCGATCGCGGTGACCGGCCTGCGCAAGTCCTATGGCGAGCACCTGGTGCTGGACGGAATCGATCTGACGGTCCGGCAGGGCACGGTCTTCGCCCTGCTCGGCCCCAACGGCGCCGGCAAGACCACCATGGTCCAGATCCTGTCCACGCTGATCCACGCGGACGGCGGCGGGGCAGTACTGGCCGGCCACGACCTGAACGCCGAGCCGGCCAGGGTCCGTGAGGTCATCGGCGTCACCGGCCAGTACTCGGCGGTGGACAAGCTGCTGACCGGCCGGGAAAACCTGATGCTGACGGCGGACCTGTACCACCTGGGCCGGGCCAGGGCACGGGCACGGGCGGCGGACCTGCTCGAGCGGTTCGGCCTGACCGAAGCCGCGGGCAAGCTGGCTGCCACCTACTCCGGCGGCATGCAGCGCAAACTCGACCTGGCGATGACCCTGGTCAGCGAACCCCAGATCATCTTCCTCGACGAGCCGACCACCGGCCTGGATCCGCGCAGCCGGCGCATCATGTGGCAGATCGTCAAGGACCTGACCAGCAGCGGCGTCACGATCTTCCTCACCACCCAGTACCTGGAGGAAGCCGACCAGCTCGCCGACCAGATCGCGCTGCTGGATCACGGCACGCTGATCGCCCAGGGCGCGCCCGACCAGCTCAAGCGCATGACCCCCGGCGGGCACATCCGGCTCCGATTCACCGACGCTGGCGCGCTCGGCAAGGCCCAGGCGCTCCTCGCGCGGCCGGCCAAGGCCGACGCGGAGGCCCTCACGCTGGAGGTCCCCACCGGGGGCAGCGTGCCGGAACTGCGCGGCATCCTCACCCTCCTCGACGATCACGGCATCGACGCCGCCGAGCTGACGGTGCACACCCCCGACCTCGACGACGTCTTCCTGACCCTCACCGGCAACTAAGCGCTAAGGACCCCCTGACCATGACAACCGCGCTGGCCGACTCGGCGATCATGCTGCGCCGCAATCTCAGGCACCGGCTCCGGTACCCGGCCATGACCATCTTCATGATCCTCATGCCGGTGCTGTTCCTGCTGCTGTTCGTGTACATCCTCGGCGGAACGATCGGCCCGGCCGGCCACACCGGCCGGGCTGCCTACGCCACCTTCATCACCCCCGGCATCCTCGCGCTGACCGCGGTCGCGGCGACGACCGCCACCGCGGTCGCCATAGCCAGCGACGTGGCCGACGGCATCGTCGCCCGGTTCCGCACCATGCCGATCGCGCGGGTCAGCATGCTGGCCGGCCACGTCGGCGGCGCGATGATCCAGACCGTGCTCGCCATGGCGGCCGTGACCGCGATCGCGCTGCTCACCGGCTTCCACGCCACGGCCAGCGCGGTGAACTGGCTCGCCGCCGCCGCCGTTCTGATCCTGTTCGCCTTCGCGCTGACCTGGCTGTCGGTCGCCCTCGGCCTGGCCGCCAAGACCGTCGAATCGGCCAGCAACCTGCCAACGCCGCTGATCATCCTGCCGTTCCTCGGCAGCGGCTTCGTGCTGACGCAATCGATGCCCGCCGCGATCCGCTGGTTCGCTGAGTACCAGCCGTTTACCCCGGTGATCAACACGGTGCGCGGCCTGCTCATCGGCGGTCCCATCGGGCACAACGCGGTCATCGCGATCGCCTGGAGCCTGGCGATCGCGCTCGGCAGCTACCTGTGGGCCAGGAAGCTGTTCAGCCGCGACCCGGTGCGGGCCTGACGCGCCCGGCCGGGGCGGCCGGGCTCAGCTCAGCTGGACGACATCGAAGCCGGTGATGACGCCGTGATGAACCGTGTACGTGCCCTGATAGGTGCTCACGGTGCCGTCGGCCTGCCGGGCGCTGAGGCGGGCGGTGACAACGTCACCCGAGACCGACACGATGGTCAGCGTGTCCTTGGCGGTGCCGGTGAATCCGCTGACGAAGGCGGGGTAGGACCCGCCGGTGTTCCGGCCGCCCAGGCGCCAGGCCCGCGCGTAGTGGTGGCCGTTGATCGCGGCGACGTACGCGCGCACGGTGGCCGTTGGGCGCATCGGCCCGCGCGCCCGGCGGGCGGGACGGGGGGAGGCAGCGGCAGGGCTGGGCGTGGGTCCCGCGGGTGTCCTGCTCCGCCCGGCGTGGGTGACCGCATGGCTCGCGGCCGCCTGCAGGCCGCTCGGAGCATGCGGAGAGCCCGCGAGGAACGTGTACCCCACGAAGCCAACCGCCGCCAGCAGGGCCAGCCCCAGCAGCACGGCCCAGTACCGCCGGCGCTGCCGGGGCGCCCGGGCGGGGGTGAGCAGTTCGTCCAGGCTGACCGCCGACAGCACGCCCGGCGCACGGTGGGCCGCGTCATACTCGCAGATCAGCGGATCGGGGTCCGCGCCGACGGCCTTGGCGATGCTCCGGATGTTCCCCCGGGCGTAGAAATCGCCGCCACACGCCGAGTAGTCGTCCCCCTCGATCCCCCTGATGATCGTTTCCTTGATGCGGGTCCGCCGGCTGACCTCGGCGACGGTGAGGCCCGCCCGGCCGCGGGCTTCAGCCAGCGTCTCTCCGACCCGCACGCCGCGCCTCCACTGCTCCACCGTGCTGCACGCCGCCCCCCAGGCCGGGTGCAGGCGTCATGACCGCATCATTACCGCTATGCCCGCCGCGGAACTGCCCAAAGCGGCCGGCGGTATCCGGGACCCGGGGTTATTGGCGGACCATGGCCATGCGCAGCTCGCTGTCGGTATCGGTGATGAGCTCGCCGGACAGGTCGACGGTGACGGTATGGAGGTTGCCGGTGAACGGGAATGGGGCGGTGTAGTCGGTGGTGATGGCCGAGCCCGGGTTGGCGCCGCAGGTGAGCCCGCCCGGGTTGAATCCGATGGCGGTGGTGACGGGGAACTGGCTTTGGGCGATGAGCTTCCCGTCGAGGTACAGCTGGGCGCGGCCGGGGAGCCCTTCCCGTGAGCGACGTCGGGGGGGCCGGTCGGCTCGAACTCAAACCGCAGCTTGTGGCGCCCGGCGGGCAGCGTGTCCGGCGCGCAGACCTGGTGGGTGGCGCGGCTGAGGTAGTTGTGGGCGTAGCACAGCTTGCCGTCCTTGACGTAGAACGACCAGCCGCCCTGATGCGCGCCACAAGACCCGCGCTCAGTCAATTAACCCCGCGCCCGCACGGTCCGCCATCACCCCCAGCAGGTGATCGGGTCCGCCGGGTATCTACCCTGGCGTGACAACCGATCCGAGGCCTACCCCAGGGACACAGTGATGGCGCAGGTGCTCATCCCCCGCCTCGAGGCGGCCATAACGGAGCTGCGGGAACGGCCGATTGCCGGGACCGAGAAGGGATTCGGCGTCCCGGCCCCCGGCGCCACGGTGAGCGCCGCCCACCTTGGTGCGAGGCGGCCGCCCCTGTTCGGGCCCGGCTTCACCATGCCGGTGCTGGTGCTGCGGGAGGCGGCGGTCGCGCACAACGTTGGCGCCATGGCGGGCTATTGCGCGGCGGCGGGGGTCAGGCTCGCGCCGCACGGCAAGACGACCATGGCGCCGCAACTGTTCGCCCGGCAGCTCGCGGCCGGCGCGTGGGCGATCACCGCGGCCACGGTCGGGGAGCTGCACGTGTACCGGGCGTTCGGCGTTCCGCGGGTGCTGCTCGCCAACGAGCTGACCGACCCCGCCGGGGCGGCCTGGCTGGCGGGGGAGCTGGCCGCCGATCCGGGTTTCGACTGTTACGTGTACGCCGACAGCCTGCCCGGCGTCCGGCTGCTCGACGAGGCGGTGCGGCGGGCAGGCCCGGGCAGGCCGCTGCCGGTGCTGGTGGAACTCGGCTACCCCGGGGGCCGCACGGGCTGCCGCGACCTGGCGGCGGCCGAGGCGGTCGCGCGCGCCGTGGCGCAGGCAGGTTCGCTGCGGCTGGCCGGCGTGGCCGGATACGAGGGCGGGATCGGCCGCGACCGCAGCCCGCAGGCCGTCGGCAAGATCGCCGCCTACTGCCGTGAGCTGCGGTCGCTGGGGGAGCGGCTGGCAGCCACGGGCCTCGCCCCGGATGACCTGATCCTCAGCGCCGGGGGCAGTGCGTTCTTCGACGTCGTGGTGCGGGAGCTGGCGTCCGGCTGGGCGGGGCGGCCCGCGCCGGCGGTGGTGTTGCGAAGCGGCGTGTACATCGCCTTCGACCATGGGGTGTATGCGGGCGTGGTGCCAGACCCGCCGCCGGCGTTCGAGCCCGCGCTGGAACTGTGGGCGCACGTGCTGTCCAGGCCCGAGCCCGGCCTGGCGCTGGCCTGCGCGGGCCGGCGGGATGTGGCGTTCGACGCCGGCCTGCCGGTGCCGCTGCGGATCCGGGGGCGGGATGGGTCACTGCGGCCGGCCGCCGGCATGCGGGCGGTCAGGCTCGATGACCAGCACTGTTACCTCCAGATGCAGGACGGCACCGGGCTGGAGCCGGGTGAGGTGGTCTGCTTCGGCGTGTCGCATCCCTGCACCACGTTCGACAAATGGCGGGTCATCCCCGTGATCGACGAGGACTACCGGGTCGTCGACGCCATTCACACCTTCTTCTAAACGGCCACTGCCGCGCCGGCCTGCCGGGCGCGGCAGCGGCGAGCGTTGCCGGCCGAGATCCCTCACATCACCGCAAGCTGGCCACCGTCGATGACCAGCGCGGTGCCGTGGATGAACGAGGCGTCGTCGGACGCGAGAAACGCGTAAGCGGCGGCCACCTCCTCGGCCCGGCCGGCCCGCCCGAGCGGTATCCGCGCGCCTGCGTAGGCCGTTTCGAACGCGGCTCCGCCAATCGAATCGGAAATGGCCTCGTTCAGGGGGGTGGCGATGAAGCCGGGGCAGAGCGCGTTCACCCGGATGCCGTGGCTGCCCAGCTCCACGGCCATGGTCTTGGTGAGCAGGAGAACGCCGCCCTTGGAGGCGTTGTAGTGCGCGTAGTCCTCCTCCCCGGCCAGCCCGTTCGTGGATGACATGTTGATGATCACACCGCCGCGCCGCTCCACCATGTGACGGCTCACGGCCTGTGCCACCAGGAACATGCCGCGCAGGTTCACCGCGACAATCCGGTCCCAGTCACCCGCCGCGATGGACAGGAACGGGTCGCGCCGGGCCGTGCCGGCGTTGTTGATGAGGATGTCAATCCCGCCGAGGGCCCGGTGCGCTGCCGCCACCATCCGCGCCACGTCGCCCTCACCGCTCACGTCGCAGGCCAGGCCGGAAACCTCGCCGCTGGGCCCGAGCCCGGCCAGGGCGGCGTCCACCTCCCGCTGGTCCAGGCCGGCGAGGAAGACCCGCGAGCCCTCCTCCAGGAACCGCCGGGCGGTGGCCAGCCCGATCCCGCTGCTGCCGCCGCTGATCAGCACCCGCTTACCCTGCAGTCCGCGCATACCGGCCGTCCTTAGCGCCCCGCTCGCAATCCCTTCCGTTATGCCCGGCCAGTCGGCAAGGCCCTCCCGCTGCCCGGGATGCTGGTCGAGATCGACTGCGTGGCGGTGCTCCCCGGCTGACGCACCCGCCCATGGGGCGGCCCCGGCTCAGCGCAGGATCTCATGGCGGATGGTCAGCCGGCCGAGGACATCGCGCAGGATGTCTACCCCGGTGCCCGGCCCGGTGGGCACGGCGATATAACCGTCTTCGAGAACGAACGCGCGGGTGATGTCCTCGGCGAAGTACCGGGCCGTGGCGGAGACGTCGCCGGGCAGGGTGAAGTTCTCCAGCGCGGCCAGGGCCAGGTTGGCCGCGCGCCCCACCCCGGTTTCCAGCATCCCGCCGCACCAGACGGGGATGCCCTGCGCCGCGCACAGGTCATGGATTGCGCGTGCCGCCAGGTAGCCGCCGACCCGCGCCGGCTTGATGTTGATCACCGAGCAGGCCCCCAGCCGCAGCGCGGTGGCCGCCGCCCGCACGGAGGTGATCGACTCGTCGAGGCAGAGGGGGGTGGTGAGCAGCCGGGCGAGCTCGGCGTGCCCGAGCAGGTCATCGGCGGCCAGCGGCTGTTCCAGGAGCAGCAGGCCGAACGGGTCGAGCGCCCGCAGCTGGGGCGCTCCGGCCAGGGTGTAGGCGGTGTTCGCGTCCGCCTGAAGCGCCAGGCCGGGGCCGAATCGTTCCCGCACCGCCCGGATCGGCTCCAGGTCCCAGCCCGGCTCGATCTTGAGTTTGACCCGCCGGTAGCCCTGCTCGAGGTAGCCCTCGACCAGGTCAATCAGTTCGGCCAGCGAACCAGGGATGCCGACCGATACCCCGGCCGGGACCCGGTCCCGCACCGCCCCCAGGTACTGGGCGAACGACATTTGCTTCGCGCGAAGCTCCGCGTCCAGCACCGCCGTCTCCAGCGCCGCCTTGGCCAGCTGATGCCCCTTGACCGGCGCGAGCACCGACTGGACCCGCGCCGCTGTCAGCTCCGGGACCGCCATCAGCATCGGGACCAGGTACTCGGCCATCACCGCCCGCGCTCCCGACAGGAACTCCGGCTCATACAACGGCCCCGGGTCCACCGCACAATCCGCCCACCCCTCGCCCGCCGTGGTGTGCGCGCACACCAGCAGGGCGACACGCTCGTCCTGGCTGTGCTGGGAGGTCCGGAATGGGGTCACCAGCGGTAGCCGCACCGTCCGCAGCTCGACTGCCTCGATCCTCATCGCCGGGCCTGCGCCTTCTCCAGGAGATACCAGCCGGGATCGGCGACCCCGGTCACCTGGTAGCCCTCGCCGATGGCGCCGCCCAGGGCGTCGCGGACCGCAAGCCGCCAGCGGCGGGCCAGGCCCGGGTCGGCGCGCCGGACGGCCAGGATTTCGCCGGGGATCCAGCACCGGAGCCTGGTGCCGGCGCCCGGCATCGCGACGGGTTCACCGCCTGGTTCGGAGACCAGGATCGCCGGCGGCTCGTCCGGCCCGGCGGGCCCGGCAGCACCCGGCGGGCCGCCACGGGCGGCGGAGCCGGGCAGGGGCGCCCGCAGGTCCCAGGTCACCGCCAGCCGGTCGGTCTCCGGGTCGTTCACGCCGTCGGCGATCTCACCGTAGAAGTCCACCAGGTACTCGGTGCCTGCCGCGCCCAGCCGGCGGATATTGAACCACGCGTTGCGCCGCAGCAGCGGGTCGAAGGTCCACCTCATCCGGCTCGTCCCCACCCGAAGAGCCCAGGCGCGCTGCGCCAGCTTCAACGCCAGGCCGATCCCCCGGCTCTCGGCTCCCGGGCTCACCCCGGCAATCAGCGAATAACATGCGGCATCGGCGGGAGCGGAGAACACGGCGACGGCCGCGCCCACAAGATGCCCGTCGCGGACGGCCGCGTGCACCTGCCCCCCGGCGTGCACCAGGCTGCGCATGATGTCATGCGGCATCGGCGGCAGCGCGGGGGTGTCCCAGATGCGCGAGAACAGGTCCGCCGCCTCGCGCAAGCCCGCAACCGTGTCCAACTCCCCGACGACCACCGATGCCCGTGCCGCGGCAGCGGCCGCATCCCGCTCCGCATCGTCCTGCGTTATCACCTGTACGTCCCCGAAGCTGCGTCGAGTTCTCTCCGGCCACGCCTTGGCCATCACCTTGGCCATGCTACGAGCGATCCGCCGCGCCCGTTGTCACAGCTTGACCTGTTTAAAACCGGCAGCAGATCATGGGTGACGGCAGATCGTTCAAAATGATCTCGTGATGCTGGCGCGGGAGGCCACATGATGCCGCCAACAACCACGCCCGCTCCTGGTGAGGCCAGGAGCCACGCCGGAAGCCACGGCTATGGGCTGGTCCTCTTCGCGGCCATCCTGCTGTTCGTGACCGGCTGCTTCAACATGATCCAGGGCATCGCCGCGATCGCCAACTCCCATGTGTTCCATGCTCACGCGCACTACGTGTTCGCCAACCTGACCACGTGGGGCTGGATCACCGCGATCCTCGGCGCCCTGCAGCTTGTCGCGGCGGCGGGAGTGCTGGCGGCCAACCAGCTGTTCCGCTGGTTCGCGGTGGTCGTGATCGGGCTTAATGCGATCGATCAGCTGTTCTTCATCCCCGCCTACCCGGGTTGGTCCCTGGTCATTATCGCCATGGACGTGGTCGCGCTGTACGGGCTGTGCGTCTATGGCAGCCGCGATGACATCACCGCCGTATAGCCGCGACCCGGGGCCCAAGATGAACGACCTTCCCGCCGACGGCCACATCATCGCCCTGCAAGCCACGCCCAACCAATGAAGTGAGCCCCGCTCAGCCGCCGCCGCCATGGCCGGCCGCTTGTGGTTCGGCCGGCGACCGGGCGATCAGCTCGATGAGGCCGAGCACCAGCAGCAGCACGATGGCGATGATCAAGGCGATCTGCCAGGTTGGCTGGCTCCAGAACACAAAGA
>Ga0306920_100006915_pt1 | contig 14881 bp, 15 predicted proteins | sample flu12Cox44000170_FD_204666 | JGI IMG/M metagenome (GOLD analysis project Ga0306920, IMG submission 204666) | Lab enrichment of tropical soil microbial communities from Luquillo Experimental Forest, Puerto Rico - flux4day.12C.oxic.44.000.170 (v2)... | ecosystem: Environmental > Terrestrial >... | reverse complement strand
GTGGTCGACGCCGTCTGCCCGCTGGTGACCAAGGTCCACCACGAGGTCAAGGTCCGGGCGGCCAAGGGTTACACCGTCATCTACGTCGGCCACCGGGGCCACGACGAGGCGGTCGGGACGGTGGCCGTCGCCCCCGAGGCGGTGCGCCTGGTCGAGCACGAGGCCGACGTCGGGACGCTCGACCTCGCCCCCGAGGCGCCCGTGGCCCTGCTGGCCCAGACCACGCTGGCGCAGCGGGACTGGGAGGGCGTGCTCGACGCCGCCCGGGTGCGCTTTCCGTCGCTGTGGATGCCCGGGCGCAGCGACCTGTGCTTCGCCACCACCAACCGCCAGGACGCCCTCGCCACCATCGCCCCCCGGTCCGACGCAGTGGTCGTCATCGGCTCGCCGAACTCGTCCAACACGGTGGCCCTGGTCAAGACGGCCGCCGCCGGCTGCGCCCGCATCCACCGCGTCAACGGCGTCGAGGAGCTCCCCGGCGACCTGGCCGGGATCGTCGGCGTGACGGCCGGCGCGTCGGCGCCGGAGTCGCTGGTCCAGGCCGTGATCGACCGGCTGGACCCGCTCGAGGGCGGGGAGGAGGTGTCGGCCATCGACGAGGACGAGTACTTCCCGCCTCCGACCGAGCTGCGCGGGCTCCTGCGGGGCATGTTCGCCGGGTTGTCCGTGGGCCTGGGCGGGCCCCTGGAGCCCGGCCCCCTGCTCGGCGGCGACCGCGACCTGTCGGCGGCCGACGTGCTGGCCGGGCTGCCCGACGACGCCTGAGGCGCCCCGTCCGGATCAGGACGGGTCGAAGCGCACCGGCAGGGCGTCGGGACCTCGGAAGGCGAGCCCCTGGATCACCGGAGGCGGCGCGTCCGGGTCGAGGCGCAGCCCCGGCAGGCGGTCGAGCACGGCGTTGAGGCCGGTGCGCAGCTCGAGGCGGGCCAGGTGCATGCCCAGGCAGAGGTGCGGGCCCCACCCGAAGGCGAGGTGCGTCTGGCCGGGGCGGTCGAGGCGCCAGGCGTCGGGCTCCGCGTAGCGCCGCTCGTCCCGGTTGGCCGAGCCGGTGATCACGCCCACGGGCGACCCCGCCGGGATCGGGCAGCCGGCGATCTCGGTGTCGGTCGTGGCGATGCGGCTGACCATCGTCACCGAGGTCTCCCAGCGCAGGGTCTCCTCGATCACGGCGCCGAGCAGGTCGCGGTCGGCGCGCACCCGCTCGAGCTCGGCCGGGTGGGTCAGCAGGGCCACGAGCGCGTTGCCCATCACGCGGAACGTCGTCTCCGCCCCGGCGGGGATCAGCAGGCGCAGGAACCCGTACAGCTTCTCGTCCGACAGCCGCTCGCCGTCGATCTCGGCCGTCGCCAGATCGCTCAACAGGTCCTCGGTCGGCTGGCGGCGGCGGGCTTCCACGATCGGCTCGAGGTAGGCGCGCATCGCCCGCGACGCGGCCATCCCCCGTTCCGGGTGGAGGGGGCCGGTGTTGATCTCCTCGGCCCACCGCACGAACTGCTCGTGGTCGGCGATGGGGACGCCCACGATCCCGCAGATGATCTGGACCGGGTACTTCGACGTGACGGTGCGCACCAGATCGGCGCGCCCGAGCGGGGCGATGTCGTCGAGGAGCCGGTCGATGATCGGCCCGACCAGGTCGCGTTCCCAGCGCGCGAGCGAGGACGCGCGGAACGCGTGCGAGACCAGCCCGCGGTACTGCTTGTGCGCGTGACCGTCCATGGCGAGGATCAGGTCACCCATGTAGCGCCCGATGACTTCGGCGTTGATCGACGACGAGAAGGTCGCCTGGTCCCGCAGCACCCGTTCGACATCGTCGTGGCGGCTGACGTAGTACGTCGGGCGAGGATCGACGTCGCCGCCTTCGGTCCGCATCACCGGGCACTCGGCCCGGGCGCGGGCCCACATCGGATAGGGCTGACCGGTGACGAAATCGACCTGCTCGTAGACGTCGGTCATGGACGCGACGGTAGCGGCCGGAGGGGATGGGCCCGGCTACGGGTTCTGACCGGCTCAGGCGACCGCGGTGACGGGCCTCGGGTACCCGCCGCCGCGATCCGTCAGGCTCCCGCGGCGCGATCCGTCAGGCTCCCGCGGCGCGATCCGTCAGGCTCCCGCGGCGCGATCCGTCAGGCTCCCGCCCTCACCTGGGCCGCATCGAACATGGCCTGCAGCTCCTTGTGGAGCTGCGCCGTCAGCTCGCGCACGGCCCGGCGCGACCCGCGCAGGCGCTCCACGGGCGGAGGCTCGATGGGCTCGCCCACCACGATCGCGATGCGTACCGGCCGCAGCATCCTCGAGCCCTTGGGCATCGCCCGCTCGGAGCCGCCGATGCCGACCGGGATGATCGGCACTCCGGTCCGCAACGCGACGTAGGCGGCACCCTCGAACAGCTCGTGCACGAGCGGGCCCGACTGGCGGGTGCCCTCGGCGAACAGCACCAGCGGCTCACCGGCCTCCACCACCTCGATGCAGCGCCGTAACGCGTCCCGGTCCACCGTGCCGCGGTGAACGGGGAACCCGCCCAGGGCCGAGAAGAAGCGCGCGCTGCCCCGGTTCTTCCACAGCGTGTCCTTGCCGAGGAACCGCAGCCTGCGCCGGGTGATGCACCCGATGAGCGGGGTGTCGATGTTGGAGCGGTGCACGGGGGCCACGACGTAGGCGCCGGCCGGTGGCAGGTTGGCGGTCCCGTCGATGGACAACCGCCAGTAGGCCCGGGCGAAGACGTGGATGGAGGACCGGCAGACCCGGTACAACCACCGGTCGAACACCTCGGCCCGCGCGCTCGGCTTCCTCGGCCGCCACACGCCGCGGCTGTCCCGGACGAGGGGACCCCCGCCCGCCGGCGCCGCCGACGCGTCCGAGGCGCGCACCCGCGCCAGCACCTCGTCGACGATCTCCTCGACGCTGCGCCCGGTCGTGTCGATGACCACCGCGTCATCGGCCACGGCCAGCGGCCCGGCGGCCCGGCTGGCATCGAGGAGATCGCGCCGCGCCATCTCGGCCTGGATCGATTCGACCGCCAGTCCGGGGGAGTCGGCGTCGTAGTTGAGGGCGGTGACCTCCCGATGGCGTCGCTTCGCCCGCTCGTCGTCGGCGGCGGTGAGGAAGACCTTGGTCTCGGCCGAGGGGAACACGACCGTGCCGATGTCGCGTCCCTCGACCACGCCACCCCCGTGCTCCTGTGCCCACGCCCGCTGGCGGTCGCGAAGCTCGGCGCGGACCTCGGGGTTGGCCGCCACCGTCGACACGGCCCGGGTCACCTCGGGCCCACGGATCTCGATGGTTGCGTCGTAGCCGTCCACCCGCACCTGGTCGCCCACGTCGATGGTGATCTGGCGGGCCAGCCGGGCGACCGGTTCCTTGTCCTCGGGGTCGATGCCGCGCTGCAGGGCGGCGAACGCCACCGACCGGTACATGGCGCCGGTGTCGAGGTAGTCGAGGCCGAGCCGGCGGGCCAGCTCCCGGGCGACGGTGGACTTGCCCGAGCCGGCCGGGCCGTCGATGGCGATCACCCGGGGTGCGCCGCCGCCGGCGCCGTCGGGTTCGGTGGTGCCGGCGGACGGGCGGGGTTCGCTCACGGCCGCACTCCGTGCATTCGCTCTGTGCCTCCCGCTCTCCGCCGCTCGGGCGGCTCGCTGCGCTCGCTCACGGCCGCACTCCGTGCATTCGCTCTGTGCCTCCCGCTCGGCCGCTCGGGCGGCTCGCTGCGCTCGCTCACGGCCGCACTCCGTGCGTTCGCTCTGTGCCTCCCGCTCGGCCGCTCGGGCGGCTCGCTGCGCTCGCTCACGCCTGGAGCTCCTCGAGATCCCCGACGAAGCCCGGGTAGCTGGTCGCCACAGCGCCCCATCCTCGCACCTGGCTGGGCCCGGATGCGGCGAGCGCACCCACCGCCGCCGCCATGGCGATGCGGTGGTCCCCGCCCGAGTCGACGTCGCCCCCGTGCAGGCGGCCTCCTCCGGCGACGACCAGGCCGTCGGCGCGGGGCTCGACGCTGGCACCGAGCGCCCGCAGCGCGGCCGTGGTCGTGGCGATGCGGTCGGTCTCTTTGACCGAGAGCTCCTGCGCGTCGGCGAAGGTGGTGACCCCGTCCGCACACGCGGCGGCGAACGCCAGCACCGGGATCTCGTCGACCACGGAGGCGACCTCGTCACCCCCGACGTCCGTCGCCCGCAGGGACGCGCTGCGCACTCGGAGGTCCGCCGCGGTGCTGCCGCGCATCGTGGTCTCGATGTCGGCTCCCATGCGAAGCAGGACGTCCAGGAAGCCGGTCCGGCCCCGGCCGATGTAGACGTCCTCGACGATGACGTCGCTCCCCGGCACGATGCACGCGGCCACCACCCAGAACGCCGCCTGGCTGGGATCGCCGGGCACCGCCAGGTCGAAGGGCTCCAGCGGCCCCGGGTGCACGGTGACGACGCTTCCATTGCCGGCCACCTCCACCCGGGCGCCGGCTGCGTGCAGCAGCTCCTCGGTGTGGGCCCGGACCACGGTCGTCTCCCGGACGGTGGTCGGTCCGTCGGCGCCCAGCCCGGCGAGGAGCACCGCGCCCTTCACCTGCGCGCTCGGCACCGGCAGCGAGTAGTCGATGCCGTGCAGGCCACCGCCGCGGATGGCCAGCGGCGGCAGGCGTCCGCCGTCGCGGCCGTCGACGGTCGCCCCCATGGCCCGCAGCGGGGCGACGACGCGGTCCATCGGGCGGCGGGCCAGGTAGGCGTCCCCCTGGAGCACGGCGAACCAGGGGAACGCCGCCAGCCACCCGGCCAGGAGCCGCATCCCGGTCCCCGAGTTGCCCACGTCGACGGGCATCTCCGGTTCGTGCAGCCGGGCCAGCCCGCCCGCGACGCGCACGGTGTCCGCACCGTCGGGGACGACCCCGGCGCCGACCCGCGCGATCGCCACCGCCGTCCGCCGCACGTCGTCGCCGTCGGAGAGACCCCGCAGCACCGAGGTCCCCTCCCCCCGTGCCGCGAGGAGCAGGGCGCGGTGCGAGATCGACTTGTCCCCCGGCACCCGCACGCGACCTCGGAGGGGCCGCCCCGGGGTGATTGACACCGCGTCCGGTGTGGCGGACGCCGCCCGCTCACGCCAGGGCCATCCGTCGCCGCCGGTGCTCATTCGAGGGCCCGCACGACCGGCCGGTACCCGCGCTCGTTGAGCACCTCCCGCAGGCGACGGCCGGCGGCCGCCTCCACCACCATCACGATCAGCCCGCCCTCGTGTTCGGTGGCGTCGGCGGTCTCGAGCGCCTCGATGTTGACGCCCATCCGGCTGGCCAGGGTGGTCACGTCGGCCAGCACGCCCTCCCGGTTGGGCACCGGGATGCGCAGCTCGACGACCTCGCCCGCCGGTCTGGTCGAGCGTCCCGGCAGCGCCAGGCGCGCCGCCCGCGCCCGTTCGAGGAGCTCGACCAGCTCGCCGCGCTGCCGGCCGGCGACGACGTCGCGTACGCGGGTCAGGGCGCCGAGCAACTCGTCCAGCACACCGGTGATCGCGTCGGCGTTGTCGGCGCACACGTCGGGCCAGATCCCCGTGGTGCCCGCCGCGATCCGCGTCATGTCCCGGAAACCGCCGGCGGCGAGACGCAGGAGCGGCCCCTGCTGCTCACGTTCGTGACCGGCCGCCACGCCCATCAGGGCGGCGGCGGTGAGGTGGGGGACGTGGGAGACCACGGCCACGATGGCATCGTGGCGGGCCGGGTCGACCGCCACGATCTCGGCCCCCATGGCCGCCACCGCAGCATGGACGGCGGCGAAGGCGTCCGGGTCGGTCTGTGCTGTGGGGGTCAGCACCCACGCCGCCCCCCGGAACAGATCGGCGTCGGCGCCGTCGACCCCGTCGAGCTCGGACCCGGCCATCGGGTGGCCACCGACGAAGCGGGGGTCGGCCACCGCGGCCACGACGCTCGTCTTGACGCCGCCGACGTCGGTGACGGCGCCGGGACCGGCCGCCAGCGCGGCGCGTGCGGCCGACGCGATGGCCCCGACGGGGGTGGCGATGAACGTCACGTGAGCCGCCGGATCGACCCCCAGCGCGTCGACGACGCCCAGCGCGACGGCGCGTGCCCCGGTGCGCTCGTCGACGTCGACGCCGGTCACGTGCCACCCCGCCCTCCGCAGGGCGAGCCCGATCGAGCCGCCGATCAGACCCGTCCCGACGATCCCGGCACGCCGGGGAGCGGAGGCGTCAGTCGGGGAGGTCATCGCGGAGGTTGCGGGCGCCCTCGAGGTACACGTGGTGCAGCTCCGTGCGGGAGCGGTCGGTGACGAGGTGCATCAGGACCCGTATGCACAGCTGGGTGCCGCCGACGACGTGCAGCTCCCGTGCACAGATCAACGGGACGTCACCGAGACCGGCCGCGCGCGCGGCCGTGGCCGGGAACATCGAGTGGATGTCCTCAGTGGCCGTGAACACGATGCTGATCAGATCGTCCTTGGCCACCTCGTTGCGATCGAGCATCTGGTTCACGAGCGTCTGCACCCGTTCGGTGAGGTGCGCGGCCTCGTCGACGTCGAGGGTGGTGGCCCCGCGCAGGGCCCGGACAGCGCTCGGCACGTCGCCGCAGGTTAGGGGGTCGGCGGGCCCGGGGTGGCCGCCATCGGGCGCTGTGACCGGCCGCCGGCGCCCGGCTGGGCCTCCGCCGCCCGGGCGAGCGCCTGCACTTCGCGCGGGGTCAGCGGGCGCCAGTGGCCGGGCGGGAGACGGCGGTCGGCCAGCGGTCCGATGCGGGTCCGGACGAGCCGCTGCACCGGGTGGCCGACGGCGTCGCACATCCGGCGCACCTGACGGTTGCGGCCCTCGTGGATGGTGATGCGGAGCACGGCCGGGGCGATCAGCGAGACCCGCGCCGGAGCGGTCACGCCGTCGTCGAGCGCCACCCCCCGCCGCAGGGCGCGCAGCGCCGCCCGGCCCGGTGTACCGGTCACCTCGGCCACGTACTCCTTGTCGATGCCGAACCGGGGGTGGGTCAGGCGGTGGGCGAGGGGTCCGTCGTTGGTCAGGATGATCAGGCCCTCGGTGTCGGCATCGAGGCGGCCGACGGGGAACACCCGGGGCGCGGACGGGACCAGGCCGACGACCGTGGGCCGACCCTCCGGGTCCGAGGCGGTGCTGACCACTCCGCGGGGTTTGTTGAGCAGGTAGTGGGCCAGCCCAGGCGCAGCAGCGACGAGGGCGCCGTCGAGCTCGATCCGGTCACGGGCGGGGTCGACGCGGGTCCCGAGCCCGGCGATCTCCCCGTTCACGCGGACGCGACCGGCGGCGATGAGCTCCTCGCAGGCGCGTCGGCTGGCGATCCCGGCCCGCGCCAGCACCTTCTGGAGGCGCTCCCCTGTTCCGTCGCCCGGAGGTCCCTCCCCGGCCCTGCCGCCGGTCACCCCCCCGGCGGGTCCTCCAGCCGCAGCCCGCGCTCGAGGGTCTCGACCACCTCACCGCTCGGGACGAACTGGCCGAGGTTGGGAAGCTCGTCGAGAGAGTCGAGGCCGACCCGCTCCAGGAACAGCGGCGTCGTGGCGTAGAGCACCGCCTGCCCCGGCCCCGGATCGTGGCCCACCTCGGCGATGTAGCCGCGATGCTGGAGGGTCCGCATCACCGCGTCCACGTTGACGCCTCGGATCGCACCCACCTGCCCGCGCGAGACGGGCTGCTTGTAGGCGACGATGGCCAGGGTCTCGAGCGCGGCGGCCGACAGCCGCGCCGACTGGCCCTCGAGCACGAAGCGCTCGACGTAGGGGGCCAGATCGGGATGGCTCTGGAACCGGTAGCCGCCGGCCACCCGAGCCAGCACGAACCCCCGTTCCTCGGCCTCGTAGATGGCGGCCATCTGCGCGCACAGGGCCTCCACGGCGGCGCTGCTCAGCTCGAGCAGCTGCGCCAGCAGCTCCGGGGGCACCGGCTCGTCGGCGACCATCAGCACCGCCTCGAGGGCACGGCGGCGCTCTGTGTCGGCCGCCGTCGGCGGAAGGTCCGCGGCCATCGGCTCCACGCTAGGACCTCATGCGGCCATCAGCCGTCGTAGGCATCGACCAGGGTGGCGTCGAGCGAGGCGCCCGAGCCGAGCCACTCGATCTCGATGGCGCCGAAGGTGCCGTGCTGGACCAGATCGACCAGGCCCTGCTTGTACATCTCGAGGAGGGCCAGGAACCGCACGATCACCTCGAGCCGGCCCACCAGGTCCTGGGTCAGGCGGCGGAAGCTGATGCGACCGACCCGGGGGAGCTCGTCCACCAGCTCGGCGACGGCGTCGGCCACCGAGGCCCGGATCGGTGCGACGTGGTCGAGGTCCACCCGCGGCACCGGCCGGGGGGCCACGGCCCGCAGGTAGGCGGCGCGCAGCCGGTCGGGCGTCACGCCGGCGAGGAGGTCGGGCGCCACGTCGACGAAGGCGTCCTCGATGCCGGCCCGGCGGGGCACCGAACGTTCGGCGCTCTCGGCCATGCGGGCGAGCACGGCCGCCGCGTCCTTGAACGTCTTGCAGGCGAGCAGCCGGGACAGGAGCAGATCCCTCTGCTCCCAGATCGCCAGCTCGTCGTCGACCTCGGTCTCGTCGCTCCCGGGCAGGAGGGCCTTGGTCTTGAGCTCGATCAGCGTGGCGGCGACGAGCACGAACTCGGTGGCGACTTCGAGGTCGAGCGCGCCCTGCATGCGTGCGAGCTCGGCCACGAACGCGTCGACGATCTCCGACAGCGACACCTCGTAGACGTCGACCTGACTGCGCAGGACCAGGTGGAGGAGGAGGTCGAAGGGACCCTCGAACACCTCGGTCCGCACCTCGTACGTCACCGCGCCAAGGTTAGTGGCCGCGGGGGGACCCTCCGCGGACCGTAACCTGCGGAACATGGACCGGGTGTTCTCTGGCATCCAGCCGACGGGAGCCCTGCAACTGGGCAACTACTTCGGAGCCGTGCGGTTCTGGGTCGCCGACCAGCACCGGTCGGACGCCTTCTTCTGCGTCGTCGACCTGCACGCGCTGACCCAGGAGCACGACCCCGCCGAGCTGCGGGCCGCCACGCTACGCAAGGCGCAGGAGCTGCTGGCCTGCGGCCTCGACCCGGAGATCTGCACGTTGTTCGTGCAGAGTCACGTTCCCGCCCACCCCGAGCTGTCCTGGCTGGTCGAGTGCACGGCCAGCTTCGGCGAGCTGCGCCGCATGACCCAGTTCAAGGACAAGTCGGACGGGCAGGAGGGCGTGCGGGTGGGGTTGTTCACGTACCCCTGCCTGATGGCGGCCGACATCCTGCTCTACGACACCGACCGGGTACCGGTCGGGGACGACCAGCGCCAGCACCTCGAGCTGGCGCGTGACGTGGCGATCCGCTGGAACCACCGCTACGGCCAGACGTTCAAGGTGCCGGAAGCGGCCATTCCCAAGGTCGGGGCCCGGATCATGGACCTCCAGGAGCCGACGGCCAAGATGTCGAAGTCGCGCGGGACGCCCCAGGGCCGGATCGACGTGTTCGAAGACCCCGCCTCCATCACCCGCAAGATCAAGCGCGCGGTCACCGACGCCGAGGGCGAGGTGCGCTACGACCCGCCGGCCAAGCCCGGGGTGTCCAACCTGCTCGAGCTGCTGGCGATCACCACCGATTCCACCCCGCAGGCGGTGGCCGAGCGCTACACGCAGTACGGGCCCCTGAAGGCCGACACGGCCGAGGCGGTGACGGAGTTCCTGCGGCCCATCCAGGGCCGCTACGAGGCGCTCGGCGCCGACCCCGGTGCCGTGCGCGAGGTGCTGGCGAAGGGGGCGGCCAAGGCGGCCGTCGTGGCCGGGCCCGTGCTCGACCGGGCCCGGCGGGCCATCGGCCTGCTCGAGCGCTGAGGGGCACGGGCCGGCCCTCGACCGGCCTGGCTGGTCCTGGTGGTCCCGGCGGTCCCCGGTGGTCGCGGGCTCGTGCCCGGGGGGGACGGGTTCGGGGTCCCGGCTCAGCCCCCCGGGGCGCGCCCGGCCAGGAACCGCAGGCTGACCAGGAACCGGCCCTCCTGCGAGCCGTGCCGCCCACCGTGCAGCTCGAAGCCCACCCGGTCGTCGTCCACCCCGGCCTTGGACAGCGCGGCCCGCAGGGCGCGCGCTCCGAGGTCCAGGAACGCCTCGTCACGGGTGCCGGCGTCGACCCACGCCGCCCACCACGACCGGGCCGCGTCGGCGCGTCCGGGGATCAGCCGCACCGGGTCCCACGCCAGCCACCGTTCCCACACCTCGGGGCGCAGCCTCCCTTCGGGGGTGACGGGCAGCTCACCGTCGGAGTAGCAGCCGGCCATGCACCACAGGTTGAGGAGCGGGAAGTCGCTGTCCTTGCTCAACAGGCCGCGTTCCGCCACCTCGTCCCACCAGGCCGACCACGATCCGGCGTACTCGAGCTGCAGGGTCCGCGCCGCGGTGGGGAACTCCGGCAGGTAGCAGCACTCGAACAGGGCATCGCCGGCGTGGCTGACGACCGCCCCCCAGACGTCGGGGCGCAGCAGGCCGTTGACGACGGCGCCGTACCCGCCGGACGAGTGGCCCGCCACGGCCCGGCCGCGGGGGTTGGCCACGGTGCGGTAGCGGTGGTCGACCCACCCGACGACGTCGTCGCTGAGATAGGTCGAGTAGCGCCCGAGGACAGGGGCGTCGAGGTACTGGGCGCCGCCCCACGACGTCCACCCGTCGACGAGGACGACCACCATGCCGGGGACGCCCGGCTCGGCGAACAGGGCGTCGATCTGCTCCAGGAAGGTGGGCGCGAACGCCCGGCGGTTGGCCCACATGTCGAGCTGGCCGGTCAGGCCGCGGAGGAGATAGGCGGCCGGCCAGTCCTCCTGCTCGTCGTAGCCGGGAGGCAGGTAGACCCAGACCGGCCGGCGGGTGGGGTCCGAGAGCGGGTTGCCGACGAGGGCGGCGCTTTCGATGGTGCCGAGCTCCCACCGCCCGGCCAGCGGGCGCGACCACGGCGGGCCGATCTCCTCGGGCCAGAGAGGCACAGGCGCCGATGTTATGGACGGGAGTCAGTCGTCGTGGGCGGGAGTGAGTCGGCGTGGACGGGAGTCAGTCGTCGTCGGCGGGAGTCAGTCGTCGTGGGCGGGAGTGAGTCGGCGTGGACGGGAGTCAGTCGTCGTCGGCGGCGTGGAGGACCCGTCCCACCGCCGGCGGCACCGACCAGCGGTCCTCGGGCAGGTGGTGCTCGGCGGCCCAGGCCACCGTCAGCGGCTCGCACCCGGCGGCCCGCAACCGGGCCGCCCCCCGGGCCGGGTGGTCGAGATATAAGGCCACCCGCCGGCGGAACCCCCTCGGACGCCCGCTCCACCGACCGACGAGCCGGCGCCGGCCGAGGAGGCCGACGACGGTGGCCGGCACCCGGGCCCACGTCCCGAGCCCGCTGTCGAGCTTGCCGGCGTCGTGGAGGAGGGCGGCCGCCAGCACCGGGCGGTCGGCCCCGCCGATGGCGGCGTCGACCCGCCGGGCGACGCCCACGGCGTGGCGGCGGTCCGGACCCGACAGGCGCCGCCAGACGGCGAGCTCGGCCGGGGTCAGGACCCCGGCCACCCAGGCCGCGTCGACGGGCCGGGGCCCGCCCGGGCGCAGCGAGCCGAAGAAGCGGCCGGCGAGGTGCCGGGCAGTGGCGGGCGCGGCCGGTCTCAGCGCTTCGAGGCGCAGGCGATGCAGCGTCGGGCGGCTGGCATGGCCTCGAGGCGGGCCTCGCCGATGGGCTTCCCGCAGACCTCGCAGATCCCGTAGGTCCCGTCGTCGAGCTTGTCCAGCGCCCGCTCCACGTCGGCCAGCGTCTCTCTCAGCTTGGTGGCCAGCGCCTCGGCCTCGCCCCGCTCGGCCGTGACCTGGCTCGAGTCGGCGAAGTTGGCGTCGTAGTGGTCGCCCGCCTGCGCGCCGACGCCCGAGAGCTGACTCAGCAACTCGTCGCGTTCGGCCACCAACGCGGCCCGCACGTCCGTCGAGACGACATCACCTGCCATACACCTCCACGCTACCCCTTGCTCGCCCGGTGCGCCCCCGGGATGGGGTCATCGCCGGCGGGCCCGGGCCCGGGGATGGGCGGCGTCGTAGACGGTGCGCAGCCGCTGCGCGGAGACCTTGGTGTAGAGCTGCGTGGTGGCGATCGACGCGTGGCCCAACAGCTCCTGCACGACCCGGATGTCGGCCCCGTGGTCGAGCATGTGGGTGGCACAGCTGTGTCGCAGCACGTGCGGTGTGAGGCGGTCGCCAAGCCCCACGCGCTCGCCGTAGTGGTGGACGATGGTCCACGCCCCCTGCCGGGTGAGCCGCCCACCGCGCCGGTTGAGGAACACCGCCTCGGCATCCCCCCGCCGGGCCCACCTGGCCGGCACCAGCTCCCCCCGGCCGGCGGGCGCCAGCCACGCCTCCAGCGCCTGGCGCGCGTACCGGCCCACGGGGACCACCCGCTCCTTGGACCCCTTCCCGAGCACCCGCATGGTGTGGGCGTCCAGATCGAGGTCGCCCAGGCGCAACCCCACGGCCTCGCTGATGCGCACACCCGTGCCGTAGAGTACCTCCAGCAGCGCCCGGTCCCTCCGGGCCGGCGGGTCCGTCCCGGTGACGGCGGTCAGCAGGGCGTCGACCTCCTCCTCGGTCAGGGCCTTGGGGATGCCCTGGGGGACGCGGGGGGCGGCCACCTCCCCCGTCGGGTCGACGGTCACGAGGCCCTCATCGAGCATGAAACGGTGCAGGCTGCGCACGGCCGACAGCGCCCGCGCCACCGACGACGGCCGCCGCCCCGACGCGCGCAGGCCGGCGACGTAGTCCTCGACGTCGGCCTCCTCGACGTCGGCCGGCGCCAGCCCGCGCTCGGTGAGCCACCCCTCGTAGGCCGTCAGGTCGCGGCGGTAGGCGACCACCGTGTTGGCCGCCCGGCCCCGCTCCACGGCCAGCCACGACAGGAACTCCTCGGCCTCGGGCGACAGGGCGCTCAAGACCGCACTCCGTGCGTTCGCTCAGTGCGTGCCGCTCCCGGCGTCCCCCCGCTCTGCGCCGCTCGGGCACGGCGCTCGGGCGGCTCGCTTCGCTCGCTGCCGCGAGCCGTCACGCGTCGGTGAACGCCGTCAGAGGGTCGAGCGCCGGGAGGTCGAGCGCCTCGGCGACGGCGCGGTTGGTCAAACGCCCGGCGACGGCGTTGACCCCACCGCACAGCGCAGGGTCGCGCGCGGCGGCGGCCGCCACACCCGCGCCCGCCACCTCGGCGATGTAGGGAAGGGTGGCGTTGGTGAGCGCGTAGGTCGACGTGTGCGGGACAGCCCCGGGCATGTTGCCGACGGCGTAGTGGAGCACCCCCCGCCACGTGTAGACCGGTTCGGCATGGGTCGTCTCGTGGGTCGTGGCCACGCAGCCGCCCTGGTCGACGGCCACGTCGACGATCACCGACGCGGGTTGCATGGAAGCGACCATCTCCTCGGTCACGACCTGCGGTGCCCGCCCGCCGGCGACGAGGACGGCGCCGATGAGCAGGTCGGCCTGCTCGACGGCGCGCTCGATGGCGCCGCGGTTGGAGGCAAGGGTCGTGATGCGGCCCTGGTGGATCTGGTCCACCCACCGCAGACGGTCCAGGTTGCGGTCGAGGAGCAGGACCTCGGCCTGCATGCCCTGGGCGATCCACGCCGCGTTCCACCCGACGTTGCCGGCCCCGAGCACCACCACACGCGCCGGACGGACGCCGGGGACCCCACCGAGCAGCACGCCGCGGCCGCCGTGGGGGCTCTCGAGGTAGTGGGCGCCGACCTGGGTCGCCATCCGGCCGGCGACCTCGCTCATCGGCGCCAGCAACGGCAGCGACCCGTCCGCCAGCTGCACCGTCTCGTAGGCCAGCGCCGTCGTACCGGCGGCCAGCAGCGCCTTGGCCACGTCGGGATAGGCGGCGAGGTGGAGATAGGTGAACAGCACCAGGTCGGCGCGCAGGTACCGGTACTCGGCCGGCTGGGGCTCCTTGACCTTCACCACCAGGTCGGCCGCCCACGCCTCCTCGGCGTCCACGATCACCGCGCCGGCCGCCCGGTACTGGGCGTCGCTGATGGCCGATCCCTCGCCGGCGCCCGACTGCACGGTGACGGCGTGGCCGTGCTGACGCAGCTCCCGCACGCCGTCGGGCGTCAGGGCCACCCTGGCCTCGGCTGTCTTGGTCTCGGTGGGGACCCCGACGCGCATCGCGGTCAGGGTACAGAAGCGAGGAGCAGGCCGATGATGGTCTTGGCGTCCCGGATGCGGCCGTCGCGGCACATGGCCACCGCTTCGGACAACCGCACCCGTTCGACCGTCATCTCCTGTTCCTCGATGCCGTCAGCCGAACGTCCGGTGAACGTGAGCCCGCGGGCCACGAACAGATGCAACCACTCCGTGCTCACACCGGGAGCGACCGCGTACTCGACGAGCGGCTCGAGGTGCTCGGCGCGGGCCCCGATCTCCTCGGCCAGTTCGCGGACCGCGCACGCCGATGGAGACTCGCCCGGGTGGTCGAGCGTCCCCGCCGGTATCTCGAGCAGCAGCGCTCCGAGGGCGGGACGGAACTGCCGCACCAGGATCACCTCGTCCCCGTCGATCGGGACCACCGCGGCCGCGCCCGGGTGACGGACGAAGGTGCGCGTGAAGCGACTGCCGTCCGGCCCCGTGAACTTGCCCTCGACCAGGCGGAAGGACCTCCACGCGTGAAGGTCACGTTCACCGACGGATTCGAACCCGCCGGTGCTCACTCCCCTATCGCGACGGGCTCGAAGGTGTCGAGGTCGAGCAGCCTCGGGGCCCGGCCCTCGGCCCGGGCCGCGGCCGCCGCCACCAGGCCGCGGAACAGCGGGTGGGCGCGGTCGGGACGGCTCTTGAACTCCGGGTGCGCCTGGGTGCCGACCCAGAAGGGATGGCCGGGGAGCTCGATGAACTCCACCAACCGTCCGTCGG
>Ga0306920_100006914_pt1 | contig 14881 bp, 10 predicted proteins | sample flu12Cox44000170_FD_204666 | JGI IMG/M metagenome (GOLD analysis project Ga0306920, IMG submission 204666) | Lab enrichment of tropical soil microbial communities from Luquillo Experimental Forest, Puerto Rico - flux4day.12C.oxic.44.000.170 (v2)... | ecosystem: Environmental > Terrestrial >... | reverse complement strand
CGGGTAAGAATCCTCTTTGGCGGCGTAGTTTTTCTTGCCTCTTTTCTGCTTTTCCTTGTTGAGCCGATTGCAGCAAAACAGTTGTTGCCCGTTCTTGGTGGATCGGCTGCCGTCTGGATCACGTGTCTTGTATTTTTCCAGACAGCTCTGTTGTGCGCTTACTTGTACGCGCACTGGCTGGCGCGCCGCCAAGGGTTGTTTGTGCACTTCGCGCTGCTCGTAGTTGCGTTGGGATCTGCAACCGGGTGGACGATGCGAGGTGTCGCAACGGGGAGTGGCGCGGATCATCCATTTCTCACGCTTTTGACAGCTCTCGCAACGTCGATTGGGCTTCCCTTCCTGGCTCTTGGCGCAACGAGTCCGTTGATGCAGGTGTGGTGGTCGAGGCTCCATCGAGCGGGAGTTCCCTATCGTCTCTTTGCGCTATCGAATCTCGCCTCGCTGCTCGCTCTCGGCCTCTATCCGGCGCTGATCGAACCAAATCTCACGCTCAGGGCGCAACGCGTCGTGTGGTGCTGTGGATTCGCGCTGTTCGTGGTGATTTCAGGAATCCTGGCCTGGAAGACGAGAGCGAAATCCGGTGAGATTGCGATTGCGCAAGATGACATTGGGAAGGATGAGCCACCGACGACGCTTCGCGATAAATTGCTTTGGGTTTTACTGCCGATGGGCGCGTCGATTCAGTTGAGCGCGGTGACGAGCTATATCACAGCAAACGTCGCGCCCATTCCGCTGCTTTGGATATTGCCGCTCACGGTGTATCTCCTTACACTGATTCTCGCTTTCCAGTTCAAGCGGTTCTTGTCAAATGGGATTGCGACGCGCTTCCTCGTTGTCATGCTCTGCGATCTTGCGTACTTTTTGTCGCACACGGATAACTCCCTGCCGCTGCTCGTTACGATTCTCTCCTTTCTCGCTGAGGTCTTCTTCGCGTGCCTGTTTTGCCATGGCGCGGCTTGTGCCATTCGCCCAAAGCGCGAGTCTGAAGCCACGCTCTTTTATCTTCTTTTCGCGGCTGGTGGCGCGCTTGGTTCGCTCTTGATCGGTGTCGCGTCGCCGCTTCTTTTCCGCTTCAATTACGATCTGCCCATCACATTTCTGATTACGGCCCTGCTCGCGCTTGCAGTCGTCTGGCAATGGAGATGGAACGAGAAACTGCTTTGGTCTGTAGCCAGCATCCTGATGGCAGTTCTCCTCGTATGGGTTCACGTTGCATACCAACGCTGGACAACCGTGGCTGTTCGAAATTTCTATGGATCCCTGCGTGTGAAACAAGACCACAGCTACCCAGGCGCCACAGTTCGGACGCTGATGAACGGCATGATCCAGCATGGCACACAGATCTTCGGCACAGCCCAGTTGCGGAGGACTCCGACCACTTATTACGCCGAAGACTCCGGTGTCGGTCTGGCGCTGCGACTCTGCTGTGCCGATCGCGCGCGCAATATCGGAGTGATTGGATTGGGCGCAGGAACGCTGGCGGCTTACGGCAGAACCGGGGATCACATTCGCTTTTACGAAATCAACCCGGCAGTTGCGCCGATTGCAGAGAACGTCTTCACGTACATTCGCGAATCGGGAGCGCAGATCACGATTGTCGATGGAGATGGGCGCATGGCTCTTGCGCGGGAAGCGCCACAACACTTTGACGTGTTGGTGGTCGATGCCTTCTCAGGTGATGCGATTCCCCTGCACCTGCTTACGAGAGAGGCAGTCGAACTGTACAGAAAGCACCTTGCGCCTGGCGGCATAATTGCATTCCACATTTCGAATCAGCACGTGGATCTGGAGCCTCCGATTGCTCTGCTGGCGAGGGATTCCAATATGAGGGCGGTGCGAGTATCCACGGCGGTGAAGCCCGACCTGGGTGAATTCAATGCCTCGTGGATTCTGATGAGCGGCAGTCCCGCCTTTTTCGAGCAGCGTGAGGTGCAGAAGGCGGGGAAGACGCTCGAGCTGAAGTCAGGTCTAAAACTCTGGACGGATGATTTTTCGAGCCTTTTGCCTGTTCTTCGCTGGTAAGAGTGCGTGAAGTCACAGGACGTTCATACTCCGCGTGTGATAGCATCCGATTTCTCAAAGCAAGACGTCCGGCGGATACCTCAAAGCAAGCCGTCCGCCAGACGCCTGCCGGAGACTCTCCGCATGGAAGAGGAAGACGGCAGACCGGGCCCTGGAGCCCGGCAATCCGGCCCTGCTGACGTCCTGTCGGACGCCTTGGCGGGGTTCCTGCGCCACACCCATTCGATCAAGAGACCTTTCAGCGCCCCGAAGCCGGGTTGCATCATGCCGGAACAGGTTCGCTTTATTTCCGTTTACAGAATCAAGGAGAAAATCAATGAAAACGTATCAGGGAAGTGAGATCCGCAACGTAGCTGTAGTGGGGCATGCTCAGAGCGGCAAGACGACGTTGATTGCTGCACTGCTGCATGCCGCAAAGATGACTCCGGCACAGGGCAGAGTTGCCGACGGGTCGGCGGTGACTGCCTACGATGAAGAGGAAGTTGCCCGTGGCGTAACGATGCAGAATGCGGTGGCGTTTGCGGAGTGGCAAGGGGTAAAGATCAATCTTGTAGATACACCGGGATTTCATATGTTCTCGCACGAGGCCCGGGCGGCACTGCTGCCTGTGGAGGCCGTCGCGGTGGTGGTGAACGCCCAAAATGGCGTTGAACCCGTAACAGAGCGAGTTTGGAGATATGCCGAGGAGGCGAACGTTCCCCGTTTTGTGGTTGTGAACCAGATGGACCACCCGAAAGCGGGCGGCGGGAACGGGTTGAGCGCGCTTATCGAGGATCTGCATGAGCGCTGGGGCCGCACCTGCGTGCCTGTCCAGATGCCGATTTCTGACGCGGAAGGGTTCCATGGCGTGGTTGATCTGGTGACGATGGAGGCCTTCTATTACACGCCGGGTGGCGATGGGCGCGGCAAGATAACCGGAGAGATTCCGGCCAGTATCGCTCCGCAGGCGAAGGCAGCACATGAAGCGCTAGTGGAGCTGGTAGCCGAGGGCAAGGATGAACTTATGGAGGAGTTCTTTGCCGAGGGCACGATTCCTGAGCAGCATCTGATTACCGCATTGCATGAGGCGATACGTGAAGACCGGATCTTCCCTGTCCTGTTTGTGAGCGGACAAGCGAACGTTGCGACCGATCACCTGCTGGATTTCATCAGGGTCTATTCGCCAGCTCCGATTGAGCGAGAGGCAATCGCTGTGAAGACAGCAGCGTTGCAGGCGGTGGCTGCGAATGGGGGCGGCGCGGGGAGCGCGGGCGAAGGAGTGACGTCGAGGAAGATTGCCGACAGCGAGCCGGCGGCGGTTGTGGTGTTCAAGACGATGTCGGACCCGTTTGCAGGGCGCATCAGCTTCTTCAAGGTCATCAGCGGTGTGATCAAGAACGATGCGACGGTGGAGAACTACACACGGCGCGGTCAGGAACGGCTATCGCACCTGAGCGTGATGCAAGGCCGCAAAGCAGTCGAAGTGGCGGAACTGCACGCAGGAGACCTTGGTGCGGTAGCGAAACTGCGCGATACGCTCACCGGCGATACGCTCGGCGTGAAGGGTGCGGATATCCAGGTGGAGCTGGCGGTATTGCCTGAGCCCGCGATGACGTATGCGATTGAGCCCAAGAGCCGCGCTGATGAAGACAAGCTTGCGCCGGCGATTCACAAGCTGATGGAAGAGGATCTGCTCATTCGCTTCTATCGCGATCCCATGACGAACGAATTCCTGATCGCCGGAGCGGGCCAGCCGCATATTGAGACAATTGTGAGCCGGCTGAAGAAGCGCTATCACGCCGAAGTGACGCTGAAGGCTCCCAAGGTGCCTTATCGAGAGACGATTCGAGGCAAGGCCGAAGCGCAGGGTCGGCACAAGAAGCAGACGGGAGGACATGGCCAGTTTGGCGACTGCAAGATCAAGATGGAGCCATTGCCTCGCGGTGGCGGATTCGAGTTTGTGAACGAGATCTTCGGCGGCGCGATTCCGAGACAGTTTGTTCCAGCCGTGGAAAAGGGCATTGTTGAATCAGCGGCTCGCGGATATCTCGCCGGATATCCAGTGGTGGACTTCAGGGTAACGGTCTTCGACGGAAGCTACCACGATGTGGACTCAAACGAAATGTCGTTCGAGATGGCCGGCCGGCTCGCGTTTCGGAAAGCGATGGAGTCGTGCAAGCCGTGTCTGCTCGAGCCGGTCATGAAGGTTGAGATCGAGGCTCCGGATGATTTTGCCGGAACCCTGATGGGCGATCTGAACAGCCGGCGGGGACGCGTGCAGGGCATGGAATCGAAGGGACGGACAACGGTGATCAACGCCGAGGTTCCGATGGCGGAGATGCTCACCTACGGGACCCAGCTCACTTCGATGACGCAGGGCAAGGGCAGCTACCGGATGGAAGTGGACCACTACGACATCGTTCCGCAAGCAGTAGCTGAGAAGATTCTGGCGAATGCAAAACGGCCAGTGGAGGAAGAGGAAGAGTGACGAAAGGCCGGTGGTCAGTGAACGAGTGAATAAGTGAACGAGTGAATAAGTGAACGAGTGAATAAGTGAACGAGTGAATAAGTGAACGAGTGAATAAGTGAACGAGTGAATAAGTGAACGAGTGCCCCGCCTAAGGACGGGGCACAGTTGTTTGCAACACCAAATGACGTCGCTTTTGATGCTTTTGATGCGTTTTTTCTGTGTTCCTGTGGAGGCCGGCATCGGAAGTCCTGAGAAGTGAGCGGCTTGCGGTCTCGTTCACAGAAACACAGGAAAAATGACTTGTTTTCTCCCGATTTGAAGGTCAACTGGACGGTGGACGATAGAGAGGCCCAGCCTCTGACGGTCCATCGTCCGAGTCTTCGCCTTGCCGCCCTGGTGTGAGTCGCACTGTGTCTTGCGATCAGGCGTGCACTTGCCTGCAGCACATGATCTGAGGGGTACCCCCACCAATACTCTGCAGGGAAGTTCTCTATTTTCATGTGGTTACAGATAGGGCGTGCAGCTAAAGTCGTCTCATTATTGGACTTAGCCGCAGAGTCCTCTCAGCAAATGACTTACAGGTGCTTTGCGCTCGATTTTCTCTCCATTTTTGTCCCGCGATACGGAAACCAGATTGCACTCTGGACGGCAAAGGCTCGCGGGAGATATCACCAAATGATTTGCTAGATCTATTGTGCACCCGGAGAGGGTAATTCACTGCAAAACAGGATCGGGGCTCTTGCTCTCCCACTTCTCGTCCGCCGAGGCGGACGAGAAATGGGGCACCCGGCACCCGGCAAGATGATATGTTCGAGCAGAATATGTTCTCGATCAATTCAGACATTCGTCCGCATCTCAATTCCTATTTCTCAACGAAGAAGTGAATATCAAATGCGTTCGTAGAACTATATCGGAAGGCATTAAGCGCCCGCGCGAATTTCTCTGGCCGAACCGAGACAACGAGCATTCCTGGTCAAGGTAGAGCAGACCTCCTGTCACACCTGAACGATTTCGCTGGTATTGAAACTTGAAATCGGGTTATAGTCTGAAGACCCACCCGCGTCTGCGGGGTCTGGAGGAGCACAATGTTTAAGCCCGTCATCGTACGACTCTCAACACGCTGAACATTGCCTCGGGATTCCTTTCTGTTTTGCCGCTGACCAGCGGCGCCCCCGAGGACACATCAGCTCCCGGGGTGATTCTGCAAATTCAAATCTGATCGCAGCGTAGCCCCTTTGCTCGCGATGGAGTGTGTCTCTTAAGCGGTCGTGTAGTGTCGGCAGTTTCTCGCTGCCGGATTTCGGCACGGCTAAACAGGATGCGGAAAAAGACTAACCTGCGGGCCGCACAAAGCGTCCCTCAGGGCCTAAAGGCCATGTCGCTTCTGATGCACTTACGGCACGGCTGAAGCCGTGCCCTTTCAAAGCGCAGACCTTTTCTGCAGCGTGTAAAGTCGTGCCTTCGCAGAACTGAATTACGAGACGTCTTCAGCGTAAGAACGTGGAGTGTTTTATGTCTGTCATTGAATTGATAGCGCCGCAGCCGACTGATCACCCGACGGACGGCGGCGAGCGCACGTTCTGGTCCTCTGTGCGTGAGGCATTGCGAGGATCGCACCAGGACTATACGCAAGGGAATTTGAATCGCGCCATATTGCTGCTCGCCATTCCGATGGTGCTGGAGATGGTGCTCGAGTCGCTGTTTGCCATCACGGATGTTTTCTGGGTTGGGCGGCTGGGCGCAAATGCAGTGGCGACGGTCGGCATTACTGAGTCGATGCTGATGCTGGTTATGGCGATCGGCATGGGCGTTGCGATGTCGACGACAGCGATGGTGGCGCGGCGTATTGGAGAAAAGGATCCCGAAGCTGCGGCGATTGCGGGCGTGCAGGCGGTGTTGCTTGGGCTCACGATCTCGCTGGCGATCGGAGTTCCGGCGGCGATCTTTGCGCCGGAACTGCTGCGGCTGATGGGTGCTTCGCCGGCGATTGTTTCAGTTGGGACGGGTTATGCGCGCATTGCGCTGTGCGGATGCGGTGCGATCATCATGCTGTTTCTGAACAACGCGATCTTTCGCGGAGCAGGCGATGCGGCGATTGCGATGCGGCTGCTGTGGGTTTCGAACATCATCAACCTGGTGCTCGATCCCTGCCTGATTTTCGGGATCGGGCCGTTTCCGCGGATGGGTGTAACGGGCGCGGCGCTGGCAACACTCACGGGCAGGAGTACCGGTGTGGCTTACCAGTTCTACCGGCTACTAAAGGGGACGGAGCGCATTCACGTGCTCGCGCGGCATGTGCGCGTGAATATCGGTGTGATGATCCGGCTGATGCGGGTTTCGATAGCGGGAATCATGCAGTCTGCGATCGCGCATGTGAGCTGGCTGGGGCTGGTGCGCATCATCTCGATGTTCGGAGCGGCGTCTGTGGCTGGATACACGATTGCAATTCGGATCGTGATCTTCTTCATTCTGCCGTCTTGGGGACTGAGCAACGCCGCGGCTACGATTGTGGGGCAGAACCTGGGCGCCGAGCGGCCTGAAAGGGCTGCAAAGGCAGTATGGCGGACGGGGTTTTACAACATGATGTTTCTCGGTGCGATCGGTGTCTTCTTCATCGTGTTTGCGACACCAGTGGTGCGACTGTTTGTGAGTGATCCTGAAGTGGTAAGGATCGCTGCGGCGGCGCTGCGTACGCTGAGTTGCGGAAACGTGGGCTATGCGTACGGAATGGTGATGCTGCAGGCATTCAATGGAGCGGGCGATACGATCACGCCGACCATCGTGAATCTCTTTGGCTTCTGGGTGCTCGAGTTGCCGTTGGCATGGTGGCTGGCTGTGCCGATGAATCTGCGGGGGCAGGGAGCGTTCCTGTCGATTGTGATTGCAGAATGCAGCATCGCAGCGGCGAGCATGGTGTTATTTCGCCGCGGGAGGTGGATGCGGCAGAAGATCTGAAACGGGGTTGACCGGAACGAGGGGCAGAGATGAATCTGCCCCCTCCCCGGTGCATTTTTGGCTGTGGTGGGGAATCCTTCTGCCGTCTGGCACATCTGAGAAAATGATGGACGTGAAGAAAGTGAGACATTTTGCCCTCCGCCGGTTGGGGGCGGTGGTTTTTTTTGCATTTTTTGAATTTGCCTGCGCCGGCGTGATCGCAAGCGGGCAGGAGTCTCCGAATCCAAGTTCAACCGCAAATCCTTTTTACGGCAGCGTGACTGCCCATCCAGCGACGAACGATGTCCTGAAGCTATCGCTCGACGACGCGGTACGCCGCGGACTGGGGAGCAACCTCGGGCTCAAGGAAGCCGAGAGTGGCGAGAAGATCTACCAGGGCGAGAAGAATATTGCGCTGCAGCAGTTTTTGCCGACGGTCAAAGCGAGCGGCGGGCCGGGAGTCTACCAGTTCAACCTGGAGGCGTTTGGATTTCGGCCCGGCTTTTTCGGCACGACCGGAGCGCCCGTTCCTATCCCCGCCGATTTCTCATTCATCACAAAGACCACGCTGACCCAGGGCCGCGTGTCGCTGGATCAGACGCTCTTTTCGGGGCCGGTGATTGCAGGATGGAAGGCAGCGGGGGCCGCGGCGAGATCGGCTTATTTTGCGAAGATGTCGGCTCGCGGAGAAGTGGTGCAGCAGGTTGCCACCGTGTACCTGCGATGCATTGCAGATGCGAGCAATGTGGACAATGCGATTGCACTGGAAGCACAAGACAAGGTCCTGCTGGACCAAACGCACGAGTCGCACCTGGCGGGCACGGTGGCGAATCTGGATGAACTGCGGGCGCGGGTTCAGTTGCAGGATCAGCAGCAACAGGTGATCGCGGCAAAGAACGCACTGGAAAAGGACCTGATTCTTTTGAAGCGCGAGATCGGGATCGATCCGGGGCAGCAGATCACGCTGACCGATCCGGCACCTTACAGCGATCTTGCGGCGCAGACACCGGAGGAAGTTCGCGCGACCGCTTACAAGAATCGGCAGGATTATCAGAATCTGCAGAACCAGGTTGAGGAGAACAAGGCCATTCATGCTGCTTATCGCGCCCAGCGGTGGCCGACCTTGAGTTTCAACGGGTATTACGGAGTGGACAAGGTGAGCGGCGTTCCCAGCCGTGGCGTGTTTGCCGCGATGGGATCGCTGAAGATGCCGCTCTTTCGCGAAGCCAGTTTGCGTGGCCAGACAGATGCTGCCGCAGCGCAGTTGGCTGCAGTGAATGCGCAGCTTGATGATTTGCGCGGACGGATCGATGAGCAGGTGCGGTCGGCGCTGCTTGACGTGGATGCGACTGCAAAGCTGGTGGGTGTGGCGAGGTCGAATGTCGATTTGGCTACACAGGCGCTGAGCGATGAGACAGATCGCGTGACGGCCGGAGTGGATGACAATCTAGCGTTGGTAACCGCACAGGCGAGGCTGGCTGCAGCGCAGACGAATTACGTGCAGAGCATGTATCAATTCAATCTCGCCAAGCTTGGATTGGCGAGGGCGGCCGGCGTGATCGAACTGCAGTATCGCGATTACCTGGGGCATTGAAGTCGCAAGGGCTTGACGCAGCTTTTGACGAATCAAAATCTATGCCTCAGGGGCTAAAGCCCTCGTTCTTTGAGGCCATTTACGGCACGGATGAAGCCGTGCCCTTTCAAGACATTATTTTTCCGCAGTCTCCGAAGCCCCTTTTTTTACGGCCTCTCTTCGGCACGACTAAAGTCGTGCCCTTTCACTTTGACTCCGACTTCCTTGGCGGATCTTCGCGGGGTGTAAAGACTCCGGAGATAAGGTCGCATTGTGCATGTAATGTAGGAGAGCGGAGGCGTATTCAGATGGCGAAGCTGAGAATTGATTACTGCGTTGAGCCCGATGCGGCGGCGCTGGCGCGGCGGGCCGCGCAGCAATTCGTCGAGACTGCGGAAGAGGCGGTAGCGCGAAAAGGGCGGGCAAACATTGCCATCAGCGGCGGGTCAACGCCGAAAGCGGCGTTCAGGTTGCTGGCCGATGCAAGTCAGCCATGGCGCGAACGAATGCCGTGGGACAAGCTTGAGCTGTATTGGGTGGACGAGCGGGCAGTGCCGCCAACCGATGGGGACAGCAACTACCGCATGACTCGCGAGGCGCTTCTGGATCATGCTCCGCTGAATCCGGAGCAGATTCACCGAATGGAGGGTGAACTGGACCCGGAGGCTGCGGCGTCACGGTACGAGTCGCTTTTGCGGAACAATTTCCGTCTTGAAGGGGCGGAGTGCCCACGATTTGACCTTGTCCAACTGGGAATGGGGGATGACGGGCACACCGCGTCCATCTTTCCGCACACCGACGCCGTTCATACACTCGGCAGGCTGGTGACTGCGAACCATGTTCCGCAGAAAGACACATGGCGCATCACGCTGACCTGGCCGGTGATCAACCAGGGGACGTCAGTGTTTTTCCTCATTGGGGGCAAGGACAAAGCAGAGGTATTGAAGGAAGTCTTTACGGGTCCACGTGATCCGGAACGCCTGCCGAGCCAACTGATATGGCCCTCAAGCGGTATACTCACTCTGTTTCTGGATAAGGACGCGGCTGCGTTGTTACCCGCAACGGACGGGAATGGCTGCGGGACACTGGAGAGAGAAAGATGATTCTTGCGGGCGACGTAGGCGGCACCAAAGTCCACCTGGCGCTGTACGACTTTACGGACGGCAACCTCAAGCACACCACGGACAAGCAATATCCAGCGAGAAATTATTCGGGGCTCGAAGAGATTGTTAAGGAATTTCTCGGTACGAGTAAGGTGACGGCTGCTTGTTTCGGCGTGCCGGGTCCCGTGCGCGCCGGGCGGCTGCGCCTGACGAATCTGCCGTGGACAATCGACAGCACCGAGTTATCTGAGAGCCTTGGCATCCGGCATGTTTTTCTGATCAACGATCTGGAAGCAAACGGCTACGGCGTGGCGGAGCTGTCGCAAGAGCAGATCTACAGCCTGAGCGAAGGCGATGCGGGCCAGATCGGCAACCGGGCGCTGATTGCCGCGGGAACCGGCCTTGGCGAGGGCCTGCTGGCCTGGAATGGACGGATGCACGTGCCGTATCCGTCTGAAGGCGGGCACACGGATTTTGCTCCGCGCACCGAGGAAGAGATTGAACTGCTGCGCTTCCTGAAGCGAAAGTACAACGGGCGCGTAAGTTATGAGCGTGTTGTGAGCGGAATGGGAATCACGAATGTGTATGAGTTTCTGCGTGACGATCACGGCATGGAAGAACCGAAATGGCTCGCCGATGAGATTGCCGCGGCACACGATCCAAACAGCGTGATTACGCAGATGGCGCTTTCGGCCAAGAGCGAGATCTGCAGCAGGGCGCTCGATATTGTTGTGTCAGCTTACGGCGCAGAGGCAGGCAATCTTGCGCTGAAGGTGTTGTCAGTGGGCGGCCTCTACGTGGGAGGCGGCATCGCACCGCGCATTCTGGAGAAGCTGAAAGACGGCACATTCATGAAGGCGTTCACCGACAAGGGCCGTCTGAGCCAGTTGCTGATCAATATGCCGGTTCGGATTATTCTGGACAGCCGCGCTGCGCTACTGGGGGCCGGAGCTTACGCCGAAGCACGGGCAGCCGAGATCAGCGGCGTATCGCCAAGAGCAGCGTCGATTGGCCATCACGCATAGGAACAAAGGCAGGAGAGATGAGGAGGGTCAGCCGCTGCGGCTGACCCTTCGTTTTTCTGGCAGCGATTGGTTGTGTCATCGCCGTATCGCGGCGCCGATGCTCGCGATGGTTCCGTGATAGAAGTACTGTCCGAGGCCGAGCGTGAAGAGCCAGCAGCCATAGAGTGCGTGTTCGAACGCGGTGGTTGCGAGCGACCCGGTCTGCGCATAGCGAAACGCGAAGAGCAGTCCTCCCGCGAATGTGAAAGCCACCGCCAAAGAGTTGCGAAAGACGATGTGGAGGAAGGCGAAGGCGGTGGCGCTGGCCAGGATCATGGTCCAGTTGCCGGGGAACAGAGACGCGTAGCGCTGGAAAAAGAAGACGCGGTAGATCAGGGCCTGCGGATAGACGGAAAGCACAGGGTATGCGAGCATGACTACTACGTACAGGATGGGGTGTTGACGCGGAAAGCCGAATAGCAGGTTTGGAGCGAACAACCATACTCCGAGTGAGAGAATCGCGGCAACCACGGCAAAGATGGTCAGGATCGACCCAAAGTGCGCGGGCAATGGCGGGAGATTCCACAGCTTCGCGCGCTCGAAGTGAACATCGCGAAGAAGCTGCAACCAGGCATAGGCAGTGACCACCCAGAGAAGCGGGAGGGGCGGGATGCGCCAAGGAGAGAATCGATAAGCCAGAGGCATGGCAATGAAGAGGATTGCCAATTCAAGAGCCGGCGCAATTTGTATCACGGCAACCTTCCCCAGGACAGCATAGAAGCAGGATAGACGCCAACCGGCGGAGGGCATGGAACGACGTGATGCGATGGCTGCAGCGTATTGTTGTGATCCTGGTGGCGGCGACAGTGGCGCTCTACGTGGGGGATTGGGGCATTTACAAGATGCGCGGATCTCCGCAATCGAAGGTTACGGTGAGCCGGTACATTACGATTCCGCTCAAGGGCAACAAGTCAGAGTACGACTATCTGGGGTCAATCGCGGTGGCCTGCTCCGTTTCGCTCTTTTCGCAGGATGGGGAGAGTGCCTGCTGGCGGTTGCGCCGCCATCCGACGCAAAACACGACGATGTGATGTCCCAGCCATTCCCTGTATCTCTCGGGGCTGAAGCCCCTTCAATCTGGGAACGCCTAATGTACGGGCTAAAGCCCGTACCCTTCGACATGCTCACACAAGTTCGTGATGTGGGTCACGTTCTGTGTGGGTCTGTTCTGCGTACTATCGAAAAACCTCTCGCAGGAACGGGGAACGAATGTATAGCCGCACGCAGAACGAAAACGGCACGTTCAACACGCGCTGCCTTTATTGCTTCATGACGGTTGCTTCAGCAGTGGAAGGCGAGGTTGAACTGGATCGGCTGGAAGAGCACCACATTTGTCCGGAGAAAGCTCTTGCCGATCTGCTTGCCCAGGGCGCGGTTCTTGAAGCGCACGCTCAGGGGAAGTAAGGTCTCCGGCTTAGTGATCGGGTGAGACAGGGGACGGTGTCTGAGCCTCGGGTGCCTTTGACTGTCCCGCTGCGATCTTTTTATAGAGTTCCTGATCGGCCGCCTTGTTCAGCGTGCTTGCTCTGTCGAACTCAAGCTTTGCCTCCTCTTTTCTGCCCATGGACCTGTAGAGCCGGCCTAAACGCCAATGGACGTTGACGTCGTCCGGAGCGAGCTTCGCCGCCTGCGTAAGTTCGCGAAGGGCGTCATCCTTCCGGTCGGCCTCGGTGTAAATGATTCCAAGGTCAAGGTGCACGAGTGATGCGGAAGGGTCCATTCTCGCGGCCTTATCGAGCAGCGACTCCGCTTCAGAAAACTGGTTCATCTGGATGTGGGTGTCGCCAAGGTAGAGTGTGGCCTGGAAGTGGTTGGGGTCGTTGGCTAGTTCGGCCCTGAACTCGCTAGCGGCTTCGGGATAGTTCTTCTGGGTCCAGAGGAGATAGCCAAGGCCGAAGTGCGCGTTGGGCTCCTTGGGATTGGCCTTCACAGCATTGCGAAACATCTCGGTTGCGCCGGCATTGTCCTTCATCTCATCAAGCGCTTCACCGGCCAGCATGTCGGCTTCTGCGGAGTCTGGATTGATGGTAAGAATCTCGTGATAGACGGTGAGGACGTCCTTGAACTGTTTGGACCAGAGGTAGCTATGCGCAAGGGCAAGGCGCAGGGGAAGACTCTGCGGGTCGCGATCCGCAGCCTGCTTCAGGAAAGGAGCCGCAGCCGCATACTCGGCCAGGCCGTAATGCGACATGCCGATAAGGATCGTCAGCTTCTGCGCCTCTGGAGAATCAGGAGGCGCCGTCTTGAGCAAAGCAGCGAACTCAGGAATTGCGGCCTTCAGGTCTCCACCCTTGAAGAGCGCCAACGCCAAGTTGAGGCGCAAGCCCGGAACGTCGGGCTTGATCGCGAGGGCCTTGCGATAATACGCGACCGCTTGCGTGAAGCGCTCTTGACGAGCCTCCAACAGTCCCAGATGGGCGTATGGCTCAGGGTTGCCGGGGTGGGCCTTCATGTAAGCGCGCCAAGCCTCTTCGGCGTCGGCGTTTTTGCCTTGCTGCTCAAGGGCCAGCGCGGTCTGTCGCAACTGATTCGGCTGCGAAACGGAGTGGGCACAGGAGAGTGCAGCGGCGCCCAACGACAAGCCAAGCCCCAATTCGAAGATACGCTTCACGCGTTTCCTTCCCATCTTGTAGACGTGTGCCAACGCTGTACGGCGCGGACCCCTTTTTCGATTGTCGCTCGCAGTGATTGCAGGGGGCAAACCTTGCGCAAAGAAAAAGGGCGCGGTGAGAAACCCACCGCGCCCTTGTTGAAGGGTTGAACTAGAAGACGAACTTGCCGCCCAGCTCGAGCGTGCGTGGATCAAACGAGCTGGTGATCTGGCCGAAGTTGTTATTCGGCTTGAGGTTGTTATCAAGACCAAGGGCGGTTTGCATGCCGTTGGGCTGGAAGTGGTTGAACGTGTTGAACGACTCAAAGCGAAGCTCGATGTGAGCGCGCTCGGTGATCGAGAACGACTTGTACAGCGAGGTTGTGAAGTTCACACGCGAGGGACCAACCACCGCATCCTTGCGGGCACTTCCGAAGCCCTGGTTGGGGCCACCGAGCCATGCCGGAACAGGAGCTGAGAAGGACGATGGGTCGACCCACTGGCGCTTGCCGCTGGTCTGCTTGAGGTAATGCACCTTGCCGGTGACGTTCGGACGATTGGTATAGCCACCATTGAGTCCGATCGGATCATAGGTGAGGGCCAGACCGATGCCCTGGTTCGCGGGAATTGTGCCTGTCACATCTGCCACGGTGCCTGCGATCTCCCACCCGCCAAGAAGTGACTTGGTCAGGCCGGAGCTCTTAGCGAAGAACGGCATCTTGTAGATGTAGTTGATGCCGAGCATGTGACGTCGATCAAGGGCGCCAGAGCCTTTGTCATACTTAATGTTGAACGGATTGCTCACCTGGTTGAGGTCGTAAGTGGTGATATCGATTTCATGCGAGTAGGTGTAATCGATTTCGCCGCTCAGGCCCCACCTGTTTTGCAGGCGCAGACCAGTCTGGAAGCCGTTGTAGTTGCCGTTGGTGGTGTTTTCCTGCTGGGTGATGTCGTTGTAACCCTGGAAGGTTCTGAACGCGTTCGAGCCACCAGCGTTCGGGAAGCCAACCGTGCAGGCTGCGTCCGGATTGGTGGATCCGGCCAGGTAGTGAGCGCTTCCGTCACCCGCTTTGCAGCGCGTGAAATTGTCGGTGCTCAGCGGGAAGTTGTTGATGTGGCGCTGGACGTTCTGATGCCATGCCATGT
>Ga0306920_100006912_pt1 | contig 14883 bp, 13 predicted proteins | sample flu12Cox44000170_FD_204666 | JGI IMG/M metagenome (GOLD analysis project Ga0306920, IMG submission 204666) | Lab enrichment of tropical soil microbial communities from Luquillo Experimental Forest, Puerto Rico - flux4day.12C.oxic.44.000.170 (v2)... | ecosystem: Environmental > Terrestrial >... | reverse complement strand
GCGGTCGGCCCCCGCGACGCCGGCGAGCTGGCCCGCGCGGGCGTGCCGAGCCTGGCGGGCCGGCTGCGGGCGCTGGTCCGCCCGGCCGAGCTCACCGTCGAGGGACTGGCGGCGGCCGCCGCGGCCCTGCCCGCGCCGTGGTGGCTGCACACCGACCTCGACGTGCTGTCCACCGCGGACTTCGCCGCGGTGGACTACCCGCAGCCCGGCGGGCTGACCTGGCGGCAGCTGAGCCAGGTGACGTCGGCGGCGCTGGCCGCGGGCGGCTGCGCGGGCTGGTCGGTCTGCATCTACAACCCGGACCTGGACCCGGACCGCTGCGGTGCCGACGACATCATCGGCTACCTGACGGATGCTCTTCGGTGACCCGGCCGTACAGCCCGGGCCTGCGGTCGGCGTGCACATCGTTCCTGGGGCCGGTGGCCTTGTCCAGGGCCCTGGCGAGCTGGCACGGCGCGGTGATGGTGACCGGCCCGGCGGCCCCGGTCGCCTCGGCCAGGGGCCATCCGTCGGGATCGACGATGACCGAGCCCGCGACCCAGTCCACGCCGCGCTCGGCGCCGGTGCGGTCGCAGGCCGCGATGAACATCCGGTTGACCGCCGCGTCCGCCTGGACCCGCACGATCTCCGCGGGCCGCTCCCCGTCCGGCCGGGGGAACGCCGGCCAGTTGGTCGGGGCGCACAGCAGCTGCGCGCCGGCCAGCGCGGGCAGCCGGACCCACTCGGGGAACTCCAGGTCGTAGCAGATCATCACGGCGATCTGGCCGAACCGGGTCGCTACCACCGGCGGGGCCGCGCCGCCCGGGGTGAACCACAGCGACTCCTCGTCCCACAGGTGGGCCTTGCGGTACACGCAGCGCAGCCCGTCCGGGTCGACCAGCGCGGCGCTGTTGTACAGGTCGCCGCCCGCGGTCTCGCAGAAGCCGCCCGCGATGACGATCTGGTGCTCGGCGGCCAGCCGGGCCCACCCGGTCACCGTCGGGCCGTCGGCCGCCTCGGCGCTGGCCGCGGCCTCGGCCCGGCTGCGGAACACGTACCCGCTGGAGACCAGCTCGGGCAGGACGACCACGCTCGCGCCCTGTTCCGCGGCGCGCGTCACCGCGCCGGCGGCGAGCTCGCGATTGGCCACCGGATCACCGAACACCGGGGCAAGCTGGCAACAGGCCACCATGGTCACGTCCACTCCGGCCACTCCCATCACTGGTGATCCTGGTCAGGCGTCCGGGCCTGCGCCCGGGGATCGGCCGCCGGTTCCGGGCGCGGCGACAGGTGCTCGTGCACCGCGGCCCACCGGCCGCCGTCGCGCCGGAACACGATGGTCTCCCGCTCGCTGACCGTCTCCTCGCCCGCGCGGGTGCGGACCACGGTCGTGACGTCGTGACTGAAGATCCCCACGTCGCCGAGCTCCTGCACCACCGGCCGCGCGGAGACGCAGGACAGCACGCGGAACTCATCCTCGCGCTCCCACGTCCGCCACAGCTGCTCGTATTCGGCCCGGGAGGCCAGCCGGGCGGGTGTGGTGTAGAAGATGAAGGTCGCGCCCGGGTCGAAGCAGCCGAAGTAAGCGGCGGTGTCGTGGCTCCCGAACGCCCGGACCAGGTGGTCCGCCGCGGCCAGAATCTCCTCGGTTCCGCTCATGCCGGGCCTCCCGCGGCCTTCCCCGCGGCCAGCGCGGACAGCAGCTCGTAGCCGACGTGCGCGGCAGCGATGCCGGTGATCTGCGCGTGATCGTAGGCGGGCGCCACCTCCACGATGTCGGCGCCGACGAGGTTCAGCCGGGCGAAGGACCGCAGCGTGGCGAGCAGTTCCCGGCTGGTCAGGCCGCCGGCCTCCGGGGTGCCGGTGCCCGGCGCGTGCGCCGGGTCGAGCACGTCGATGTCGACCGACACGTACACCGGCCGGTCGCCGACGCGGTCGGCGATCCGCTCGACCATGCCCGGCACTCCGAGTTCCTCCACGTCGGGGGCGGGGATGTGCTGGAAGCCCAGCTCGGAGTCCTGGGTCAGGTCGGCGTCGGTGTACAGCGAGCCGCGGACCCCGACGTGCAGGCACCCCGACCGGTCCAGCAGGCCCTCCTCGGAAGCGCGCCGGAACGGCGTGCCGTGCGTGTAGGCGGCGCCGAAGTAGGTGTCCCAGGTGTCCAGGTGCGCGTCGAAGTGGACCACGGACACCGGGCCGTGCACGGCGGACACCGCGCGCAGCAGCGGCAGCGCGATCGTATGGTCCCCGCCCAGGGTCAGCAGGCGGCCCGCCTGCTCTAGCAGGCCGCGGGCGGCGCGCTCGACGGCGCCGATGGCCTCGTCGATGCTGAACGGGTTGACCGCCAGGTCGCCGGCGTCGGCGACCTGCTGGGTGGCGAACGGCGACGCCTGCAGGGCCGGGTTGTACGGGCGCAGCAGCCGCGACGACTCCCGGATGTGCCCGGGGCCGAAGCGGGCCCCGGGCCGGTAGCTGACCCCGCTGTCGAACGGCACGCCGACCACGGCGACGTCGGCGCGCGCCACCTCGGCCAGGCGCGGCAGCCGGGCGAAGGTCGCCTCCCCGGCGTACCGGGGCACCCGGGTCGCGTCCACCGGGCCGACGTTGCCGCCGGCCACCACGCGCGGGACGGGCTCGGTCATCTCGGCATCCTCCTAGACCGTGTCGGTGGGAGGGTCGGTGGCGGCGGCTTCCCGGGCCGCGGCCTCCTCGGCCGCGATGTCGATGGCCCGCAGCTGGCGCTCGCTGGCCTCGATGGCGGTCTGCTCCGAGGTCAGGTCCAGGGACCGGGACAACACGAAGTACACCAGGCCGGAGACCACCAGGCCGACCAGCCAGGAGTAGTCCACGCCGTTGGTGACGTGGTTGGGGAACCAGCCGGTGTAGGAGAACCCGGCGATCGGCGGCAGCACCATGAACGGGATCTCCGCCGCGAAGCCGACCGCGTAGGCGGTCAGCCCGCGCCACCCCCAGGCGCCGTACACGCCGTCGGGGCGGAAGATGTCGGTGATCGCGTAGTGGCCGCGCCGGACGAAGAAGAAGTCCACCAGGTTGAGCGCCGTCCACGGCACCAGCAGGTACAGCATCAGCGTGAGCGAATTGAGCACCGCGTTGACCGCCGTGCTGGAGCCGCTGGTGGAGATGCTCGCCCCGATCGCGTACCAGATGACCGCGAGCACGACCACGGTGACGGCCCGCAGCATCCGGCTGGTGCGGATCTTCTTGAACGAGTCGATGCCGGTGAGCACGGTCAGCATGGCCCCGTAGCCGTTCATCCCCATCGTGGCCAGCAAGGCGGTGGCGGACAGGAACGCGGTGATCGAGCCGAGCGGGGCGGCGACCTTGTCGCCGACCAGCTGCAGCCCGACCAGTCCGTCGGTCACCCCGAGCCGGGTGGCCAGCCACGCGCCCAGCGCGATCAGCCAGATCGCCGAGCCGGAGGCGCCGAAGAACACGGCGGCGATGATCCCGCGGGGCGAGGTGTCGCGCGGCATGTAGCGCGAATAGTCCGACACGTACGGCGCGTAGGTGATGTTGTACGCGGCGGCCACCGAGAACTGGGCCATGAACGCGGCGAACAGGAAGCCGCCGGGGTGGTGCGGCGTGGTGCCGCCGGCGTGCCCGACCAGGATGGCGACCGTGATGATCGCGTAGCACGGGAGCGAGATCACCAGCAGGAACCGGAAGACCCGGTGCACCCAGTCGTAGCCGAAGATGGCCAGCGCCGCGGCGAGCACGGCGGTGATGGCCGCGACCGCTCCCGAGCTCCAGCCGAACGCGCCGTGCAGTCCGCTGGCCAGCAGCACCTGGTCGGCCACGTTGAAGGCCATGTAGGTGAACAGCACCGCGAACAGCGCCACCACCACGCCCCGTCGATCGAGTGCACCTCGATCTGGCCGAGCAGGCCGCCTTGTTGTTCTTCCTCGACCGTTGGTTCCCGGGACTGGGTGGCCATGCCGCCTCCTGAGATCGGTACACCTGCCTTACGAGTTATAATGACCAGCAGTTTCCTGGCAGTCAACCCTTGTTTCATAAACTGTGCCGAGGTTTCATAGAGGTGCATCCGCGGAGAGGAGCGCATCCAGTGCCCAGGGCCGGCGGCGAAGACGGCGCGCACCGCGCCGGTCCCGAGGGCATGCGCATCGGCGCGCAGCTCAAGGCCGCCAGGCTCGCCGCCCGGATGAGCATGGCGGAGGTGGCCGAGCAGGCCGGGCTGACCAAGGGCTTCGTGTCCAAGCTCGAACGCGACCTGGTGAACGTCTCGGTGGCCTCGCTGATCCGGCTCTGCGACGCGCTGGGCGTATCGGTCGGCTCCCTGTTCCAGGCCTCACGGGGCGAGGTGGTCCGGCGGGGCGCGTACCCGCCGATCAACTTCGGCGGGCAGAAGATCAGCGAGTACCTGCTCACCCCGTCGAGCGAGAAGCGGATGCAGGCCATTCTCAGCGACCTCCAGCCGGGCGGCGGGAGCGGCGACGAGCCCTACGCGCTGCCCGCCGACGTGGAGTTCGTCTTCGTGCTGGCCGGGGAGCTGGAGATGACCCTCGCCGGGGAGCCGGTCACCCTCGGGCCGGGGGACGCCTTCACGTTCCCGGCCACCACCGAACGCACGTTCCGCGCCGCCCCCGGCGAGGGCCCCACCCAGGTGCTGTGGGTGTTCTCGCCCGCCCTGCCGGACACCGCCGGCCCTCCCGCCGAGGGCGAGCGTTACGGGATCACGGCCGCGCCGAGCGGCGCGCCTGACGCCAGAACCGGAGCGCCGGGCGCACCTCCCGGAACGGGATGATGTAGAAGATGGCGATGGCGAAGTACCCGAAGACGGCGACGATCGGGACGAACAGCCCGGCGACGATCAGGATCAGGTAGCCGGCCAGGCCCGGGGTGAGGCGCTGGGTCAGCAGCTGGATCTCCTGGTCGTCCGCATCGGGGCGGACGAGCCCCGCCCGTTGCGCGTAGCGCCACAAGGTCATCAGCAGCGTCGCGGTCAGCAAGAGGGAGATCCCGTAGATCGTGACCGCGACGCGCTCCGGGCTGTCCCGCTCGATGAAGTCCGCGAACAGCCGGGTGGGAAACGGCAGGAACGAGACGAACAGCAGGAACAGCAGGTTCAGGCGCACGAACGTGGCGTCGGCGTGGTCGAGGTACTCGGTGACCGCGTTGTGCCCGAGCCACATCGCGCCGATGGTCGAGAAGCTGACCACGTAGGCCACGTACGAGGGCCACTCGTCGATGAACGAGCGCAGCAGATGCTGGCCGGCGCCGGCCGGAACTGCGATGTCGAGGACCAGCAGCGTGATCGCGATGGCGAAGACGCCGTCGCTGAAGGCCTCCAGCCGTCCCTTGCTGAACCCCCGCCGCCTACGTCTCGGCGGCGATTCCGCGTTGGTCACCGCCCGACTGTAACCCGGCCGGGCTCAGGCCGGCTGTTCCGCCTGCAGCTGCCGGACCACGTCCAGCGCCTCGCTGATGTGCTGGTCGATGTGAGTCATCGAGCTGAAGACGTGCCGGACCGTGCCGCCGCGGTCGATCACGTAGGTGACCCGGCCGGGGAGCAGGCCGAGCACGGCCGGCACCCCGTAGCGCTTGCGGACCCGGCCGCCCTGGTCGCTCAGCAGCGTGAACGGCAGGTTGTGCTGGCCGGCGAAGCCGGCGTGCCTGGCCACCGAGTCGGAGCTGACGCCGATCACGTCGGCCCCGGCGTCGGTGAACACCTCGTAGCTGTCCCGGAACGCGCACGCCTCGGCGGTGCAGCCGGGGGTGTTGTCCTTGGGGTAGAAGTACAGCACGACCGCCCGCTCGCCGAACCGGTCGGACAGCCGGACTGGTTCGCTGGACTGCGCCGGGAGAGTGAAGTCCGGGGCCTTGTCACCCGCCTGGATGCCGCGTGCCATGTTCCTCGTGCCCTTCTGTGTTCAGCAGTTTGGCCATGTATAGCTCGTCGGTGAAGCGGCCGTCCTCGATAAGGCACTCGCGCCTGCGGCCCTCGACCGTGTAGCCCATGCGCTGGTACAGCTCGAAAGCCCGCTGGTTGTGGGCCATGACCGTGAGCTCCAGGCGGTGGATCCCGTGCGCGGGGGCCCAGAGTTCCAGCTCCCGGAGCAGCCCGGCGCCGACCCCGCGCCCGCTGGCGGCGGCGAGCACGCCGATCACCACATAGGCCGTGATCCGGCTGCGGCGGAACCGGCCGCCCCGCGCCTCCGCGTATCCGACCAGCTGACCTGCCGTCTCAGCCACCATCACGACGGCGTTGACCTGATTAGCCACGCGGGCCAGGTCGGCCGCGACGTCCCCGCGGTTTTCGCGGCGCTCTCCCGGCTCCAGCAGCATGAAGCTCGTCTCGCGGTCCAGCTCCTGCTTCAGGGCCAGCAGGCCGGAGGCGTCGCCGGGCCCGGCCGCACGCAGCCGCGGGACTTCCATCAGTCCCGGCCTGGCGTGGCCAGCCGCACCGGCAGCCGCCGGCGGCCCCAGGTCCCGGCGGGCCCGTCGAACACGCCGGGCACGCGGATGCCGCAGCCCGCGCACCGGCCGTCGCCGCTGAGCCGGTAGGCGCCCAGGCGGTACCAGTCGCGCTCGATCACCAGCTCGCCGCACCCGTGGCAGTAGGTGCTCTGGCCCGCGGTGTCGTGCACGTTGCCGGTGTAGGCGTAGCGGACGCCGTTGCCGAGCGCGATGCGCCGGGCCCGGGCCAGCGTCTGCGGCGGCGTGCCCGGCCGGTCGCGCAGCTTGAAGTCCGGGTGGAACGCGGTGAAGTGCAGCGGCACGTCCGGGCCCAGGTGCCGCACCACCCACCGGGTCATGGCGTCGATCTCCTCCTCGGCGTCGTTCAGCCCGGGAATCAGCAGGTTGGTGATCTCCAGCCACACGCTGGTCTCGTGCCTGAGGTACCGCAGCGTCTCCAGCACCGGGTCCAGCGCCCCCAGGCACACCCGGTGGTAGAAGCCGGCGGTAAACCCCTTCAGGTCCACGTTCGCCGCGTCCATGTGGCGGTAGAACTCGGCCCGGGGCTCGGCGCACATGTACCCGGCCGTGACCGCCACCGCCTTGATGCCGAGCTCCCGGCAGGCGTCGGCCACGTCCATCGCGTACTCCAGGAAGATGACGGGATCGTTGTAGGTGAACGCCACGCTGCGGCAGCCGAGCCCGGCCGCGGTGGCGGCGATCGCTTCCGGTGAGGCCGCGTCGGCCAGCGTATCGGTCTCCCGCGATTTGGAGATGTCCCAATTCTGGCAAAACCGGCACCCCAGGTTGCACCCGGCCGTGCCGAACGACAGCACCGGCGACCCCGGCAGGAAGTGGTTGAGAGGCTTCTTCTCGACCGGGTCGACGCAGTAGCCGCTGGAACGCCCGTACGTGGTCAGCACGACCTCGCCGCCGCGGGCCATCCTGACGAAACAGAACCCGCGCTGCCCGTCCCGCAGACGGCAGGCCCGCGGGCACACGTCGCACTGGACCCGCCCGTCACCGGTGCGGTGCCAGTACAGCGTCGCCACCACAGAACGGTCCATCGCCTGCCTCCCTGGGAGGCTACCTCGGGGTGGCATCATGGGAGTGCCCGGCGGCTGGACCTGGGTTGCTCACGCAGTCCCAGATGAGGCCGCCCTGTCCGGCCGGCCTGGGGGTCGTGATGGCAGAGACGAAACTGGTGGTCGAGTCACGCGAGCAGCTGTGGAGCTTGCTGATCGAGGCCGTGCAGATCGAGCACATGATCATGTGCCAGTACCTGTACGCGTGCTTCAGTCTCAAGACCGAACCCGATGAGGGGCTGACCGCCGAGCAAGCTGACGCGGTTGCGCGATGGCAGGAGACCATTACCGGGATCGCGATCGAGGAGATGCTGCACCTCGCGCTGGCCGCCAACGTCATGTCGGCCATCGGGGCCGCGCCCTCGTTGTCACGGCCGAACTTCCCGCGCCACTCTGAGTACCTGCCGGCGGGCGTGCAGTTCGCGCTGCTGCCGTTCGGCGAGGCGGCACTCACCCACTTCCTGTACCTGGAACGGCCGGAGGGCATGGAGCGGGTGGACGCGGCAGAATTCGTTCCGACCGCGGCGGTGCTGGCCCCGGTCGGCGAGACCGAGTTGATGCCCCGCGCCCAGGATTTCGTGACCGTGGGTCACCTGTACCGCGGGATCGAGCAGGGCCTGGAGCACCTGGCCGGCCGGCTCGGTGAGCGGGTGCTGTTCGTGGGTTCGCCGCGGGCACAGGCCACGCCGGACCGGTTCCGCTGGCCGCAGCTCGTCGCGGTGACCGACCTGGCGTCGGCGCGCCAGGCCATCGACGAGATCATCGAGCAGGGCGAGGGAGCGCGCGGGGACTGGCGGCCAGCGCACTACGGCCGGTTCTTCAACATCTGGAACGAATACCAGCAGTTCCGGGAGCAGGACCCGTCCTTCGAGCCTGCCCGGCCGGTCATGCCCGCTTTCACGCGACAGCCCTTCGACATCGACGAACCCCAGCCGCTGCTCACCGACCCGCTGACCCTCAGGGTGGGCGAGCTGTTCAACCTCGGGTACGAGGTGCTGCTTCAGACACTGACCCGGTTCTTCACGCACACCGACGAGACCGATAAGCAACTGGACGCACTGGTCCAGGCCGCGTTCGGCGTCATGAGCGGCGTTCTGCGGCCCCTGGGCACCGCGCTGACGCGGCTGCCCGTGGGGCCGGAGAACCCCGGTCGCACCGCCGGCGCGACGTTCGAGATGTACTACCAGATGGGAAACTTCGTGCCCTGGCGTCAAGCCGCCTGGGTGCTGCTGTGCGAACGGACCGCCGTCCTGTCCCAGCAGTGCGTGGAAACCGTGACGCGTCATGGAGATCCCGGAACGATTAGCTCGGCCGCCAAGACCGCCGCGGATATCACGGGCGAGCTGGCCGGGCACCTACCGCATGACCTGCGGCCCTCGTGAGGTAACGGCCAGCACCGGTCGCCGAACGCGGGCCGCATGACCTCGGGCGAGAAGGGACGCCGCCCATGTCACGTGAACCTGCCGACCCGCTGCGGCTTGACTACCTGATCAAGGCGGGGGCTATCCATTCGATGACCGGCGAGACCTACCGCTGCGTCGGCGTGCGCGGGCCGGAGATCGTGGCGGTGTCGGCCGACGCAGCCGGGCTGGATGACCTGGCCGGCGGCGGCACCGCGGTGGTTGATGCCGGGGACCTGACGCTGCTGCCGGCCTTCGCCGACTCGCATGAGCACTTGATGGAGGCCAGCCGCAACACGCTGCTGGTCCCGGTCGACCAGGCCCGGTCCATAGCGGAGTTCACCGGCATGGTCGCCGCGGCGGCCAGGGACGCCGCGCCGGGGGAGTGGGTTATGACGTCGATCGGCTGGCACGAGTCGAACCTGGCCGAGAACCGGGTGCCGACCCTGGCCGAGCTGGACGCCGCCGCCCCGGATCATCCGGTGCTGGCCCGCCGGGGCGGGCACTTCGCGGTGGCGAATTCGGCCGCGCTGCGGGCCGCGGGCATCGGCCCGGACACGCCGGACCCGGCCGGGGGGAAGATCGGGCGGCTGGCCGACGGCAGCCGGGACGGAACGCTGGAGGGCGGCGCGGTGTACCAGGTCGCGGCGTTCGCGCCGGGGCCGGGCCGGGCCAGGCTGGCCGGCGCGCTGGGGACGACCTCGGCCGCCTACGCCGCGCTCGGGGTGGGCACCATCCGCGAGCCGATGATCGACCTGGACGAGTTCCTGGCTTATCAGGATGCGCGGGACCAGGACCTGCTGAACGTCCGGGTCCGGCCGATGATCCGGGTCGGCAGCGAGCTCACCACGGACCAGGCCATCGCGCTGGTCGACGGGCTCGGCGCGCGCAGCGGATTCGGCGATGACGGGCTGCGGATCTGGGGCCTGAAATTCGTGCTGGACGGCGGCGTGGAGGGCGCCGCGATGGAACAGCCCTACGCCAACGACCCGGGCCACTCCGGGCACCTGAACTGGGACCCCGCGGCGATGACCAAGGTGTGCGCGGAGGCGGTCCGCCGGGGCTGGCGGGTCGGCACCCATGCGGTGGGTGACCGGGCCGTGCGGACGCTGCTGGAGGTGTACGAGGCGGTGGTCGCGCAGGCCGGCCCGGTGCCGCCGTGGACGCTGGTGATCGAGCACGCCATGTTCACCGACGCGGCGCTGCGGGAGCGCGCGGTCCGGGGCGGCTTCGGCGTGACCGTGCAGTTCCCGTTGCTGTGGAACATGGCCAGCGAGATGCTGGTCACCTGGGGTCCCGAGCGCACCCGGCAGGTCACCCCGCTCGACCAGTGGCTGGCCGCGGGGGCGAGCCTGGCCGCGGGCACCGACCTGGTCCGGCCGTTCAACCCGATGACCAACGTGTGGGGCATGGTCACCCGGGGCACCAAGTCAGCCGGGATCCAGGGCGCGGAGCACGCGATCGACATCGTCACGGCGCTCCGGCTGTACACGGCGGGTACGGCCGCTCTCAACGGCGAGGCCGACCGGCTGGGCAGCATCACGCCCGGTAAGCTCGCCGACCTGGTCGGCTATCCCGCGGATCCGCTGGCCGCCGACCCGGACGACCTGGCCGGGCTGACCCCGGCGTTCACCATCGTGGGCGGCCGGGCCACCCACGACCCCGACCAGCGGCTGGCCAGGTGACCGGCGTGAGCGACGTGGTCATCCGGACTCCCGATCAGCGGCTGCGGGTGTTCGTGAGTTCGACGCTGGAGGAGCTGGCCGAAGAGCGACGGGCTGTCTCACGGGCCGTCTCGGCATTGCGGCTGGTGCCCGTGATGTTCGAGCAGGGCGCGCGGCCGCACCCTCCCCAGGAGGTATACCGGTCCTACCTGGCGCAGAGCGATGTGTTCATCGGGCTGTACTGGCAGCGTTACGGGTGGATCGGCCCCGGCATGAGCATCTCCGGCCTGGAGGAGGAGTTCGATCTGTCCCGGGAGCTGCCCCGGCTGCTGTACGTCAAGGCGCCGGCCCCCAGCCGCGAGCCCGGCCTGGCCGAGCTGCTGGACCGGGTCCGGGAGGAGGCCACGGCTTCCTACCGCACCTTCGGCACTCCTGCTGAGCTGGCCCGGCTGGTGCGTGACGACCTGGCCGTGCTGCTGAGCGAGCGGTTTGCCACCGGCCGTCCCGCGGCCGAAGCGCCGCGGGCCACGGGTGCCCGGGGCCCGCGCCCGCTGCCGGTGAGCGTGACGTCGCTGGTCGGGCGGGAGCACGACATCGATGAGGTGACCGGCCTGCTTGGCCGCCCCGAGGTGCGGCTGGTGACGCTGACCGGGCCGGGCGGGGTCGGCAAGACCCGGCTGGCGGTGGCCGTGGGCGAGCGGCTGGGCGACCGGTTCGATGCCGGCACGGTCTTCGTCCCATTGGCGGCGGTCACCGAGCCCGAGCAGGTGCTGGCCGGCATCGGCCGGGCGGTGGCGGCCGACCTGGCGGCAACGGGCTCGCCGGCGGAAGCCCTGGCCGAGACGTTCGGGGACGGCGCCTGGCTGCTGATCCTGGACAACCTGGAACAGGTGGTCCAGGTCGCCGGCGACCTGGGCGCGCTGCTGGCCCGCTGCGGTGGGGTGGTGATCCTGGCCACCAGCCGCACCGTGCTGGGGCTGGCGGCCGAGCGGGAGTACCCGGTGCCGGCGTTGCCGCCGCCCGCCGACCCCGCCGCGGTGCCGCTGGCGGAACTGGAATCCTCGCCGGCGGTGGCGCTGTTCCTGGACCGGGCCCGCGCGGTGCGCCCCGGCTTCGCCCTGACACAGGACAACGCGCCGGCCGTGGCGGAGATCTGCCGCCGCCTGGAGGGCCTGCCGCTGGCGATCGAGCTGGCCGCGGCCCGGATCCGGCTGCTGGATCCCGCCGCGCTGCTGACCCGGCTGGCGGCCTCGCTGGACGCGCTGGGAACCGGCGCGGTCGACCTGCCCGAGCGGCAGCGCACGCTCCGCGCCACGGTCGAGTGGAGCGTGAGCCTGCTGGAGGACGCCGAGCGGTCACTGCTCGAAGTGATGGCGGTGTTCGAGGACGGCTGGACCATCGAGGCCGCGGCCCAGGTGGCCGACCTGGATGAAGACCAGGCGCTGGAGCTGTCCGAGGCGCTGGCCCGGCACAGCCTGATCTACCCGGACAGCACCGGGGCCGACCCCCGGTCGCGGATGCTGGGAACCATCCGCGCGTTCGTGGCCGAGCAGCTGGCGGCCCGACCCGACGCCGCCCGGATCCACGGCCGTCACGCCGGCTACTACCAGGCGCTGGCCGGGCAGGCGGACCGGCCGCTGCGCGGCGCCGGCCAGAACCAGTGGCTGGAACGGCTGGAGGCAGAGGCAGGTAACCTGGCCGCCTCGGTGCGCTGGCACCTGGCCCACGACCTCAGCCCGCTGCCCCACACGTTCCGGATCCTGTGGCTCTTCTGGTCGCTGTGGGATCACCTGGCCCAGGCGCGCGCCTGGGTCGACCAGCTCGTGCCGGCCGTCGGCTCGCTGGACCCCGAGGCTCAGGCCGAGCTGCTGTGGACGGCCGCGGTGACCGCCAACCAGGTCGGCGACCATGCGGCGGCGGTAGCCGCCAGCCAGCGCCTGGCCTCGCTGCTGCCGCGCGTCGACGACCCCTTCCTGCGCGCCGTGTCCAGGATGGCCCTGGGGTGGGCCTCGATGATCGCCGGTGACCTCGACGGCGGCTTCCGCCACGCGTCAGACTCGCTCGGGGAGCTCCACAGCCAAGACGAGCCGTACTGGACCGCCGTGGCGGTCCTCAGCGTCGGTTCCGTTCAGGCCGCTATGGGCCGCGATGACGATGCGGTGCGCCAGTTCAGCCAGGCGCGTGACCTGGCCGACCGGTTCGGTTACCACTGGCTGGCCACCTCGTCCCGGGTACAGCTGGGTACCCTGCATGCTCTGCGCGGCCGGCTCGGCCAGGCCCGGAACGTACTGGACGAGGCGCTGGACCTTAGCCTGGCCGCCCGCAGCACCTCGCTGGTGATCCTCTGCCTGGCCGCGTACGCCCGGCTGGCGTTCGGGGCAGGCGACCTCGAGCAGACGGCGCTGCTGGAAGGCGCCGCCGATAGCCTGCGCCGCCGGGTCGGCCTGCGGGCCTGGCCGATGCTGCGGCCGACCGAGACCGAGCTGATGACGCAGCTCCGCCAGGCGCTGGGCGCCGGCCGGCTCGATCAGTCGCTCGCGGCCGGCTCCCGGCTCAGCCAGCAACAGGCGGTAGCCGCCATCCGGAACCGGCGCGGCACCGGCACCCGGGCGTCCTAGCGCCGTGACCGCGGAGGCTCCCCGGCCATGGGCCTCAGCCCGGCCGCACCGCGCGGGTGGCGATGTAGCCGGACAGGTACCGCGCCGTGGGGCCCCAGTGATGAGGTGCCTCGACCAGGTGGGTGAGGATGAACCCGGCGGCCAGCTGGCCGCCGATCTGCTCGGTCAGCGAGTGGCTGAACTCGACCGGGCCGTCGCCGTAAACCCGCTTCCGCTCGGCGTCGGGCAGGTCCAGGGTGCTGAACGGCAGCGCATGCCGCACCACGAGCTCCCCGCGCTCCAGCGCCTCGTCATCGAAGATGAAGATGTCGGGGTTCATGAACCCGGCGAGCAGGAGGCCGCCGGGCCGCAGCACCCGGAACGTCTCCCGCCAGACCGGCGCGAGCTCGGGGCAGAACAAGTTCGAGACCGGGTTGACGACCATCTCGAAGGTGGCGTCGGGAAACGCGCTCAGGTCGCGCATGTCGCCGAGCACCGTGCGGATGGCCAGCCCCTCCCGGGCGGCCACCTCCTCGTCGCGGGCCAGCTGCCGCGGCGAGTTGTCGAACACGGTCACGGCCGCGCCCGCCGCCGATAGCACCGGCCCCTGCTGCCCGCCGCCGGAGGCCAGGCACAGCACCGGCACATCCGCCAGGTCAGCGGGGAACCAGTCGCGCGGCACCGGCTGGTAGCCGATGAGCACCACCGACCAGTCGCCGGCCCGCGCCCGGGCGACGACGTCCGGGCCGACCGGCCGGGTCCACTCGTTGTCGTTGTCAACCTCGCGGTCCCAGGCCGCGCGGTTGTGCGCCACCGGATCGAAGCTTTCCGCCATGACAGCGCAGCCTATGGGTTACCTGGTCTGCCCGGCTGGTGAAAGGATTCCGGGTTAGCGGTTTCGCCCAGATCGTTGATCGCCGGGAGGCCGGGTTGCGTGAGGGGGCAGCGGAGGTGATTCCGCTCACGGTGCGGGAGGCCCCGCAGGGTTCGACGTGGGGCCCTGAGGTGCTGCAGTGGCCGGGACTCGAGCTGCTCCGGGCGAGCCTGGAGCGGCGTCTGCCCGACCTGCCGGTGACCAAGCTCACGGGCCTGCGCCTGTCGGAGGTTGGCCTGGCGATGGCGAGCGCCTGGATGCCGGCCAGTGCCTGGTGGCAATCGGCGGCGGGGGTTTTCCTGGCGGGCGCAACCGCCTTCGTCGCGGACATGGCGCTCGCCTCCTCGGTGCTCGCCAGCGCGCCCGCCGGGATGGGCGTGACGACCTCGGAGCTTTCGGTGAGCTTCCTGCGCGCCGCGACGATCAGGAGCCAGACGATCATCGGGCGCGGGCGGCTGATTCACGCGACCCGCTCGCTTGGCCTGGCGGAAGCGACGCTGGGGGACGCCCGCGGCCGGCTCCTGGGCCACGCCTCGTCGCGCTGCGTGCTGTTCCGCGCCGATCCCGAGATTCTCGCCGTGCGGCGCCTGCCCGAAGTCCCCGCGTCCGACCTGGCCGAGCCGTACCTGCGTGAGGTGGAGGGAGAGATCTGGGGTCAGGAGTACTGGGACGTGACCGCGGGGCTGGCCGTGATGCAGCGCATGGTGGATGGAAACCTTCCCCCCTGCTTCCGGCTCCTGGGCATGCGCGGGGTGCAGGCCCGTGAGGGTGCGATGACCATGAGCATGGCGGCCTCGGGGTGGCTGTGCGACGGGTTCGGGGTCGTGTACGGCGGCGCGATTGCGTACC
>Ga0306920_100006910_pt1 | contig 14884 bp, 12 predicted proteins | sample flu12Cox44000170_FD_204666 | JGI IMG/M metagenome (GOLD analysis project Ga0306920, IMG submission 204666) | Lab enrichment of tropical soil microbial communities from Luquillo Experimental Forest, Puerto Rico - flux4day.12C.oxic.44.000.170 (v2)... | ecosystem: Environmental > Terrestrial >... | reverse complement strand
CCCAGTCCTCGTATCAGGTCATTGGCCTGCTCCGGGGTCATCTCGTTGATGTCCTGGCGCAACTGGTGCATGCGCTGAACTTCACGCAAAAAGCGATCAGCCATCGTCGTCGTCCTTTTTCATGACTTCGCCTTCGATGTCGCGATCTTTCTTGCTATATTATCGACGAGCGCGTGGATTTTCTCGGTCGTCAGCAACACGTGGCGTTCCTCGGCGGCATAGAGGAGGAACACGTTCGATGCCATCTCTGGCGCGCCGTGTAACCGGCCCACCGGCGGCAAAGCTAACCCGGGCGTGGTTGGCCGCGGCGGTCCTAGGCGTCTTGGCAGCATGCGGGCAGGTCACCCACGCCCAGGATCGGCTGTCGGACGAGGTGCAGCGCGTAAAAACCATCGACTTCACTGTCGCCGACGTGGACCGGGAAGCGAGCTTCTTCACCAAAATCCTGCAATTCGAAAAAATTGCCGATTTTCGCCTGGTCGGCGGCGAGTGGGGCAAATTGCAAGGCGTGTTCAACGCCAGCATGCGCATCGTCCATTTGCGATTGGGCGATCAGATCGTCGAGCTCACCCAATATGTCTCGCCGCCCGCGGGCCGGCCGATTCCAGTGCCCTCCTACAGCAACGACCGCTGGTTCCAGCACATGGCGATCGTCGTGCGCGACATGGATGCCGCTTACAAGATCCTGCAAGACAACAACGTGCAGCAGATTTCCGCTTATCCAATCACGATCCCGCCATCCAATCCTGGCGCGGCAGGTATCAAGGCGATCAAATTCCACGACCCGGAACGTCACGATCTGGAACTGATTTATTTTCCATCCGGCAAAGGCGACGCATCCTGGCACAAGCCGACCGACAAGCTATTCCTCGGGCTCGATCACACCGCCATGACGATCGCTGGCACCGAGGCGAGTACGGCGTTCTATCGCGACCTTTTGGGATTAAAGGTCGGCACGGTCACGCTCAATACCGGAATAACGCAGGAAGTGCTGGACGGCCTGTTCAACGATACTTGCCTGGTAACCGCCCTGCTTCCGCCTTCGGCGCCGCCGCACATCGAGTTCCTGGACTACAAAACGCCGCCCGGCGGCCGACCGCTGCCGGCTGACACCAAAGCCAACGACCTCTGGCATTGGCAGACGACACTCGTCACCAAAGATATCGCGGCGCTCACCGAGCGATTGCGCAAGGCGGGCGCGCAGTTCATCACGCCCGAGGCGGTGGCCATACCGCAGGACGCGGAGGCTCAGCTCGGATTCAAGCGAGCTATCCTGGTGCGCGACCCGACCGGCCACGCGCTGCGGCTGGTCGAAGAATAGCGAGCGACAGCGTCTGAACGTTTTCTGCAGCGGAGCGAACCGATGATCCGACAGGAGGAATTTGTCGCCTTTATCGCTAGGCTTTGCCTGGTGCTGCTTTTCCCGTTCAGCGCGCTCGACAAGATCTTCAATCACCAATCGGCGATGGACCAGGCCGTGCATGGGTTGGTATCGCTGCCGGCACCGATCGCGGTGCTGTTGCTGGTGTTCGGCGGCATGCTCGAAGTCATCGGCCCGATCTGCATCCTGCTTGGGTTTTATCGCCGCCAGGCGGCGCTGCTGTTCATATTCTACGTGATCGCCACCGCCGTGCTGTTCCACAATTTCTGGAGCTTTCCGTTCAACAGCGACGGCTGGGATCAGCATTTCTGGGAATTCCTGAAAAATTTCGGGCTGGCCGGCGGCTTTCTCTACATCGCGACCGAGGCGACGATGCAGCCGCTGCGCGACGCATTTTCCATGAAAGCGCAATAGCCGTCGTCGTCCGGAGACGGTGCAATGCTGGAAGCACAGCGGCAGCACGCAACGCGAGGTGACGCAGCGACGCGCGCCTGCCGCACATCCATTCCGCCGCCAAATCCGATCCGCTTCACGCGCGCGATCTGCGGCGATCTCGCGCAAGCGGAGCGGCGCGAATGGTGGATTGCCAACGGACTAGGCGGCTATGCCGGCGGCACCATCGCCGGGAGCCTCACGCGCCGCTACCACGGACTGCTGATCGCGCCGATCGGCTCGCCGCTTGGACGCCGGCTGTTGCTCGCCAAGGCCGATGCCACCGTGATCGCGGACGCGCAATCTTGGCCGCTGTTCACCAATCGCTGGAAGAGCGGCGCCGTTGCACCAGCCGGCCATGTGCGGAACGCGAGCTTTCACCTCGACTATTCCGTGCCGGTGTGGACCTACGAGGTCGGCGACCAGGCGATCGAGGCGCGCATTTGGATGGAGCCGGGCGCCCACACCACGTACGCCGCCTGGCGTTTGCGGCCTTCCCCCAATTCGCCGGACGCTGAGCTTTCGCTGCGCATAACGTTGCTGGTCAACGGGCGCGATCACCACGCGACAATGCCCGCCGGCGGCTTTGCGCCCGAGATCAACGCCGATCGCGAGCGGCTGCGCATTGTCGAGCCAGGCGCCTTTACCCTGACGATTTGCGCGCCCGGCGCTGCGATCGTGCCCAAGCACGATTGGTATCGGGATTTCGATCTTCCCATCGAGGCCGAGCGCGACCTCGACTCCGTCGACAATCATCTCTGTGCCGGCGAGCTGATGCTACCGCTTGTTCCCGGACAATGGTGCGGCATCGTTGCAAGCCTCGATCCGGAATCGTCGACCGATGTGGAGGCGGCGCTGGGGCGGCGGCTCGACCATGACCGTTCCGTCGTGTCGACCGCGTTCCCCGGGCCGGCGGCGCAGGCGGCGCCTCCGTTGCCGCACTGCGCGAGGCGTTTCCGATTCTGTCGGACATGGTCGAGTGGCATCGCAAGGGCACCCGCTACGGCATTGGCGTCGATGGCGCCGATGGTCTCCTCAGAGCGGGCGTGCCCGGCAGTCAGCTTACCTGGATGGACGCGAAGGTCGGCGATTGGGCGGTGACGCCGCGCATTGGCAAACCGGTCGAGATCAATGCGCTCTGGTACAACGCGCTGCGCATCATGAGCGCCTTCGCGGCACGATTGGGCGAGGCCGACCGCTTCAGCGCGCCGGCCGACGCGGTCAGGCAAAGCTTTGCGCGATTCCGTCGCGCCGACGGCGAAGGTTTGTACGACGTGGTCGACGGGCCGGACGGGAATGATGCCAGCATCCGGCCAAACCAGATTTTTGCCGCAAGCTTGTCGCACAGCCCGCTCTCCACCGCCGATCAGGCCAACGTGGTGCGGGTCTGCCGACGTCAGCTTCTCACCGCATTCGGATTGCGCTCGCTTGCACCGGGTAGTGTAGCCTACCATCCGCACTACGGCGGCGGCGTGCTCGAGCGCGACGGCGGCTATCATCAAGGGCCGGTGTGGGGCTGGCTGCTCGGACCGTTCTGTCTCGCCGCTTATCGGGTCACGGGCGATGCGCGCGCGGCGCTCGCCGTCTTGCAGGGGATTAGCGACGCTTTGGAAGATCAAGGTTTGGGAACGATAGGCGAGATTTTCGACGGCGATCCGCCACACCATCCACGCGGCGCCCCGGCGCAGGCCTGGTCCGTCGCCTGCACGCTCGATGCCTGGCGTACACTCACGCAAGCCGAGACGAAGCAGTAACACCTCCGGTCAAACCGAATTGTCATGCCGCAAGCTGCCGACGCCGAGCGTCAACGCATCGAGGAGAGCCGCAACGGGCAAAAGGATTGGCGCCTTTGGGGTCCCTATCTCAGCGAGCGGCAATGGGGCACGGTGCGCGAGGATTACAGCCCCGGCGGCACCGCCTGGGATTATTTCACCCATGACCAGGCGCGCAGCCGCGCCTACCGCCGGGGCGAGGATGGCCTCGCCGGCTTTTCCGATAGCCGCCAGCTTCTCTGCGTGTCGCTCGCGCTTTGGAACGGCCGCGATCCCATTCTTAAGGAGCGGCTGTTCGGGCTCACCAACGGACAAGGCAACCACGGCGAGGACGTGAAGGAGCTCTACTACTACCTCGACGCCGTTCCCAGCTATGCCTATGCGCGCATGCTCTACAAGCTGTCGCAGGCCGCCTATCCGTACCAATGGCTGATCGACGAGAACGCGCGCCGCCGCGCTTCGCCAGCGGCAATGGAATTCGAGCTGATCGACACGGGCATTTTCAACGAGGATCGCTACTTCGATATCGAGGTCGAATACGCCAAGGCGGACGTGGACGACGTGCTCATGCGCGTCACGATTCACAATCGCGGGCCCGAGCAGGCGAGCATCCACGTGTTGCCGCAGGTGTGGTTCCGGAACACCTGGAGCTGGTCGCCCGGCGTGAAAAAACCGGCGCTGCAGGACCGGGGGCAAGGTCTGCTGCTCGCGTCCCATGACGAGCTTGGCGCCTATAGCATCGCCTTTGACGGCGCAGATCGCCTGCTGTTCTGCGAGAACGAATCAAACTTCGCGCGGCTGTTCGGGGTCGGTCCCACGCAGGGCTACTTCAAGGACGCATTTCACGAATATGTCGTGCACGGACGCGCCGACACAGTAAGCGCTGTGGGGCCAGGCACCAAGGCAGCGGGCTTCTACCTGCGAACGATCCCGGCTGCGGGCAGTACGACCATTCGCGTGCGGCTGCGCGCGGGCGAGCAACACGGCGATGCATTTCTCGGATTGGACGACGTCTTCACCCAACGCATCGCCGAGGCCGACGCATTTTATTCCTCGCTGCAGAAAGACATCGCCGACGAGGACATGCATCGGATTCAACGCCAAGCCTTTGCCGGCATGCTTTGGAACAAGCAGTTTTACGACTTCAACGTTCGGGAATGGTTGGACGGCGATCCGCTGCAGCCGCCGCCCCCCGAGAGTCGCAAACACGGCCGCAACAGCGATTGGGTACACTTCCGGGCCGGCGACATCATATCGATGCCGGACAAATGGGAATATCCCTGGTTCGCCGCCTGGGATCTCGCCTTTCACTGCGTCACGCTTTCATTGATCGATCCTGACTTCGCGAAGCAACAGCTCCTCTTGTTATGCGAAGTCCGACTGATGCATCCGAACGGCCAACTGCCGGCCTACGAATGGGCGTTCGGCGACGTGAACCCGCCGGTGCATGCCTGGGCCGCCATGCGCGTGTTCGAAAACGACCGCAATCAGCGCGGCGGCACCGGCGATCTCGACTTCCTGGAGCGGGTTTTCCTCAAGCTTCTCTTGAATTTCACTTGGTGGGTGAACCGCAAGGACCCGCAGGGGCTGAACATTTTCGAAGGCGGCTTCCTCGGCCTCGACAATATCGGCGTGTTCGACCGTTCGCGGCCGCTGCCCACCGGCGGCACCATCGAGCAATCCGACGGCACCGCCTGGATGGCGATGTTCTGCCTCAACATGCTGCGCATGACGATGGAGCTTAGCCGCCGCGACCCGGTCTATGAAGACATGGCGATCAAGTTCCTCGACCATTTCCTGCATATCGCCGGCGCCATGACCGACATCGGCAAGACGGGCATCGGGCTATGGAAGGATGACGACAATTTCTTCTACGACGTCCTTTCCATGCCGTCAGGGAGCGAAATTCCGCTGCGCCTGCGCTCGATGGTCGGATTGATTCCGCTGTTTGCGGTCGGGATCGTCGAGCAGGTGGTCATCGACGAGCTGCCGGAGCTGTGGCGCAAGTTTGAATACTATCGCGCGCTCCGGCCGGACTTGGTGCAGCTCGTCTCACGCTGGTATCAGCAAGGCGTAAAGGGACGCCGGCTGGTCGCCTTGGTGCGCGTTTTCCGCATGACCAAGCTGTTGCACCGCATGTTGGACGAGAGCGAGTTCCTCTCGCCGTACGGCGTGCGCGCCCTCTCGCGCGCCTATCTCGCGCAGCCCTACGACTTCGAATACAATGGGGTGCACTATCGTGTGCATTACGAGCCGGGAGAGTCGGAGAGCGGACTCTTCGGCGGCAACTCGAATTGGCGCGGACCTATCTGGATGCCGGTCAACTACTTACTGATCGAGAACCTGCGCCGCTTCTACCTATTCTATGGCGACGGGCTGAAGATCGAATGCCCGACGGGATCAGGGGACATGCTCACGCTCGACCAAATCGCCGATGAACTCTGCCACCGCCTCATCAACTTGTTTCGCCGCGGCGCCGACGGTAGACGGCCCGTTTTCGGCGCATATGAAAAGTTCCAAACCGACCCTCATTTCAAGGACTACATCCTGTTCCACGAGTACTTTCACGGCGACAATGGACGCGGGTGCGGCGCTTCGCACCAGACCGGCTGGACCGGTCTTGTGGCAAACCTGATCGCGCAGATTGCGCAGCGGCCGCCGCCCGCTCCTGCGGCCAGCGGGGAACCGGCTTCGCCGCGGCGTCATACCTGAAACGCTGCGAAGCAGTGCAAATCAATTGTGAACGGAGGCGTGATGTCCCTGAACAACAAGACCGCGATCGTCACCGGCGGCAACAGCGGGATCGGCCAGGCGATCGTTCTCGAACTGGCCCGACAAGGTGCGCGCGTCGTCATCGATTACCTGTTTCATCCCGAGGCGACCGAGGCGCTCGAGCAACAGATCGCCAAGCTCGGCAGCCAAGCGATCGGCGTGAAGGCCGACGTGAGCAAGATCGCCGACTTGCAGAAACTCGTCGACGCGGCGGTAAGCAAATTCGGCCGCCTCGACATCATGGTGAACAATGCCGGCATCGAAACGCGGACCTCGGTGCTCGACACCAGTGAGGCTCAGTACGACGAGGTGCTAGCGGTCAACCTCAAGAGCGCGTTCTTCGGCACGCAGATCGCCGCCAAGCAGATGATCAAGCAGGGTGGCGGTGGCCGCATCATCAACGTCACCTCGGTGCACGAGGACTGGCCGATGCCCGGCAATACCGCTTATTGCCTGGCCAAAGGCGGTATACGCATGCTCACGCGCACCGCCGGGGTCGAGCTCGCGCGCCACAATATTCTGGTGGTCGGCGTCGGGCCCGGCGCAGTGGCAACGCCGATCAATCTCAGCACGATGAATGACCCGGCCAAGCTCGCGCAATTGGATGCCGCCATCCCGCTGCGGCGCATGGCGCGGCCGGAGGAGATCGCCAGCGTGGTCGGCTTCCTCGCTGGAGACGGGGCAAGCTACATCACCGCGACCACCGTGTTCACGGACGGTGGCATCATGCAGAGCAGCGTCGGTCTCTAGCCCGCATGGACAAGCATTTCGACGTCATCATCATCGGCAGCGGCGCGGGCGGCGGCACGCTCGCCAGAGAGCTGGCGCCTTCGGGAAAGAGCATCCTCATCCTCGAACGCGGCGATTGGCTCAAGCGCGAGGCGCAGAACTGGGACGCGACGGCGGTGTTCGTGGACAACCGCTACGTCTCTCCCGATACCTGGTATGACCGCCACGGCCGGGCATTTCAGCCGCAAGTGCATTACTTCGTGGGTGGAGCAACAAAATTATTTGGCGCGGCGCTTTATCGCCTTCGCCGCGAGGATTTCGGCGAGCTGCGTCATTACGACGGCGTCTCACCGGCTTGGCCGATCAGCTACGAGGACCTCGAGCCGTATTACACGCGCGCCGAGCAGATGTATCACGTGCATGGACTGCGCGGTCACGACCCCACCGAGCCGCCGGCCAGCGCGCCCTATCCATGTCCGCCGGTCTCCCACGAGCCGCGAATCCAGCACCTTTTCACCGACCTGTCGGCGGCCGGGTACCACCCGATTCCCGCGCCCTGTGCGATCCTTTTGACCGAGGACGACATGGCGTACAGCACCTGCATCCGCTGCCAGACCTGCGACGGATTTCCCTGCCTGGTGCATGCAAAGGCGGACGCGGAAATCGCGGCGGTGCGGCCCGCGCTCGAGTTTTCCAATGTGACGCTCATTCGCAACGCCAAGGTCCTCAAGCTCGAAACTAATGCTGCCGGTAGCGCGGTCACACAGGTCGTCGCCGACGTTGCGGGAGAGCAGGACACGTTCCGCGGCGACATCGTGGTCGTGTCGTGCGGGGCGGCCAATTCCGCCAAGCTGTTGCTGATGTCGGCCAACGACAAACACGCGAATGGGTTGGCCAACGGCTCGGACCAAGTCGGGCGCAACTACATGTTTCACAACAGCCAAGCGGTGATCGCGATTTCGCGCGAGCCCAACCCGACCATGTTCCAGAAGACGATTGCGCTGAACGACTTTTATTTCGGGATGGATGGGTTCGACTATCCGATGGGCAACATCCAGATGACCGGCAAGTCGCTCGGGCCGATGTACCGCGGCGAGAAGCCCTTTGAAACCGCGCTGGTGCCGCTGGGTCTGCTCGGCGAGCTCGCGCGCCATACCGTGGATTTCTGGCTGACCACGGAAGACCTGCCCGATCCGGAAAATCGCGTCACCGTCGACAAGTCCGGCAGTATCACTTTGAGCTACACGCCGAACAACCAAGTGCCCCGGCAACGGCTCTACGACAAACTCAAGTCGATGCTGAGGCACCTCGGCATGCATCCGGACCGGCTTATCCCGCGCGACATCTACATGAAGATCGATATTCCGATTGCCGGCTGCGCGCATCAGGCGGGCACATGCCGGTTCGGCCGCGACCCGAAGACCTCCGTGCTCGACGTCAACTGCAAGGCGCATGAGCTCGACAATCTCTACGTGGTCGACACGAGCTTCTTCGTCAGCATCGGCGCGGTGAACCCGTCGCTAACCGCGATTGCGAATGCGATCCGCGTGGGCGACCACCTGCTGCAGCGGTTGCGGTGACAATCAGTCACTCGTCCGCTTCTACGATGGCGAGTCGCACCGAGATCGGCGTGGTCTACGGCGCCGCCGTCGTGCAAGGCCTGGCTCTGGTGACGTTTCCCGCCGCCAGCGCGGTCTTCACCAGCCCCGATGGATTCGGTTTCGACAGCACGCGCTATGGAACGATGTTCGTGCCGCAGGTGGCGTTTGCCATCTTCGCCGCCGCGCTTGCCCCGAAACTGGCACGGCGCTGGAGTCTCCGCCGAGTGCTGCTGGCAGGATTTGCCGGCGATATCATCTCGATGTCGCTTTTGGCGCTGAGCAGGCTGCTCCTCGGAGCGCCCGACGGCGCATTCGCGCTGCTGCTGGTCGCCACGGCGGCGCTGGGCTTCGGCTTTGGCGCGACCGTGATGGCGCTCAACACCTACGCCGAGGCGTTCTTTCCCGAGCGCACCGACAGCGCGGTGCTGGCGCTTAATGCCCTACTCGGGCTGGGCACCGCACTGGCGCCGGTGTTTGTGGCGATCGTCGTCGCATTGGGCGCGTGGTGGTTGTTGCCGGTCGTGGTGGCCTGCATCATGGCATTGCTATTTGGCGTCGCCTCGACACAGCCGCTGCGGGTTTCCGCGGACGCCGACGATGCGTCGACGCCGATCGGCTGGAGCGCGCTTCCGCAGCGGTTTTGGCTCTACGCCGCCGCGGTGTTTCTCTATGGCATGCTCGAGACGCTCAACGGCAACTGGTCCATGCTTTATCTGAGCAGCGAGCGCGGCGTGTCGTCCGGCGACGCGTCGTTGGCGCTGACCGCGTTCTGGGCGATGGTGACCGGGGGACGCGTGCTGATCGCGGCGATCTCCCGCTGGATCCCGGCGCGCTGGATTTATGTTGCGCTACCGATCTTGCTGCTCGTGACCTTCCAGATTGCGCCCCGCGTGCACGATGCGACCGCAGGGATCGTCGCATTCGGCCTCGCCGGCCTCGCCTGTTCGGCCTTTCTGCCGCTGAGCATCAGCTTCGGCGGCAACGAATTTCCCCGTCTCTCCGCCGTGATGGCGGGCGAGCTGATTGCCTTCTATCAGCTCGGCTATGGCGTTGCCGCCTTCGGCATCGGGCCGCTGCACGATCAGCTCGGGTTGACGTTCGCGGCGATCTTTGCGGCCGGCAGCATCGTCGCGCTGCCGCTTGCCGTCGTGGCGGCGCTCGTAACCCGAGCGCTCGCTGGCAGGTAGTTCATTGGTTTACGGACTGGGTTAATATGGAACCGCGAACTGCCTGCAGCTTCAGCGAAGGCGGCGATTGATGGCTCGACGTCCGCGCAGACAGCGCTGCAGCAGCAGACCGCCACCGCAGACGTGCTCAAGGTCATCAGCCGCTCGACTTTCGATCTCAAGTCCGTTCTCAATACGCTAGTTGAATCAGCCGCCCAGCTTTGTGACGCGGACATGGCCGCGATCCGTCGTCCAAAAGGCTCCGCCTTCCTTCACGACACCGGCACGGCAAGCGAAGCTGTTTGCCGAATTCACCCAGGCCGACTCGTTGGCCGCGCGACGCTTCGGTGGCACTGGCTTGTGTCTTGCAATTAGCCGGAAGCTCGCGCGTATGATGGGTGGGGAGGCGACGGTGGCGAGGGAATCGGGCAAAGGCTCGGTCTTCACGGTGCGCCTGCCGTCTCGGGCGCCATGAGAACACACGCGCGCCAGACCAGTTCACGCAAGCTTCATTTGATTCGTCCCATCTCAGTGCGGGGAACGGCGACGTCTACGTCACGCATTCTTGGCAATTCCCTCAGTCCTACCTCGGTAGCGAGACAGCACACCGGGTAGGTGCACAGCGCACACTGAATGCGAAATACTTCAAGCGGATCGATGCCTTAAACTATACAATGTTACATGACGACGGCCAGCATCTGGAGTAGCTCGGGAAAGGCTGATGTCGTGCTTGTGATGCCGCGGTTCGCGGCAGGACCATACCCCGGCACTACCACAAAGACATGGTCGTGCCGCTCGGCTATAGTAGGATCGAACGACCAGCTGGCAGTGGAGCGCGGTAGTGGACCTGTCGTCTCGGCTCGACGCTCAGGGTGAAGCCCGCGCTCAGGTCCTGTCGGAGAACGGCGAACGCGTCTTCTGTCGAGGGTGGCGTGCAACTGTGCAGGAGCAGTGCGGCCGATCGGCGCGCCGCTCACTGCCTGTGCGTGCTCACGGCCGTCCGTGCTCCTGCGTCAGTCGGTAAGGATGGGATTGAATCGTCGGATGGGCGAGAAACTGCGCGATCGACGACGCATCTGTCCCGAAGACGATGAGAAGAAAGCCAGCGGCCAAAGCAAAGTTCTTCCAAAAATCCCAAAACAGCGCACGGGCCTTGCCGTCGCTTGAGCTCCAAAAGTCGCCGGGGCGCCAAAACTGCTTCCAAACTAGAGCCGTCACCGCACAGTAGCCAGCAAGCACGAATGCGCAGGCACGATCCGCGATTCCCAAAACAACTCCCGCCGACATAAACACTTCGACAAATAAACCGACCAGAATCAATGCGGTTCCCGCCGCCTTATTCGGCACCGCCTCTTGAGCCTGCGCCACAGCACTGCGGAAGTCGAGGACCTTATCCAGGGCGCTAAACGGCAGAAACAGGAAAACGAGAACTACCCGGATCGCTAGAGTGAGACTGATACTAACCATCGACATGTGCACCGCCTTGCTGTCGCGATGGCCTGTGAGAACCCCGAACTTAGAGAAAACCGCGTTGCAGGTCATTAGGGCGGCTAACCGCTTACGCCAACCTCTGCAATAGGTGATCGCCCACGCGGATCGCATTCGCAATCGCGGTTAGCGACGGGTTCACCGCCGCCGATGCTGACGAAGAAGCTCGTGTCGACGACGTACAAATTGTCGAGCTCATGCGCCTTGCAGTTCGTGTCCAGCACTGAGGTCTTTGGATTTGTGCCGAAGCGACATATGCCGGCTTGGTGGGCGCAGCCGGCGATCGGGATTGCAATCTTCATATAGATGTTGCGCGGGATCAGGTGCTCCGGATGCATGCCCAGATGGCTCAGCATCGACTTGAGCTTCTCGTAGAGCTTCTGTTGTGGTACCTGGTTGTTCGGGGTGTAACTGACGAGCAGACCGACTTCGAGGTAATTAAGGGGTGACTTCAAGCTGGTAGAGTGTATGCGAAGTGGCGTCTAAGGACCGACTCCGATTCGACTAACCGACTGCAAGCTGTCCTCGCAGAGAGAAGGTGATGAGGTTCCATTCGCTGTACCGCCTCGACCCTCGGGTGACGGCATGAGCGCCACCAAAAACACAGCGTCTGACCGCCCAGCCAAGGAGCCCCAGGAGCAGAGTGCGGCCGCACCCTCGCCATTCCCGGCGATCGCCGATTACGCGTTCTTGTCCAACTGCCACACCGGCGCGCTTGTCGCCCCCGATGGGGCGATCGACTGGCTCTGCGTGCCCCGCTTCGACGCGCCGAGCGTGTTCGGCAGCCTACTCGACCGGCAGGCCGGAAGCTTTCGCTTGGGCCCCTTCGGGGTCAACCACCCGACAACGCGGATCTACGAGCCGGGCACGAACGTACTGGTCACGACCTGGAAAACGCCGTCCGGCTGGATTCTTGTCCGTGATGCGTTGACGATTGGCCCCCGGGATCACGAGGACAAGATCATACCGCACACCCGGGCCCTCCCAGATTACGGCGCGGACCATATGCTCGTGCGAACGGTCCTCGGCCTCGAAGGCAGGGTCGCGGTCGAACTCGTCTGCGAGCCTGCCTTCGACTACGGCCGCGTGTCGGCGCAATGGGCCGCGGTCGATGGCGACGGCCATGCAGCCGACGCGAACGGCGCGGGGCAGACGATCCGCCTCTGCTCGGATCTCGCGTTAGGGATCGAGGGCAACAGCGTTCGGGCGCGTCACATCCTGGAGCCGGGCGACCGGGCGTATTGTGCGCTCTCCTGGGCAGAAGGACTCGCAGCACCGCGGGACGCCGACGAGGCCGAGGCGCGAATCGCAGCAACGACTCGCTATTGGCGTACCTGGCTCGGAGGTGCCCGCATTCCCGACCACCACTACAGCGCCCACATCGAGCGCTCGGCGCTCACCATCAAAGGTCTGACCTTTATGCCGACCGGCGCGGCAGTTGCGGCTCTCACCACGTCCCTCCCAGAGACACCGCGCGGAGAGCGCAATTGGGACTACCGTTACACGTGGATGCGCGACGCGACTTTCATGCTCCGGGCACTCCACTGGCTCAACCTGGACTGGGAAGCGGACGAGTTCATGCAGTTCGTCGCCGACGTCAAGACGACTGAGGACGGTTCTCTGCAGATCATGTACGGCATCGATGGCCGCCGCGAACTGCCCGAATCGATGCGAGACGACCTCTCTGGCTACGCAGGTGCACGCCCGGTTCGCGTGGGCAATGCCGCCTCTGGTCAGCGTCAGAATGACGTCTTCGGCGCGGTCCTCGACTCGATCCTGCTCCATACCTGGCGGAACCAGCGCCTGCCACGTCGGCTCTGGCCGATCGTCGAGTCGCAGGCGGAGTGCGCTACCCGTGTTTGGCGCGACCCCGACCAGGGCATCTGGGAGGCCCGCGGCAAGCCTCAGCATTACGTGTCCTCCAAGTTAATGTGCTGGGTCGCGCTGGACCGGGCGAGCGCGCTGGCAGAGATCCGAGGCGACCCGAAGCTGGCGGCGACATGGCGCGCGACGGCGGACGAGATCCGGGCCGACGTCCTCACGCACGGCGTCAGCGACGGGGGCGTGCTGCGCCAGCACTACGAGACCAACGCGCTCGACGCCTCGACACTGCTGGCGGGGAGCTTCAAGTTCCTCGCACCTGACGACAAGCGCCTACGGAACACTGTTCTTGCCATCGCCGAGGGGTTGACTGAGAACGGCTTCGTCCTGCGTTACCGCACCGATGAGACCGATGACGGGCTTTCCGGCAAGGAGGGAACGTTCTTGATCTGCTCGTTTTGGCTTGTGTCGGCGTTCGCGATCGTGGGCGAGATGCAACGAGCCCGTGACCTGATGGAGCGGCTGCTCCGGATCGCCTCGCCCCTTGGCCTCTATGCCGAGGAGTTTGACCCACAGACAGGGAGGCACCTGGGTAACTTTCCGCAAGCGTTTTCCCACCTCGCGCTAATCGAGGCCGCGGCGCGCATATTCGTCCCCGAGCTGCTCACACACTTCTGACCATGGGTGCGTACGTCGCCGCTGGGCACTCTGCAAGGTGTGTCTTTGTGAAGCCGGTGTTGACCGCGGCGACCCCACGCGCTCGGCGTGGGCGACCCCTGCTAACGGCGCCAGCTAACGGGAGGCGAGCGATGATCGCGCCATCCGGCGAGCAGATTGAGATCGCGGTCGGAGATCAGCAAGCTGTGGTCGTCGAGGTTGGCGGTGGACTCCGCTCATACTCCGCCGGCAGCCGGGAGCTAGTCGACGGATACGGGGCGGACGAGATGAGCTCCTCGGGCCGAGGTCAGGTACTGATTCCGTGGCCGAACCGGCTTCAAGATGGCCGCTACGAGTTCGACGGCCGACGCCACCAGCTCCCGCTGAACGAGCCGGAGCACCGCAATGCCATCCACGGCCTCGTCCGCTGGGCCAACTGGACCACCGCCGAGCGCGAGCCACACCGGGCGGTGATGGAACACGTCCTCCATCCACAACCGGGCTATCCGTTCTCGCTCAGGATTAGCATCGAATATGCGCTGACGGACAGCGGACTTCGGGTGCGGACAACGGCCAGGAACCTCGGCACGGACCCGTGTCCCTACGGAAGCGGCGCTCATCCGTACCTGACGCTCGGGACCGCAACTATCGATAGTTTGATTTTGCGCGTACCCGGGCGAACCGTCCTGCGGTCCGACGAGCGCGGCCTTCCGATCGGGACGGAAGCCGTGGAGCACACCGAATACAATTTTCAGACGCCGAGACAGATCGGCTCGACAAGGCTCGACCACGCGTTCACCGATCTCGAGCGGGACGAGGAAGGCCTCGCTCGTGTGGAGCTCCGAGATCCGGACCACGGAACTGAAGTCTCGCTCTGGGCCGACGAGAGCTACCCCTACTTGATGCTCTTTAGCGGCGACCCGCTTCCCGACGTCCGCCGTCGCAGTCTTGCAGTCGAGCCTATGACCTGCCCGCCGAACGCATTTCGAACCGGAGAGGCTCTGATCAGGCTGATGCCAGGCTCCTCGTTCACGGGCACGTGGGGCATCGCTCGCAGAAAATAAA
>Ga0306920_100006909_pt1 | contig 14884 bp, 11 predicted proteins | sample flu12Cox44000170_FD_204666 | JGI IMG/M metagenome (GOLD analysis project Ga0306920, IMG submission 204666) | Lab enrichment of tropical soil microbial communities from Luquillo Experimental Forest, Puerto Rico - flux4day.12C.oxic.44.000.170 (v2)... | ecosystem: Environmental > Terrestrial >... | reverse complement strand
TCCGCAGCATGAGCGCACGTACAAAACTGTCTCGCGTGGCTAAGTTGAGACTTTTGGAGGCTCGGCCACCGAAAGGGGCCAGACAGACTACCACAACTCAGCTAAGTTGTTGAAAGCATGGTGAGCGCGGAAGGAATCGAACCTTCAACCTACTGATTAAGAGTCAGTTGCTCTGCCAGTTGAGCTACGCGCCCGCTTGTGAGGAATCACCACGGAAGGGCATCACGATTATAACATCCACAAATCCTCATCTCGAAAGCCTTGCGTGGCCAACGATCGGCGCCGTCGGAGAGCGAAGACAGCTACTCGATTTGTACGAGCTGTCCCTGAGCGATAGGAGTCCCAGGAGCCTGCCTGGTTTGCGGAGATCGCCAATGATCGATGTACGAGACCTGGTGAACGCACGACACCGTGCAATGCGGCGCGCAACTCTTCTCGGTAAGGAATTCCTGTCGAATATCTTGCACGGAGTACTGTTCCAGAGGCGTACCAGGATAGCCGCGCTGCTGGGAGCAGTAATGCACCAGTCCATCCTCGCAAATATACAAATATCGAGCGCCAGCGCGGCACCGCCATTCGTTTGGCTTACCATGGGCGATGTTGTTCTGGAACCAGTTGAAACGCGAGTAGTTCTTTTTCTCCAACTGCTTCATCCTGAGGAACACTTCGCGTTCTGCGTCAGCCAGCGGACGCAACTGGCCTTCCCCGTCGTGAATGATGCCGATGGTGGAGGTGAAGCCCAACTGTATAGCACGGCGACCCACCACCAACGCATCGTGCGGATTGCGCGTGCCGCCGCCCACCACGGAGTTGATGTTCACATGGAACTCGGCATGTTCCGCCAGCAACTGAAGCTTTTTGTCGAGCACCTTCAGTGACTTCTTGGACACATCGTCGGGCATCACGTTGTCAATGCTGATCTGAAGGTGATCGAGTCCGGCGCGGTTCAGGCGCTGGATGCGGTCGGCCGTCAGCAAATACCCGTTGGTGATCATGCCGACGATAATCGGGTAGGTACGCATGTGGGCAATGATTTCGTCCAGATCGGGGTGCAGAAGTGGTTCACCGCCGCTGAGTGTCACGATGCTCGTTCCAAGGCGAGCTAAATCATCGATGCGGCGCTTCATCGTTTCCGATGAGATGGGCTTTGAATAGTCGTCGTACTCGTTGCAGTATTTGCAGGCGAGATTGCAGCGCCGGATGGGGATGATGTGCGCCATAATGGGATGATCGGATGAGGCCAATCCCTTGGCGATCATGGTAAGTTCGCGAACTCGGCGTTTTGCGGCGATAACCCGCCCACGCACCCCTGGTGACAATTTCGACATACGTATCTTGATTAATTACAACATACTAGCCACCACGACCGGGAAGTACGAGTCCTTGTTCGGGGAATAATGGCAGTCGAGTGGCGTCGAGGGAGCACTCGGCGGTTTTCGAAGGGTGACCTCGCCGGACGCACTTCACGAACTCGTCGGTTCGCACAACTGGCGGTGGATACTCGTTTATAATAAGGGATTCCGTCATTCAATCCTGGAGTTCAGTTCAAGCATGCTTCGATTTCTGCAAACACCCGGCCCAATGAAGAAAATTGTCTTGGGCGGCCTTCTTCTAGTTATTTGCGTGATGATGGTCATCACTCTCGTCCCCGGCGGACTTTTCGGCGACTATTTCGGTCGTGACCTCAGCACCGCTGGCGTACTCGCCAAGGTGGGCACTGAGGACATCACCCTGCAAGAAGTTTCCCAGCGGGCTCGAATGATTGGCCGCCAACAGTTCCGCGGAAACGTTCCGCCGAGCATTATGCCCTTCCTCCTTCAGCGCGCTGCTGACGGCATGATCATGCAGGGGTCATTGGCCTACGAAGCTGACCGAATGGGACTGGGCGTCAGCGATAAGGAACTGGTTGACTACCTGCATCAGGGACAATTCGGCCAATTGTTCTTCCCGGGTGGAAACTTCATCGGCCAGCAGCAGTACGAGGACTTCGTCCAGAACCAGTTCGGACTCAGTGTGGCGCAGTTCGAAAAGGAACTGAAAGGCCAGATCGCCCAGCAGAAGCTGCTCTCTGCCGTGAGCGGGGCTGCGACGGTGAGCGACAAAGAAGTCGAAGAGCAGGTCAAGAAGCAGGACACAAAGGTGAAGTTCGACTACGCCGTCTTGACACTCGACGACGTGAAAAAGCAGATCAAAGTTACCGACGTCGAACTCAAAGCGTTTTACGAGCAGAATAAACAGCAGTACGTAAATTCAATTCCCGAGAAACGGAAAGCCCGCTACATCCTGATTGATACCGCCCGGCTGGCCGATTCGATTCCGGTCACGCAGGCCGATCTGCAGGCGTTCTACAACCAGCATCAAGATGAATTTCGTATTCCTGAGACGGTTACAGTTCGCCACATTCTAATCAAGACGCCAACGCCGGGAGCCGACGGCAAGGTCGATTCCAAGGGCGTGGAGGCGGCGAAGGCAAAAGCTGAGGATGTTCAGAGACAGTTAAAGGCCGGCGCAAACTTCGCAGATCTGGCGAAGAAGTACTCAGACGATCCAGGCAGCGCACAGAACGGCGGATTACTGCCTCCACTCACGAAGGGACGTACAGTTCCCGAGTTCGAACAGGCGGCATTCAGCACCCCCAAGGGCCAGACGACCGACATCATCCGCACCAGCTATGGCTTTCACATCATTCAGGTGGAGGACAAGCAGACCGCACGCGTGAAACCGCTTGACGAGGTGAAGGTCCAGATTGAGCCGGCGATTAAGCAACAGAAAGCGGGAGCCGCCGCACAGAATCTGGCCAATTCCGTGCAAAGCCTCGCGCGCTCGGCTGGATTGGACAAGGCTGCGGCCGAGAAAGGCCTGTCCGTGACCACGACCGATATGATGGCCCAGACGGATGCACTTCCTGGAGTCGGCTCAGCGCAAGAACTGGCAAACGCTCTGTTCTCGGCCAAGAAGAACGACCCCCCGGCCGCGGTACAGACGCCGCAGGGATTTGCGATCTACCAGGTCACCGAGATTCAGGCGCCGCAGACTCCGACATTTGAACAGATCAAAGCTCGGGTGGAGGAGCAATTCAGAGCGCAGCGGGCACAGGCGCTTCTTGCGCAAAGAACGCAGGAGTTGTCTGACCGTGCTCACGCCGACCACGATTTGAAGAAGGCTGCGAAGGAACTGGGCGCCACAGTGAAAACCAGCGATCTGGTGAACGCAACAGCGCAAGTTCCCGACGTAGGAGCGATGAGTGGGCCGGCGAACGTGGCCTTCACGCTCGGTGTTGGTGAGATCAGCGGTCCGCTGCAGGGCGGCGCGACGAGCGGCATCGTGCTGGCGGTGGTCGAGAAACAGGAGCCGTCCCCCGATGAGGTGAAACAAAGTTGGGACCGTGCCAAGGAGACTCTGCTTGACCAAAAGCGGCAGACGCTTGAAGAGCTGTACGTCCAGAATCTCCGTGACAAACTGGAAAAGGAAGGCAAGATCAAGGTTAACAAGAAAGAAATGGAGCGCCTGAGCCGCCTGAACGAGGGCTCCTAGGCGCCATTGCCATCAATTGCCCGGCCGGCGAACCAGGTCGCTGGCCGGCATCGTTTTTGCAGAAGCCAGTCAGTGCGTAAGCGACGCCTCTGCTGGCTTCTTTCTCAAGCTAGTTTCTGTCTAGTCGCGATTATTCATGCTGACCAAACGCTCATCTGGCATTCTGATGCATCCCACATCCTTGCCTTCTCGCGGCGGGATTGGCGATCTCGGTCCGGCTGCCTATGAGTTCGTAAACTGGCTTGTCGCCGCCAAGCAGACCTTGTGGCAAATCCTGCCGTTCGGTCCAGTCGGATATGGCAACTCACCGTATTCGTCCACGTCTGCGTTTGCCGGGAACGTGCTGATGATCAGTCTGGAGCGTTTGGTGCAACGCGGCTACCTCGACCCTTCGCGAACGGTAGAAGTTCCGGATGCCGAGCCCCAGGTCGACTTTGAGAACACTCGGGCGCTAAAGCTGCCGTTGCTGCGTGAGGCCGCCCGAAACTTTCTGCTGTTGGCGCAGGAACGTCCACGGGAGCGCTACCGTGCATTCTGCGCGGAGAATCAATGGTGGCTAGATGACTATGCGCTCTTTAGCGTGTTGCGCGAACACTTCGGCGACAATCCCTGGAATTCATGGCCCGAGGAAATCGCCCGCCGCGAACCGGAAGCGCTGCTGCAATTAGGTAGCGACTTAAAGGACCAGCTTGAACTGGAGCGCTTTCTGCAATTCGCATTCTTCGAACAATGGAAAGCATTGCGAGCGTATTGCGCTGATCGTGGTATCAGGATCGTCGGTGACGTCGCAATCTTCGTCAGCTATGACAGTGCCGACGTCTGGACTCACCCCGACATTTTCCGGCTGAATGAGGATCTGGTCCCAGAAGTAGTAGCAGGAGTACCGCCTGATGCATTCAGCGAAACCGGCCAACGCTGGGGAAATCCACTGTATAACTGGGGCATTCTGAAATCACGCGGGTACGACTGGTGGGTCCAGCGCATGCGATGGGCAGTCGAAACCTGCGACATTGTGCGGCTCGATCACTTTCGCGGTTTCGAAGCGTGCTGGGAGATTCCAGCCGACGAACCGACCGCCGTAAACGGACACTGGACGCCCGGCCCCAACGACGACCTCTTCAGGGCACTCCGGAATGAACTTGGCAAACTCCCATTCATCGCAGAGGATCTCGGCTACATCACCAAGGAGGTCCGTGAACTGCGCAAGAAGCTCGACATCCCCGGCATGAAAGTCATGCAATTCGGATTCGGCGATAAAGGCGCGCACATCTATCTGCCGCACATGTTCACTCTTGATTCCGTGGTATATACCGGAACCCATGACAACGACACCACGGTTGGCTGGTGGAATAACAGTGCGAACGACAACGAAAAGCAATGGGCGACGGAGTATCTTGGCAGGGTAGACGACGGAATTCACTGGGCATTTATCCGGGCGGCCTTCACATCAGTGGCGCTATTGGCTGTTATTCCGGTGCAGGATGTCTTGGGACTGGACACTGACGCCCGCATGAATATTCCCAGCAAGCCAGGCGGTAACTGGTCGTGGCGTTTGCGTAACGGTGTTCTTACGCCGCAGTTGGCACAGAAGTTGGCGCTCCTTACAGAAGCCACAGATCGCGACGCATGCGTGAAAGTCCCTTCCCCTGCCAAACATCAGCAAAGCATGGCGATGGACGCAGAGTTTGCGGCTTGACGCGTTGCGATGTTGAGTAATTCCAGTTGCTCGTCCTGCCCGAACAGCGAACGTCTGGCGCTGCCTCTTCAACCCCATCGTCTTCTTTACTTAATCGCCAGCGGCGGAGAGAATAAGAGCTTGGCTGTTCGCACTGGGCGTCGCGCTTGCGGTTTGCAACGCCGCGGCGGATCGCTCGAATTCTATCTCATCCTCATAGTTTGCTATATCCGAAAGGACTCTTATGGCTGCCAGCGGTGAACTAATCCGCATGATGAATTACGTGGACGATATCGCGGCCACTCTCCGGCGCATCAACGGGAGCCTTTATCTTCTCTCCGACGAGGAAAAAAAGCGTCTCGCCGAGTACATGCGCAAGTCCGATCCCAGCGTTGTCACGGTCGTCGAGCAGCTGGAGCAGGGAGCCTAACTGAATGGCGGAGATCCGCACAGTCGCCGTCATCGGTGCCGGAATCATGGGCAGGGGGATCGCTCACGCCGCAGCCCTGGGCGGATATCGCACCATCCTCGAAGACATACTGCCCACGACGTTGCGCAAGGCGGAGACGGAGATCCGCGCCAACCTCGACAAGGCGTTAGAACTGGGGAAGGTGACCCAAGAAGCAGCCACCCACGCATTCGAACGATTAGAGTATGCATCCTCCGTGGAGCAAGCGGCGCGCGAAGCAGATCTTGTGATCGAGGCTGTGCCGGAGGAGATGGAATCCAAGCTGGAGATTTTCACCCTCCTTGATAAAGTCTGCCGGCCGGCAACGATTATCGCCTCGAATACTTCATCGCTCAGCATCACCGAGATTTCCTCCGTTACCTATCGCGCCGCCAAATGCGTTGGGATGCACTTCTTCAATCCGGTTCACAAGATGAAGTTGCTGGAGATTGTGCGCGCCCTTGAGACCGACGACGACACACTATCCGCTGCCGTCGAAGTAGGCACGCGCATGGGCAAGGAAGTAGTGGTGATTAAGGAGTCGCCCGGATTCATCACCAGCCGCATCAATGCGCTGATCGGCAATGAAGCGTTCTATATGCTCCAGGAGGGCGTCGCGTCGCCGCAGGACATTGATAAGGCGATCAAGCTCGGACTCAACCATCCCATGGGCCCATTCGAAATGGTGGACCTCGTAGGTTTGGATACGCGCCTGCACATCCTTGAGTACCTCCACAAAACGCTGGGTGAAAAGTTCCGCCCCGCGCCGTTGATGGTGCAGTACGTCAAAGCGGGACGCTTGGGACGCAAAGCAGGTCGCGGTGTATATGCCTATCCCGGACAAGAACCGGGACGGCCAACTGTAACCGGCGGCAAGAAGTAATTCACTGCCGTTTTGAAGGGCGCGGCTTCAGCCGTGCCGCTCTTGCCGCCCCGGCAAACTCCAACACTTTTGTCAATTGCGGCAACTGCACTCCGAACGCTTCCGCAACCGGCTCTACCGGATGCTCGTCGGCGATGCTCTGCAGCACCTCCGCCAACGGCGCCAAGGTTCCCATCAGTACCAAGAGTCGCCTGTTCTTTCCTCGCATCACCCCGACCTCTGGGCACTTGGTCCAGTCCAGCTTTGCAGCCCGCTGCAGCCAACTCCCGGCGGGGGCTCCCGTGCCACGCTCGGCTGCCCGCGCAGGCTTGGCCTTTCCGGCAGGAATCCCATGACCTGCTTGTCGCTTCTGAGCCACTGGCGCCGCATTTGCCTGTAGCTTCTCCTCGGCCCAGGCTGTGTACGCCGCCACCACCGCCTGTGGTGGGTCATTCCCTGGCTGGCCGCTAATGTCTTGATCTGCCGCCTCTCAGCCGGAAAGGCCCACCTGAAGAGTATTTTTCGCTCGTCGTCATGGAACGGCCCGCTTCCGCAGATTTTTTCAACCACACTCCTTTAGAATCAATCAGCTAGTAGAAAATCCTCTGCAACCGATTGATTTCAGATAACTTACATGTATCGCAGAGACCAGTATAGACTTAAGTGCGATTTTGCGAGCATTTCGCAGCCAAAGTTGTAATACAACACATACAAGTCATACCGGTATGGTTATCATACTTTCAATACCTTCCATACAAGTATGACAAGAGGCAAATCCCGATCTCCTCGTCGGATCAGATTTCAAAGAGCGGTAAAGGGCATCGGCCCGATTAGGGACACCAATCCCTCGCCTCACAGGAGATGGTTTACAGGCTGCCTCGCGGCCTGCGGGTAATATCCGTGGCGTTTAGATTAGCCATAGCCGGACAACGTCAGAGTTTGAGGAGGCTGTTTGGATTCATCGGAGCGGACAACATTTCAGCGGCGACCTCGGGTCTGGTTGAGGAAGGTTGCCGCTGCCGCAGGCCGGGTCGAGCACGGGCAAGGCGGACAGTTCGTCAAGCCAGGCTGCAATGAGGTCGCGGGGCTTTTCGCGATTCTTTGCATACGCCGTACCGGTGGCCGACTTGATGACGGCCTCGGCGTCCGTCCTGACCGCCTGCCAGCGCTTTCTTAGTGGTTCGATCAAGACCGGCTCGATGATGAGAAGAATGTCGGCCTTGCTGGTGTAGTGAGCACCGACAAGGTTGTGCTTGGTAGGGTCGAAATTGCGCTCGAAGGGCGTGCCGAAGATAGCGGGTTCGACGACCGGCCAATTGAGAGTGGCGCTGGCGTGAAGGATTTGAAGGTTGCTGTAGGTGAGCTCGATGACTTCGTCGTCGAGGAAGACGCCGCCGTTGAACCACGGGACATCGTGAACGCCAAAGATTCCCCCTTTGGCCATGGCGGCGAACAGCATCTTGAGCTTCTGGTTGAAGCTGGCGGACTTGCCGCGTGGGCCCACATTTGCTTGCAGTTGGCGAATGCGGCCTATTCTTCACGCTAGTGAAAGTCATGCGACCGCACCTCCGCCTCCGTGATGTCCACGGCGTCGGTCGCATAAGCTTCCCGCAGCGGCGCCACCCGCTCCACCCGCACGGAGATCACCCCATCCTGGTTTTGCAGGATGCCCTCCAGTAGCAAGAACTTCTCCGAGGTAACAACAACGCGATGCTGGTCCATAATGTCGGGCGTGAGGATGGCGTTGCTGATGCCAGTTTCGTCCTCCAGGCTGAGGAAGACGAAACCCTTCGCTGTACCCGGACGCTGCCGGGCAATCACGCATCCCGCCGTGCGCACATGACTGCCATTCCTGACCTGCGTCAAATCGAGCGCCGAGACTACTCGTGCCCGCTTCAACTCAGCCCGACGATAGGCCATGGGATGCGGACCGACCGTAAGTCCGGTGCCGTGGAAGTCGGCTACCAGCCGCTCTTCCGGAGTCATGGCGAACAGCGGCGAGGGGGTGTCGATCTCCGAGATGCCTTCCAGCAGTGGTCCTGCAAAACGCGCGGCCCGTTCCACCTGCCACAAAGCATCGCGGCGATGCAGGTGCTGCTTCCTGCGAGGAGGACTGAGCTGAGCCGGCACATCTTTCGCAGCCGCACAGCCAATCGAATTCAGCGCTCCAATCGAGGCCAGCAGGGTCAACTCGTTGCGACGCAATTCGGGCACACGATGGGCAAGATCGGCGATCGAGTCGAAAGCCCGCTGGCTGCGCGCGCGGACAATCGCGGTTGCGGTTGCTTCGCTCAGTCCTTTGGCGTAACGGAAGCCCATGCGCAGAGCAAAAGTTGGGGGAGGGCTTGTAGAAGAGTTTTCATCTAAGCCTGAGTTTTGAAAGGGCACGGCTTCAGCTGTGCCGGAAGGTTGCTCGTAATTGAGTGGCTTTAGCCACTGAGGGACCTCGCTTTCCTTTGGATTGCGAGTCTCCTCAAGTAAATGCTCTTTGACAATCTCTTCCTGCTCCAGCGTGCACAACCATTCCGACCGCGTAATGTCTACCGGCTTCACGCGCAGGCCGTGCCGTTGCGCGTCTTTCACAATGGTGGCCGGCGAATAGAACCCCATCGGCTGGTTGTTGAGCAGCGCTGCCGTAAAGGCAGCAAGGTAATGACACTTCAGATAGGCGCTGGCATAGGCAATCAGGGCAAAGCTGGCGGCATGCGACTCGGGAAATCCATAGAGCGCGAACGAAGTGATGGACAGGATGATTTCTTCCTGCGCCTCGCGCGAGATGCCGTTGCGCGCCATGCCCTCACGCAGCTTGACCTCGATGTCGCGCATGCGTCTCTCGCTACGCTTGAAGCCCATGGCGCGGCGCAATTCCTCGGCCTGTCCACCGGTAAATCCGGCTGCGATCATAGCCATGCGCAAGAGCTGCTCCTGGAAGAGCGGCACACCGAGCGTGCGTTCCAGTACCGGCTCCAACGATGGATGCGGATAAACCACCGGCTGGCGTCCCTGTCGCCGCATGAGAAATGGGTTGACCATTTTGCCCACGATGGGCCCGGGACGGATGATGGCTACCTGTACCACAATGTCGTAGAAGTGTATGGGGCGCAGACGGGGCAGGCATGACATCTGCGCCCGGCTCTCGATCTGAAACATGCCGACTGTATCGGCCTTCTGCAGCGCGCGATACACCACCGGATCATTGGCGGGCAGCATGGCGAGGTCCACATCTTCTTTATAGTGATCGCGAATAAGAGTGAGCGAGTCCTTGATCGCGGCCATCATGCCCAGCCCCAGCAGATCGACCTTGATGATGCCCATGTCGGCGCAATCTTCCTTGTCCCACTGCACCACCACGCGGCCGGGCATGGTTGCCGGTTCGAGCGGTATGATGGAATCCAGTTGCCCCTGGCAGATGACCATACCGCCGGAGTGCTGCCCCAAGTGACGCGGCAGGTCTTGCACTGCCACGCAAAGCTCGAAGAACTTGCGAAAGCGCGCGTGCTGCAAATCAAATCCGGCATCGCGGAACTGGCGCTCGAGCGTATCGCCGGGGTCTTTGTACTCCCACGAACTCACCAGGCCCGCCAGACGATCGAGGGTTTCGCCATCGAAGCCCAGCACCTTGCCGACCTCGCGTGCCGCCGAACGTCCCCGATAGGTAATGACATTGGCCGTCATAGCCGCGCCGAGCTTGCCATAGCGCCCATACACGTACTGAATCACCCGCTCGCGCTCATCTCCGCTGGGGAGGTCCAAATCAATGTCTGGCCACTCGCCGCGTTCTTCTGACAAGAAGCGTTCAAACAGCAACTCCATCCTGACCGGATCGACGGCCGTGATCCCCAGCGAATAGCAGACGGCGCTGTTGGCCGCCGAACCGCGTCCCTGCACCAGGATGCCGTGCTCGCGGCAGTGGCGCACGATGTCCCAGACGATGAGGAAGTAACCTTCGAGTTCGAGGTGCTCGATGAGCTTGAGCTCACGTTCGATCTGCCGCCGCGCACGTTGCCATAGCTCGCTTTGTCCGGGACGCTGGTAGCGCTCGCGTGCCCCCTCCAACGTGCGCGCCTGCAAAAACGAACTCATGGTCTCACCCCCAGGCACGGGATAACTTGGGAACTTATAACCAAGATCGTTGAGCGTGAACTGGAGACGAGAAGACAGCTCAACCGTGTTGGCTGTGGCTTCGGGGAGATCGGCAAACAGGCGCATCATCTCCTGCGGCGTCTTGATATGCCGTTCGCTGTTGCGCGACAGCAATCGTCCAGCTGTGTCGAGGTGGCGATGATGATGGATGCAGGTGAACACATCGAGTATCTGGCGCGCCTCCGGCTTGGCATATTGCGCACCCTGGGTTGCTAGCAACGGCAACTTCAAGCTACGCGCCAACTCGATGTTCGTCTGGTTGCGGGATTCCTGCGCGCGGTTGTAATGGCGTTGCAGTTCTACATGCACGTTGCCACGGCCATAGACCGCCACAAGCTGCTCCAGCATGCGTCGGCCCTCACCCACGCCGCCTTGCGCCAGAGCACATGCTAGCGGCCCTTCCTCTCCGCCCGTCATGCAAACTAATCCGGAAGAAAACTCTGCGAGATCGTCTGCAGAGGCAATGGCGTGTGAATGAACAATCAAATCTTCGCTTGCTTCATGTTTTGTCTGGCGCGACAGGGTTGCCGGATATTTCGGCGCGCGCAATTTCATGCGTGTTACCAGCCGGCAAAGGTTCTGATATCCCTCGCGCGAAGCGCACAGCAGCGACACGCGGGGAGGGGTGGCACTGTCTGACAGCATCGCATGAGGCAGAAGAGAAGTGATCTCCGCCCCGATATGCGCCTTCCGACCGAGCTTCTTCATGGCCAGATGGAAGCGTGCGGCGCCATAAACGCCATCCCGGTCGAGCAGCGCCATCGCCGGCATTTGATGAGAATGGCATGCCTCGGCCAACTCCTCAGGAACCGACGCTCCCTCGAGGAAGCTGAATGCTGATCGGGTGTGCAGTTCGATGTACATGCTCGAAAAAATCAGGTGTCAGTCGTAGCTGGCATCGGCAAACCACTGGCCTGAGCCCGCCTCGCAATAAATCCGGTAGAGCGCGACGCTGTTGCCATCGTCATTGGCAAGCGCGATGTCCCATTCTTCGCGGTTCCAAGCTTGCGCCCCCTCGTCGGCATTGTTTGGCGTCAACTTTTCAGCCCACCAATCTCCGGAAGAACGCCATGGTCCTGCCGACCACAGGATCTTTCCCTGCAACTCATCTCGATCCGCGTTTCGGGTCAATGCCGTCAGCTTACAGGGACGCCCTTCTGCCAGTTGCACGCGAATCTGGCGCGCAGGCCGGAAGACGCGCAAGGCAAGCGGCGGGACTTCAGACATATCTGACAATGTCAGACTGCTGTTTCCATTGCCCAGTTCCGCTTGAGAGACAAAGCGCTCCATGCGAAAGGCATCGCGACGGTGAGTGTCCAGCAGCCGCGCAATCCCGGCGCGGCGTTCACCCACCACACCTGTGACGCGAGCGAGCGTGATCTCCAGCTTTTCGGCTTCGGGAGTGACGGGCAAAAACAAGCCACGTTGCGCTGAACGGGGACGGGCTGGTTCCGCCGCAATCCATAGTTTGCAGACCGGTGCTCCCGGCGGATGAGCCGCCAAATCCAACTGCAGAAGTTTCAGAAACACTTTGGGATCGCGCATGGCCACCGGCAGACGTAGTGTGCGCACGTAGAGATTGCTATCGACTCGATTGAGCGAGGCCAAGCTATTTCCCGCGGCAGCCAGCTCTTGTAGCGTTGTAGTCTGCTCATCAGCGATGCGCGGCTCCAGTTGCAGATGCAATTTCAATTCCTGTACCGCAAGTGCGCGTGCCTCCAGGCGCGCACACAACTGTTCCAGCAGGCGATTCAACAAGAACGACAGCGGCTCGAGAGTTTCGACAGCCGACTCCAATTCCATCACCTCCTCGAAATGCACCGCAGGTTCGCAGAGCGCCAAGGTCCGGATGCCGGTCCCGCGCGCGAGCTGTTGCAGGCGCGTTCCTGCTTCGCCCAGCCGGGATGCCAGGGCGTGATCGGGCAGCAGGGCCAGGGTGCGAAAATCACGCACGCCCCACCCCTCCAGCGTATCGAGCATCTGCTCCCGCAATTTCTCGCGTTCGCGCGCGGCAGCCGAAGGTTTGACTTTTCCGCCGCACGTGATGTCAAACGAATCGAACAGGACAGGAAGTGGCAGCACTCCCAGCCGCTTGGCTTCCTCTCCTGCGGGAATCACAGTGATCCCGCTGAATCCAAAGGCAGCATGCATCGCAGCATCCGGATTCGCGGCCATGCCGATGTTGCACTCCAGTCCCATGGCACCCACGCGTGAGGCCAGTTCGCGCGCCATCGTCGCGGCTGTTCCGTAGAGTCGCTCCAGACCATCGAGGTCAAGCAACAAGCGGTCGGGATTTGTGTCCTCCACTCGTGGAGTAAACGCATGGGCGACATCCAACAACGCAGCGTGCGATGATTCCTCCTGCACCGGCGACCGTTGCCGTAAAACCGCCGCGGTAAGCTTCGGTCGCACCTTTGCGCGTTGCGACGAAAGCTCGATTTGCGAAGCTTTCTTCCCGGGTTCAGACTGGGTGCGAGTCAGACCTTCCTCTCCAGGAACTGCGAAAATCGCAGCCTGTAACTTCGTCATCCCTACGTCCATTCCGAGCATTCGGGCTTTGTCGTTCAGCGCAGCCACGCGCACCAGCGGAGGCTTGCCCTCAAGCACGGCCACAGCACGGTCGCGCAGCAATGGTTCAGCGCGTACGATAGCCGCCACTGGGAAATCGGGAATATAGATACAGGCAAACATACAGGACCCTCAGGCAGGAACAGGTCTTACCACGCAGCGCACAACTCAAAGTTGGCACCCACCGATTGCATGGGTTTGCGATGCGTCCACGAGCGCACCAATTCTGCGCTTAATTGCATGCCATGCAGCAGGGCAGCATGACTCACTATGTTTGTGGGTGGAATCGCCGGCTCGGCATGGCTCAACACTTTCCATCCGTGAAATTCTGTTTCTGTTATGGGATCCGCATCGCACGCGCGCACCGCTTTCCTCTGCAGCCGCACTACCAGCGAAGCGCAGGTTTTTGCGCACGGCTCGCGCTCTATAACCAGCAGGACAGTTGCCGTCGACTCCACGGCCCGGCTAAAACGAAACCACGAGGTGAGCGGCACACGGCGCGCGCTTTCCGGGGAAATGTCTCCAAGGTCGAGCACGACCATGCCAAAGCCTCCACCTTGCAGGAGCAGATCGGTTACCTTCAGCACTTGTTCCAAGCGTCCCAGCGCGGCGCGCCGATGATCTTTGCGCAGGAAAGATCGCTCGCGTTCGCTGCAACGCACCCACAACAACCGGTCGAGATCGACGCCTGCTGCTGCGGCCGAGGCCGGATCAAAGTTGTCGCTGGCATCCACCAGGGCGCAGGCTTCCTCGCGGCGCGTGGTTCCGGCCAGCGCCGCTAGCATCACCCCGGTGCGTCCCGAGGAGGCCGAGCCGGTAATTTCGCTGAGTGCTCCACGCGGCAGTCCTCCGGTAAGCGCGTCGAGCGGAGCCAACCCGGTGGAGACTGTCAGGGGCGCAACTTTTTCGCGCAAGAATAGCGTGGAGGAAAAACGTTCGCCGAGCGTAGACTCGACGCGGGCACGAAGTGTGACGGTGGACGGCATGGGAAGACCTCAGGGGCGAACCGGCGAGCGCAGGGGAAATTCTATCTTCGCTTTTTATTCGCCTGTATAGGTAGGATTCTGCGCCTGGGAGAAAGGCTTGTCAACCCCTCGCAAAGCTGCTGCTGGAGCGGCTTCGGTCAACATTGTCGAGTTTGCAATAATCAAAAAGTTGCCCCCCAGCGTGGCGCTATCGTCTAGGGTTACGACGGAAGATTCTCAATCTCGCCCCTCCAACCTTGACTCATTCCATGTAAGTAACTAAAACAAAATCAGTTAGCTCTCGCTACGGGACGCGCAGACCTAATTCTGATGTGTGAGCTAAGTCCTTTATTTGCAATATATCGCTAGTTGTTGCTAGCACGGAATTAGCACAAAATTAGCACAGTAAAAAAAGGCGAAGATTCGGCGAAATGAAGGTCAGGACGGGAAACTGGAAATCTTCCGTCCGGACATAATCCTCCGAGCCCCTCCCTCGCTATCGCGAAATGCGCACTTCCAGGTCCTTGCGGATCGCGCATTTGGAAAATTGAAAGAGACACATGCAGTTGAATATTCGCCGTCAGTTGCCATCTGCTTTCTCCGGAACTGCATTAGTCAAGAAATGAAGCTGCTGCGCGCGATGGATCTTATCGGACATTGATAATCGGCAAACTCCACCACCGACGACG
>Ga0306920_100006908_pt1 | contig 14887 bp, 14 predicted proteins | sample flu12Cox44000170_FD_204666 | JGI IMG/M metagenome (GOLD analysis project Ga0306920, IMG submission 204666) | Lab enrichment of tropical soil microbial communities from Luquillo Experimental Forest, Puerto Rico - flux4day.12C.oxic.44.000.170 (v2)... | ecosystem: Environmental > Terrestrial >... | reverse complement strand
CTTGTGCAGATGGACAGGCCGTCCTCCGGAGGACTTATCAAAAACGCATTCCAAAGGATAAGAGGAATTTTCCGAAATTAACCCAGCAATATGGTGCAACTAAACCAGCAGTATGGTCGAGTGGAAAACCCGGGCGAACCTATTTATATTAAAGTGGTTGGCGTCGGCGGTGCGGGATCAAATGTTTTGGACCGCGTGATGCTTGATGGCATTGAGGCAGCGGATCTGGTCGCAATCAACACGGATGTTCAATCGCTGACGGCGTCGGTTGCGGCGCACAAGGTACAAATCGGTCGAAATCTCACGCGGGGACTTGGCTCAGGTGGCGATCCCGAGTTGGGTTCCGCCGCGGCGGAAGAAGCGACCGACGAAATTCGATCTGTGCTTCAGGGCGGCAATGTAATTTTCATTTGTGTCGGATTGGGGGGCGGTACGGGGTCTGGCGCTGCGCCGATAGTGGCTCAATTGGCCAAGGAAGACAATTCGTTAGTACTCGTTTTTGCTGCGTTGCCCTTTAGTTTTGAAGGGCGCCGGCGTTGCGCGCAAGCGGGGGAGAGTCTTGCGCAGCTTCGTTCAATTGCCGATGCGGTCGTTTGTTTCGAAAATGACCGGATGGCCGAGATCACTCTCCCGCGCATGGGAATTCATGAAGCATTCGCGGCCGCAGATCTGACGATTTCGCAGAGTGTCCGTTCGGTGGCTTCGATTCTTCAACGGCCAGGATTATTGCACATTGGTTTCGATGATGTTTGCGCCGTACTAAGAAATGGCGATGCTCGTGCACTCTTTGGTTTTGGAGATGCTGAGGGAGAAAATCGTGCGCACGATGCTCTGGCAAGAGCATTGAAAAATCCGCTGATGAACCGCGGTGAGCTGCTTGAGGAGGCGCTTCACGCGATTGTGCATATCCGGGGTGGTACCAATGTAACGCTTGGTGAAGTCCAGATTATCATGGAGGAACTGAACCGGCATATCAACGACCAGACCCATTTGTTTATGGGAATCGGCGTCGAGCCAAGAATGGGGAACCAGCTTTCCGTCTCGATTCTGAGTGCACTGGGAGATGGCTCCGCGAGGCCGGTACAGCAAGTTCCCGCCAAAGCACTGAGTTCGATCAATTCGGTTTCGATTCAAGCGCATGGGCCTCAGGCATTGCTTCCTCCATCCAATCCCGAGCCTGTTCCATCGATCACGAGCGGTGACCCGATTAAAGTCACAACCAATGAGCCGGAAACGGCAAAACAGGAGTTGGACCTTCCTCCGAGTGACAGCGAACCGCAGAAGCCGGTGTCTGCCCGTACCGGTTCTAAAACCGAGCCGAAGGGGCAAGTCCCGTCCTCCAGGAAGGCGGAAATAAAACAGGAAACCCTGCAATTTGAACCGGTCTCACGCGGCCGTTTCGAGAAGAGCGAACCCACCATTATTGATGGTCAGGACTTGGATGTCCCCACATTCCTGCGTAAGAACCTCAAAGTCAGGTAAGTAAAATTAAACTCAAAAACCGAAACGGATTTAGTTAGCCACAGATTACGCCGAAGGCGTAATAGTAATAGACCTCAGCCCAGGGTGGAGTCCGGCCGAGCCCGGACGGAACCCTGGGTCTTGAATATTAATATGCTACCCGCTCTGAGAGCGGCAGAGGATAGCGAGCGCTTGTCGTTGAATGCAGGGTTCGGTCCGGCAGTGGCCCGACTCCACCGTGGGCTTTTGAGGTCTGTCACACCTTTGGCGTAGAGCTTGCTCTGACACCGCAATTTAGCTGGAGGCAAAAGAGTGAAATAATTTTTCGTAATCCTGGTCAGTCGGGTTTACTTGCCGATTGGGGTTGATGATCAGCTTTTTGCCCTCCAGCCTTAAGGATGGATTTACCGCGAGATCCGGGCCAATCACCAATCCATAGGCCCCGCGTACCTTGATCCGCCTGTAACCCAGGCCGCTCAGTGCGCCGGCCAGCCGCTGGCAGAAGGGCTGAACAGTCTGTTCGCTGGTCAAGCTTAACCCCGCACCGTAGCACATCACCATTTCAATGTTTTCGTGGCTGCTCGGCAGTCCCTCGTCGACTAGCAGTGCCGCGAGGGTATTCGGATCCACATACCATCGCTCCTGGTGTTCGTCATTTGCGCACCTGCCCGGTTGTCCTCCGCCGATCGCTCGGTCCCTCACGGGATGGGAAGCCGGCGGCGGAACTTTATAAGTGAGGGTGGCCCCAAGCGGGTTCCCATGACCTACGATGTAAAGAATATCTTCTGCTTGCAGCCCGGCTAGAGGTTTTGCTCCATTTGCTTCCGCCTGAACCTGGTTATTCGACGGAAGTACTTTTCCCTTCACCTGAGCAAAATACTCGGTCGCCAGACACGGTTGCAGATGCACACCGTTGCCGTACTGCAGAGCCTTGGGAGCCTTTGGTTTGTCACCCGCCTTCAGCGCCAGGAGGTTTTGCTGCGGTGTACCGAGCAGTTCGAAAGCTTTGCCTTGTGTCGACCGGCCCATGGACGATAGCTGGATCCAGCGCAGGTAGCGCCCGCAATCCAGGGGTGCTGCTCCTTTGCTTTCGAAGAGAGCGGTAACGGCTCCGGTCATGAAGTGATCGTCTTCAACACTATCGGATACTGACCCGTTGACGACGGTTTTCTTTCGGTAGCCGAAAGCGCTCCGAATCTTGATCATAAATGATTGTGAGTCTTGGCATGGCGCTTGGGTCAGTTCGGCGCGAGCCAGACCAGGGACATAAACGTAACGGGTGGGACGGGCTCTGATAATCGCCACTTCGACTGGTGGATTTACCACCACTGCCCGTTCTAGACTTGTCGGATTCACCACCGCTGCTCGCTGCAGGGGCGGCGGATTGACCACCATCACCCGCTGGAGGGGCGACGGATTTACTAGCACAGCCCGCCGGAGAGGCGGCGGATTCACTACTACCGCGCGCTCTGGAGGCGGCACAGACGACGGAGACGAATTGTTCTTAGCCATAGGTAGATACTGGTAAACGCAGATCCAGACTACCATCGGCTGCTGGGCGGTTCTATGGTTCGAAGGAGTCTTTCTTGATAGCTCTAGCGAGCTATCCGCCTGAAAGGTTATGGAATCAATTGGAGGCCGGCCCCGAACACGCTTCTTCGGAGGCGGTCGAAACCAGGGAATCTATACCGCGAACCGCCTCCCTCAGGCTCGTGTAAACGCTTCCGGCAGATGATTCCTCGATTTTTCTGATGACGCGCGCACCGCCTTGCGAGGGCAAACCCCAAAGGCCGACTAAGACAATCGCCTCTGGAAGCACCTCCTTTATGGAACGCGTCATCTTTCCAATAGCCATAGATGATCTTGCTTCGATCGCGGACAGAAGTATGCATTTGGCTTGGAGTTCCCGAAGCTGCCCAATCTTTTCCGCGCGCAAGGCACGCCAGGAAAGCACCTCGCTCTTAATTTTTTCAACTTCCAGCAATCGAGTTAGTATTCGGCCTACGATTTCATCTCCCTCACCCGTAAAAGGAACGATAACCACTTCGCACGATTCCAGTTCTCCGTTTTCCTTCGTTTCCTCGGCATCGGATTGCGGCTCGGTCTTCAATTCAGCGACGATTTCACGCATCTGTTCATAGATCTGCGCTTTTGACTGAGTTGCCGATCCTCCGGGAAAAAAGTCGTTCTCAATCGCGCGAATCGTAGGAACGATCAGGTTCTCCGCCGTCGTCGTCGACAAGACGTTGCCGGTCGCTTCGTGAACCATGGCTTTTGCTTCAGGGAGGCGGTTCTCTATCAGAAAGCGAATCAAGTTTGTCTCAGCCGAGGTGGGAGGATCCGCCGCAAGAAGCACGCTCCAAAAGTGGAACGCCGGGAAATAACGCCCGAGTACAACAAGACAAGCGGTTAACGGAGTCGCGATAAGCAAACCGATCGGACCCCAGAGCCAGGTCCAGAAGAGAGCAGCGACGATGACGGCTAGCGAGGAAATGCCCGTACTGCCTCCGAGGACAATCGGTTCAATCACGTTATTCGTAAACAATTCAAGGAATGCATAAAGTAGAAACGTAAGGGTCGGTTGCATCCAATTGGTCGAAATCGCAATCGACAAAGCTAACGGAAAAAAAGCCGAGATCCAGAGACCGACATAGGGAAGAAATCTTAGGACAAGCGTCAGAATCGCCCACAGAATCGCATTCGGGATTCCGATCAGATAGAGCCCGATTGCCACAACGATCGCGTAAACGGTGTTTACCTGGAGCTGAACGAGCAAGAACCTGCTCAGTCGCGATCCAGCCTCGTCGACCGCAAGGGTGGTCGCCACAACATGCGAGTGCCCAATCAATCTGAGAAATCGCTCACGCAGACGTTTGCGCTCCAGCAGCATGAATACGACGAGAACCACAACGACCGCAAATGAGGCGGCCGGTGATATCAAGGGAGTCATACTGGCGCGGACCATTGCCAGCATCCCATCGGTTCCATTCACGATTTGAACCTTCATCGGTTGGAATTGGTGGCGCGAAATGTCATCCGAAGCACTGCCTTTGCTCAAATCGTTGACCAGTTCTCCCAGATTTTGCAGCGCAAAACTCACCGGTCCTGGAGGTCCTTTTTGGATCGCGGCCCACCGCGTGCGAATATTGTCGCTGTATTTAGGAACCGAATTGACTAGATCCAGAGTCTCGACTGAGACCGTCGTACAGACAGCTCCCAGAAGTGCAAAGGCAATCGTTACGACGGCGAAAAGGGCTAAGATCGGATGAAATCCCCAACGCTCAAGCCGCGAGACTAAAGGGGCGAGTAAAAAGCTTATGAGTGTTCCTAATACCATTGGGAGAAGGAATTCTTTGGCCCAGAAGCACAAACAAAGAATTACGACCAGGTAGGCTAGTTCAACCAGCCTGCCCTTTTTGGATTCGTTGACCTCAGGCATTGCCGTGCTTAACGTTTCATCTCGGAATCACGAAAACTGAGAACGCAATAAGTTGCGGATCAAGAATCGCTTCAAATCTGAATCTGATCGTAGTTTGGCCGGTTGACAATGGGGACCGGACTGCCGTTTTTGCGGCAGTCCGGCAACAGGAAACTCAGCGGCGATTTAACCAGCGATCTTACAAGTAGCCCGCGCGCCTGAGAAAGACTGCGGTGAGCGCCAGTTTACCTTTTTTTGGGCTCTCCTCTCCAGATAGCCAGCGATGGAGGCTATGGCGATTCACCCCGATTCGGGAGGCCGCAGACCGCTCGGTTTCGCCCGATTCTTCAAGATATCGTTTCAGAGCTTTCACCAGTTCAGCAGGACTTATTACACCATTTTCCAGCATTAAATGCTCCGGTGCGACGAGTTCCTGACTGGAAAGCGTACTCAACGCCCCTTTTCAATAGTCAGCGGGCCAACCCGAATGAACTCATGTCTGTGATGATGGTAACGCCAGTAGCCGCGCTCACCGTGCCAATAGCCGTAATGCTCATGATGCCAATATCCATCGTTCCAGTCGTGATCTCGATGATCTTCGTCGGCCAGCGCCGTCAACGAAGTGCCAACTATCGATCCGAGCACCACAAGAGTTAAAAGTAGCTTTTTCATAACCATTGTTCGCATACCGGGTATCAGAAGAACGCTGTTTTTGGGATTAACTGCCCGCCTTAGGTGACCTTAAGGGAGGCGCCTGATGGCTCCTGCTCCATGTTCCGAAGAACCTAGCAAATTCTTTCTCCTCGATTTGTTGGCGATGCGCCCCGGCTGAGCTGCATTTTTCACGCCGTACGTCAGTAACCGGCGCTCAAGCGCCGGCCTATTATCAAGGCGTCCCTCCGGGACGGGTATGTTTAGCGTGCCTAAACGCGACCTCTCACAAATCTGCAAAATTTGTGAGAAGGTCAGGCTAAGACAACTTTGGCGCAACCGTGGTGACCGTGAGGACCGAATAAACCAAGTGAAACAAGCTATTCTGGCAACGGTTGTTGAGGTAAAAAGGAAATGCTCAGATTCAGTGGTGGTACTACTCGAGAGCGACGAATTGAGCGATGCTGCCGAGGTCGTTTCCACGGGATTGGATTGCGAACAGAGTCACAAAAGCTCAAAATCGGGCTTAGAAGTAACTTGTAAAGGTGATCCCAGAGCGAAAACTGGCGACAAGGTACCGGTAATCGTCAATTCGGAATAAATCCGTTGAGTTAGTGAAAGACGAATCGCAGAGTTAAACCCCAAAACCGAAACCGATCTAACCACAGATTACGCAGATCACACAGATACGATAGGTTACGATCAGCGACCACCCTGAAGTTTTGCCACGAAAAGATTCGTACGGTCCTCCCCAATAGCCTTCTCAAAATCTGTGAAATCGGTGGAATCTGCGGTTCCAATTTCGGAATCTGGGTTAAATCGTTACGAATGGCTGCGGGATGACGTTGTTCTTTAGGTCCCCTGCTCTTCGACGTCGTCCGAGGGAATAAATTCCTCCCGATGGCGCAGGATGAAATCGGAAAGGGCCATTTCGACCACAGCCGAAGCACCCAGAACCGAAAGCATCGCGTAATTGCGTGGAAGCCATTCTTGCAACGCAGAGTCAATTAATTCCTCTTTGCTCGTATCCAGTACTTCGCACTGTTTAGACAGCCAAGCGAAGTGACTTGGTTTAACCGCGATTTGAAACGAGTTTCCTAACTCAAGGTATCGATATGGCTCGTCCGCGTGCACACTCTTAGTTCGCTTGTTCGTTCTTTCCGGATGCAGGTTGAGGCACGCGAAGGAAAGAGCCAGGTCAGCCCCATCTCCGAGTGCAAAGGGTTTATCCCACCAACATCAAACCAGAGAGAATGAAGACGGGAGGGAGTTCCATCCCGTACCTTTCGCTTGTCATCGGATGCAGCGATGAAGCATACCGGACTCATTTAGTCTGACTCGCCTGTCGTCCGCTTTCCGGAAGCCGGAGCCCATTTGACAAAAACTCTTCGGCGTCAACCACGCGATCGTAACAGTCTACGCAGAAACGACCGTTGAGTCCGTCGTCCCACATTTCTAGCTTTTTCCATTGCCCGCACACAGTGCAATGCCCAAGGCCAGGATAAGGAGCCCTGCTGATTGTATTACTCATAAGATGGGTTAAACCTTGTTCTGCAAGGGTAGAAGAAAGTTATAAAGCTTGCGTTGAGCCAGATTAAGTCGGGCTTTCACCGTACCCAGTGAGATGTGCCGTTGGGTCGCAATTTCCCGCTGACTCATGCCTTTAAAAAATGTGAGGTTGACGACTTCCTTTTGAGCTTCAGGAAGAAGCTGAATCAATCGCCTGAGCAACGTGGACAAGTCATTATTCTCGAGTTGATTGGTCGTGGTTGTAATTTCACTAATCAGAGGATTACCAACATCGTGCTTCAGGCTTTCAGTTGCGCGACGATAAGCTGCCCTTCGACGCAAACGATCCAGTGCACGCCGGCGCGCCAGAGTGACCAGGAGTCCGCGCAGGCCCCGCCTGCTTGGTTTGTACTTGTCTCCCAGGTCCCAGACTTGAAGCAGGACGTCGTGAAGAATATCGTCGACTTCCGATTCGTCACGAATTACTCCCAAAATGACCGTGCGAAGCAACGATTCGTACCTCATATAGATACATTCAAGTGCTTCACTTTCACGATTCATAACAGCTTCCATCAATTGATCGTCCGACCTTTGAATTTCCTGGGCGCTGTCTATCACATTCGTCATGAACCAAGATAGTAGGTCCAGAGGCCTCTGAAAATCGGTGAGGTCCACGAGAAATGGCTCGGTCAATGCCTGAGGCATTTCTTGTTCCAACCCTGATTTACACTTCTCACGCCCGCAACTCTCTCCTGGTGCCTCCGGAATACCCCTGACATTTCCCTCCGTGAATTTTCCTACCGAGCTCTCAGTCGAGCGATGCCGTCCGTCTTTTGAGAGTCATTCTTCCTGGTTGCGCAGGCAGTTTCACCCAGAAAACAGCCCTTGATGACGCCGGGTCAACGTTCTCAATGGATCGTGCGAACCTGAATGTTTCCTGTGCGACGCAGGACGTTCACGCTCACGCTTTCTACGTTCCGGATCACCTCGAGATCAATGGAGTTCGCACCAATGCAAAGGTTTTGAATCCTCACCGATTGGATAGATTTTGGCAAACAGGGATAAGTCAAGCAGATCCTCGATTCGGCGGCGCAGACAGCGAGGCCGAGGCAGCTTTGGAGCACGAGGAACACTGCTCCTGCGGCCCACGCCTGCGGCGCGCATGCGACAGGGCACAATGTTGGGCCCTTTCCGGGACTTCGCGAGAAGCCGCAAAAAAGCTCTGGAAGCCTGTGCGATTCAAGAAAGATTGAAGCATCAAAGAGTCCCGTTAGCACCTTACACGGCAAGTCCTTGCCTTCGGTTTGCGACAAGCCATACGCGATTAAGGCGTTATCATGTGGCCAGACCGAGCCGTTGTGATACGACATCGGATTGTAACGAACCTCGGAACTGGCGATCGTGCGGATTCCCCACCCACAGAAGAATGCGTCAGACAACAGATTTTCCGCAATGCGCCGGGAATGTTCGGCAGTGGCAATTCCAGAAAATAGACATTGGCCTGCATTGGAACTGCGGACTTGGCATTGGCGCTTTTCTTTGTCGAGGGCAAGAGCGTACAGTGAAATCTCCTCACACCAGAATGCCTCGTGGTATCGTGTTCGCAATGTTTCAGCCTCGCGTTCCAGCTTTTTCCCCTGCTCGTGGTAACCTAATGCGGCCGCCACTGCGCTAATTCCCCGTTTCGCAGCGTAGACATAGGCCTGAACTTCGCAGAGAGCGATCGGACCTTCTGCGAGTCTGCCGTCGGCGTGAAATACAGAATCATGAGAATCCTTCCAACCCTGCTGAACCAAACCATTCGGGGAGAGCCGCGCATAATCCACGAATCCATCGCCATCTCGATCTCCGAAGTTGTCGATCCAATCGAGCGCCATTTGAATGTTCTTCCAGATAGAACGCAACAAACCGCTGTCGCCTGTCCGTTCGAAGTAAGCAGCGGCTAGAACTAAAAATAAGGGAGTCGCATCGACACTGCCGTAGTACCGGCGAAACGGCACTTCTCCAGTTCGCGCCATCTCTCCCTCACGAGTTTCGTGAAGAATCTTCCCCGGCTCTGAATCTCTCTCCGTTTCAATTTCGGTAGCCTGGGTCGCAGCTAAAAACTTCAGAACTCCTTTCGCCACTTCCGGACTAAACCATAGGCATTCAAGGGCCGTAATGATGCCGTCTCGACCAAACACAGTGCTAAACCACGGGACGCCGGCGTACGAGTAGAAACCCTCAGGCATCATTGTGATTAGCATGTGAAGATCTGCCTTGGACCTATTTAACCAATCATTAAATCTTTCGTTAGAGGTGTTAATGTCGCAGTTTGTGAACTTGGTGAAGTCTTTATGGAGTGCCTCGGCCGCTATCTCATATGGCAAAGCCTCCTTTGCACCCGCGGATGTAAACGAGGTTGTCAAACTAAAAGACGTTCCCTCCCGCGGGCCAAGAGAAATCTGGATTCGCATCTCGTTGGGTGCCACTTGAGCAACTGCTCCGGTACATTCCAGCTTTGTCGTTCGCAGAATATCATCTAAGCCCTGGTAAGCGAGGGTTACGCTAGACTTACCCAACCGCGGCTCGAGTAACCGCCCTCGTTTTCCCCGACTATAACCTCGCACCTCGAATATATCTGCGAAATCAGCTGCAAATTCGAGGAGTAGCTCTACGGATACAGAGGCCGGGCCATAGTTATGAATGGCGACCAGTTCCTGGCAGGCGTTTTTCCACAGAAACTTTGTTCGATAGATGTGTAGGACCCCTCGCAATAGCCGCTCACCACTTGGCAGATCCAGATCCGATGTCGTTAAATCGACGGCGAGTAGCGCGTTGTCGTCCCTCACAGTCGAGCTGAGGAGCAGTAACTCAGTTTCGGCGAGGCGAAGAACTGATTTGGAGAGATGCCTGGCTTCTCTGTAAAATAGTCCCTGCTCATTAAGACCTATCGGATTTAAGTCTCCATGGCGATTAAAGACAGCGAATGCATCTTCGCGCATCAGCACCCATGTCCGATTGTCAGCGAGATAAGAGTGTGCGCGAATATAATATTGGTTCTCGATTTCAATGATATCAGTCATGATATGCCGGACCGCTCGGCGAAAAACATTGACCCCTACCGCCGGCGGTGTCGTCGGGATAAATCTGACTTCAGCCTCTTATAAATATCAATGGAGTCAAGTGCATACGGCATCTCAGTCGCGAGCGACGACACATACCTCTCCAAAATAACAATCCGCAAAAGATGTTGTTGGACAGCATGCAAGAAATTTTGCCCAAGCGGCGGCAGACCGGGAAGGGCCGATTTGTCATCTCTGAGGTCCCAGCAGCGAAGCCGCGGCTGAAGACAACCCAGGGCGCAGCCCTGTACGTGTACAGCGCTTTTAAGACGGACCTGACTGGCACACGGGTCGCGGGGTGGATAGCGGGTGACTAGAACCGATGGTGCCTCGGAGAGCCGCTCCGATAATAGGCCGGCGCTTCAGCGCCGGATACTTAAAAACAAAAAGTGGTTCCCCCGTCCCGGAGGGCCGAGGTGAAGCCGCGTAAGCTTCTGTTTAGCACGAAAAACCGCCAAACTTGGTCGCTTTCTCAGCAAAGCTGGTTATTGGGATCATGGCCCGATGGCTCACTATTGGGATCATGGCCCGATGGCTCACCCCGGTCCCTCCGGGACGGGGCCGATTTGGAATCGTCAATAACCGGCGCTGAAGCGCCGGCCTATTATCAAGGCGTCCCTCCGGGACGGGTATGTTTAGCGTTCCTAAACGCGCTAAACACGTGCGCAGCCCCAGGGACTTGTCCCCGAAGCCGCACGCACTGAACGTGCGTCTTTCGTGATTGAGCTAGTCCCAAACGTATTTCGCCACAGTAGGAGTACTCGAAACTCGCTTAACCAAAACGACTTCGGGTTTAAATAGATGGTCTTCCTCGAAAGATCAGAGAAATAATGAACAACACCAGGAAGATCACAAACAGCACGTGGGCAATCCACGCAGACGTCCCGGCAATTCCTGCAAAGCCGAAGATCCCGGCAACGATCGCGATGATTAGAAAAATTATGGCATAGTGTAACATGGCAATTTCCTTTTAGCGGTTTTTGCTCCTGCTTTTCGAAGCATTATGTAACTATTCGTCCCATGGAACTCGGGTGGTCGTAGCGATCGATTGCGGGAGTTTGACTCTAGCGTACCGTCTCCTAAATCTCCTGGGCTTCGTTGCGTTCAAAATGGGTTGGCGGCAAGGCGGTCTATTTGACTTTTGGTGAAGCCCGCGACGCAGCAGAGGCTTGGGGAAACAATTTCCAGGACGAAGGACGATTAGCCGCTTAGCGAACGATGACCGGAACTTGGTACTCGTCGCTTAGGCAGCCTTCCGACACATTTAAAGAAACCGATCATTAGCTTGGGTTGCTGAAAGGCTGAGGGGGAATCCAGACATCAGGTGCAAGCGGCATAGGTTCGCTAAAAAAAGGCCGGCGCGTAGAGACAGTTTTACAGGCGGAACTTTCACGCGCCGACCAGATTTTGGCTCCCGAGAATTATTTCGCGATTCGGACCTGGCGTGGATGTAGATCCACTGTAATAAAATGAAATTTTGTTTCTGTTTAGCGCCCACTCCCCGCATGCAGGCTCGAGTCTCGAGAGCTTTGTCCCGATCGCTAGCTCAGGGAACTTCCTGAGATGTTTTCTGCTCTGACCAGCGAACCTGATACGTCTAAGAACAAATTATGAAGAAAATCACTACTTTGGCTTTGGCCATCGGAGTTACCATTAGTTTAGTCCCGATAGCTCGATGTGACGAGATTGCATTTACAACCCTGCCGCAACCGGTGCAGACGACTGTCATTCGCGAAACGCACATTGCAAATCCCAGCTATGTGACACGCGTGGTCCGTTCCGACAACGGTGTGTACGCAGTCACGGTTCGGGAGAAAACCGGAGACCAGGTGGTCTATGTGAATCCGGAAGGTGCCGTCGTGCAGACTCCCTCGAGCGCCACTACAACTACCACGGTTCAAGAGCCTTCCACAACGACAACCGTTCAACAACCAGTAGAAGGATGGACGGTAACGTACGAGCAAATTCAACAGAATCAGCCAAGATACCAACTGCTCGAAAAGAAGGGCAGAAAGGAAGTCTACCTTGATCGCCAGACAGGTAAGAAAGTAAAAGTGGAAAGAGAAAAAGACTAGACAATCAATGCCGGCCATACTTTCCGGCAGAAACGCAGACGCTGTAAGCGTCTGCGCCTTCTGATTAACGGCCCCAAAGCTCTCTCTCATCGCACACAGCCGTAGATCCATTCGCGGTCGCAATTTCGATTATTTATATGATTATACGCCAGGTGAGAGTGAGCATATGACCGTTAACCTCAAGCCGGGCCTATACCAGGTGGAAGCTTTGGCCAAGGGAGAACCGAGTAAATACCTAACGGTTGAACTGACCGCACTGGCAAGATAGAGAGCCCTTTTGTTTGGATGCGATCCCCCTCGAATGCCCTTCTATGGAATGAAAAAGAACACTGAAAGTGGATTTCCCAGGTGGAGCGCGGTTGGCTGAACGTCGCGCAATCACAAACGAAGCAGCTGCGCCAGAAATTCGTGCAGCAGGTCCCTGTCCCAAAGACTCTCCCGGCTAAACCGCTCTGCCAGCGAAACCCGAGATCAATCGCCGAAGAACGGTTCTTTTGCTTCAGAACAGGGAAGACCAGCGCAGCGTAAAACTGGAAGATTGGAGATCAAGCTTAGTCTGACCTTCCTATTGCCTGGGATGGAGGGAAGCGGAAACCCCAGGGGACAGACGGAGCTGCGGTAGGGTCAGATCTCCGAGCTGACCGCCGAGAATAGCGCGCTTTCCTTACCAGTCTGCCTCCTTAGAACGGCCGGCTCGGAGATCCGGTACACTCTGCAATTAAGGCATTTTCAGGAGGTCACACCTGGGCAGTACGCCGAAGGCGTAATAGACCTCAGCCCAGGGTGGAGCGCAGTGGAACCCTGGGTCTTGAATATTAGCACGCGACCCGCTCTGAAAGAGCGGCCGAAGCGCATATCGTTGAATGCCGGGAGATGCAAAAGCCCACTGAATCGACGACGAGGACGAGTTGAACATCCTCGCAATATGCATCCGGGCCTATTCCTAAACGGGCGGCCGTCCTCTAAATACCAATGAAATCACAAAGAGCACGAGGAAAATCAGGAACAGGATTTGTGCAATCCAGGCTGATGTTCCGGCAATGCCCGCGAAGCCGAAAAAAGCGGCTATTAGTGCTATGACTAGAAAAACTATAGCGTAATGTAACATGGCATCCTTTCTACAGCTCTTCGACTCAAGTTTACGATCAGGAGTCGAAGTGCCGACATTGCTAAGAGTTCGCGGCGCAAAAATCCGGCGGACGTTCCTCTCCCCGAAATAGGCATGTCTTTTGGCCGACGGCGGCCGGGATCACTTGGCTGCTGGACAGGCGTGATCTGCGGAGCTTCGAACAGCGTGGTCAAGCGCCTCCTGAGCTTGTACGACAACTGGAGAGTTTCCCAGATAATAACGGGCCAAGGGGTGCAAACTCTCATCCAGCTCGTAAACGAGAGGTATCCCGGTGGGAATTTCCAGCTCGGGGATATCCGCATCAGAAATTCCATCAACATATTTGACCAATGCGCGCAACGTATTGCCGTGAGCAGCGATAATCGATCTGCGGCCAGCACGGATGGAAGGCGCCAGGGCTTCGTTCCAATACGGTAAGAATCGTGTCACGGTGTCTTTCAAGCACTCGGTACAGGGCAGGTCCCCTTCAGGCACAGTTTTGTACCGCGGGTCATGAATGGGATGGCGGTGGTCGTCCTTCGTCAAAGCCGGCGGCGGAACATCATAGCTTCTGCGCCAAACATGAACCTGTTCGTTGCTGTAACGTTTTGCCATTGCTGTTTTATTGAGGCCTTGTAAAGCACCATAGTGACGCTCGTTAAGTCGCCACGATTTCTCGACTGGGATCCACATCAGACCGAGTTGATCGAGGACGAACCAGAGCGTTCGAATGGCTCGTTTCAGGAAAGAGGTATAGGCACAATCGAAAGAATATTCGTACGACTTCAGGATTCGACCGGCTTCCAATGCTTCTTCTCTCCCACGCCGGGAGAGATCAACGTCTGTCCAACCGGTAAACCGATTCTCCTCGTTCCACGAGCTTTGGCCATGCCGCAAGAGAACTATTTTTATCATAGTGCGTTTTCCGAATCGCGGTCGCCGCCCGTAAAGCAAATCAGCGTACAATGTTTAGTTCAACTCGTCCTCGAAATGGTGCATCAGTGTATACGATTCTGAGGACGAGGACGATAAGTCGGTCCGCGGACGCATTCGTCGGATATCAAGGGCTTCCCGTGGTTAGTCAGGATCATTGCGGGCTGGTTCAGGGCTAGCCCGCAATGCGCGCGCGGCCCCTCGCTAAGCCTGATTTTTGCAAGGCTATTAGCTTCCGGTTCGCATCAGGCTTTCGCCGGATGTCACGTTAGGGGAGTGGCCCCGATTGAAAAAAATCGCGCTACAGGGATAAAACATTTCCCTCGTGAACCCCGAATGCTCACCCCTTGATCTTCGAAACCGGATGTATAATCGCGAAGCATCCTGCTTGCTCAGTCGCCTAAACAATGCAGCCGAGCTTAATACCAGCTGCGAACATTTTTGATGAGCAGCACGAGCAATCCCGAAGCAGGCGCAAAAAAATAACGGCCCGAGTACTATTGCCTCCGCATGCCAGATGAATTCGAATCTGGAAACTGCAAATCAAGAAGAACTGGCGTTGACCGACTGGCTTCGGCTTGCTGGGCTTTTGATTTTCGTCGCCTTCATTTGCTTCTCGATCGTGCTT
>Ga0306920_100006907_pt1 | contig 14887 bp, 16 predicted proteins | sample flu12Cox44000170_FD_204666 | JGI IMG/M metagenome (GOLD analysis project Ga0306920, IMG submission 204666) | Lab enrichment of tropical soil microbial communities from Luquillo Experimental Forest, Puerto Rico - flux4day.12C.oxic.44.000.170 (v2)... | ecosystem: Environmental > Terrestrial >... | reverse complement strand
TGCAGTCCTGCGCATAGTGCTAGTCTTCTGCATAGCCGGTCTCCTTTTCTTTGTGCCTTGAGCACGATTCAACATTGGGAGCGTATCGCATCCCGCAGGAGACCGGCCTTCTCATCTCATCTAGTACGCAAGTTGGTGGTTTGGCCATAAACCAGGAGTTGCGAAATTCCCACCGCGAAAATGTGGCACGACAATACGCCAGGCCACCGTGAACAAGCCAAAATTTCGTGAAGTTTATTTCCCTGAACCAAGACGATTTGAAAGCATTATGGAGGCAAGGCTGATGATCAGCGCAAGGGCAATCCAACCCGCACCAGTCGCCTTCGCGACTTGAAGACACAAGACAAACGAACTTGGCAGCGTGTCCGTGCTCGAAGCGGCTACACTCTGCCTATGCAGAAGCGCAATGCAGGCGACAAGCAAGACACCAACTGCGATCAGGCAGGCTGCAACTCCCGGCCATGCGCGCTTCCAGGGAAACGGAATCGGCGGCGGCGCTGAGGCGTCACTCCGCACCGTCTCCATCACCGATTCGAGAAACCCAGATGACGGAGTGAGGTCGTTCTCTTCGGAAAGTATCCGATCCAGTTCGTCGTGCCTCATGTGACTTCCTTCCGTAAGAGTGGCGAAACCAATACGTGTGAGAGTTTCGCGCTTAGTATTTTTCTGCCACGGGCCAGTCTGGCCTTCAGGGTACCTTCTGGAAGCCCGAGGCTTCTAGCGGCAGCGCCAACATCCATTTCGTGGAAGTAGAAGAGGGTCAGTGCGTCTCGATATTTCGATGGCAACGTGAGGACAGCGTTCCTCACGATTCGATCATGCTCCTCACCCTCGAAGTTCTGGTGATTCACTCGAGGGGCATGCTGTTCCGCGAGGTCTTCGATTGATACCAACCGGGCAGGGATGCGTCGGAGTTCGGTGCGGTACAGGTTTGTGGCTAACGCGAATAGCCATGTGGAAAATGCACCTTCCCTTCGCCACTGAGCGAGTGACCGATACGCTCGTAGAAAGGCTTCTTGGGCCATTTCTTCCGCCCTCTCACGGTCCCTGCAAAACCGATACGCCAAGTTGACAAGTGGCCCCTGCCAGCGCAGAACAATCCCCTCAAAGGCGGAAGAGTCACCGGCGAGAATCCTCGCGACAGCCGCTTGGTCCTCACTGGCGTTCACTCTTTGCCTCCCCGACGGTGTGACCTTCCGCCGCGCAGCTAGGTTGCATTTTTTTTCATCCAGGGGCGAAGAAAATGCAACCGACCGCTGCCTCTGCTGGTCTGACAGCGTGAAGTAAGCAGGGCACACAGGAGGGTGTCATGGATAAATTGTTACCCTTATTCGCGTTTTTGAGCGTCACAATGATTGCATGCTTTTCGTTTGTGACCGTAGCTGTCTGGTCGGACCAGCGGCGTCGGGAAAGAGAAGCCTACTACCGATATGAGACGCTGAAGAAGATCGCTGAGTCTCAGGGCAGCGGCAATAGCTCTGCTGTTGAATTTCTTCGGGAAGAAGAGAAAGTCTCGGCCCGCCGACGCCGCGAGACTCAGAAGTTAGGCGGTCTGATTACGTCCGCTGTTGGTCTCGCGCTGATGGGCTTCATCAAAGCAATGGACCAAAACGATCGCGTGCCGGCGTATCTTGTAGGCTTGATTCCCTTGATGGTCGGCGTCGCGCTCTTGGCCTATGCTTACCTCCTTGGCCCAAAAGAGTGAGCCTTCCATGGTCAGAAAACAGTAATCACTAGCGCCGTCCGCCAAAATCCACTTTGGTGGAGTCGAGGTGTGACGCGGTGGTTTAGGTGCAGCCTATCGGGTGCCGACCCTTTCGTCTGTCGGTGATTACTAGCTGGACCATGCTTCCGTCTTCACACCCCGCTCATCGAACCGGACGTGCGGATTTGCCGCATCCGGCTCTCGGAGAAAGTGTCACGAGGTCGCTCACGGGAGACTACGCGTCCGCGTGGTGAGGCGGACGAGGCCCAACACGGAGTGCAGGAAGAGTTCAGGGAACTTCCCGATCCCCGATCCGAACACTTTGTGTTTAGCACATAGCCATTGACGCAGCCGTTTGCAAGCGTGTTCATCCACGGCTCGATAGGCCTTGCTGACTGGCCCGAGGCAGAAGTAGTTGGCCCATCCCATCAGCACACGGTTGAGCCTTGCTACTACCAGCTCCTGGTCCAGCAAGATTTGATCCCGTCCAGTCAGCTCGCTGATCGCCTTGCAGATGCGCTTCACTCGCTTCTGCGACGGGACAGTACCAATGTACGCACGCCCTGTCTTCGGCGAGTAGCACTGACCGAACGTGTATCCCAAGAAGTCGAACTTCTCTTCCGGCAGTTTACAGACCCGCGTCTTCGTTTCGTTCACCGTCAACTTCAGCTTCATCATCATGTCTCGCATCGAGGCCAGAGCCCTTTCGGCTTCGCCTCGACAGCAGATCACGAGATCGTCGGCATAGTTGACGATGCGCGCCTGCAGACGCTTCTCGTGCCCGAGTTTCTTCCATCCGAGCACGAACCGTCGCATGTACAAGTTGCTGAGCAACGGGCTAATCGGCGCTCCTTGCGGAGTTCCCTTGCCTTCATCCCGATTGCGCGTACTTCGATGCTTATTCCCTTTCTCGTCGGTCTCTTCAACCGGAGCTTCTAGCCACATCTTGATCAGATGCAGCATCGCTCCGTCTACGATCCGCCGAGCCACCGACTTTAGAAGTTCGGTGTGCGGAATTGAATCGAAATAGCCGCTTAAATCTGCGTCTACAACTTGTCTGTGGTCGGTGTTGAGCAGCTGGTGGACATGTTTCACAGCATCCAACGCGCTGCGGTCTGACCGATAGGCATATTGCTCCGGCTGCAGGTCGGCCTCGAAGATCGGTTCGAGCACCAAAACTGCTGCCTTCTGTGCCACACGATCTTTGATCGCCGGCACTCCTAACGGCCGTTGTTTTCCGTCTGGCTTGGGTATCCACACTCGCCGGACGGGCTGCGGTCGATACGTTCTACTTTTCAGCTCTTGCGCCAGTTCGTCCAACCACTTCTCTACTCCGTACTCCTCGATGTCCTCAAACGTTTGGCTATCTACTCCTGCCGCTCCACCATTGGCTTTGCAACAGTCGTAAGCGAACACCAGAACGTCTTGTCGGTGCACCTTGTCGTACAGAGCATAGAAGCGAAAATTGGGCGATCCCTTCGCTTTGTCGTGCAACGCCGTCTGCAACTTCTGAACGCTTGGTGGAGTTGTTAGGCTCATCGCCAATCTTCCTGTCCTTCGTTGCTTCTTGCGTTTCCTTTCAACTGAGGCTCCTTCCCTCCACCAGAGTTACCCGGCTTCAGCGGTACTACGAGCCTCTCCGTCATCCCAGTCGGCCCGGCCTGTCTCTCGCGAGTTGCCAGTTGATCCGAACACGATCACCGCTGGGACTTCTCGTGTTGCGTATGGTCCCCTTTGCCTGCATGCCGTCGCCACTGCCCCGGCAGGATTGATGGAGCTGTTCGCTCGTACACTTCATCAACTTCGGCCTTCCCCGAAACCGCGGCGGGTCGGCTCCTGCATCAACGTTTTCGAGGCCTGCTCAGCGTTCACTCACGTTACGGCCTGCAAGCTTGCCGAGTCGCTTAAACGACCTTCTGCACCAGAGGCTTCAGCAGTCTCGTTGCCTCCACTACTGCTCTGATTGCTACCGGGTGGAGCGAATCAGTTCCCGGGCGGGTTTTAACTCCCGCTGTGGACCATCACCTTTCACGACGCACGCGGTTAGGCGGTTTACCGCGTCCGGCTAAGGTCTAGACAACCATCCGAAGGCGTATGATGAACCTGCCAGCCTGAGGAGGCTCTGATGTTCATTCGTATACGCCTCGTGGCTGCGATTCTCGTCCTGTCGACCTCGCTGGCCTTTGCGGGCGGCGACAAAAAGCCCGTCCTGCCAGCGTACGTTCTGAGCGCCGAGACCGTGTTTGTGCTGATCGATCCCGACGCTGGAACGTCGACAACCTCACCCATGGCGAACCAAAAGGCTCGCGATGACGTTGAGAAGGCGCTGATGAAGTGGGGCCGGTTCCGGATGGCGATGAACGCTGGAGATGCAGACCTGGTCGTAGTTGTACGGAAAGGCTCGGGCAGGATTGTCCAGCCGACCATCGGAGGGCTGCCGACCAATGACCGGCCAGTGATTGTGCAGCCAACAGACAACGGCGGCCGGATCGGGGGCCAAAAGGGACGTCCTCCCGGATCCACCGATCCAGCTCCACAGGACACGCATCCAGTTCCACAAATTGAAGCGGGCGTGTCCGACGACATGTTCTTGGTCTATCACGGCGGTGAAGGCAACCCGTTGGGTTCACCGGCTTGGCGCTACATCGGTAAGGATGCGTTGAAGTCGCCGAGCGTTCCCGCTGTAGCGGAATTCCGCAAGGCAATTGAAGAGGCAGAGAAACAGCAGCAGAAACAGAAGAGCAAACCTTAAACCTGCAGGATGCGCCGAGTCCAACTTTGTCTTGTCTGTATTCTGACTGGCCAAATGTCCGCGGCTTTGCCCAAGTGCCTGTGGAGTCAGATAATCTAACAATGCCGGCGCAGCGCAAAGAGGACAGTGCTCGCTATACGCGGAGTAGCTTTGTAACGCTATTTTTCCAGAGAGGCACTTACCGACAGCGGGGAAAGAAAAGCCTAGGGTGTCACTGCGGTGGTTAAGACTAAGTCTTCTTCTTAAATTTCCCGAAGGTGTGGCTGCAAAATCGAGACCGTCGATGGTATTTTCCATCTTGTCGCTTTAATCATAAATTTTTCCCTCAATGGCTGCCGTTTATTTCGGGAGCCCTTTCTCATCATGGATACCCACAACGCGGTAGCAAGCATGACAGTGTCAGTATACCTAGAGCTTTCGCGCCCGCAAGCGTTTCCGCCAGTAGAATCGGTTGAAATTATTACATTTTCGCGGTTGTAGCTTGACTGGCCTGCCATAGATGCTAGTTTCGCGATGAGCGGTTACGCGTCGGAGGATTTATGGAAAACCAAGACGGGTTTCGGGAAGGATTACGGCACTACAGGAAAAATCTGGGCATTTCCCAAGACGAACTCGCAATCTTGGCCGGCGTGTCACGGTCCACAATTGGAAATTTTGAGACTGGCCAATTCAATCTTTCTATGGACACCATGGAGCGCGTCCGGCAAGCGTTACTCCAACTCATTAGCGTCAGAGCAACGGCTGTCGGCTTTTTTCCCGCACCGACTTCTGCGACGCATTCACTTAGCCGTGTAGGGCTGTAGAGCTGCACAACGCTCTAGGAGAACGACACATGGCAAAACACACGAAGCGCCGAATCAGAGACGCCTGCATCGCCGTTCTTGAAAGCAAAACCGCAGAACCACCAGAAGTGATCAAAGCAGCGACATTGCTGTACAAGATGGAACTTAGCAGGGTGAAAGGCAAGCCCCGCGGCAAGCCATTTTCAAAGAAGAACAGCGGACGAAGCGCGATTGACCGCATATCGGAGCTTACAGGCGCATTGCAGTAGCTCACCGGATATCGTCGATGCGCCCGATCATGGGAAGATGCGTTTTTTGGCCTCCGGGCCGGGGGGTATGGCGCCCCTGGGTACCACCTTTCGAATCGGCAGCGGGGCCTAAGCCTGTTGCAGATGCGCCACCGAAGGAGGATTCTGGGACAAGCGATGCATCTCGGGGGGAGCTTTCCACCCATCCCGAGGTACACGCAAGGAGGTTCTCTATGCCTACGACAAAAGAATTTACCATCCGCCAAGACGACAAGCCTGGAACGCTTGGAAAGCTGTGCAATGCCCTTGCGGATCAAAACGTCAACATTCTGGCGTATCAATCTTTTCCTGCTGAGAAGGGCAAGAGTGCGGTTCGTCTCATCTTAGACAATCCAACCACAGGCAAAACAGTTCTTGATCGCCTGCGTGAGGACTATCAGGAGACCGAGGTTGCTCAGGTAAAACTCGCGCACCGTCCGGGAGAGCTGGCGCGAGCCGCGTCACGACTCGGGGACGCTGGGATCAACATCAACTACGGTTACTGCGGGGCTGAGGCGGAAACGAATACGCCGATGCTGATCCTCGGGGTCGCGGACGCGGCGAAGGCAGCGAAAATCATTGAGCAGGCTGCCGCTGCGGGCGCTTGAGAAAGTTAGGTCAGGGCGCCTTACTTCAATTGCCCTGGTTAGTAGGCAAACTGAAATTTCGGGGAATGCCACCCGGATACTCCGCCCCAGGCATGGCTCTTTTTCGCTCGGAGGCGGCGCCTAAGCCTTCTTTGCAGCGGCAAGCCCCTAAGCTCGCAGATTCGCTTTTTGTTCGTCTATGGGGCTGGAAATGGCCTTTACGGGCCTCTGTGCGGTCATACCCCAACGGTTGGCGGTCGAAAGAGCACTAGGACGTAACCACCCGGTCAGCACACCAACTGTTGACGCTGAATAGCATGCGCGCGTATCTTGGACAGCAAAGAACCAGGGGCGTCCCAAGAAAACAAATCGTCAAAACCGCGGCGCTACTCGCGATCGCTGTATGTGCCGCGGCCCCACACTACAGCCAACAATACACAACAAAGAGGCGGAAGTGGTGTCCGAAGGCCAATGAGGAGCCCGAATGAGCCAGATTGAGGCTCCGCGCACCCAATCGCCAAAAATCTAGGGCTTCCGATCTCGTTTCAATACTCGTATTGTCGAGAGTGCGTCCGTGAGCGCTTGCTGTTCATCCAGACGTCCACTGCCAGTTAGCAGATGCAATCTCTTACGTATCACAGTTTCGATATCTAGAAGCTTCGTAGGGTCTAAGAGTGCGTTCTCGAATGGCATCTGCCAGTGCGGATACTTCAATTCCGTGTTCATGTCTTTCCTTGACGCTAGGCGGACCGTTCAGCCGCCGTCGCACCTATGGAGAGTGTGCTTGCGGTGGGTTGTGGAGCGGATTATTACGGCGACTATAGGCTCTTGGCGCTCCGATTGCCAATACTGATATTAGAGAAAGTGTCGTGAAGCTCATGAGAAGTAATGCAAGCGTGGACGGCTCGGGCGTGTTGGCGCTGATCACCAGACCGTTCCAGTCTCGGCAGGAACATGGGATTGCCGTCAGGAGCGGTCGTCCAGATGGCGTTGAGGTTGCCTTCGACGTCGACGCGGTTGAAGTAGTCGCACACCTGATTGGCATCGGGGCCATTGAAGAGAAACGGATCGCAGGACATGATGAAGTCGCTGGCGCCGTCCAAACGGAAAAAGTGCATGTCGAAGGTGTGGGTCCTGTCGAGAAACCCTTCAAAGACCGGAACCAGATTCAGCGTGAAATCGCTGCTATCGCCGAGCACTTCTTGCGGCAGCGTCCAGGTGTCGCTGCCCAGGGAAAAATTAAGCAATGGGATTTCATCCGCACGAACCTCGGGAACGAAAATCACAGCTGCAACCAGAAGTAGAAAAAGAGGTGCTACGATCCGCTTAGACGATCGATGCATGTTCTCACCCCCCGGACAATGGGAACTGACCGGTAATCTATACGTAAGTTAATATATTATAAAAAAGTAAATGTCAACACCCCGGTTGCGCTGCAAGCGCGATTCGCGTCTTCAGCGGCCAGACAATCATCCCCGACTAGCACTGGTTGTCGTTGCTCTAGGACAACAACGGACGTGTGACACTCTGCCAAGTACCACTGCGGTTTGCCCTTTGGTGTGCTACGATCCGCCTAACAGTAGTACCCATACAACACCACACCCCTAAAAGGCCCGGTGCGCTTCGCTGGGCCTTTGCTTTTCTGAAGCGCATCTGTCGTAGCTGGCACGCTTTACTGAACTCCCTTTCCTCTGCGAATCCTCGCTGGAGAATCTTTGTTAACGGCGAAACCCGCAAGTGTGCCGTGTTGATTGCCGCTGCCATCTTCGCCGCTAGAGCCCCGCCCAAAGCCGCACTATACGTTTTTGGCCAGCCTAGGACACACGTTCGCAGCCTGAACCGACCTCTGGGCCGTCCCTTTCGTCCAGCCCGTTTGTAGAGTGATTTCGCTCCAGGAGCACCCGGCCCGCCGTAGTTCCACCACTCGCGCCGAATCAACCGCCACTTTGGGCCGTCCAAGCCGCTTGCCTTTGGCCTTGGCCGCCGCCAATCCCGAGCGCACCCGGGAGCGAATGAGTTCGCGTTCGAACTCCGCGATTGACGCGAAGATGCCGAACACGAGCCGGCCGTTCGGCGTGCTGGTGTCCACGCCTTCATGCAGGCTGACGGAGTGGATGCCGAGGGCATCGAACTCGGTCAGGGCGTTTACGAGTTGCCGCAGGCTGCGAGCAAAGCGGTCGTATCGATAGACAAGAACCGCGTCGAACTTCCTACGCTTTGCATCGTAGAGCAGTCGGTTGAGCGCCGGCCGCATTTCTTTAGATCCAGACACGCCGGCGTCGGTGAATTCCTTAGCGATTAGCCACTGGCGACGCCGGCAGTAGTCGCGCAACTCTTCGAGCTGCATCGCGGCATTTTGCTCGTTCGTGGATACGGGCCGTAGAGAGCCACTCTCATTTGCCGCGGTGCGGGATTTGCAGCAGCTATCGACTGCGATGGTACGATTTGAGTAGCCATTACGAAAGCTCATCTTTTCGGTTTGGTTAGCCCTGCCGAGTAGTTGACGCTACACGGTGGGGCGTTTTTGTTTTTCTACCGCTTTGGTTTCGGCTTGCGGCCTCTTCCCTTGCGATAGTTCTGCTGCTTGTACTTGCGAACCCGTTCGAGGTCGGCTGTCGTCCATTGCCGAAATGTTCCGTCCCCAATGCGAACGGTTTTAGGACTCTGAACCTTTCCACCGGACAACCAGCGCTCCAACGTCACGCGATGTATTCCGACTGCTTTGGCTATCTGTGCGGTGGAGAGCGGGCTCATTAGCTACTACGTGTAGCATATTTACCGGGGTGATGTCAAGGGGTGACCGCACTGCGAACAGCTTTCTTCTTAAGAAAGAAGCGCGCCGAGTTGGCGCCCGTTAGGTCCAAAATAGGTCCAGAACCCAGGCTTTAACCCCTCCGAATCCAGCCTCTTCTCTCACAAGGGCAATTGAATCAACAGGGTTTTGGCGGAAGCGTGTGAGAGTCGAACTCACCACTCGGCTCGCTAAGAGCCGAATCGCCGGCTTTGAAGGCCGGGAAGGTCACCGGACCCCTTTCGCCTCCGCGGTCAGAGTAGCATGATTCTATAGGGGTTAATTGAGGTAGCCGCTGGCATGTGCCTCTTGCCTCGGCTTCGGTGCTACTGGGGTGCTATTCGCAATACGGGAAACGGCGTCATGCAAGTTGGAAATGCTAAGGTGTGCGTACCTTCGGCTCATCGTCCGGTGAACCGATTGCTCATGAGGATCTGTGGGACGCAATTTTGAAATCAGTCCGGAAATTATCTAAAGTGCGCATCCGGGTTGATTTCCGCTGGAAACCGGGAAAGAAGGATGCACTAGGAAAGCTGATAGACAAAGCTGCCAAGACTGCAGCGCAGCGTGGCGGGTTTGACAAAGATCTTGGATTCAAGCCAGGGAGCCATGCACGTTCAATGGTGCCGGGTGGTGCCGCGGCAAAAAACTTTGATGCGGCAGGACAAGTATTGGTGATTCGTCCATATATGAAAAGAGTGCGCCACAGGCGCGAGGAAAAGGTCAGCTTCAATCTTTTCGATGAAGCTACTCAGACGTATGATGCAAAGCATATTCTCGATCTTTCCAGGCCTTGAGGATTCTGTCCCTTTTGGAGTAGGTTTTGATCGTTCGCATCATCACGATGACGGAGGGCAGAGGACACGTTTTTTCTGCTAGCCTTACAGGGCAGCCTGCCTTCAATCGGTAGCGTCGCCATATCTTTGAGGAGGATCTACCATGAAAATTCGGCGCTTTGTCCTGTTTCCGGCACTTTTGGTCGCAGCCAATGCATTTGGTCAAAGTTCAGGCACATCCGCTCACGCGGATTTCATCAACTCCCAAGGTCAGAAGATTGGCACAGCGGTACTCAACCAAGCTGGTGACGGAGTGAAGATTGATGTGAATTTAACGCAGCTTCCTCCTGGAACACATGCATTTCACATCCACGCAGTGGGGAAATGTGAAGTACCTGACTTCAAATCAGCCAGTGGACATTTCAATCCCGCCGGAAAGCAGCATGGCAAGGACAATCCTAATGGTTCGCACGCTGGCGACATGTCAAATTTTGAGGTTGGCACGGATGGGACTGCGAAGTTTTCGACAGTGAACACGAGCGTTACGCTGGACCAGGGCGCGAACTCAGTATTTCACGAAGGCGGAACGGCTTTGGTCATTCACGAGAAGGCCGACGATTACAAAACCGATCCGGCTGGGAATGCCGGAAACCGAATCGCCTGCGGAGTCGTACAGAAATAACTACCGGGATTTCCTTGCGACGCAGTTAAAACTTACAAGGATTCCGCTCCAACCTATCTGTGAGGTTAATGTCGTATCTGCGTGGTGACGAGAGGACTGGTCAATCGGGAGTATTCGATCGCGAAGAGCTGGAGCAGGTCCCGGGGGAACGGGGTTACCGTGGATTCGGTGGTAGTGGCAACTTTCCGAGCTCGCTGACCGTCAATTGGGGATGTTTGAAGCCGCCTCGACTTCTGGACTCACTCGGTGTTGCTCCTGCCACTGCTTCACCAGCTTGTCCATTTCTTCGACTCGTTCACCGGGTAAGTGTGTTTTGGGATCCGTCGCACTATCTGGCCCTGGTTCTTAGAACACCCCATGACTGAACTAGCCTCCTGAACTATCATTCTGACAACCATGTACGAACCCGATTTGGCCGGTACCGACACTGTGAAATATGTAGGCTATCTGTGGTTTGGACACTCCTACCCAAAAGGGAAAATTGCGGGGCTGATTCTTGAGCGACTTGTAGCTATCGCGGAAAGGTCGTGGTTTCAGGCACGCGGATTCCATAAGTGCAATCTAGGTTTCTGCGGCGCGACACAGATGCTCCGCGACCAGCCAATGTTTAGATACCGGGGAAGGACCCTCACTCTGGGCTCTTCCGAAATCTTGGTGCCGGACGATGAAGTCCTCTATTCCGCACCCAATCTGATTGTGCATTACATCCGTCACCACAGATATAGACCTCCGGAATGCTTTTGCGCGGCTGTGCTTAAGTGTCCTGCGGCCTCTAAGCAAGTTAGAGCAGATCGCCTATGATTGGTCTCCAGACGGAAAGTCTCTACTCGTTCCTCAAGGTGTAGACAATCCACATCGCGTGGAGGTGTGGACAATTCATGTTTCGACCGTCGGTTCGGATGACAGAGATGCTGTAAAGAAACTCATTTCGGATCCCAGGCACGAACTCTACGAACCACATATATCGCCTGACGGTAAATGGATCGTCTTTGAAGCGTTCAAAAACGACCCGCCGGTGGAGTCGAGTATTTACGTGACATCGAGCGCCGGTGGACCCGTCACACGCATTTCCGAACGCGACCACTGGGACGACAAACCGCGGTGGTCTCCAGACGGGAAGATCATTTACTACGTTTCTGGGAGCGAAGGCATCTTTAATGTCTGGGGCGTTGCTTTCGACGCAGCCAGCGGCAAACCAACTGGAAAACCGTTCCGTGTGACTTCATTCGACAGCCCAGGTCTGGCTGTTGGCGACAACATCTCTGACGTTGAATTCTCGCTGGTTCATGACAAGTTTGTCCTTACTATGGAAGATCGAGCCAGCAGCATCTGGGTGCTCGACAACGTTGGCCGTTAGGAAAATCCTTTTCGTAAAAAGTGCTCGCCAACCGGAGTTATTGCAGACAAACACCAAGGAAGACCCAAGCGCCTGGTAAACGACGCGCGGTCACAAGTAGTCGTGGAGGTGGGCGAGATGCGCTGCCCGCGTTCGATTAAGCCGTTAGAAGGTGGCCGCTGGCGGTTGCGGCGGATGCCGGCTAGGGGCAAGCCCCAATCTAACGGCTATGGGAATTGAATCTTTTTTCGTCTTCAATCTATTGATTTTGCGTGGCTTACAAAAATAGGGGAGGAGCGAAAAACGCAGTTAAAAGCGCCACCTTGCGGCATGATGTGCTGAGCGTAGCACGCGAAGCGTCCGCCGCCGCGGGCGGCTTCGTTCAAACGGCCATCACTTGAAGTTCTCTAAAAGGGAAAGCCGCTACGTCGGTTCCTCTTGAACCCAGCACCGTAATATCTCAACGATTTCAGTCAAATTTAGCGCACCACCATGACCATGGAAAGCAGGTGCGTCCGGCTGCCCAAGAATCCTGCAATCTATCCAATCCAATTCTGTCCGCTCAATTCTTACGTCTTTGAATTTGCGCCATTGAAGTGCGGTGCCTGTCAAATTGACTGTCAGGTGCCAGCCCGGATTGTCCAGAGTCTCAATGGAAACCCCGTTTTGGTGTTCCCAATCCCCGTTGCACTGGGAAAGATACCATTGCTGTAACCAAGCCAAATGGTCCCCGCTCATGACCGCAGTTTACCAGCAAGCCCTGATTTACGCGGTTGCAGGTAATGTGCTTTTGGCCGAACCGACAGGTCCGCACAGCGTCCGTTCAAAAATTCTATGGTCCGCTGGCTGGCTCTGGCGCGATTGCCGAGGGGTGGGAGGGGTGACCTGCCCCCGGCCTGACTTCTGAAAGAATTCCTTTCTCCTAAAGAAAATGCAGGGAAGCTAACCTAAGTGCCTGACCGGCGTCTGTGCAGCACTGCCAAATGCCGGTGCTACCGGGATGCTATTAGCCGCGTAACTTGGTGCGGCAACGTGCGCCGTGTTGCGCGGTTCGGAATGTTGGGAAGCCGCATGAACACTGGTGATTTCGTGTTGGTGCGCTTCTGTGCTGATGGCTGCGGAATGCTCGGGACGGCTTTGAAGGCCGGGAAGGTCACCGGACCCCTTTCGCCTCCGCGAAAAAGTATAGTGGCTCGCCTGGACTTCGCAAAGTCAAGTGGCTCGCGCAAGAGGTCAAGATGAGTTCAATCCTTGAAAGAAAAACTCAACGAGAGGCGTGAGCGGGGACAAGCACCGAGGCTTGCGTTGTGCGAATTAGCGCGGCAACGAGGTTGAACAGCGCTGGCGCCGTACAAACCTCGTAATACACGTGTTCGGAACCCTTGCCGATTTTCCCGTCCGAGCCCAGCTCTCTCGCCGCGCCCTTTCGCAAAACCAGCAGTTCGACGCTGTCTCCCATGGGTACCTCGCCGTAAAACAGCGTCACCGTCTCTTTTCCCCAGGGCAAGTCCAGCTTCGTTTCTACCGATTCAAGCGATATCTCTTCGGAGAGTTTCTGGAACCCTTCCTCGTTCAACTCGATGCCGTTCCGGTTATAGCGCACGAGAAATTCGTCCAACTCTTCTGCCGAAGCGCCCTGCATGGACTGCAGAAAGTGGAAAATGGAAAAGCTGGACTTTTGCTCGGCGAGCATGCGGCGAGCGAGCTTCGTGCATCCCGATAGACGGTCGGAGAGATTCAGGGCCTTTGAAATCATGATGCGGGAATCGCCGTCGGTCCAGTAAGCGGGCGCGGAACCTTGAAACGCCACGCCCAACCCCAGCTCCAGCGCCGGAAGGTCGGTCTTGGCGGCGCTGTCGTTGTAGGAATTGCACACCGCCAGAATCTGCCGCGCCAACACGCATGCCTTGGCGACCGGCCGTGCAAAGGCGCGACTCGACTCGGTTTCAAAAATCGCCAGTATGATCGCGTCGCCCTCGATGAATACCTTCTTCGCCGAATAGCGATCGAGCAGCTTTTTGACTGGCTCGTGCAGGTTCAGGCTGAAGTGCGAAGCGGGGTTGAGGCCCCGGGTCAACAGATCCTGAGTCATTCGCGTGGATCCGCGCACATCGGCCTTGATGATCACGTGCGACACCACGGGATCCTGCTGGGGTTTGCCTTCGTCCTGCAGAACGCATTCGTACAGACGGTTGTTCAGCCGCGAAAGATCGCGCGCTTGCTCCGTGGAGACCAGATTTACCCGCTCCATGCAGGTTGACAGGTGTTCGGCGTCGCGTAACTCGCGCCGCAAGCGCAGGAAGTCTGTCGCAAACCTCAGCACCAGACCTTGCGTTTCTTCTCGCGAGTACCGTCGGATCTTGCGGCCAAGCTCTTCGATGGGCTTCGATGAAAGCTGCTTTGCGGGAACCTGCTTCAATACCTGTTCTACTCGCTTCAACTCGTCCTTGGAGACCAATGCTTTGCGCAGCTGCTGCAAGTGAACCGGCGGATGATATTGCCCCGCGATAGCGCGAATTTCGTAGCCGGCAAGCACGTGGTAGAGCACTTCCTGCTGCTCCATCCGCTCGATGAGCTTGGCAAGCAATTGCGAACGCTGGACGCGAAGCGAGTCAGGCTCTGCGGCCGGATCAAAAAGCGTGGCGGCGTTCCTCGGCTCGTTCAGATAATCGCCCAGCTGTCCGTGATGGTCCTTCAGGAAGAAATCGAGTTTCTGCTTGGTTGCTTCGAGCTGAGGGCCGAACTCTTCAAGCTTCAGCTGCTGGTGCTTAAGGCGCAGTTCAATGTCGTTCAAGGAGGCTTTGAGATTCGCCGGATCGCCCGAGCCCAGGAACTTGCTGAAGAGTCCGTCGCCGCGTTCGAGTTTCTTGCGATGCGCCTCGCGCTGCTCTTCCAAATTGGCGATTTCGTTGCGCATCGCCTGAACCTGGCCGAGCATGGATTGATGTTCGCGTTGCGCTTCGGAAAAAGCCTGATCCGGCGTGATGGCCACCCCGGCCTGCTGCAGAAACTCCTGGAACAACCCGTCCATCGCCTCGAAGCGGTCCGGGTCGCGCACGTAGTTCCCCAGCAGCACGAAATGCTCGAGGAAATACAAATCATCCTTGCCGCCATCCAGAAAAACCAGCCGGTTCTTCAGCAGTTCGTAGTACGCCGCGAAGTCCTCTCCGAAAAGAGCACGTCTGGTCT
>Ga0306920_100006906_pt1 | contig 14889 bp, 9 predicted proteins | sample flu12Cox44000170_FD_204666 | JGI IMG/M metagenome (GOLD analysis project Ga0306920, IMG submission 204666) | Lab enrichment of tropical soil microbial communities from Luquillo Experimental Forest, Puerto Rico - flux4day.12C.oxic.44.000.170 (v2)... | ecosystem: Environmental > Terrestrial >... | reverse complement strand
TGGCGCTGTGCGGGTCGTGGCAGTTTGAGCAGGTGACTCCGGCGGCATGCATCCGGCTCTGCAGAAACGAGCCGTATTCGTAGACCTCGCCGTCGATCTGCCCGTCGACGTGATAGAGACCCGGTCCGAGCAATGCTGGAAGATAGGCGTCGAGGTAGAGCTCGCCCGGTAGTGAGCTCTTGGCGATCCCTTTGCGGCGTGAGTGACAGGCGGCGCAAGTCTCCAGCTCGGTCGACGTCAATTTCTCGGCGCCGCGAGCGATCCCGGTATCCGGATCCATTTCCCAATGGGCTTTATCGGTCGGCTGCAGCCAATTGGTGAGACCTCTCTTAGGGTCATCCGAGCCGGACGGATAGAAGCCGCCTCCGTCATGCGCCTTGGCCCAGGCAACATGATGCGAACCGGGACCGTGGCATGCTTCGCAAGTGACGTCGACATCGGTCCAGGTGGTTGCGTAGGTATTGGCGGCGAGGTCATAGTTCTTCTGCAGATTGGTCGAGTGGCATTGGGCGCATTGGTAGTTCCAGGTCTGGTCGCGCCCGGCCCAATGCAGCGGGTCGCCGGGCTTGAGCTGCTGGCCGGGGTAGAGATGGAACCAGCGCTGGCCGCCCTGGTCTTTCGGGCGGCTATCCCAGGCGATGCCGAGCGCCTGATAGCGTCCCCCGGGAAAGGCGACCAGATATTGCTGCAGCGGATATACCCCGAAGGTGTAGGCGATCGGATAGTCGTGCAGCGCGCCATCAGGACCGTCGGTGCGGACAATGAATTTGTCGCCATCGCGGGAAAAGGTCGTCGTGACGCCGAAATGCTCGAGTTTGGCGCCGGTGAAATCGCCCAGCACCGTCGCCGCCGTCGCCGGCTGCATCGCCAACGCATGATGCGAGCCCTTCCACGCGTCGAATTCCGCGGCATGGCACCCGGCGCAAGCCTGGGCGCCGACGAAGGACGGCGGTTCTTCGGCCGATACGGGCATGCGACCGAGCGGCAGCAGCATCGTCACTGCGGCCAGCGCCGCCCGCCACAACAGGCTCACACGGTCCCTCTGGGTTTCGCCGCAGCGCCAGGATAAATGAGGTTGATCAGCGCCCGCCGAGATTGGTCAGCGTCGGGAGATATTGCTGCGCCACCTCCGGTGACGAAGACAGAACGGTAAAGCTGCTGCCTCCTCCGGTGCGGTTCGCTTCCCAATTGGCTTCCCATTGCACCTGCAGGTAGGCCTGTGCCCCGGGCACGAGCTGGACGGTGTCGTGTTCACGGGTCGGGGTGCCGAAGGGCTGTACCGTAAACCTGTACTTTCCGGGCGGGAAATCATGGAAGAACGCGGTTCCTTGCTTTATGTCGCCGACCGGGGCGCCATTGGCGTAAACGATCGGGTCTGCCGCATAGACGTTGCCGCCCGGCGGGTCCGCCTGGCGGAACAACCACACCCGCGCCATGCCCGACGGCAACGCCGGAACCGACGCTTGCGAGGATGCCACTTGCGGCTGCGGCGTGCAGCCGGCAAGCGCGATCAGGCCGAGACCGAACCATGCGGCCGCTGTCAGACGATAGTTGCGCATGATAATTCCTCCCCTGTTATTACTAGCACCGCGGCGGCTCCGAGGCTAGTTCGGGGAGCTGAAAGGTCAGGATGACCTGCTATTGCCGGTATCATTAGGCCTCGAGCCGTGCTGACGTCGGTTGCTCAGGCTTGAGGCGTCGAGCACGATCTGATCGTAGTCCCAGAGCTGCTCGATAAACCTGCGGGCTTGCTCTTCGCCACCGGCTCCCGCCGTGGCCCGTAGGATGTCATCGATCGAGCGGTTGCCGTCGAGAGCGGTGAAGATCCGCTCCTGTGCCGCATCGATTGGAAGCGCTAGGTCCGGATAGGTATGGGCCCGATTGATCAGGACGGCCGCGCAACCGGGGGGCGCCCGGTCTCGAATGCATAGGGTCCACGGAAGGCGTAGAGGAACGTAACCGCGCCAGGCATCGCCGTCGAACGTGATCGGCTGGCTCCCGCCTGACCGATCATCGCGATAGGAGATGAAGTTGTGCCGGGTCATGGTCCCGCGCAACAGCTCGACCGCTGCATGCTGCAATGGCGGCGCAAGCAACGCGAGGCGCGCAGCGTGCGGCGTATCAGCTATTGCCCCGCAGTGCGGGAGATAGGGAGCCTGCTCGAACCAGCGCCCGAATGACAGGCCGCAGCGCTCTAACCAGGCATAGAGCTGCGGCACCGTATACGCGCGATCCTGCGGGTGAAGCAGTGCATCGGCGAGCGCATCCGGATTTCTGAAATCCTTCGCCCGCCGCGCCACGCCAGCGATCGGATGGTCGGAAGACAGTGCACCGATTGTGGCGCCGAGGTCACGTAACTCCGTCTCGGCGGTGCCCACTCCGAGCAGGCGACAATATTCCTGCATCATGTAGATCCCGGCACGCCCATACGTCGCATAGACCATCAGCTGCATAGCGCCGTTACGCGCAAGGACATTGCGCAGCGAGCGAAGGCCAATTTCGGGGTCGGGCAGATGATGCAGCACGCCGGTACAGACGATCTGATCGAACGTCCGGCCAAGCTCCCCAACTTCTTCGATTGCGAGCCGATGGAGATCGAGGTTTCGTAAACCATACCTTCGCTGAAGATCGCGCGTGTGGCGCAGACTGGTTTCGCTGATGTCGATTGCCGTCACCCGCGCGTTGGGCTCGCGCAACGCGTGGATGGCGGCCTGTGACGTTCCGCACCCTGCGACCAGGATCTCGCGATTGGCCTGCGGCTCTTCCGCCGGCCACAGCAGCAAGGACCATGCCCGCCGGCGATCCGGGTTGCGATACAGCTCGATGTGCCGATCGAGGTCGCCGAGCGGCGCCGGGTAAGGGCGCCCTTCGTAGAACGCCCGCACCGCGTCGGCTCGCCCCCTCTCCGCAGGCGGGGAGAGGGCGATGCGCCGGTTACGTATGGGTACTCTCCTGCATCTTGCGGAGCACGTCGTCGAGGTTGAAGCTCGCGGCCTTCTGGCGCTGCGGGTATTCCCTGAAGGTCTGCAGGAATTCCCCGACAAAGGCCTGCGCCGGCACTAGCAAGTAAACGTGATCGATCAGCCAGTCGTAGTAGGTGATCGAGGTGATGTCGGCGCGCTCGAACGGATCGGTCCGGAGATTGAACATCTTCGGAACGCGAAGCGTGACAAACGGCTCGGCCCAAATCTGGAAACCGCCCCGCGCCCGCTGTTCCTCGAACACGATCTTCCAATTGTCGTAGCGCAGCGCAACGACCTGCTGGTCGTCGTTGCAGTAGAGGAACCACTCCCGCGGGCTTTTCTCAACTTGGCCCGTCATGTACGGCACCAGATTATGGCCGTCGAGATGGACCTTGTAGGTCATGTCCCCGATCTTGTGGCCCCTCAACAGCTTGTCCTTGACCTCCGGGTCGCCGCCCATAGCAACGAATGTCGGCAGCCAGTCGTGATGGGCGAAGATCTCATTCGACACGGTTCCCGGCTTGATCTTGCCCGGCCAGCGGATCACGCACGGCACCCGATAGGCGCCCTCCCAGTTGGTATTTTTTTCGCTGCGGAACGGCGTCATGGCTGCATCGGGCCAGGTAAACATGTTCGGGCCGTTATCGGTGCTGTACATGACAAAGGTGTTGTCGGTGATGCCGGCATCGTCGAGCGCCTTAAGCACTTGGCCGACGTTCTTGTCGTGATCGATCATCACGTCGTGGTATTCGCTCTGCCAGCGGCCGGACTGGCCCCTGCTCTCCGGCTTCACATGTGTGCGCAGATGCATGTGCGTGAAGTTCACCCAGACGAAGAAGGGTTGGCCGGCCTGGGCCTGCCGCTTTATGTAGTCGACGGTGCGCGCGGCGATATCGTCGTCGATCGTTTCCATGCGTTTCTTGGTCAGCGGCCCGGTGTCGCGGATCGTCTGCTTGCCGATTCTGCCGAAGCGCGGGTCGACCGTCGCGTCGTCTCTGTCGGTGGCCTTGCAGTCCATGACGCCGCGCGGACCGAACCTCTCCCGAAAGTGCGGAAAATCGCGCGGGTTCGGGTAGTCCGGCAATTCCGGCTCTTCTTCCGCGTTCAGGTGGTACAAATTGCCGTAAAACTCGTCGAACCCGTGCACGGTCGGCAGATATTCGTTGCGGTCGCCGAGGTGGTTCTTGCCGAACTGCGCCGTCGCGTAACCCAATGGTTTTAGCAATTCGGCGATGGTCGGGTCTTCCTTGTGCAGACCGACGGTGGCGGCTGGCAGACCGACCTTGGTCAGCCCGGTGCGCAACCCATGCTGGCCGGTGATGAACGACGATCGTCCGGCCGTGCAGCTCTGCTCGGCATAGATATCGGTGAAACGCATGCCTTCTTGGGCGATGCGGTCGATATTGGGCGTGCGGTAGCCCATCAACCCGTCGCTGTAGCAACTTAGGTTGGTGATGCCGATATCGTCGCCCCAGATGACGACAATGTTCGGCTTGTCTGCTCTAGCTCTAGATCTAGCCATCTCGATCTCCCTTGTTGCTCGGGTGGTTTCGAAAGTGCTTATTGGTCTCGGCCGCTCGGGCTGGGCCGCTAGGTGAGCCGCAACAGGACGGCAAGGAAGGCGAACAGGCCGATGAAAATGAGGACGATGGCAACTGCAACGACCGGCGTTTGCCTGCCCTCGTGGGTAACGCCGGCGATCGGCGTATACGGTTCGCCCCACAGATAGCGAATGCCCCACCGGTACTGCCAAATCGAAATGAGGAGCGCCAGGATTCCGCAAGAAATCAGCGCTAGCCCCAGATATCGCGGTGCGTGTGGAAGATAGGCGGCGTGGGCTCCGGGTCTCTGTTCCAAATGTTCGAGGTATTGGACGATCGCGAAGCCGAAACCGATCAGCGCAACCGCGGTGCGCAGCCACGCCATGATCGTGCGCTCGAGAGCAAGGCGGGTGCGCAGCCAGGCGAAGTGATCGGCCGCGGTTGCCCTCACTTCGAATCTGGCCGCGCTCGGTGCGGCATGTGAATCTGCCATCCAGCGCCTTTCTCGTTTACTGCCGCGCCATAGCGACGCGGATCGCCTCCTCCGGCGAGACGAGGTGATCCGAGCTCTCGGCCGCCTCGCCAATGGCGAGCTGCACCCCCTTGACCGTCCCGTTGAACGCATTGCCGCGCGAGCCGTAATCTTGCGAGACCGGCGCGCCGCTGTCCTCGCCGACGTCGCAGCCGTCGTCGGCCGAGAAAATCATCGCCTGCGTCAACGGGATGGCCCCTTCGCCGACCTTCTCGCCGTCGACAAAGAGCGTCACCTGGCCGCCTTTGCCAAGGCCGCCGCCGGCATAGGCAAATTCCATGCGCACCTGGTGCTCGCCCGCCGGCAGCGACCGCGCGGCCTCGACGTAGAAGTAATGCACTCCCGCCACGTTGTAGCAATATTTGAGCTTGCCGTTTTTCGCGTAGAGGCTCCAGCCGCCGATATTCGCGCCCTGGGCAACAATTACGCCCTCGGCTCCCGTCTCCGGGACCTCGATCTCGGCGGTGACCGAGTGCGACTTGTTTTTGATGTTCAGGACGCAGTTCTCCGACAGGCGCCCCATGCCGCCGAACAGCAGTTGGGTATTTCCCCTGATCAGCACCGGCCGGCCAGCGGTATCCGGATTGACCTTCTCAATGACCCGGTCGTCGATCGGCAGTACATTGTATCGCGTCGCCTCGATCAGCCACAATCGCTGCAACTCGTGCAGTTTCTCCGGCATCTGTTTGGCGAGGTCGTTGGCCTGGCTCCAGTCCTTGCTGGTGTCGTAGAGCTCCCAAACGTCGTCGTCGAGAGGCACCGTCTTGCGGCCCACGAGCACCCAGGGTGTGCCGTGCTTGGTCACCGCGGTCCAGCCCTTGTGGTAGATGCCGCGGTTGCCAAACATTTCGAAGTATTGCGTCTCACGCCGCTCCGCCGCACTGGCGTCGTCGAACGAATACAGCATGCTGACCCCCTCGATCAGCCGCTGCTGTACGCCGTTGACCGAGACCGGTTCGGGCAACCCCGCCGCCTCGAGGATCGTCGGCGCCACGTCGATGACGTGGTGGAACTGCGAGCGGATTTCGCCCTTGGCCCTGATGCCGTTGGGCCAATGCACGACGGTGCCGTTGCGGGTCCCGCCCCAGTGCGAGGCAACCTGCTTGGTCCACTGGTAAGGGGTGTTCATCGCATGCGCCCAGCCCACGGCGTAGTGGTTGTACGACTCCGGCCCGCCGAGCTTGTCGTATCGCGCCATCAGGAATTCTGGGGTCTCGAGGGACGCCAGACCGTTGAAGTTGGCCATTTCGTTATAGGCGCCGTGCAACGTGCCTTCGGCCGAGGCGCCGTTGTCACCGGTGATGTAAATGATCAGCGTGTCGTCGAGGATGTTAAGCTTCTTCAAGCCGTCGATCAGGTGGCCGATGTGGTGGTCGGTGTACTCGAGGAACCCGGCATAGACTTCCATCTGGCGGCGCAGGATCGGCTTTAGCGCCTCCGGCATCTCGTCCCATGCCGGTATCTCGGAGTGGCGCGCGGTGAGCTGGCAGTCCGCCGGGATGACGCCCAGCGCCTTCTGCCGCGCGAGAGTCTCTTCGCGCAGCTTGTCCCAGCCCTGGTCGAACTTGCCCTTGTACTTGTCGGCCCACTCCTTGGGCACATGATGAGGCGCATGGGTTGCGCCGGGCGCGAAATAGACGAAGAACGGCTTATCCGGGGCCAGCGCCTTCTGCTGCCCGACCCAGGCTATCGCCTTGTCAGTCATGTCCGCCATGAAGTGGTAGCCCTCTTCCGGCGTCTTCTTCGGCTCGACCGGCGTGGTGCCCTCGTACAATGTGGGATACCACTGGTTCGCCTCGCCGCCGACAAAGCCGTAGAAGTATTCGAACCCGCCGCCGCCCGTGGGCCACGCGTCGAACGGTCCGACCGGGCTCGTCTCCCACACCGGCACTTCGTGGCATTTGCCGAACTGCGCGGTCGAATACCCGTTGAGCTTGAGGGTCCGCGCCAGCGGTGAGATCGTATTGGGCAGCACCGAGCTGTAGCCTGGCGCGCCGGTGGCGATCTCGGTGACGCCGCCCATGCCGCAGGAATGATGGTTGCGCCCGGTCAGCAGGGCCGCCCGCGTGGGGGAGCAAAGGGCCGTCGTGTGGAAGCGGTTGTACTTCAGTCCGCCGGCCGCCAACTTTTCCAGGTTCGGCGTTTGGCAAGGTCCGCCAAAGGAGCTGTTAGAGCCGAACCCGGCGTCGTCGATCAGGATCAGTAGTACGTTGGGCGCGCCTCTGGGCGGGCGTAATTGCTCGATTGGCGGGAATTTTGTGTCCGGATCCTTCGCGTCATAGGTGATCAGTCCGGTTCGCTCGGGACTGGGGATCGGCAGATGCGAACGGTGCTTTTTGTCTTCGCTGCCCATGGTCGGACCTTTCCTTTGCATGATGTGCGGTATTTGCGATCCTCAAGCCTGACGAAGGACGCAGCGGAAACGCGCCTTGCCAGGTGTTTGCCATCTGCTTGCCGTCGGATGTGGGTTCAGCCCCCCACCGTTACGCGATGGACCGGCGCCACAAGCTCAACTTTTATCATCGGCTCTGTATCTTCGCCTTCTGCCCGAACGTCTGATTTCGGCTCATCGCTTCTGCCGCGCTTCTCTGCCTACGAACCGGGCCAGCGTAAAACCTCGAGAACACGCAGGCTATGCATCATGATCTGCACAGCCAGTGAGGCTTGAAGCACCGCCAACACCCATCCAACGACCGGCAACACTCCGGCCAATCCGTGCTTGAGAATTGTTTCGGTGTTCCACAGTGTGAGCAGGTTGAGCGCCATCACGCCGAGCAAGAGGGCAATCACGATTGCGTTATGAACCAGATCGTGTTTGTAGAGGACGATAATCACCGCAATGGCGGCAATTCCCGGTGCGGTTACGATTGCCGGTATCGCTAGCGGAAAGACCGCGATCGCCCGCGAGGGCGGCGAAGGCCCGGTCTGCCGCCCGCCCGAGCCACGCGCACCGGAGGGCGTTTGCATGATGATCCTCAGCGCTTGGGAAAAGAGAATGATGCTGCCGGTGATCGAAATCGCCGGCGGAGAGACATGCCAGTTCGTTAGAACAAACGGCCCGAGCGAGGCCACAACGATAACGATGACCGTCGCGATGGTCACCGCCCGCCGTGCCACAGTTCGCCGAAAAGCGGGCTCGGTCCCGCGGGTCACCCTGGCAAACGGCAGGATCGCCTTAAGGGGGCCAAGTGTAAGGAAGAAGAGAATGCCGATGTCCCCCCAACTCAATTCGTAATTCATCCGGAACTCACCCAACCCGCGCTGCAATCGACTTCGTTCCTTTAGTCGGCCGAGAGCCGCAGTTGCGGCTTGCGCGCGAGCCGGCGCACAATTTCAACTAATTGGGCATGCGCTCTGCTGGCTGGATCACGCAATTCGTCGATCGACTGAGCATCGGCAAGCTTGCCCAGACGGACGAGTTCCTGGATCTGTTGCCGCCGGTTCAGCTGCAGCTCCGACGGCCGGTAGGTGAACAGGATGCGTCCCAGCTCGCCGTGGCCGAACAGGCGGTTGAACTCGGACGCCGTCACATAAATCAGGAACAAAACCAAAATCCAAAGCTGGACCGCGAGAAAGCGGTCCCAGGAAAAGGCTGCTATCTCGTGCTTTAAGAAGCCGCCGAATACATAATCGCTGCTGAGCAGATACTCGATCCAATGTTCGAGCAGGCGGACGACGAAGACGGCCGCCCAATAAAAAAATGTTTTGAACAGGATCGGCCGGATCAGCGGCGCGCGATCGTAACGGCGAATCAGCGGCATCGCATTGGCGACCAATAGCGCCTTTGCGACAATCAGCGCACTCACCGTAGCTATCATGAACCCGGCGAATTGGGCGCCGTAGTCGGAGAGAATCAAATTTGTCGTCAACACGATAAGGTTAAAGCCGATGATAAAGAAGATCGTCGGCGGCAGGATTTCGAGAAACTCGCGCAACAGAAAGGCGCCGACCCGGCGCGCAGTCCCGATGGGTGCGTGGGTTCCCTCGATGGGGGCGTCGACCTCCGAGGTCTCATGATCTTCCAGAACAGGTGCGCTCCTCATTTCGCTTTCTCCCGGTTAGGGACCGGCCGATCCCTCGCTCAGTGCTCTAGCTGCACCTCTAGAATACCGGCACGAACAGTGGCCTTCAGTGCTGCGTGACCGCGCTCGGCCTGGTCCTACACAGGCCAACCCGGTCGGGAGATCGGTCGCTACGGCCGCACGCACCGACCGCAACGCAGCCCTTTCGTGCCACTTATTCGTACCGCATCTCACCAGCTGTTGGAACCCTTGGATCTTCGGATGATCGCCCGCTCGGTCGCCGCGCATGGCGGTGTGATACCAAGGCCGCGCTCTCGCGTGACCACCCGGATCGAGCTGGTTTAGGTTTGAGTGTGCCGTAACGTCTTGGAGGGCGGCTCGGCGAACAGGGCCTGCCACTCGACGGCGAAAAACGGCTCCGGGAGAAGGAATATGCGAAAAATGTCGCAGTGGCTCAGCTTCTCTCTCTGCGTAGTCTGGCTGCTGGCAGCAGCCGCGGAGGCTGCGCAGAAAGAGCGCCTCGTCTTCCTGTCGACGCAGCTGCGGCCGATCGAAGAGGCGCAGAAGATGCGCAACGTGATCCTCAAGGCTTTTCCGCGGGAGGTGGACTACATCACAGAGCTGCCGCAGCAGTTTCCGACGCGTATTGAGGCAGAGTCGCAGGAAGGCGGCCGCACGATCGATGTCGTCGGGGCGCTGCACGGCGAGCTGCAGCCGCTCGTTGCGGTAGACGCGTTGGTTCCGCTCGACGGTATCGCCGCGGCGCTGGCAGGCCGCGGGTTTCTCGACCCGTTGCTGCAACTCGGCAAGTTCGGCACTGCGCACCAGCTCTATATCCCATGGATGCAAGCAGGCTACATCATGGTCGCCAACAAAGAGGCGCTGCCCTATCTGCCTGCTGGGGCGGACATCAACGCGCTCAGCTATGACCAGCTGGCTGCCTGGGCTAGCTCGGTCGCGCAGAAGACCGGCAAGCGCCTGCTCGGCTTTCCGGCGGGATCGCAAGGGCTGATGCACCGCTTTTTCGAAGGCTTCCTTTACCCGTCCTACACCGGCGGCATCGTGGTTCCGTTTCGCTCGGAGGGGGCCGAGGCGATGTGGACCGAGTTCGCGTCGTTATGGAAGAGTGTCAATCCGAACTCGACCAGATACGATTTCATGCAGCAGCCGCTGCTCTCTGGCGACGTTTGGATCGGCTTCGATCACGTTGCCCGCGTCCTCGATGCGCTGCGCCAGAAGCCGGACGAATTCGTCGCGTTTCCGGCCCCGTCCGGCCCAAAGGGGCGGGGCTACATGCCGGTGCTGGCCGGCCTTGCGGTGGTGAAGGGTGCGCCCGACATCAGCGGTGCATTGGAGCTGATCGACTACTTGACCTTGCTACAGACGCAGATCGTCACCGCACGCAGCGTCGGTTTTTTCCCCGTCGCAAAGACGGTGTTACCGCCGGACCTCGATCCCGGTGTAAAGCTGGCTGCTGCCGCGATCGAAAAGATGCTGTCGGCGCAAGATGCGCTGCCCGCGCTGCTGCCGATCGGCTTGGGTCAGCGAGACGGCGAGTTCGACAGGGTGTTCAAGGACACGTTCCAGCGAATCGTGCTGCGCAGACAGAACCCGCGCGCGGTGCTCGACCACGAAGCAGAGACGCTTAACCGCCTGATGATCGCGACCGGAGCGCCGTGTTGGCAGCCCGATGCTCCCAGTGATGGTGCGTGCCAAGCGCAGTAACGCTCGTTGCGGGAACCGATTTAACGTCGTCTTGCGCGGACTTGATCCGCGCATCCATGTCTTTGTCCCGACCGCCAGGCTAGGCGTGGATGGCCGGGCCAAACCGGGGCCAAACCCGGCCATGACGAAATTGGGAGACGATTGCCCTATCTCGGGCGCCGCAAGATTTTCCCGGCGGCTTCACGCCACCGCTTCGACTAACTCATAGACCTTCGTTTCCACCGTCATCCCCTTGGCGATCACCGAGGCGATAGCCTTGAACCGAAAGCAGTTGTCCACCCGCTTGCGGACAGCCTCGCTGACGAGGATCGTGGTCCCGTACTCCTTGTTCAGCCCTTCCAGGCGCGCTGCCAGATTCACGCTATTGCCCAGTGCGGTATAATTCATGCGCTCCGCCGAACCCACATTTCCCACCACCGCATCGCCGAAATGAATGCCGAAGCGAACTGTGAACGGCCGCAGTCCCTCGGCTTCGAATTGAGTATTGAGCGCCTCGCTCGCCGCCTTAGCCGCAAGGGCGGCGCGACAGGCTCGCTCGACATGATCGAGCTGCAAATGAGGAGCGTTCCAAAACACCATCACGGAGTCCCCGATGAACTTGTCAATAGTCCCGCCCTCGACAAGAAACGCTTCCGTCAGCGCAGCGAAATGGCGCGACGTCTGGCGCATCAAACTGTCGGGGTCGGCCGTTTCGGCAATGCCCGTAAAATTCGTAACGTCAGTAAACAGGATGGTGACCTCCTGCCTCGCTCCGCCAAGCTCGGGGGAGATCGAGCTGTCAATGATCCCCTTGACGATATCCTTCGGGACGAAGCGAGCGAAGGACCAGATACTGCGCTGGGCAACCGCCATCGTCCTGCCGAGTTCGTCAATCTCCGCGATATGCGACGTGACCGGCGCATCATCGGGCGCCGCTAATGTACGGAGCCTGCTCGCTTGAGCGGTTATCCGTTTCAACGAAGTGGACATCCGGTTACCGAAGATCCAAACAGCGGGTATGAAGCATCCGCCGGCGATCAGTGCAATAATTATTCCTCTGCTCTGTAACGTCCGCACGTTCTGCACAAAATCATCCTCAGCTGCAAGCAACAGCGAGTAGCCGCTATATTTGTCGCCTTGGGAAAATTTGCGAACGCGAAAAAGGTAATCGCGCCCATCTTCGTCGCGAATGCTACCCTCATAGTGGTCACTGCCGTCCCACCTCCGCATTACTGCGCCGACCAGCCCGCTCCGGATTTCGCTGATCTCGGGGAGCTGGGGGTGAGAGGGATGCGTCATCGCGTAGTCGACCAGCCGGGCGAACTCGGGATACGCGATCAGCACACCGAACGAGTCGAAGATTATGGCCGTTCCGTGCTCTCCGGGGCGCTGCGCGTAGACCAAATCGCTGAACTTATCGAGCTTGAGGTCGGCGGCGATGACACCGCGCACTTGGCGTTGCAGAGGCGCGCTCACTGTGATCATCGGTGTGCCTATGCTGAACGAGGCATAGGGCGACGAAACGAGAGCCCGGTTCGCCTGCATTGTATCGCGATACCAGACCCGCTTTCGTGCGTCATACCCGTAGTCCCATAGATCGAGCTGGTCGATTTTGTTGCCTTGCTCGTCTTCGAAGATCCGCCGCATCGGCAGGGCTCCGCCGGAGGTCGGGCGGACCAAATTGACATTGTAGACGGCCCCTTGGGGTGCCCCCAGCCTCTCGCGCTCCGTCGGGTCGAGCTCGTCGAGGCGTCGGACTTGCAACCAGCAACCGTTGTCGTAGCCGACATAGAGGCTATCCGCCTGCGGCAGTCGGCGCAGCGCGGTCTTGAAGAGCCCGACGGCACCGCCGACCTCGCTCCTGTCGTCCGAGTCAGCGAGAGAGGGAGTCGACGACAGCACGCGAACGACAGTGTTCAGCTCCGATACCTCAGCCTCGAGGTGGCCGAGGGTATTCGCGCTGGCCGCATCCATCGCGGCAGACGCCGCCGCTCTTGCCGCCGCATGAAAGGTCGCAACCTGGATAAATATCAGACACGCGGCGAGAGCCGTGACGAAGGCCATCACGGCGAGCGTTATCGTGGTTCTGAACGTCATGCCCTCACCTATTCAGTTTTTTCTGAAATCCACCTCCTCCTCGCGACGGCGTCGGTAATTTTGCCACATTCATATGGTACAGTATTGTCATTAACACAACGTACGGAGAATTGCCGGCGCCGACGGAAAAGTTAATGCCTGTAGATTCCCTGTAGAAACAGGCGGGCAATGGCTTTTGAGCGTTATTAAGCGAAAGCCTTGGCGACCTTTTGGCGTGCAAAATATCATCTCATCTCAACTGCGGCTTACCGTCTCAGTCCTCTGCCGAAAATGCATAGTCACAACTCAAAGAACCGCTGTTAATTTCCCGCCCATATCGGAATGATGGATCGCGCGCTTAAGGGGAAGACCGGCCATGACCAATCTCGCCGAGCAGCGGACTGTGCCGCATGCGACGACGCACCGTTCGCGCCGAGTGTCCATCATTTGGATCGTGCCGCTCGTCGCCGTCGCGATCGGGGCGTGGCTCGCCTGGGACACGCTGTCTAAGGAAGGGCCGACGATCAAGGTCACTTTCGACAGCGGCGAAGGGCTGCAGGCCGGTCAGTCGCAGCTCAAATACAAGGACATCGTCTTCGGCACGGTGAAGAGCCTGACGCTGACGCCCGATAAGACACATGTTGTCGTGACCATCGCGACAACGCACGAGGCCAAGCCGCTCCTGACCGAAGGGACCCAGTTCTGGGTCGTGAAGCCGCGTTTCTTCGCCGGCAATATCTCCGGCATAGAGACTTTGCTGTCAGGGTCCTATGTCGGCATGCTGCCGGTTGAAAAGGGCGGCAAGAGCCAGCACGAGTTTGCCGGGCGCGAGGATCCCCCGGTGCTCGCAACCTATGTTCCCGGCCGGACATTTTTGCTGAAATCCAAACGGATCGGTTCGGTCTCGGTCGGCTCGCCGATCTATTTCCGCGACCTCAATGTTGGCGAGGTGCTCGGCTGGGACATTGCCGACATGGCGGAGTACGTGACGATCCACGCCTTTGTGCGGGCCCCCTACGACAGCTATGTGAACGACGAAACCCGGTTTTGGAATGCGTCGGGGATCTCGGTCAAACTCGCGGGAGCGGGCGTCGAAGTGCAAATGGAGTCGCTGAAGGCGCTGCTGCTCGGCGGCGTGGCATTCGAGACGCCAGCGGCAGACGTCCACATGGCCGAAACATCCGAGAACCACGTCTTTCCGCTGTTTGCCGACCGAGAGGCGGCAAATGCCGCCGCTTACACCCGCAAGATCCCGGTGATCTCCTATTTCTCAGGCTCGGTCAGCGGGCTCACGGCGGGCTCCGCTGTCACCGTGCACGGGCTCAAGGTCGGCGAGGTGACAGATGTGCGCCTCACCTATGATGCAGCCAAAGATGTAGTCCTGGCGCCCGTCCGTTACGAGCTCGAACCGGAACGGGTCGTCGGAGTTGGAAAGCGCGTGTTCAATACCGACGCGGAATCGATGGACGCGCTCCTCAAAAAAGGCCTGCGCGCCAGCCTGCAGAGCGGCAACCTGATCACCGGACAGCAGAATGTGGCGCTCGAAATCGATACCGATGCACCACCGACAGAGGTCACGATGGATGGCCCGGACTACGTTGTGCCGGCCACGGAAGGCGGCGGGTTTGCCGGCCTCACCGCCTCCGCGACTGAACTGCTCAACAAAGTCAACACGATGCCGTTTGACAAAATCGGCAAGGACCTGGAGGGGATTCTCAAATCGGTCAACGATGTCGCGCAGGGCCCGCAGATGAAAAAGGCGCTGACCGAACTCTCTGCGATGATCGCGTCGGCGCAGAACATGGTGCAAAGTCTCAACAGCGGGCTCAGCCCCGCGGCGAAGCAGCTGCCCGAGGTCACCGCCGGGTTGCAGAAGACCCTTGCGAACGCCAACAAGCTGGTTCTGTCGCTCGACAGCGGCTATGGCGACAACACCAAATTCAACCGCGACCTCGAGCGGCTGCTGGTGCAGGCCAACGACTCACTACGCTCGATCAGCGCGCTCTCCGATCTTTTGGCGCGGCATCCAGAAGCGCTGATCAAGGGCCGGC
>Ga0306920_100006905_pt1 | contig 14890 bp, 7 predicted proteins | sample flu12Cox44000170_FD_204666 | JGI IMG/M metagenome (GOLD analysis project Ga0306920, IMG submission 204666) | Lab enrichment of tropical soil microbial communities from Luquillo Experimental Forest, Puerto Rico - flux4day.12C.oxic.44.000.170 (v2)... | ecosystem: Environmental > Terrestrial >... | reverse complement strand
TGGGCTCGGTCTCGGCGAGGAGCCACTGATGATAGGCAGGATCGATGCTTTCGAGCGCAATCACGAGGATCGCAGGCGTGCTGTAGGAGTGCATCTGCTTGACCGCGGCGCTGACATCGTCGGCCAGCGAGGCCCGGGTCTTGATGATCATCACCGTTTCCTCGCCGCGCTCGATCTTACCTTCCCAGCGATAATGGGAAATCATGCCAGGCAAAATGTTCACGCAGGCACAGAGCCTGCGCTCGACGAGCGCTCGGCCGGCCTGTTCCGCCTCGACAAGCGAGGGATAGGTCGTATAGACGAACACCGCACGCTCCATATGCAACCTCCGCCGGCCGCAGCCCCGCCGTCACCTCAGGACCAGGCTCATGACATCCGCCACGCTTCGTCCAGCGAGCGCCGCTCCCGCCGGTCCGGCCTACGAGGGGATCGCCTTTGTGGCAAGTCCGATTGCGGAGGCACAAGACGCCCTCCAAAAGCTTGCTGCGCGTTATGGGAATGTCGCTCCGGAGAGCGCCGACGTCATCGTTGCTCTGGGTGGCGACGGACTCATGCTCCAGACCCTGCACAGGTTCATGCATGCCGGTAAACCGATCTACGGCATGCATCGCGGCACAGTTGGGTTTTTGATGAATGAGTACCGGGAGGGGGATCTGCGCGAGCGCCTCGCCGCGGCACGGATCACAGTCATCCATCCGTTGCTGATGTGCGCACGCCAAAAGAGCGGGCCCGCGCTGGAGTACCACGCCTTCAATGAGGTGTCGCTGTTTCGCGAAAAATATCAGGTGGCCCGATTACGCATCCTGATCGATGGGCAGGAGCGGCTTGCCGAGCTCATGGCGGATGGCGTGCTGATCGCCACCCCCGCCGGCTCGACCGCTTACAATCTCTCCGCCGGCGGTCCGATCATTCCGATCAGCGCCTCGCTCATGGCGCTTACGCCGATCAGTCCATTTCGGCCGCGGCGCTGGCATGGGGCGTTGCTTTCCGACCGTGCCCGCGTACGGGTCGAAGTCTTGGAGCCGGAAAAGCGTCCCGTCGCGGCGGTCGCCGATCACGATGAAGTGCGCGAAGTCGCGGCGGTGGACATCCAGATGGATCTGGCAATCGCCATGCAGCTTCTCTTCGACCCGGGCCACAGCCTCGACGAGCGCATTGTGCGCGAACAGTTCGGATACTAAACGCCGCAAGCCTATTCCTCGCGTGGTCGGTTCGGCAGGTCGCCGATACGCATGCGGTCGAGCGCGCGATCCGCGAAATATGGGATAAAGCCGTATCCGAGAAGCCGTTTGCGTGCGGCTGCAATTTTTTCGGGCGAATCAAGGTATTCGACCGCGAATACCGGTTTGCCGGCGTGGGTCAGCAGCTGTAAGAGCTTCACGTTGGCCTCGATCGATTCCGGATCGTTGGGCCGATCGTTTTTGGATTCGCCGAACAAAAGGTCTTCCTTCCCCGCCCCGTCGATCACCGCGAGGTAGTCCTTGTCTGCAAGCAAGTCCTCTCCGTTCTGCGGCACGACGAGAAATCCGGGCTTGAGCGCTCGGGCATGAGCCGCAAGCGCGCCGACAAACGCGATCATCTGGGAGCGGGCATCGGGGTTGCGCCTGGCCATGTCGGCGAACTCGTCGATCTTGTCGAGATAAACCCCATCGAATCCGTTTTTGATGATGCGATCGAGATAGCTGTTTTCGCCTTTGAAGATGATCTTTTGCCAATCATCCATCCAATAGCGGACCCCGTAATTGCCGCGCCATTCCCGGTTCTGAGGTCCGCGCCAGCTCGGCGCGAGGAGCCCGAAGAACCAGCCCCAATACCATTTCCAGTAATAGCGATAGGTCTCGGCCTCTCCGATCGAGAGGTAGGCGAGCACGATGCGCCGGCTGCCGTCGCCCTTGCGTTTGAGCCTGTCGACCTCGGCGGCAGTCAAGGCCTGATCGTCACTCCCGGTGCGAGAGTAGTCGATCACGATCACGTCGTACGGGACGGCGGCAAGCTCATCGGGGTTGAGATTCTGCAGCTGGTAACCCCAGCTCTTGGCGTGCGCCAAAAGCTGTGCAGCCCTCGAGTCTCGCGCTGAAACTTGTGCAATCGCCGTGCCACTTTGGATTACGCCGGCAACGATCAGCAACAGCGCGCAGCAAAGCATTAAATGTGTTCTGGACATCGCCCCCATTCTCTTCGCAGGGCGGGGCACATGAACCCCCCACCTCATCCCGCTCCCACGTGACACCAGAAAGTGCAAAAATCGCGACGATCAAGCCCGCGCAAACTGGGAATGTGGAATAAATGCCTTTTTCAGATGATAAGCCAGCCTAGCTGAATGCTGCGGAGGTGGAAGATGAACGTTCTGCCGGCATCGAGCTTGATTGATGTGGCGGGAGACATGGACCAGAGGAATCTCCTACCCTACGACGGCTACGCCTGTCTGATCGATGATACAGCGAGCGCGTTCACGTGGCCGGAAATCGCGACCTGCCTCGCCGAAACCGTGCCTTGGCGGGTCGAGGTGGCGCAGCTCTTCGGCCGGAAGATGCCGGTCCCGAGGATGACCGCATGGTTCGGCGACGCCGATTACGCGTACAGCGGCATCCATCACCGAGCAGCACCGTTGCCGCCCGTTATTCAGAGGCTGCGCGAACGGGCGGAGAGCCTCTCCGGCGCAAGATATAACTCGGTTCTGCTCAATCTTTACCGCGACGGGGCCGATAGCGTCGGGTGGCATAGCGATAATGAAGCTGGTCTGGGGGATTGCCCGACGATCGCCAGCTTGTCGCTCGGTGCGACACGACGGTTTCAGTTTCGCCATCGCACAGCGAGGGAAACGATTACGCTTGAGCTCAGAGAGGGGTGTTGGCTGATAATGGCAGGCGACACCCAACGCTGCTGGGTCCACCAGGTGCCGAAGACTACGGCACCTGTCGGGCACCGCATCAATCTGACCTTCCGGCGCATGATCGAGGCGCACTAGCGTGGCGGTTCAGAAGTCCGCATCATTCCTTCCGCGAGTCCGAGATGCGGACTTCTGAACCAAAGCCACACTAGAATCAAAGGTTTGCTAGTGTCCTTCGATTCCGAAATTCGTACATGAGCTTGCCGCACGATGGAACGAATTTCGGAATCGGGACACTAGACCGCCGGGAACGGCTTACGTGGTGTCCCATTCGATCGACAGGAATTCTAGTTTGTTGACGATTGGTGGGAGCTGGAGTGCAGTTGCGTTGACCATGAATGGAATGATGCGGGCTGCGGCCGAGGGCAGGGTCCTGGCCATGACGGCGCTCAGGCGTTGTCCGGCAGAGGTGCTCAAGGCCAAGTTACCAGCCTTTGCCCATGTCATCTGTCGACGTAGTCTGGCTGTCACCGTACGCTGAAACTCGCTAGCGGGCGTCCCGGCAAGAATAGCGCGGGCAGCGGCAATGCCGGAATGAAGAGCAATGGAGATACCACCCCCCGTAAACGACGGAATGACAGCCAGCTGATCGCCAATCGGGTAAATCGCTTGGGAGATAGGTCGCTTACGCACGAAGCCGTACGGAATAGCCGCTACGGCAACCGGCCTGTTCCATAGCGGCTGGGCATGGCGAGCATCTTGCCATAAAAATCGGATTGGACGGAAAGGTATCTCGTCTGGGCCTGCCAAGAAGCGCCGATCCTCTTTAGCAATTCCGGCTCCATCACCCAGCAGATCGCCGCAATCTCCCGCTCGACGAGGCACGCCCCGGCATATCCTCCAGGAAAAATGGTCAGGTGTACGAGATTGCGCAGCATTGCCGCAGCCGCAGGGCTTACGCGCAAATGCAGCTTAAATGAGGTCATTGATCCGCGCGGGCGAATGCAGCCTCTGAGATCGTGCTTTCCTGTCGCAAGGACAACGCTGGCCGCACGAAATTTTTTGCCTGACGTATGCACCATGATTGGGTTGGCGCCAGTATCCAGACTCGTCACCGTTTCGCCACGCACCACCTCGGCGCCTGCTTCCCACGCCGTCCGGAGCAATGCTTCATCCAGACAAAAGCGCGAGAGTCCTGCGGCAGCAAACGGGAGGGCGATGTGGGGAACTTGGGCGCCGCACGCTAAGCTCAGCGCTGCAACTTGAGTTGCCCCCAGGCTCCAAATGTCTACGCCGAGCTCGGCGAGAAAATTGCGCGCGTCCGCGCTGATGAATTCGCCGCAAACTTTGTGATGCGCAGTGCGAGTTTTCTCCAACAAGATCGCGCGGCGACCCTTGCGCGCGAGCTCAATGGCGCAGGCAGCCCCCGCTGGCCCGCCCCCCACAATAATGCACGGCAGCGGCAAAGCGAACTAAGCCTCTTGTGGTGTCTGGGCTGAGCAGGCGCCCCCCGTTGCCCAGGCAAGTGCCGCGTTTTCCGCATGAATGCGTATGGCGAGCATAATGCCATTGAGCGTAAAGAACACTCCCGCAAAGGTAGGGAGGTTTAATGCCAACGGCACCACAATAATCTCGCCGGTTACAATCACGTAATTGGGATGGCGCAATAGCCGATAAAGGCCCGTCGTAACGAGGGGAAGACCCGGGACGACAATGATGCGCGTCGTCCATCTCCGCCCGAGACTTGCAAGGACCCACAACCGGCCAAGTTGAAGCAGGACGAAAGCCCAAAAATAAAGCGGATCGACAGGGCGACCGAAACCCAGCCACCATAGGCCGCAGAGCCAAGCGGCATGCATTCCAACCATCGCCGGGTAGTGACCCCGTCCGAACTCGACACCGCCTGCTGCGCGAAGCCGAGAATTATTGCGCGCCGACCAGGCGAGCTCAGCGGCACGTTGCAGGGTCAGAAAGCCAAGCAAAAACCCGGCGCTGTTCACCCATCGATCCTTGCTTCGAGCGAAGGCTGCGATTTGGCAATACTACAAGACTCGTCAGGAGGCCCCCTATTCAATTGCTCTGCCGTGTGCGCAGCCAATGACTTGATGCTCGCGCCTTGCATGAGATTGGTGAGGGAAATATTGACGCCAAAGTCGGCATTGATGCGGTTGCGCACGTCCACGGCGATGAGCGAATCCAGCCCCAGATTGCGGAGCGGCTGCTGCGTGTCGATGCGTATCGGCGAAGCTCCGATCGCTCGTGCTAAGCAATCACGCAGATAGACCTCCAGAAGCGGCGGGCGGCCTGCCGGGTCTGCCTGCAGAATATCACGGACGTGGGAGCCGGCCGACGAGCCGTTACCCTTGGCATTTCCGACTGCCAATTCCGAAAATCGCGCAGGAACGCCCTTAGTCATCAGTCGCAAGAGGCCGCTCCATTCGACTTTCGCGGCTGCGACCTGCACAGCAGTGCTGGACATAAGCTCTTCGAGAGTATCGAGCATCACAGCGGCGGGAATCGCCGTCACGCCGAGACGAGCCAGTCTCCCGGCTATCTCCTGATTATTCGCTACGTGTCCGAAGTCGCCCACCGCGCCCCAATTTATTGTGAGCGCAGGAAGCCCCCGCGCTCTACGGTAGTACGCCAGCGCCTCGAGGAATGCGTTGCCGGCAACGTAGTTCGCCTGCCCGGGACTTCCGATAATGGAGGCGATTGACGAAAACATAACGAAAAAATCGAGCGGGCAATCAGCCGTCAAAACATGGAGGTTCCAACCGCCGATCATTTTAGGCGCCATCGCTTTCCACATCCGTTCCTTGGACAGATGTTCGATCGGCGCGTCATCCAATACCATTGCGGCGTGCACGATACCGCGCAATGGACCCATGGCGCGCTGCACATCCACGATGACCTGTTGCACCTGATTGCGATCGGCAATGTCTGCTTGACAAACCATAACCTCGGTGCCGCCCTCTCGCAGGGCATGCAATTGAGCCTGCGCGGATGCGGACGGCGCGCCTCGACCAAGCAGAGCCAAACGACGCGCTCCGCGCCGCGCGAGTCGGGCCGCAACAGCCAATCCGAGACCTCCCAAACCGCCTGTGATCAGATAGCTGGCGGCGGGATCTATTGTGAAATTGGGCGCCGCTTTATCGATGTGCATCCCTGCGGTGTCCTGCATCGAGACGATCAACTTCCCGACATGCTTTGCCTGCGCCATATGACGAAACGCGTCCGCAAGACGCGTGGCCGGAAAAACCTGATGCGGAAGCGGCCGCAAGTCTTCGTTCTCAAACTGCTCCACTATTTCGGTTAGCAGCAATCGGGCAAGCTCTGGTCGCATCTGGAAGATGGTATTCAGATCCACAACAAAGAAAGAGACGTTCTTGCGGAGCGCCCGCATTCCGATCCGCCGGTTGTTGTAGATGTCGACCTTGCCGATTTCTATGAGGCGCCCGTAAGGCCGAAGTAGAGAGAGGTTCTTCTCGATTGCCGCGCCCGCAAGCGAATTGAGCACAACATCGACCCCTTCCCCCGCGGTGAGTTCCAACAGCTCGTCGGCGAATTCGAGGCTGCGTGAATCCATCACACGCGCGACGCCGATCGACGCCAGGAGACTGCGCTTCTCGGGTGAGCCGGCGGTCGCAAACACAATGGCGCCTGCCTTTAGCGCCAACTGCACGGCCGCCAATCCGACGCCTCCGGTACCGGAATGGATCAGCACCCGCTCTCCCGGCTGCAGGTGTCCCACCGTGTGAAGTGAATAGTACGCGGTCATAAAGGCGGCGGGAATTGTCGCGGCCTGTTCCAAGCTCAGCTGGCGGGGCTTGCGCACCACGCATCGCGCATCGACCGTCACATGACTCGCAAAAGTGCTGCCTGCGAAAGCAATAACCTCGTCTCCCGCTTTGAGGCCGGAAATTGCGTCACCAACCATGACCACACGGCCGGCGCATTCAAACCCGAGAGCTCCCCCGAAAGGATCATCCTCGACAGCACTCCTGGGCAGCATGCCCGTGGCCAGCATCAGATCCTTGAAATTGAGTCCAGCTGCTGCCACCTCGATCTCCACTTCATTTGACGTTGGTGGCGTCCGCGCGAGAGGTCGCGCCGACAGCGAATCCAATAGGCCCGGTTGCTGCAGTTGCATCCGGAAAGGCTGCAGGTCCGATTCGATTGGCGTGGAGCTCCGATGCGTGGCCGGCGATATGGGCACCACGCGATGCAAATAGCGCGCCTCGCCCTGCAAGCGGACCTCGTCTTCCGCGTGTTCTCCAGCGCTCAATTCGTCCGCTAGATAGGCGATCTCCTCTTCGGAGCAGGTCGTCAAATCGATGAGCTTGCAGCGGAGGTCCTGATACTCGTTCATCAACGTTCTACCGAGACCCCATACTGGAGACTGCGTCAATTGAAGCGACTGGGCTCCATTCTCGACCGCCTGTGCCGAACGCGTGATAAGCCACAGAGTTTCGATGACGATGCCCTCGGTTGCGGCGATTGCCTGCATGAGATGAATAATCCCGACACACCCCAGGTTCGCTGATAACCTGAGGGACTCACTCGTCATTGTCTCGGAAATGTCACTGTCGAGGCTCCAGAGATAAGCAATGCCTGCGAGGCGTGAAGCCTGCCGTTTGACGTCTTTCATCAAGGACCGCATGTCGTCGAGACTATCGGGACGGATGTCCAGGATGGATTCGTCGAATTGTCGGAATTCGGTGCTGTGGCGCACTGCAATGACACGGTCGCCACGATCTCGAAGCTGCCGCGCGAGCATGGTCCCGGCGCTGTCACGCCCACCAATGCCTCGATCGGCGAAAACCAACCATGTTTTCGGTTGTTTGGAAGGCGGTCGTGTTAATGGGGCCGATATGGGTAGCTGTGAAGCACGCGCCAGAATCACCGAGTGTTGAGCAAGGTCGGCATCCGGGCAATCGGCGAAGCAGAGCGCAGACTCAAATCCGGTCTCGCAAAGAAGGGCCCGCCATTGCTTTGCCGAGAGACACGGCCCGTCTGTTCGCAGATCGCGATCCTCGAACAACCACCAGCCTTTCAGCAATCCAAAAATCGAGGTGACATAGAGCCAAGGACGGGTCAGCTCCAAAAGCAAAAGCGTGCCGGAGGAAGCCAGCAGACGCTTCACTTGGCCGAGCGTATTGCGAATACTTCGCGTTGCGTGCAGGACGTCGGCGGCAATAATGAGATCATAGGAGTTTGCGGGAAAGCCCTGCTCGACGGGATCGAGCTCTATATCAAGTGCTCGATACTGCACGAATGAATGGGCAGCGAACTTCTGCTGCGCGCGGGCTGTGAACCGCAATGAAATGTCGGTAAAGGCATATTCGCTACAATATTCCGACAGGATCGGAAGGACGTAGCTCGTTATGCCGCCGGTCCCGCCGCCAATCTCCAGAACCCGTAATGTTTTGCCGGTGGGCAGACTGCGTACAATCTCTGCGACGATCTTTTGAATCAGCAGATTGCTCACGCGAAAGCTCATTGAGTTCTGATAAAAAAATTCCGCCTCGCTCAGCGAGCCCTCCGGGAAGATGAGGTTGAGAGGATCGATTTCGCCCCGCAGCACGGGGGCGAGGCTCTCCCCGCAACGACGCAATAGCATCAGCTCGGAATGACACTCCGGAAACTCATCCCATACTGTTTTCCAAAGTCGCGATGGGTCGGCCGCACCGGTAACCTCGCCTCGGTCCAACTCCTGCATAAACCGTCGAAGTAACCGGTGGTGTTGCGGCGCTACATTGAATTCACCTTGGGCGAATTGTTTCGCCGGGGTGCAGCCCAGCTCATGCAGGGCACGATCAATGTAAGACAAAGCAACCGCGTGCGATCCAGCTTCGAATTCGTTTTGAAAGCGAGAGCGCTCAAATCGCCGCCACAAATCTTTGCTCGCCTCGCTTACAAACGGCGCAAGCGCTTCGAGCGACGGAAGGTGATGCGAGGATCGCACGTGGCTCGCCGCGGGGCGCGGCGCTGTAGTCCACCGATACTCATAACGGGCGATAGAGTTCATTGAATGCGCGAGCCTGCCGACGGCTCGGAAAACAATGCCTCGGATGTCCACGAGACGGTTTCCGGCCAGGTCAAGGACCTGGATATCCAGCGTGAGTTGCGTGCTGCTGCACTCTCTCAGCCGGACGTGAGAAAATATGCGCGAGGGCAGACTGGCCTGAAAGCGGACGCGAGCGACCTTTACGGGCAAGAAGATTGCATGTTCTGCATTCAAGATGTCGAGCGGTAGAGTAGCGAGCGTCGGTTGCAGACACGCATCAAGAACGGCGGGGTGCAACCGATAGTCGGATATTTGTCCTTCCAGACCGCTTGGCACATTTATCTCGGCGAGCGCCTCGCGCTCGCCTCGCCATAATTTTGCAATTCCACGGAAGCTTGAGCCGTAATCTAATCCCCGCCTGGCCAGCAAGGCATAAAAGTCGTCTCGATCTACCTGGTCGAGACACCGGTCCTGAATTTGCGAGATATCGATGATTGCAGGCGTTTGCTGTGTAGCCTTGCGTACACAGCCCTGCGCATGACGGTCCCAGGAGCTTTCGCCATTGCGGCTACGCACGTACATCTCGAAAAGGCCCGAGCTGCCATCGAATGTTACCTCGGCGTGATGCGCTGCGGTTTGATCAATATCCAGAAGTTTTTCAAATTCCACGTCCTCCGCCACGCAAGGAGTGGAGCCGAAAATTTCTCGCGCAGTTGCGAGCGCAGCTTCGAGATATCCCGTGCCCGGAAATACGGCTAAGCCACCGATCCGGTGGTCTTCCAGATAGCTCAAGCTTGTGGTGCCCAGCTCCACATGCCAGCGCGGCCGCGGTCCGTCGATCCGATGCCCAAGCAGAGGATGATCCGGCTCGCCCAAGCGCAGCCGGCGCATAAAATCGGCTTCTCGCCAATGGCTCTCCACCTGGAACGGGTAGGATGGCAGCTTGATTGCTGCCGACTCGGCTGGAAACAGCTTGCTCCAGGCAATTTCCGCGCCACTACGATAAAGCTGACCGAGCGACCCCAGTAGCGTCGCTCGCTCGCGAGCCTCCCGGCGCAGTGAGCACAGTGCTAGACCTTGCGTTGATTTCTCATTCAAACATTCGACGATGTCGTGTCTGAGGACGGGATGCGCGCCGATCTCCAGAAACAGCCCGTACCCCGCTTTGATGATTTCGCTCATCACATCCCGGAAGAGCACCGGTTGTCTGATATTTTGATACCAGTAGCGGGCATCCAGCTCCGTCCCGGTAGTAGCGATCCCGGTCACGGTGGAGAAGAATGGTATCGACGCGGGTCGCGGCCGGATGTTGCGCAAGGAATCGATCAGTTCTGTTTCAAGCTGCTCCATTAGCGGGCTGTGATACGCGACTTCTACGCGCAAAGGGCGGCTGAACAGACCCGACTCGGTCAGCGCCTTCTCGATCTCGCCGAGAGCACAAGTCTTGCCGGACAGAGTTACGGAGCGAGGACCGTTGACCGCCGCGACCGACAATGTGCCGGCGTATCGTTCCAGCAGGCGCTCCGCGTCTGCACGCGAAAGCTCAGCCGCAAGCATCGATCCCTCCCCGGCGGTACGAGCTTGCAAGCGGCTGCGGTGAAATACGACCTGGGTGGCTTCCACCAGAGACAGTGCTCCGCAAATGCACGATGCGGCCACTTCACCCACGCTGTGGCCGACTACGGCGGCAGGTTCGATACCCCAGGATCGCCACAGCGCGGCAAGTGCGATCTGCAGGGCAAAGATTGCCGGCTGGGCGATGTGTGTTTTCTCGATCCGCGAATTGGCTTGGTCTGCGATGATTTCGTCCAGCAGCGACCAGCCCGCAAGCGGCCTGAAGATCTCGTTTACCTCCTCAACAGCGCGGCGATAGACGGGCTCTTGCGTCAAGAGCTCGCGTCCCATTCCCCACCATTGCGGGCCCATCCCCGAGCAGACGAACACCGTTCCTGGTCGCTGCGGCGGACTGGAATGGAGTGAGTTGGCACCAATTTCCCCCCGAACCATTGCTTCGAGTTGCTCCACCAACTCGGCCTTGTCGTGCGCTACGAACGCTGCGCGATAATCGTGATGGGATCGCTTTACGCTTGCCGAGAAGCAGACGTCGCGCAACGATGCGTGTTGTAGCGCGCGCTCATCTCGCAGGGCGTTGAGATAGGAGCGTGCTAGATCGGAAAGCGCTGACGGAGAACGCGCCGAAAGCGGCAGCACCCATGCACGGCCATTGGTGTACTGAGCGGGTTCACTGGAAGTGAGTTCGCGCTCGGGAGCGGCTTCGAGGATTGCATGCCCGTTCGTGCCACCAAAACCAAACGAGTTCACACCTGCGCGCGGTGGCTGCCCGCAGGTCTCCGGCCAAGGCTCAAGTTGCTGCGCGACGCGCAGCCGGAGGTCATCGAATGGGATATCCGGGTTTGGATTCTCGAAGTGCAAGGTTGCCGGAATCTGGCGATGCTGCAGGCACAGCGCGGTCTTGATTAGCCCGACGATGCCGGAAGCCGATTCCAAGTGACCGAGATTGCTCTTGATGGAGCCGATCGCGCAACGCTCGTTGGCCGCTCGTGCTTTGCCGTAGACTGCGCCCAGGGCGGCAGCTTCGATTGGGTCGCCGACCGGGGTTCCGGTCCCATGCGCCTCCACATATTGCACGCTCGCGGGCACAACGTCAGCGAGCCGCAGAGCATCGTGCAGATTTGCTTCCTGTGAGGCACGGCTTGGCACCGAGATGCCCTCTGTGCGGCCATCCTGATTCACCGCCGTCGCGCGAATGAGGCAGTAAATGCCGTCGCGGTCCTGCAACGCCCGTGCGAGCGGCTTGAGGATGACCACGCCGACCCCCTCACCCCGTACGTAACCGTCGGCACGGGCATCAAAGCTTTTGCACCGACCATCCGGCGCAAGCATCGAGGCCTTGGCAAAACCAATGCCGGTTTCAGGCCTGAGCATCAGGTTCACTCCGCCCACGAATGCGAGCTCACTGGTGCCATTCCAAAGACTCCGGCATGCCAAGTCGAGTGCAACGAGTGAGGATGAGCATGCGGTGTCAACAGCAAGACTGGGGCCGAGCAGGTTGAAGAAATAAGAGATCCGATTCGCAGCAATGCACAGCGACGAGCCGAGATTGGTATAAGCATCGAGCAGGGCTCGATCCTTAATGTGATGGGTGCTGTACTCGAAGCTGGAAATTCCGACATACACGCCCGAGCGCTTGCCGTGCAGCGCGGCGAGTGTCAGACCGGCATCTTCGACCGCCTCATACGCTACCTCGAGCAGCAATCGTTGCTGAGGATCCGCAGCCGCAGCTTCCCGCGGATTGATTCCGAAGAAATGCGCATCAAACTGATCGATGCAGTCAAGAAACCCGCCGCAGCGCGCATAGGTGCGCCCAGGCTTGGAACGATCCGGGTGATACACCGACGGCAGATGCCAGCGATCTTTGGGAACCTCGGTGATGGCATCAACGCCATTGATCAGCAGATCCCACAAGTCGTCGGGACCTTTGACTCCGCCAGGCAGACGACAACCAATCCCAACAATCGCAATCGGCTCGACGCTCATGCGCGCTACAAATCAGCGATGATCAAATAGGCTGAAAAACCTGGCCCAAATGCCGCCAGCAGGTGCGGCCCGTTTGCCCCCGCCTTCAATGCCCGCTCCAGCACAAACAAGGCTGTCGCCGATGACATGTTCCCATATTGCCGCAGGATTTCCCAAGAGTGCGCCAGCATCCCCTGATCGATGCCGAGAACCTGCTCGATCGCAACGAGCACCTTAGCTCCCCCTGGATGAAACAGGAAACCTTTGAAGTCGTCTACCTTCATTTTGTTGCGGTTGAGAAATTCACAGACAACTGGTGCTAATTGTGCCTGGATCAATGCCGGCAATTCGGGACTGAGCACGACGCCGAAGCCATCGTTCTTGATATCCCATCCCATGATGTGCTCGGTGTTCGGCCAACACCATTCCCCAATAGCCCGGATTCGCCGGGCACGCGAATTGCGAGTACGAGACTTGCCATTGGTATTTTGCAGAAGCACCGCAGCTGCTCCGTCCCCAAACAGGGCGGCCGAGACGAACATCGTGGGACTCTGATCACCTACTCTCAAGCAGGCGCTGCAAAGATCAACCGTAAGAAAAAGAACGGTTGCATCCGGCATACTCTGTGCAAGCCGCGTCGCTCGTGCAAGCCCGCCGACGCCGCCCCCACATCCAAGTCCAAAGATTGGCAGCCGCTCGATGCTCGGAGAAAGTTTCAGGCGCTGTATCAGGCTGGCATCGAGACTCGGCACCGCCATTCCCGTGATCGTATTGGTGACGATCATGTCGATGCCAGCCAACTCGATCCCTGCATTGGCTATCGCCTTCAGAGTTACCTTTTCGAGGAGATCGAGCGCGTTACGCTGGAATGATTCCGCCCGCTCCTCCCATCCGTGTGGCTGCAGGCACCATTCGAGAGGCTCGCAGAAGTAGCGGGTCTCGACTCCCGCGTGGGAAAAGACATTCCACATGGATCTGAGCTCGGGACGCATGGTCTGCGCGAGCTGGGCGATTTCGTGCTGGTTGATCCGAAATTTCGGATGGGCCGTTGCAACGGCCAGAATCTCGACATCGAAGCTCATGGGCGACTGCCTTTCGAGCGCTCCACTCCGGTCGATCGCGCGCTGCGGCACACGCCACACCCGCGGTTTGGAATACCGCGTCGGCAAAGGTGAGATTTGTCAGCCTCGGTCACCGCATTCGCGCCCCGTGTGAGAAGTCAGGGCGATTGTGCGAGCAGAGTCTAAGGTAAATGAGAACCGCCTCTCCCCAGATAGCCCTCCGCAATCGCTCATAACGCGCGATTGCTCTCCTTTACCGCCTGCGCGTCGACATAGACCTCGCTGCCGAGCTCGCGGAACTTCTGGCTCATCTGCGCCATGCCCTGCTCCTTGTCGTTGAGCGTTGCGGCATAGTCGCGCACGTCCTGGGTGATCTTCATCGAGCAGAACTTGGGTCCGCACATCGAGCAGAAATGCGCGACCTTGTGGGCCTCCTTGGGCAGGGTCTCATCGTGGTATTCCCGTGCGGTCTCGGGATCGAGTGACAGATTGAACTGATCCACCCAACGGAACTCGAACCGCGCGCGCGAGAGCGCATCGTCGCGCAACTGTGCCGCCGGATGGCCTTTGGCAAGATCGGCGGCATGCGCCGCGATCTTGTAGGCGATGACCCCCTCCTTGACATCATCGCGATCGGGCAAGCCGAGATGCTCTTTCGGCGTGACGTAACAAAGCATGGCGGTGCCGAACCAGCCGATCATCGCAGCGCCGATGGCGGACGTGATGTGATCGTAGCCCGGCGCGATGTCCGTGGTCAGCGGACCGAGCGTGTAGAATGGCGCCTCGGCGCATTCCTTGAGCTGCTTCTCGACATTGATCTTGATCTTGTGCATGGGAACGTGGCCGGGGCCTTCGATCATCACCTGGCATCCCTTGTCCCACGCGATCCCGGTCAATTCGCCCAGTGTTTCCAGCTCGGCGAACTGCGCGCGGTCGTTCGCGTCGGCAACAGAGCCCGGCCGTAGACCGTCACCGAGCGAGAAGCTCACGTCGTATTTGCGCATGATGTCGCAAATCTCGTCGAAACGCTCGTAGAGAAAGCTCTCCTTGTGACGCGACAGGCACCACTTGGCCATGATCGAGCCGCCGCGTGAGACGATGCCGGTAACGCGGTTGGCGGTAAGGTGGATGTAGCCCAGACGCACCCCTGCGTGGATGGTGAAATAATCCACCCCCTGCTCGCATTGCTCGATCAGGGTGTCCTTGTAGCATTCCCAATCAAGCTTGACGGGATCGCCGTGCACCTTCTCCAGCGCCTGATAGATCGGCACGGTACCGATGGGGACAGGCGCATTGCGAATGATCCATTCCCGCGTGTTGTGAATGTTGCGGCCGGTGGAAAGATCCATCACCGTGTCGGCGCCCCAGCGGATCGCCCATACCATCTTCTCCACTTCCTCCTCGACCGAGGATGTCACCGCCGAGTTGCCGATGTTGGCGTTGATCTTGGTGAGG
>Ga0306920_100006903_pt1 | contig 14893 bp, 8 predicted proteins | sample flu12Cox44000170_FD_204666 | JGI IMG/M metagenome (GOLD analysis project Ga0306920, IMG submission 204666) | Lab enrichment of tropical soil microbial communities from Luquillo Experimental Forest, Puerto Rico - flux4day.12C.oxic.44.000.170 (v2)... | ecosystem: Environmental > Terrestrial >... | reverse complement strand
CGCCGCCTTGAACGGCATCCGCAGCAGCGCGTTTTCGGTCCTACCTTTCACACGGGCCCACATCAGCGGTCCGCGCTCCGTGCTGTCGGTGCCGGCGCCTGAGACGAACACGAACGTCATCCCCGGATTGAGTCGCACGAGCACGCTCGCAGCGGCCATCGTGATGTCGTAGGTAATACGTGTGTAGTCGATCTCGCTCATCCCGGCCGACGTCACGCCGAGGCAGAAGAAGCAGGCGTCGAAACCTGTGAGCTGCGCCTCGATCGGTATGAGGTTGTGGAGATCTTTCTGAACGATCTCTCGGAGCTTCGGATTCGTAATGCCGGTGGCGTTTCGGCCGACCGTCACGACGCGCTCAACGTCAGGCGCAACGAGACACTCGCTGAGAACGCCCTGGCCGAGCATCCCTGTTCCGCCGAAGAGGACGACGTTCATGTCGCTAAGACCGGTCAGACACGTTCGCGTCCATAATTTAACCCGGAAGTCCGATCCGGCAGGTCGTGAACATTTCGCGGGCTAGACCAATTCCGATTTCTATGTAGCATCCGGCTTTAGCCGGACGTTGGACGTCCGCCTGAAGGCGGACGCTACACACAAAGGAAAGAACGCACTAATCGTTGGGAGCTGGTGGCGACCGGAGGGCTATTCGAGATTTCCGTGGATCGACTGGAAGCCGTGCCGCGCCTGCTTCAACATCCAGCGGATGACCCGGCCATCGTCGTAGCACCAGCTGACGATGTGATTGAGCGTCGAGAAGCAGTTTGGCTCGCACTCTGTCTTCATCGTTGCTAGCTGGTGCTGATCGAAGTGCGGCTCTCCGACGACGCCCCAGTCGTGCGTCGCTGAGTACATTGGGAAGCAGGGCGCCAGCGTGCCGTCCACACGGACGATGACGGTGTTCTGTCCCGCTCGACAATGCCACGGATCGTGGTGAGCGCCGCGGACGAACCGCTTCATCTCCGCGAGGCGTTCGACGGAATTCAGCATCGTGTAGCCGGCCTGCTGCTTCTCGATCAGCCAGTCGATCAGTTGGTCAACCTTGTCGTAATCGTCGGGCCGAAAATACGTCGGGTTCTCGTCCGTCAGATGTTTGAAATGCGGCTGCTCGAGCAGAGGCGATTCGTTGATGTGATAGTCGGTCGAGATCTTATTGGCGTGCGCGATCTCCGTGAGCTCCTTCACGTCGTCCAGGTTGTTGTGGCAGATGTTGATGTTGAAGAACACCGTGTAACCGTAGCGATACTGCTTCTTCACGAGGTAGTCGAAATAGGATCGGATCGGCGCCAGCGCTTTCGGCAGCCCCGGCTTCTCGTCGACGGCGTCGATCGCCAGATTGAACGTCGCGGCGCCCGCGTCCGCCAGACGGTCGATGACCGCGGGTTTGAGCAGCCGCCCGTTCGTCGGCACGTAGATCCAGAAGCCCTTCCGGGCCGCGTAGTACACAACCTTGTGAACGAAGGCCGGCCGCAGAATCACTTCCCCGCCCATCAGCGCGAGCACGCGGCACGTTGTCCCGTGCAGCCAGTCGATCGAGGCACGTGCCACCTCTTCGCTCATCCCCTTCACCCGGTTGTCGAACGAATAACAGTAGTGGCAATCGAGGTTGCATTTGTACTCGGTGAACAGGTAGGCGATGATCGGGTGGAAGTCGCCTGGCAGCAGGCGCGATTGCAACCACGGAACAGCCCACCCCCGCATCGCGTGCCAGACTTTCGATGCCGGCCAGTGGCGCACGCCGTCGCCCGGCCAGGCCGCGTCAGTCAGGAACTCGGGATGTTGCGGGAACACAGGTTCGGGCAGTTTGTCGCCGGTGACAACGCGACGCGAAGCGGCCGTTCCGAGCTGTCCGTTCAGGCGCACTTCGAGGGGAAATGAAGGCATACCAACTCCGTCCGAATGTAGCGTCCGCCTTCAGGCGGACGTCCACCACGTAGGAACGTCCGGCTAAAGCCGGACGCTACATGCATCGGTCGTGTTCGCGTGGCTCACCATCGGCAGCAGTCGCTTCGTTCGCAGAATCGCCTGCTGCTCGGCCGCGAGCTCCGCCAGTTCCTGCTCCCGCATCAACTGCGCTCGCAGCTGCTTCTCGTACGCGGCAATCTCGCGTTCGACGTCTTCGTCGCTTCGCGAAGATGCCTTCATCTGTTCGACGTAGCGCTTCAGAAAGTAATGAATCGTCTCGACGCGGATCTTGATCGAGCCCGTCGGTTTGTTTTCGTCGATGTCCTTGAACGAGAAATACGGTGTGCCGGAGCGCTCGATGATCGATTCGATGGTCGTGTAGATCGGCGCGTCGTGGCCGCACTTGAAGCTCGACAGCTCGAGCGCCACGAGGTTCGGATGACGCGCCGTGAACTTCGCGGCCCACACTTTGTGGTTCGTGCTCGCCGAATAGCTGTTCTTCCACACGTCCTGTATCTCGAGCGCGTGGCCGATCGTGCCAGCCCGCACTTCGTCGCCGAACAGCCGTTCGAGCAGGTCCTCCTCGAGCGGCAGCGTGCTTTGTGAAAACACCGGATATCCGAGCTTCTGGAACTCTTCGAGAATCTCGTGGTTGAGACCGGGATCGTGGTGATACGGCCGCGCAAGGACGACGATGCCAATGCGGTTCTCGCGCTCGAGCTGATCGATCACCGTTCGCGCCCGCCGGCGGATGTCCGATTCGTACGCCGCCAGCTCACCGAACCCGATGGCAATGGCCCGCGCGTTCTCCTCGGGCGACAGCCCGAGCAGGGGCTCGAGCGCCTGGAACAGCTGCTGACCCAGCAGCTTCGAATCGGAGAAGTCGATCAACGGGTCGATGTAGGCGACGTTCTTGGCGGCGAATACGTCCGCTTCCTTCGTGAAAGCCGCCTTGACCGTTTCCGGCGTAACGGTGACGGTCGGGCACGCGTTTGCTCCCTGCAGGTTGACGAGCGGCGTATGCAGCTTGTCGACCATTGGAAAGAAGACGGCGTCAAGCGGCTTCTTCGCGTGCTTCGTGAACAGGAGGTTGTGCACGTGGGCGATGCCGATCTTGGCCGGGAAGCACGGATCGATGGCGCCGCGGCTGGATCCTTCGCGGTATAACTCGCCGCTGGTGAAGTCCGAGTAGACGAGGTTGCCGCCCGGAACGCCGAGCGACTCGAAGTAGCCGCTGAAGAACGGCGCGTACACGTACATGTTGAGCACGCGAGGCATGCCGATACGGAGCACCTCGCGGCGCTGCATTAACGCGAGGCGCCGCCGGGCCGCCTTCGTCCACGCTCGCGACGGCATAGGGTCCGCGGCGCGTTCGGGCCTCCGGGCATGCCAGACGTCGTTCGCCGCGATCTCGACGAAGTTGGGATTGGCCTTCTTCATGCTGTCGAGACCCGCCTTGATGCCGCGCATCTCGTTGACGTCTTCGACGGTTCCCTTCTCGCACGTCGCGATGATCAACCGCTGCTCGTCAGCTGTCTTAGGCACCTTGGAGACGAACTTCACGGGCGCGGGAGCAGGTTCCGTCCGGCTAACACCGGACGCTACATTCGCCCCAGCAGGTTGATGACCCCCCTGCCCTCCCTGCCCGTCCTGCCCAGCGGGCGCCATCTTGATGTCGATGAACGTCCTGAGGCAGTTGTTCTTGCAGAAGTTGCAGCGCGTGGCTTCGTTCCGCGTGGTGCGATACGTGATGCGACGGACGGCTTCGAGACCGATAAAGCCTGTACGGTGGCCGCTCAGGTACAGCCGGCGCGCCTCGACCGCCGCGCCGATCGCGCCCGATTCGCCGCAGTGCTCGTGGACGATGATTTCCGGCTCGACATCGCTGCCGCGGAAACTTGAGCGGATGAAGTCGACTTCCGCTTTGACCGCCGCCAGATTGTGCTGCGTGCCGCCCTGCAGCACGAATCTCGTGCCGAGCTTCGCGAGGTTCGGGATGCTCGCCACGTACAAGAAGATGTTCTTCGGAAGGACGGCCGCCAGCCCGGCCAGAATCTCCTCGGGCGCCCACCCCTGACGCTGGAAGTTGACGATGTCCGACTGCATGAAGACCGCGCAGCCATAGCCGAACATCGGCATCGCCGTCGCCGCAAAGGCCCGATCGGCAAACTCCTTGACCGGGATCCCGAACGTCTCGGCCGTCGACTGCAGGAAGTAGCCGTTACCCGCCGAGCACTGCGTGTTGAGCTTGAAATCCTTGACGCGTCCTTCGTGGAGGACGATGAGCTTGATGTCCTGGCCGCCGACGTCGACGATGACGTGGGGATCTTTGTAGTACTTGACCGCCGATTCCGTGTGCGCCACCGTTTCGACGAGGGCTGCGTCGGCCGCAAGTACGTCTTTCAGCACGTCCTTGGCGTATCCGGTCGTGCCGACGCCGAGGACTTCGAGCGAGGCATCCGCAGTTTCGACGCTCGCCCGCAATTCGTCGAAGATGTCGACGGTGTCCTGAATCGGATTGCCCTTCGACAGCTGATAGGCCTTCGACAGCACCTCGCCTTCTTCCGACAGCAGCACCCCCTTCGTCGAGGTCGATCCGCCGTCGATGCCGGCAAACGCGCGCACGGCCTGCGCGCGACTGAAGACCGCTGGGACGAATCGCTTCGGCGTGTACTGTCGCCTGAACGACTCGAGGTCGTCGGCTGACGCGCTCAACCCATGACCGCCTGCCGCCGCTTTCTCTTCGAGACGGCCGACGTTGATGTAGTGCTCCAGCGCGCGCGTCCCGGCATAGCGCCCGACGCCGGCCTCTTCGTCCTTTCCGAATTCGATCGCGCCGAGCGCGGCGAAGTACTGCGCGTTCTCGGGTGTCTTGATCAGTGTCTGCGGCGACTCGCCCGAAGGGATCTCGACGCCGCGAGACGCCCACATCTTCGGGATGTTGTGCTGCCAGGCCTCGCGCATCCCGCGGATGAACGTGTTGGGCCCGCCGAGCAGCAGCACATGCGGGCGCAGTGTATGGCCGCGCGTGAGCACGGTCAGGTTCTGCAGCACGATCGCGTCGAAGAGCGACGCCATCAGCTCGTCGGCAGGCGTGCCTTCCTTCTGCAGGCCGTTGATATCGGTTTCGGCAAAGACGCCGCACTTGCCGGCGACCTTGTGCAGCTTGACGCCGAGATATCCCTGATTGCCGAGCGCGGACGCGGGAATCTTGAGCTTCGCGTTGATCTTGTCGATCACGGCGCCCGTACCGCCGGCGCACTTGTCGTTCATCGACGGGATCTTTTTCTTGCGCCCGGTGTCCGGATCCGGCTTGAAGACAATGATCTTCGCGTCCTGGCCGCCGAGTTCGATCACGGAGTGGACCTCGGGGTGCATTTTCTCGACCGCGAGTGACACCGCCGTCACTTCCTGCACGAATTTCGCGCCGATGAGGGGCGCGAGATTGCTGCCGCCTGATCCAGTGATGAAGATTCGACAGGTGTCCGGGCCGATCCCGAGGTCGGCCTCGAGGCGCCCGAGGAACTCGAGCGTCTTCTCCGGTTGTTTCGTTTCGTGACGCTGGTAGTCGGACCAGACGATCCTGTCGCTTGCGGCGTCGACGGCCACCGCCTTGACCGTCGTCGATCCGACGTCGATGCCGACGAGCAGTTGGGTCGACATGGCTACCTCACATCCTGCAGCGCGGCCCTTTCAGGGCCGCGGCTCATGTCGCGGGCCTGAAAGGCCGGCGCCACGGACGTCGCCGGCCGCCGTCGTCCCATCCGCTTGCTGACGTGCAACACGAAGTTCGCCGCCGTCCCCGTCACTCCCGCCGTGTGCGGCACCTTGTAGAAAGGACTTCGCAGTTCGGAATGGTCGGCGACGTACGCGCGAATGTCGTCGAGCCGCCGTCCGGTCGATTCGAGGGCCTGTTGGAATTCCAGTCTCGCTTTGGCCTTCGCCTCCCCGAGCGCCATCTGCACCCGGCTGTGCGCGTTGATCTCGCCTTCGCCTGATGTCTCGATGGGCAGGAAGATCATGTCTTTGAAGTGGTTCATGACGGCGGACTGCGTCCCATCAGACTGTGTGGAAGGCATGCAGCCGAACGGCTTGAGGCTGAGCACCATGTGCGCCTTCCTGTGCACCGTGTAGTAGATGTTCTTCGCGACCTCGAGGTGACCCTCTCCACCCCGTGCGAACCGGTGGTAATAGGGCTGCGCGAGCCGGGCCAGCTCCTGCATGTCGAGCAGGTCGTGCCCGATGCCGCCGAGTCCTTTGATGACCCGCCGGTACAGATACCCATAGAACCGCTCGCCGACGCCGAAGAACATCTGCTTCTGCTGGAACTTCAGCTCGGCGAGTGCACGTCGGTGAACCGCCCAGGCCGGCGGCTTGTCGGCGTCGAGCCACTTGCGGTCGCGATGATGCGCCTTCGCCTGCCAGAGCAGGTACATGATCCAGTTGGCGATCGGTTCCACTTTGATCTCGGCGCCCTCGCGCTCGAGGAACTGAAACATGTGGAAGTTGCCGTCGCCTTCGGTCGTCTGCGCGAAGAACTCGCCGGTGACCTTCACCAGCGGCTTGACACGCAGCCGATCGACCTCCACCTGCGCGAGGCGGTCGCTCGCGTCGCGCAGCGCCTTCGCGGCCTGCGCGCCCCACAAGTGATCGACGATCTTTCCGACTGTGTGCGTCGTGGCCTCTGCAACACGATTGGCGAGAATCCGCTTCGCGAGCCAGCCCGGCGCGCGATCGGACACGTGGAACATCTGGTGATCGCGAATCGCCGTCGACAGCTGCGTCATCAGGGCCTTCGACAGGCGTTCGGTCTCGCCGGCGACGACCTCGTACGGCCGGATCTGACAGCAGACGTCGTTGAGCACGTCGCCGTAGTTGAGCGCGTTGAACGCGCCCAGGCCGAAATCCACCCCGAACTTCAGGCCGGCTTCTCCCGAGGCCGCATTGATGCCGTCGTCCTGCTGGAAGAGAAGGATGCGGAACCCGCGGAACCCGGCGTTCTCGACGGCCAGCCGGTACTCGGCCTCGTACATGCCGAAGCGGCACGGCCCGCACGAGCCGGCCGTGAAGAACACGTAGTTGTCGACGACCTCCTGACGCGACAGCCCGCCCGACTCGAGACCCTGGAGGTACTTGATGAGATGTCCGGTCATGAAGTACGTGGGATTGCACTGACCGTTGTTGCCGTACTCCTTGCCGAGTTGGAAGCCCGCGACATCAGGTGTGGGCAGCAGTTCCACACGATATCCAGCGGATTCGAACGCCGATCGGATCAACCACTCGTGCTTCCAGGTCAAGCCGCCGAAGAGAATCGTCACCCGGTTCCGCTCGGCCGCCGTGAACGGCCGCTCGACAGGACGATGAAAATGCGAGCGCGTCGGCTCGGGGCGGCGGGATACAAGCCGTTTCCTCTCTTCACTGACTCTCGCGGCAATCTCCCGCTCGATCTCGGCTTTTGATTTCAACGTAAGGAGGCCGGGTGCTGCGTCCATGGGTCTCTCCGTCGTGAAAGGGGGATCGTGTAGGGGACAGTTCTTAGAACGCCGGTCAAGCAAACATCAGAAAACCCTTGAACTCCTTGCGCAAGCTCTCGGCTTCCGCAGCGGTCGCGCGAGCCACTTCTCCGGCCAGTGAACTGCCTTCGGCAAGCGTGCGCCACGCGTCTGTTGCCGTCTTCTCACGCGTCGACGAGGCGCGGAGCTCGTCCGCTGTTCGCCGATACTCGGTCACGAGGTCAACGAGCTCGTCCTCGAGGTAGTCCGCAAGGCACGTGTACGCGGTTTCAAAATAGCTGCGAAGCTCGTCAGTCAATTCACCGGCAACGGCCAGCTGCATCACCGACGTTCGGATCGCGGTCTTGATGGTCTGTTTTGCAAACGGAAGAGAATCGACGCGCCCGGGATGGCGGCCCTCGTCGAGGTCACGCTCGAGCAGTTGCGCGTAGGCGACGACCACGTGACGAGCGTCGAGTGGATCGAGCGGATCCATGAGGCTCCGCTGCTAGCAATCGAGAGACCACCCTCGCCGATGCGCTCGAGCTCGGCGCCGCATCGTTTGCTCAAACGTGCTTTGCTTTTACGCCTTCATGACGTCAGGTAGCGGGCAAACCAGTCGCGCGCCGACCGGGCGACGTGTTCCAGTGCACCCGGCTCCTCGAACAGGTGCGTCGCGCCGGGGACGATCTCCATCTCCTTCGGCCCCTTCAAGTGGGCGAGAGACCTCCTGTTCAACTCGATCACGACCTCGTCGCGCCCGCCGACGATGAACAGCGTGGGCGCCGTCACGAGATCCAGCGACTCCTGGGCGAGATCGGTCCGGCCGCCTCGGGAAACGACGGCACCGATCATGGCAGGCCTCCGCTCGGCGGCGATGAGCGCGGCCGCCGCGCCGGTGCTGGCTCCGAACAGCCCGATGGACAGCAGCGTGACAGGCGGGCTGTTACGCGCCCAGTCGACGGCGGCGATCAGCCGATGGGCGAGGAGCGGGATGTTGAACCGGTATTCCGACGTCGCAGCGTCGACAAGATCTTCTTCTTCAGATAGCAGGTCGATCAGGAGCGTCGCGAAATGCCCGTGCTGCAGAACGTGGGCGACCGATCGGTTGCGGGGACTGTGACGACTGCTGCCGCTTCCGTGCGCGAAGACAATGAGCCCTCGCGGGCTGGCGGGGACGCTGAGGTCTGCAGTGAGGGTCACGCCGGCGAGGTCCAGCCTCACCGGTCGCGGCGCCAGTGTGTCGTTTGCACTAGTACTCATCGCGCACCTCACAGCTCTGATCGCGCACGGTGCAAGATCGACACCTTCAAGGCGTTCCAGCTGACATCGGTCGGCCGGTCCGCGCCTGCACAAGCCGAGTCCGTCTCACGGCCGTGCTTTCGTCCGGGATCTGATTAGTCGTCCGCCTTCGCGCTACGCGTTACGGCGTGACAACCTTCGATGACATGCCAACCGTAGCTCGCCCGCGTTGATAAGGTGGAGTTGAAGGTTGGCGGAGGGAGAGGGATTCGAACCCCCGGTACCCTTTCGGGTACAGTGGTTTTCAAGACCACCGCCATCGACCACTCGGCCATCCCTCCGCGGCGGAACTTCTGCCAGACATTCTAGCGGGTTCGCCGTTCCATCGCGGATCGCGGTGTCTGGCACGTGTCCCACGGCAGCTCGTTGCGCTAGCCGACGTCCCCTGCGTTTCCTCTTTGAATCACGAGTTCGCGCCGTCGCGCTTGCCGTCGCGCTCATGACGACTGTCGATTGCGCAACGGTGAAGAGAGTTTGCGATCAGAAACGCGATGCCATCTTAGGGACAGCGCGTCTGCTGACCGGAAGCCTTGACGATAGCGTGACACACGTCGATCAGCCCGGCCCCGAATTGCGGGTCAGGTCCGGGACGCCCCAAATGTTTCGCGGTGCTCGTGAGCAAGTTGCGCAACTCGGCTGGCGAAAGGTTCGAGCGCTGCAGCAACAGCGCGACCGCACCCGAAGCAAACGCCGTCGCGGCCGATGTTCCAGAGAACAGCTGCGCACGGCCGCCCGGTCCAGTACTTAGAATATCCACGCCGGGAGCGGCCAGCGCGATGAAGCTGCCTTGTGTTGCTCGCGGATACAGCTGACCGGTCGCATCCACGGCTGTCACCGCGAGCACGTGGTCCATCGCCGCCGGATAGCTTGGCTTTCCAGACGGCCCATCGTTGCCGGCAGCCGAGACGAGCGTAATACCGTGTGCGGTGGCGGCGGCCACCATTTTCGCCAGCAGACGATCGTTTGGACCGCCGACGCTCAGGTTCATGACACGGACGTTTTTTCTCGACGCGGCGTCGATGCCGCGCGCCAGGGTCGACGACCAACAGTGAGCGGCAGCCAACGTTGGCGAGTCGGCGACGCAGGACTTAATCGCTACGATATTCGCACCCGGTGCCACGCCGGTTGGTGCTTCGCCGTCCCCAGCATCTGCCGCGATCACGCCGGCAACGAGCGTGCCGTGTGCGTCAGGCGTCCAGCCTGTACCGGTCACGTCCGAATAGTCCACGACGCGGTTCTTTAATCGCACGTGACCTGTATCGATTCCCGCGTCGATGACGGCGATGCGCACACCGTCCCCGCGCGCGATCGTGTGAGCCGCGTCGGCCCCGATCATCGCGGAGCCATAGGCGAGAGAGGGTGAAGACGAAGGAGCTTGCGTCGTGTCGTACACAAAATCGGGCTGCGACAACGTGACGTTCGGTAGCCCTGCCAGCGCGGCGGCTTTGGCGATGGCGCCGATGCCGTCGAGAATGGCGAAGGTGATGAGCGCTTCGTTCGTCAACGGCAGCGGTGTCACGTCGACAACCGCGAGGCCGTTGGCGACGGCGATGGCTTGCGCGGCCGTCATCGCGGCGGCCGGCGTGCCAGCCGCGATCGTCGCGAGCACGCGGGCGGGTACGAACACCGGCGTCGACTGCGACGCCGTGGACAACCGGTCGGCTGTCTCCATACACGGGCACGGTCGGCCCGGCGTTTTCGTGTCGATCAGGAAGTTTCCTGGCGAACGAGCGTCGACCCGGAGCTCCAGAGGATTGTTCACATCCGCCGGTGCATCGACCTGTCGATAGTTTCCCCCCTGGATCGAAACAATGTGCGGCGTGCGATTAATGATGGCGATCGGCATCGGCTGTGTCGCGGCTTCGATCGCCAGACGAAGCATCGTCGATTGTCCTCTCATGAGCGCGTTCGCATCGATAGAGGCTCGTAGAGCAACGACGTTCGTTGACGCGATGTCCGTCGGTCGAAAGCCAGACGAGGCGTCACCGCTGATCGAATGGGCACCCAGCGCGATGGCGTCCGTGACGCGAACGTTGACGACGTGCTGGGAGGCCGAGCTGACCTCTGCGGGTCGTCCGTCGATCATCAGGCCCTTCCGAGACGCCTCAGGGAAATTCCCGCAGACGCACAACGAATCGCCACGAAAACCGTATTGGGAGCAGGCCGTGATCCGAGGCTCGGCGTCAGACTGGGTTGGCTCGTGGACCACCACATCGTCGGCGGACAAGGCGTCCAGGAGTCGCTCCCCCCAGGCGTCCACATACGAGACGGATAGCGGAGCACCTGGTGCGAGATCTTTGGGAAGCGTCACCCGGATGCCGTTCGCTCCGTCCTGCGCCGCCTCGACACCTGCGACGGTCCAATGCCCATCGTTAGGCGTATGCGATGGGTCCAGGATCGCAATCTCAATCGATTCCCCAGGTGTAACGACCGATGGGATCTGAGCCAGTCCATTCGGCGACGCTGCCGTCGTCACTGGCGGCAGCCGGGACACCATCACACTCTCTTCCGACACTTTCTTATCCTGCTGACGGAACGTCACGTGAGCCTGTGCGAACTCCTTCGTCTCATAGAGCGCGATCCTCATTCGAAATGGTGGGACAGCGCTTGTGCCGGACAACCGAATCGATCGGCCGTCACGCCCGCTTCGCCATCCAGGCGGCATCGAAAGAGACACTGCCGACTCTGCGACTTTGTCTGGCAACTCGATCCGGACATCGTCAATAGGTTGCCCGGCAGGTCCCCGCACGTCGACCAGAAGAGATCGACTTCCATTCCCGACTAGACGCGAGGCCAGCACGACGTTGGGTTCGGCGCTTCGACCGACCGGCGCGCCCACAGCCAACAGAGCGACGACAAGTACAGAGCGGCGATTCATGGTTGACGCTCCACAAAGCGGACGATTCCGGATCTCGAAAGACGTTCAATGGCGTCGTTGGTGGCAGTGCCGTCATTCTCGCGGGTCGGGAGCTTGAGGACGTAGATTCCCGTCGCCGACGGCCCCGAGACGATCGTGCCGTGGACGTCGAGGACGGCCTGCCGGATGGTTTCCTCTGTGGCGTTTGGATGGAACGCGACCGACAGGCGCGCGCCTCCGGTATCGCTGCTCCGCTCGGACAACGTCTCGAACGCAGGTCGCTCCTGGCGCGTCACCACGAGCATTCCCGCGAGCGCCACGATCAGGACGGCGGCGACGCTGAGCGCCCCCGCCCAGACCTTCCACGACAGCCCGAGCATCGATTGCGCCGGTCTGAGACGGCGTTGGACGGCATAACCACGCGCGACGAAATCGGCCGCGTCGAAATGTTTTGGTCTCTCCATGGTGGGCGGTAATGCTGTGCGGGTCAGCTCTGCGTACGCCGCGGTGCAGGTTCCGCACGCAGCCAGATGCGATACGACGCGATCACGGTCGTCCGTCGCTCCTCGATCTCGCCAATGGACCAGCTCCTCGCGACTGAGATGCGTCACGATCGCCCTCCTTCAAAAAACGCGAGCCCCGAAACGTCAGCATCAAGCGCTCCGAGGCGACGCACTGCAAGCAGGGACTTGATCGCGTCAAGAATGTCACGCACGCGTTGGTCGGTCAGCTCACTCAGATGCAGCATGTCGCGAATTTGTTTCAATGACAGCCCTTCGACGAACTTCAGCCGGACGATGGCCGCATCCTCGGACGGAATCCCGCGAAGCGTCATTTCCAGCATCTGATTCACCTGGTGTGCCTGCGCATCCCGCTCGGTGTCAGCGCGTGGGTCGGCCGCGTCAAAGGGCTGTTCATCCGAATCGTCGGGGACGTCGAGGCTGACGGGAGTGCTCGTCCGCACAGTCATCGCCAGCAACTCGATGCGCTGGCGCTCCGTCAGTGCCTTCTGCACGCGCTCGAGGGCATCCATCACGTCGCCGAGCGATGGCCCGCCGAACTCCTGTGCGAGCGTCCCGACCATCTCCGCGGTCGTCTGATGCTCCCAGTAATACAGCTCGAAGACACGCCGATCGAACGGCGAGAGATGTGTAATCGATTTAAACAAACGCCGACGGCCGGCGCGCGAGCGCACCCAATCCACGACGACGTTGCGTATCAGGACCGAGAGCCATGCCTCCAGCGAACCTTTGCCTGGGTCGTGACGCCGCAGCCGCGCGCAATCGTCGGCGGCCAGCCTTTCGCATGCCCACACATACAGCTCCATGGCCTCATCTCGGTCGCGAATGCCCGCACGTTCAATGAGCGCAAGAAGCGTCGGTGTGTATTTATCAATGAAGGTACGCCAACCGCGCTCACGGTCTTTGATGAGAAGCACCCGCAAATCCGCTTCACTGACGTGCTGAGCGGCGCCCGATGGCGAACCTCGAAAAAGTCTCATGATCGGCCGCTTAACCTGGCATGTGGCCGTCGCAACTTATCCGGACCACCATCGGCGCTCCTCCTTCTTAGAGAACGGACACGAGCGGACGAAGAGCTGGGCAAACGCTTCGCTGCCAGTGAAGCATGGAAAGTAAGAGTGCACGCTCTCCGGAGTCGAAAGCGTCCACCAAGCTTCGGGTGCGTGCCACGCAGCTTAGCACTTCTTGTTACGAGGGCAACTGAGGCCTTTATGCAGGCCGAGGCAGCGGACCTTGGACCACCCTAGCGGCTACCTGGCGACGAGCGCGGCAACGCCCTGACGTAGCGGACACGCGCAAGACATGCCGAGCGCCCTCATTCCGGTCGTGTCCGTCTTCTTTACTAATGCTGTTCAACGGCACAGACACCGGCGCGGCAGCCAAGTGGTTGGGTCCCCGTCACCTTGCATCGACCGGCCCGACTGCGTGCCGCACGATCTACGGCGGAGCGCTCGCGAAAAACTGAGGTGACACATGCGTTGGTTCATCAGCTCCTGCTTCGTTGCCACGCTGGCGCTGCCTGGTTTATGCGCGGCCCAGGAGGCCGTACCCAAGGTCATCGACCTGCGCTCCGCAATCAGCGAAGCACTCCGACACAGTCCGCAGTTGTCGGCCGCTGACGACGCGGCCGACACGGCGGACATTCAGCGGCGGCTCGCACTGTCGGCGTATCGCCCGGCGATTACGCCAACTCTGAATACCGGCAGCGCACCAGCTGGTTTCAGTCAGCAGAACATGGCGCTTTCTGTTTCCCAGCTGCTTCCGACGGGCGGCCAGGTGCGCCTCGAAGCGAGCGCCATTCGATACGGCATCGGAGCCGCCGAGATGAGGGACGCGGGCTACACATTCGGCATCTCGCAGCCGCTCCGCCGCATCGGTGGGCCTGAACGCGATGCCGTCAGGACTGCTGAACAGGGGTTCGCCAACGCCCAGCGAACTTCCGCTGACGCCCGCAAGCAGCTCGTCGTCTCGGTCGCCGAAGCCTACTTCGCGGTCGTGCGACAGCGGCGCCTCGTCGACATCTCGGATCAAGCGGTCGAGCGGGCCGATCGCCTGGCGGAGATGTCAGAGTACCGCGCTCGGGTCGGCCTGTCGACACAGCTTGATGTGTTTCGGGCGCGGCTTCTGCGGTCGCAGGCGCAAATGGCCGTGATGCGGGATCGCGATGCCCTCGAAACCGCCATCGACGACCTGACGGCGCTCGTCGGGCGGACTCCGCCATCGCGAGTCACCGCGGAAGGCGACCTCGCGGCGGACATGGCCACGTTCGAGCAACTGTCCGGCACGACGGCCGACGCGGCGGCTGTGGCAGCGGTTGACGTCACCAAGGAGACGCTTCACAACCGCGTCGACCTGCAAATCGTTCGCGCCAAGCTCACCGACGCGCGTTGGAAAGCATCGGCGGCCAGGGGCAACCTGCTGCCGCCGGTAAGCCTTGACGTCAGCTACACCCGCCGCGGATTTGGATCGGCTGCCGACTATTTCACGGGACTGAACGGTTGGCGGGTCGGCTTGAGCAGCACATATGCACTCGACCGCCGCCAGGAGTCGGCGACCGCCGCGACAGCGGCAATCGGAGTCCGCGAGGCCGAACACGCGATGGCCGACGCCGAACAGCGGGCGGTCGCCGAGGTGCGCCGAACCTCACGCGCGCTCCTGCGGACGGCCGACACCGTCGAGCTGCAGCGACAGGCCGTGCAGCTGGCCGAGCAGCAGCGCGATCTCGCGGCCTTCCGTTACGAGCGCGGTCTGGCAGACAACCTCGAAGTGGTCGACGCCGAAAACGCCGTCGCCCAGGCGAAGGCGGCGGTACTGGCCGC
>Ga0306920_100006902_pt1 | contig 14893 bp, 14 predicted proteins | sample flu12Cox44000170_FD_204666 | JGI IMG/M metagenome (GOLD analysis project Ga0306920, IMG submission 204666) | Lab enrichment of tropical soil microbial communities from Luquillo Experimental Forest, Puerto Rico - flux4day.12C.oxic.44.000.170 (v2)... | ecosystem: Environmental > Terrestrial >... | reverse complement strand
ATCGGCCGACGCTGCTTGCGGACCCCCGCACGGCGACAACATTTCTCGTCGACGGCGAGCCGCCGCGGCTGGGCGCCGCGATCGTGCAGACAGATCTCGCCCGTACCCTCGAAGAGATTGCTGCGGAGGGGGCGGCAACCTTTTACCGCGGCCGCCTGGCGTGTCGGCTCGCTGCCGCTCTCGCGTCGGCCGGAAGCCTGGTCTCCGCTGCCGATCTCGAAGCCTTCGAAGCCGAGCAGCAAGAGCCGGTCGGCATCGACTACCGCGGCTTTACGGTCCTCGAAGCCCCGCCCAATTCCACCGGCTTCGTGCTGCTCGAGGAATTGAAGATCCTCGAGTATTTCGATCTCGCCGGCATGGGCCTCCTATCGGCTGATGCGGTCCATGTCATGGTCGAGGCAAAGAAGCTCGCTTTCGCCGACCGCGAGCGCTGGGGCGCCGACCCGCGCTCTATCGAGGCACCGCTCGTGCAGTTGTTGTCCGCGGACAATGCCGCAAGGCTCGCCAGGCAAATCGATCTCCGGCGTGCGGCGCCTACCCACACGATGGGCCTTGCCGCCGGTGACACGACGTATTTCTGCACTGCCGACGGCGAGGGCAACGCGGTCTCGGGCGTGCAGAGCATCAACAGCGGCTTTGGCTCGGGTGTTATGGCTGGCGACACCGGCATCTTGCTCAACAACCGGATGAGCTACTGGCACGTGGAGCCCGGCCATCCGAACCGGCTGCGGCCCGGCCGCCGGGTGCGGCACACGATGAACCCGCCCTTGGTATTGAAGGACGGGGCGCTGTGGTGCGTCTTCGGCACACCCGGCGCCGACGGTGCAGATCAACCTGCAGGTGCTGACCGTGATGCTCGATTTCGGGCTCGACCCGCAGCAGGCCGCCGAAATGCCGCGCTGGACCTCGAACGTGCCCGGTCAGTACGCCAACTGGCCGCATGACGGCGAGGACGCGCTGACGATCGAGCGGCGCTTTCCGGAGGCGGTGCGTGCGGAGCTCGCGCGCCGCGGTCACCCGGTCAAAACGGTCGGCGATCTGGAAGGCCCGTGCAGTGTCGAGATCATCCGCCGCGACGCGGCGACCGGCATGCTTCTCGCCGGATCCGACCCGCGCCGCGACGGTTGGGCGCTCGCCTGGTAACAGGTGACTAGGTCACCGCGAAATTTATTTTGTGGCGGCGGGGGTAATGGTGCCAAACAACCCATCCATCTCGCCGTTCGGACCGGCGGTGAAGTACAGGGTATCGGAACTCGATTTCGCGCCGCCGCCCAGCGTCAGCGTCCACAGCCCGTCGATAGCGAGTGGTTTCCCCTTCTGGTCCCGTAGCGCTCCGAGGAAATTACCGTCAGAGTCGAACGCGTTTACTTGACCATTCCCGAAATTGCCGATCAAGACGTCTCCGCTGAAATCGCCAAAGGAATAAGAAGCCCGCGCGACGCCCCAGGGCGAGTTCAGCGCGCCACGGCTGGCGAAGCGGCGCAGCAGACGACCGTCGGTATCAAATACATCGACAAAGCCGTTGCCCGAACCGGCGACGTCATCGTGCTTTTGCGCGTTCTGCTTCGCGTAAGTCACGAAGAGAACACCGTCGATGTTCTGAATCCCGAACGGCGCGAAGCCGCGCGGGATGTACGGATCGGCGAACCCCCCGTCCGTACTGACCTTGGTGTACGTATGATCGAAGACGTCGACCGTTCCAGCCCGAAAGTTCGTCGCAAACAGGAAGACGCCGTTTGCGTTAACGCCAAAAACCAACCCCTTATATACGGGGCCATTCGTGGTATCGGGATTGTCGACCGCGAGGCGTGCATTGTTCGGATTTGGCGTGAGACCACCGGCCCAGGCGGAAATCGTTCCGTCCTCAGTGGCCCAAATAAACGAGGCAGGCGTGGTTGTTCCAGGAACAAGAAACGCCGTCATAGGATTTGTGGTTGGGTTCCATACCATGCCGGTGGGCGCAGCCGGCGTCGGATTAGGCGGGGTCGCCGGGGGCGGATTGACATGCATGCAGGCGGTATTGGGAATGAGGCCACCGGGCAGTGGAATCTTGACCTGCAATGACAGTATCGTCCCGTCCCCATCATAAAGCGTCGAGCACCCGGTCGCGTTATCTGAAACCCAAAAAGGACTGGCAGCCGGCGTGAACGCCACGCCCCAGGCGTTCTGTAGAACCGGGTCGGTTTTCGGAGCCTGACCCGGAAGATCGGATACGAGATTAGTCATGACGTAGCGGTTTGACTGATCATCGCCACCGTCGGCACGAGCGGCCGAGATGGTAGTCAAGCATGCCGCGAGGAGCGCGGCAGAAGTGAAGCTTCGACTGGCGAGTTTCATGCGGTTTGTCCTCCCATGGGCGAAGTACCGGCAGCACGGCCGAACGGGAGGCGATCCGGCACCGCCATCAGACCTGCTGCCGAAACGTGACCCGCGTCATTTAAGACTCGCGAACGGACGCCTTATTCCGGCTCCGGTCGAAGCTCGCCGACGAAAACTGTAGGTCGAGGAGTTAGCTGGGCTTTCCGGGCGCGGGCGGCAGTTTGGCTTTCGCTCCGTCGGGAGAGTTCTGCTGGTACACGATCTCCGCGACCTTAAGCAGCTTGTCTCTGGGAGCGTTGGCGGCGATCGCGTAGGCGAGCCCGTTGTCTACCCAATAGAACGCACTGATGCCGTTTTGCTCGCGAAACTGGAACTCCGTCACTTCGGCAGCATCAACCACAAGATAATAACAGCTGAGCCGAGTCCCCTTCCCGTCTTCGTACATGAACCACGCTGCGGGCCCGCTGTCGGCGGGCAACAGCCGTCCGCCCATCAGCTGGAAACCGAGCCCGCTGAGATCGGGAACGATCAACCGGTGGCCGAGGCGCTTTGACAGCCATTGCACGAGATGGGCCTCTTCGCCGGCGCCAACCTCGACGGGATGCCGAGTTTCCACGGAAAAGGTCCGATGCGCAGCGATGGCGTCGTCGAAGACCGAACTGGCCAGCAATGCCGACGCCGAAGACGTGAAAGCCGGCGCCAGATCGCGGACGCTCCACCCGCCGATCCCCCCAACAATCAGCAACGCGACTGCGGCAGCAATGCGAGCCAACCGGAGGTGACGCCGGCGCCGTCGCTCCGCTGTCAGGCGAGCAATGCACAGCCGCGCCGGTATCGGCTGCTCCGCCAGTCCTGCAAAGGCGGCGCGCAATTGTTCTCTTTGCCGGGCATATTGCAGGTATCGCTCCCGCAACTCGGGGTGCGCCGCAAAATAGACCTCGACAGACTCGGCATGCTCTGGCGCCAGCCGGCCATCAACCCACGCCTGCAGATCGTCCACTGTTACCGGCCGGGCCACCGCCCTCACTTCACTCTCCGCAGCACCGAGCTGTAGCTTGGATTTTTTTCGTCGAGGTCTCCATACATAAAACGCCGCAAGCGCTCCCGCCCGCGCGAAAGCCTGGACATTACTGTGCCGATGGGCACACCCAGAACCTGCGCCGCCTCCTGGTAGGAGACGTCTTCGACGGCGACCAGCAGCAGCACTGCCCGTTGCTCCTCCGGCAAGGCCGCCAAGGCTCGCAAAAGATCTCGGTGCTCCAACACCGAATGCTGTCCGCCCTCTATGCCCGGCAGATTGGTCTCCTCCGTCAATGCGTCGTGCGGGCCTCGCCGCCGCACGCGATGCTGGTTGGACCGAAAGCGGTTGTAAAGGATCGTGTAGAGCCAACCCCGCAAATTCGCTGGGTTCCGGCGCAGGTTCCAACCAGAAAGTGCCCGTTCGAGCGTGTCCTGAACCAGGTCATCGGCCGCCTCCCGGTCGCCGCGCAACAACGCGCAGGCGAACCGGCGCAATCCGGGGATCTGCGCTTCGATTAGAGCGGCTCGGTCCGGCATTGCCCCACCGTTTGAAAGACGGCCCCCAGGCAGCCACCGCAAAGCCGGGACCACCGGCGGCAATGTTCTGCCGACCGCCAACGGTTCCGATCGGTGTGACAGCCATCATCGTCGCTCTATTGCTCACTGTGTAATCACAATTCTGTTAACTAAACGCATCTAAAAGGGAGATCCTCTCCGCTCAGCAATATCAAGACCCTCTGGCGCCTAATTTATTCCCTGAGGTGGTTCCGCGACGACGCACCCTTGGATCGGGGAATAAACCGGCCCGAGCGGAGTCTCACGGCTCAGAGCATTGGCCTGTCCACCGCATTGAGAAGGCGTGACATGATTTTAAGGTCTGCCCCGCTTTGTCGGCGCGCGCTGCTGTACGCCCTCGGTGCAACTAGCGGCGTGGCGATCTGCGGCGCATCCCAAAACCCCGCTGCCGCGGCGCCGAAGATTTCGAAACAAGCGGTTGCGTATCAAGATCATCCGGACGGCGACAAACAATGCGAAAAGTGCGCGCAATTTCAGCCGCCTGACGCCTGCAAGATGGTCGAGGGTCCAGTCAGTCCCCAAGGCTCGTGCCGGATCTTTCAGCCGATCCGGCGGTCCTGAGGCAGCGGGTCTCAGGGCCGCTACTGGAGAAACTTGCACATGTTCAGGTGTCGAAGCCGCCTGCCGCTAGCCCTCGCGATCGGCTGCGGGCGGTCGCTGGCGACTATTCTTGTCGGGGCGGCAATAATCGCCGCAGTCCTGGCGATCGGCCTCACTCCGCGGCGTGCCGTCTCGCTCCCCCTCTACGCACGCCAGACCGGCCAGCCATGTGCGACGTGCCACACCGCATTTCTGGAGCTGACCCCGTTCGGCCGGCGCTTCAAGCTCGGCGGCTACACCCTGGGCGGCGGCGATTGGACCGGCCCGCCCTTTGCAGTCATGCTGCAACCCACTTTTACAAATACGCAGGCCGCCCAGCAGGGCGGCGCAGCTCCGGGATTTGGCGTGAACAACAATCTCGCGATGCAGCAGATCAGCCTCTTTACTGGCGGGCGGATCACCGACGAGATGGGCGCTTTCATCCAGGGCACATATGACGGGGTTGCCCACCGCTTCGGCTGGGACAACACGGACATACGCTTTGCGAAATCGATCAATGTCGACGGTCACACACTGCTATGGGGCGTGACCGCCAACAACAACCCGACCGTCCAGGACGTCTGGAACACGATTCCCGCCTGGAGCTTTCCATACATAAGTTCCGCGCTAGCGCCGATGCCCAGCGCCAGCACCTTCATCGAGCAGGTGTACGCACAGCAAGTCGCCGGTCTCAGCGCGTACACCTTTCTCGACGACAAGTTCTATTTCGAGTTCGGAGGATATCGTCCTCTGTCCACGAATACACAGCTGGCCCTTGGGGTTGATACAACCGGCGAGAGCCCGATAAGCGGCGTTGCGCCCTATTGGCGGGTCGCTTTCGAGCCGAACTTTGGCAATCATTGGTGGGAGATTGGCACCTTCGGACTAGCTTCAAAAGTCGTGCCAATGCGGATGTCGGCCGCGGGCAATGATTCTTTCACCGATATCGGCGTCGATACCCAATACCAATATCTGGGTGATCCTCATACGGTTACCGTGCGCGCCGCCTGGATACACGAAAATCATAATACCAGCGCCAGCCAGACGCTCGGGCTCGCCGACAATTCCAATAACCAACTGCGTTCGTTGAATGCATCGGCTTCTTATATCTATGACAAGACCTGGAGCCTGACCGCGGGTAGGGTGTCGGTTGGCGGCACCGCTGACGCGACGCTTTACGGCACCTTCAGTGGCAGTCCGAACAGCGCCGGCTGGATCTTCGAACTCGCCTATCTGCCATTCAGTCACGGCGGGCCAGCGTTCTGGCCATGGCTGAATTTCCGCATCGGACTGCAATACACTCATTGGACCAAATTCGACGGAGCGACAACGAATATCGATGGCATGGGAAGAAACGCCAGCGGCAACAATACCTTCTTTGGGTACATCTGGACGATGTTCTGATCGCCGATCTGACATCCCGGTTTCTGCGCCGACGCTACGGCTCTATGTCACTCTGTCCAGCACGACAGCGCGACGCCGAAGATTATTATCCGTTTGGCTGTCGGTTAGGCGGCGCAGCCGCTCGCGGCCGCGCGACAACCGCGACATCACGGTGCCGATCGGAACGCACAAGACGCGCGCGGCTTGTTGGTAGGAAAGATCTTCGACGGCGATCAGTAAAATGATCGATCGCTGCTCCTCAGGAAGTGTCGCGAACGCGTGCAGGAAATCACGATATTCAAGCGCGGAATGCTGCCCGCCTTCGACGCCGGGCAGCACTTCCTCGACCGTCTCGGTCGCCGCGTAGCACTCGCCCCTCCGCCTTCGACGGTTCCTCTCGCTGAGGAAGCGGTTATAAAGAATGGTGTAAAGCCAGCCGCGCAGATCACCTTCGATCCGGCGCAAGGGCCAGCCTGAGAGCGCGCGTTCGAGCGTATCCTGGACAAGATCGTCCGCCCGTTCGCGGTCGCCGCGCAACAACGCATGGGCAAAACGGCGCAACCCCGGGATGTGCACCTCAAGAACCGCGGTGGAGATTGCAACCGAATCCGCAAAAGGCGTACGGCGGACATTCATTTGAGAAGCCTCAAAGCGCCACTCCTTTGTCTGCCCGCCGCGGGGTAGGGCATTGCAGGGTGCTCAAACGGCAGCACGTCGCGGTGCGGAAAAAGGTTAAAAAGAGAAGTTTTCGATCCCAAATGAATTGCGTGTTACTTTCTGACTTAAATGTTACTTTTTGCCACTCTACGTATGATGTAAGAATGCTTCCGACGCAGCGGCCCGGGGTGGGACGCGATGGCAGGCAATGCGCGTCACGTTCTTGTGATCGAGGACGACGCGGAGACGGCTGAGCAGCTGGTAGATTGCCTGCGAACGGGCGGGTATGAGGTCGATCTTTCGGTCGATGGCGGGGACGGCCTGCGTCGCGGCCTAGCTGGTGATTACGTCGTGATGACCGTGGACCGCATGGTGCCCCGCATCGATGGGATCGAAGTCATTCGTCGACTGAGAGAGAAGGGAATCGTCACCCCGGCACTGATCCTAAGTGCCCTCGGCGAAGTCGATGATCGCGTGCGCGGCCTACGCGCGGGAGGCGACGACTACTTGGTGAAGCCGTTTGCCTCCCAGGAGATAGTAGCGCGCGTCGACGCGCTCGCCCGCCGCAGTGCGACCTTGGTCAAGGAGACGATGCTGAGGGTCGGGGACCTGGAGATCGATCTGCTGGCGCGGATTGCCCGCCGACGAGACCAGAAAATCGAATTGTTGCCGCGAGAGTTTAAGCTGCTGGAATATTTGGCTCGCAATGTCGGTCGAGTGGTCTCGCGCGCTATGCTGTTGCAGCACGTGTGGGATCTGCATTTTGATCCAACGACCAATGTCATCGATGTCTATGTCGGCCGCGTTCGCCGGAAAATCGACATTGGCCAAGCTTATCCGCTGATCCATACCATTCGCGGTGTCGGGTTTTGCCTTCGTGCTCCTGAGTAAGACCCTACGGTCCTCGACACTCAAACTGGCATTTATCTACGTAATCGTCTTTGCTTCGGCGATATTCGCGGTCTTAGGTTATGTATATTGGTCCACCGTCGCGTATGTTTCCAAAAAATTAGATCGCACTATCATAATGGAGCACGCCCTCCTGATCAAAACATATGACAACGCGGGCCGGGCTGGCTTGACCGCCCTGATTAATCAGCGCGTTGCTGATCAATTCTTCTACGAATGGGCCTATCTGCTGGCAGACGCGTCGCTCATGTACGTAGCGGGGAACCTGCAGATCTGGCCCGCAACGTTGCAGGCTGATCAAGGCTGGGCCAACTTCACCGCCACGGGTTGGAAGGCGAAACCGGCGGAGGCCCCGCTGCTCCGCCTGACCTACCAGGTCTTGCCGGACGGCTATCATCTGCTTCTCGGTCGTAAAGTGGACGATCTCGAGCGCTTCGGGGAAAAGATCACAATCGGCCTTGCCTGGGCTGCTGGCTTATTCTTGGTTCTCACGGCGGCGGCAGGTATATCCACATCGCGGCGCTCGGTCGCGCGGATCGAAGCGATCAATGCGACGAGCCGAGAAATCATCGAAAGTGGGCTGCGAGAGCGCATACCAGTTCGCGGGACCGGAGATGAATGGGACGGGCTCGCAGAGAACCTCAACTCGATGCTCGACCGCATCGAGGATTTGGTCGAGTCGAACCGGCAGGTCTCCGACAACGTGGCCCATGACTTGCGGACGCCACTAACCCGAATGCGGGGACGACTTGAAAGGGCGTATAATTGGGAGCTCGATCTTGACCAGTATCATGTGCTGATCGGAGAAGTCATCTCGGAGCTGGATGAGATCCTGCGAACCTTTTCCTCACTCCTGCGCATCACCCAGATAGAGACCCACGACCGGACCGCGGGGTTTCGCAATCTCGACCTGACCGAGATTGCTCGCGAGGTCGTTGAGCTGTTCGATCCTGCGGCGGAAGAAAACGGAGTAGCGCTAGAACTCGCTGCAAGCAATCGGGTAGATGTGGTCGGCGATCGGGATCTGCTGTTCGACGCCATCTCCAATCTTGTCGACAATGCGATCAAGCACGGCGGCAAAGGAGACGAAGAGGTCACGGTCGCCGTCTTCTGCAACGCCGACGGACCCGTTCTTTCGGTTGCCGATCACGGCCCGGGAATTCCGATCGAGGAACGCGAGCACGTCCTCCGGCGGTTTTATCGCCTCGAGCGCAGCCGGAAGAGCCCTGGCAACGGCCTCGGCCTCAGCCTCGTCGCGGCCGTCGCCAACCTTCACGGCGCTCGCATCGAGATGGCAGACAACTCCCCCGGTCTCAGAAGCGAGCTCCATTTTCAGAGGGCTGTTCCCGGCATTACGGAAGCAAGAGCGCGAGCATAGGAACCGGCTGCATACAGATCGCCGTAGACACAACCCGATCTGCCCAGCAACGCGGCGATCCCGCCGCTTGCGACGATCGTAGATGACCGGAGAAGGCATGTCCAAAGGGATCTCACTGGTGACAGCCGCGTCTCTCGCGTTTGCGATAGGACTACGCATCTCCGATGCTTGGGCGCAGTACTATATCGGTGCCCAGGCCGGGTGGACCGGCCTCCCCTATCAGACCGACACAATCGATGGCCTGGGTTCGGTTCCCACGGAGTTCAGCGCCGGCTACAACGTCGGCGTCCGCGGCGGTTACCAGTTAGGGTCGTGGCGCTTCGAAGAAGAGTATAGCTATCGCCGGAATGATGCGGCCGAATTTGGGGCTGGCGATAGCACGAATGGGCTCAGTGGCAACCGACACACCCATTCGGTCATGACTAACGTTCTCTATGACCTCATCACCGGCTGGCCGATAACGCCGCATATTGGTGTCGGGATCGGCGCAATGAACGTATTCGATGGCCTGAGGGTCTCGGGCATTGGGCAAGTCTTCAACGACAGCAACTGGCAATTCGGTTATCAGGCGATCGCCGGCCTGCGCTATGAGATCAACGCGCTTTTCGCCCTCGATCTGGACTACCGCTATCTGGCGACGACCGAATCCACATTCAGGATTCCCAATACGAGCCTTCGTTACCGGACGGGCGCGAACACAAACAACTTCGTCGCCAGTGTAACCTACCGGTTCGGCCAACCGCCGACGGCCAGCCCCCTCTCTACCCCCGCGCCGCCGCCACCCTAGCAGGCCGCCAGCGCAGCTTTGCCAGCGGCCGGCGCTAGTTTACTGGAGCGGCGGAAACCGACATCGTTCCCGAGGGGGTTCGGCCTGCAATGCGATTGGGATATCGCAGCGGCAGTAGCAGATACGGTCCGGTACGCAGTTCCGAGTCGGACCTCTTTCCTCGCCATTGAGGCTATGCTACAGATCCCGCGTCATTGGGGAGTAGCCGCCGGCGTTGACTGGGGGCCTGCGTCAACACACTTGGTTCCGGCCATGGCGCACGCGGCCTGGAAGGTTTGGCGACACCTTTGGCATCGGTTCCCCGTACCCGGGTCGGGCGGAGGGGTCCGTGCCAAGGTCCACCTCCCGCCCGACCCCGATGGCCTCTCAGTGGAAGCGTTCCTCGTCTCGACCATGATGGTCGGCCTCGCCGAGATCGGCGATAGACACAAATTCTGTCGTTGATGCTCGCCGCGCGCCTCCAGCGCCCGTTGCCAATCATATTGGGCATCCTGTTCGCTACCCTTGCCAACCATGCCGCCGCCGGTCTGGCGGGATCGTATTTCGGCGACCTGCTGAATGGCCTCTGGCTGCGGTGGATTCTCGGGATTTCCTTCCTGAGCGTCGCCGTTTGGGCGCTGTTCCCGGACAAATACGCGGGCAACGATAAGGCGATCGGCCACCGCGCGGGCGCTTTCATGTCAACTCTCGTTGGCTTCTTTCTTGCCGAGATCGGCGACAAGACACAGATCGCCACAGTCGGTCTCGCCGCCAGGCTCGAGCAGTTCAATCCAGTCGTCCCCGCCACCACTCTCGGCATGATGCTGGCGAACATCCCCGCCGTGCTCATCGGGGACCGGATCGCCGACAAGCTCCCGGTGAAATCCATCCGCATCACGGCTGCCGTCGTGTTCATCCTACTTGGCGTTCTCACTCTTGCGGGTGTTGGCGAGTAAAAACGAACTTTACATCTGTGTCGGTGCTGTCCAGATCGCCGACATATTTGCCCTCGCATGCATGATGACGCGTTGCAAAAGTCATGCTCGGGCTTGACCCGGGCATCCACGCCCGACAGGCTGCGGATTGCTGGGTCAAGCCCGGCAATGACGATTCTCGCGGGGAGCGCGCCGTGAAGATTGGCGACGTCGAGGTGTTTCAGGTCCAATGGGCGCCCGAGGACAAGCCCGCGCAACGTAGCGCCTGGGTTAGAGTTCATTGCGACGACGGCTCGTCCGGGATCGGCGAGGCGTCGCCGATGCAGGGCGGCCTCGCCTCGCTCGGGATCCTAAAGCACCATCTTGCGCCGGCACTGATCGGCAAAGACCCGCTCGATCATGCGGTCCTTCTGGACACGTTGCTGCACACCTTTATCAAGCTCGGACCCGAGGGTGCGCTGACGGGCGCCTTGGCGGCGCTCGACATCGCGCTGTGGGACCTAAAGGGTAAGCTGTTCAAGCAACCGATCTACAAATTGCTCGGCGGCGCCTGGCGTACCGCCCTGCCCTTCTACGCCTCGATCGGCGGCAACGGCGAGCGCAGCGTCGATGAGGTGTTGCGCGTCGTCGAGGCGCGGCTGAAGGACAAGCCGACAGCGATCAAAATCCGTTTCGACAACGACCGCACCAAGCCGGACATCGACATCCCCGGCGATATCGCCAAGGCGCGCGCGGTGCGGCGCCTGGTTGGCGACGACTTCCCGCTCGCCTTCGACGCCAATAACGGCTACTCGGTCGGCGGCGCGATCCGGGTCGGGCGCGCACTCGAAGATCTAGGCTACTGGTGGTTCGAGGAGCCGGTGCAGCACTACCATGTCAAGGCGATGGGCGAAGTCGCGCAGCGGCTCGACATTACGGTTTCCGCGGGCGAACAGACCTACACGCTTCCCAGCCTTGCCGACCTGATCGCCGCCGGGGTCCGGATGGTCCAGCCCGACATTGTCAAGATGGGCGGGATCACCGGCCTGATGCGGTGCGTGGCGCTCGCCAATGCGCACGGTGTGGAGCTGGTGCCACACCAGACGCAGCCGACAATTGGCCATATGGCCAATCTGCATCTGGTGGCGAGCCAATTGCACGCCACCAAGCCGTGCGAGTCGAACGATCCATCGCCGCGGATGCATGCAGTGTTCGAAAATCCCCCGCGGCCGATCGATGGCCTCTTTCACCTCTCGCAGGGTCCGGGATTGGGGCTTAAGGTGAACGAGCCGGAATTGGCGAAACGGCGTGTGCCGGTCCCCTGAGGAGAGGCGATGGACGCGGTCGTTATGGCAGTCAGCCGCAGCGCCAAGCACACGCTGGCCAAACCCAACCAGGACAGCGTTTGGCTCGCTGCCGGGCTCGGCGTCGAAGGCGACGCGCACCAGGGGGTCACCGTCAAGCACCGCTCGCGGGTCGCGCGCGACCCGACCCAGCCCAATCTGCGCCAGGTTCACCTGATCCACGCCGAACTGCACGACGAATTGCGAGCGGGTGGTTTCACAATCTCGCCCGGGCAAATGGGCGAGAACATCACGACGCGCGGTGTCGATCTCCTCGGTTTGCCGGTAGGTGCGCGGCTGCATCTCGGTGGGGCTATTGTCGAAGTGAAGGGTCTGCGCAATCCGTGTGCCCAGTTGGACCGCATTCAGGCAGGTCTGATGGCCGCCACACTCGGCCGGGACGAGCGCGGCAACCTCGTCCGCAAGGCCGGCATCATGGGCATCGTGATCGCCGGGGGCGAAGTACGGCCCGGCGATCCGATCCGGGTCGAGCTGCCGCCGCAGCCGCATCGCCCGCTCGCGCCGGTCTGAGACGCCCCGCACTTCTCGTCGCGCGGTTGCCGGGGCGCCGGTGGTTGTGAGAACTTCAGCAGATGAACCCGCGATCCGCCGGTCTGGCGCTCGGTTTTTCGAGCGTCGGCCATTTTTTTGCGCATCTGTTGATGCTGCTCTACCCGACCGTCGTGCTCGTGCTCGAAGGCCGCTGGGGCATGTCTTATGGCGACCTCCTGTCGCTGTCGCTCGGCGGCTTTGTACTGTTCGGCCTCGGCGCCCTGCCCGCTGGCTGGCTCGGCGACCGCTGGAGCGCCGAAGGCATGATGGTGGTATTTTTCATCGGCACCGGCGGCTCGGCGATCGCTACGGGCCTGACCGACGGGCCCATAGCGCTCGCTTTTGGCCTCGCCGCGATCGGGCTGTTCGGCTCGATCTACCACCCGGTGGGCACGGCTTGGCTGGTCCGCAATGCCCGGAATCGCGGGCGGGCGCTCGGCGTCAACGGCATTGCCGGCAGCATCGGCCTGGCCGCGGGGGCATTCGTCGCCGGCGCGTTGGCGCAGGCGATCGGCTGGCGGGCTGCTTTCATCATACCGGGGGCGCTGTGCGCGGTGACTGGCGCGATCTTGCTGTGCTGCATGCGCGGCGGGAGCATCGTCGCGGCTGCAGTCGACCGCCGGCCCGAACCGGACGCCTCGCGCAACGACGTGGTCCGCACCTTTATCGTGTTGTCGTTCACGATGCTGGCCGACGGCACGATCGCCCAGGCGATCCCGGTTGCCTTGCCAAAGGCGTTTGCCGCCGGGTTGACCGGCCTGACCGATGGCGGGACTCTCGACGCGGGCGGCTTTGTCACCCTGGTGTTTCTTATGGCGGCGACAGCTCAGCTGGCGGGAGGCTGGCTGGCCGACCGCTTTGCAATGAAAGCGGTTTACGTCGTTGCCTGGGCGGCCCAGGTCCCGCTTTTCATCCTCGCCGCACAGGCGCGAAATCTGCCGTTGCTCGGCGCGATCATGGCAGTCACCTATCTCGGCGTGCTCTCGATACCGGCGGAAAATGCATTGCTCGCACGCTATACTCCGCCCAAGTGGCGGGCCACCGCCTTTGGCGCCAAGTTCCTGTTGGCGCTAGGGGTCAGCACGATCGGGGTCAAGCTCGTGGCCGTCATCTACGATGGCGCCGGAGGCTTCGCGCCGCTCTGGCTGACCTTGGCCGGCTGCGCGGGGTTTGTCGCGGTCGCCGGGCTGTTCCTGCCGGGCCGCCGACCCCGCGCCACTCCGATCCTGACGCCGCTGCCGGCGGAATGATAGGGGGGTGGGCCTCCCTTCCGAAGATGTTTACCCCGCTGGTGCACACATCGAGTTAGATCTATAACCCGCCGGGTTTCGGATCGGCCGCGATGGGTTAGAGGCCCCAAGCGGACTCGCACAGGCAACGGCGGAGGAGCAAAACGTGAGTGAACCGCTGCCCGTCGTCTATATTGCGAGGCATGGCGAGACCGCCTGGAGCCTCTCCGGTCAACACACGGGCCGCACCGATCTGCCGCTGACCGAGCGCGGTGAGCGCCAAGCGCGCGCCCTCGGCGAGCGGCTGCGCGGCGCAAAATTCGCCAAAGTGTTGACCAGCCCCTCGCAACGCGCGCGGCGCACCGCCGAGCTGGCCGGTTGCGCCGGTGCGGCCGAAACCGATCCCGACCTCGCCGAATGGGATTACGGCCAATATGAGGGCCGCCGCACCACCGACATCCTTGCCGAGCGCCCTGGCTGGTTTTTGTTCCGCGACGGGTGCCCGGGAGGCGAAACTCCGGGTCAGATAGCCGCACGGGCCGACCGGGTTATTCAGCGCATACGCGCTGTCCAGGGCGATGTCGCGATCTTTTCGAGCGCCCATATCTCGAGAGTGTTCGCCGCCCGCTGGCTCGGCCTCGAGGCGGCGGCCGGGCGTTACCTGCTGCTCGGCACATCGAGCCTGAGCATTCTCGGCTACGAGCACAATCTGGCAGAGCCGGCGATCCGGCTGTGGAACGAACCGCATCAGCCGGACTGAGACCGGCTCGGAAGGACCCCGCCCGGATGATCACCCCCGATACGACCGTCTTCCTCGTCGATGTCGACAACACCTTGCTCGACAACGACCGCATCCAGGCCGATCTGAAGCGCCACCTGGAGCGCGAATTTGGGGCGGCGTGCCGCGACCGTTATTGGTCGATCCTCGAGGATCTGTTCAGCGAACTCGGCTACCGCGATTATCTCGGTGCCTTGCAGCGCTACCGCGCCGAGCGGCCGCGGGAAATCCACCTGCTGTCGATGTCGTCCTATCTTGTGGATTATCCCTTCGCGAACCGGCTCTACCCGCAGGCGCTCGATGTTCTCGAACACTTCCGCGGCTGGGGGCGGACCGCGATCCTGTCCGACGGTGACGTGGTCTTTCAGCCCCGCAAGGTCGAGCGCTCCGGGATCTACGAAGCAGCCGACGGCAATGTGCTGATCTACATCCATAAGGAGCAGGAACTCGCGGACGTGGAGCAGCGCTACCCGGCGCCCCACTACGTCCT
>Ga0306920_100006901_pt1 | contig 14893 bp, 9 predicted proteins | sample flu12Cox44000170_FD_204666 | JGI IMG/M metagenome (GOLD analysis project Ga0306920, IMG submission 204666) | Lab enrichment of tropical soil microbial communities from Luquillo Experimental Forest, Puerto Rico - flux4day.12C.oxic.44.000.170 (v2)... | ecosystem: Environmental > Terrestrial >... | reverse complement strand
CGGCAAAAGAACGTTCTGGCTCTTCCCACCGTCCGTCGCCAGCAGAAGGTTGGTTCCGCTCACGGACTTGATCTCACCTACCGCCTTGACGATCGCACTCGCCGGTTGTGCTGCCTGCGCCATGGCCGAGATCTGTACCGCTACCATCACACACAAAAGGACACAGGCGTAGAGCAACGCCCAACGACGACTGAAGTGAGTTCTTTCCATCACGAAAGTCCCTGACATTTAATTTTCCTATTTGACCTTGGAGAGTTCTGTGTCGTTTTGTAACGAAGGGTTACACAGAGGTTAAGCGACACGCGGCTGATGTCCATCTTTCTTTGTGGCGGTCGAAAAGAAGTTGCCATTGCAACCATGGCTAAGAACTAAAAGCCAATAGCTGGGTGCCCTAGGTCCGCGCCGCGCTTTTCGGCCTCACCCGGGCTCTTTACTGACAACCGACAACTAACCACAGGCAACCTGTCTTCGTTCAGCACTCAATCACATTCAGCGCCAACCCTGCCAGCGACGTCTCTTTGTACCGCGACTGCATATCCAGGCCCGTCTGATACATCGTCGCGATCACCTGGTCGAGCGACACCTTATGTTCGCCCGTCTCGCGCATCGCGATGCGGCTGGCGTTGATCGCCTTCACCGATCCCATCGCATTCCGCTCGATACACGGAATCTGCACCAGGCCGCCAATCGGATCGCACGTCATACCCAAGTTGTGTTCCATGCCGATCTCAGCGGCATACTCCACTTGCAGGTTCGATCCGCCCTGCGCCGCCACCAGTCCGCCCGCGGCCATCGAACACGCTACTCCTACTTCCCCTTGGCAACCCACCTCCGCGCCCGAGATTGACGCGTTCTCCTTATAAAGGATGCCGATTGCCCCCGCAGTCAAGAAATAACGAAACAGCCCTTCCTCCGAAGCACCGTCGATGAACCGCTGGTAATAGTGCGCGACCGCCGGAATGATCCCGGCGGCGCCATTCGTCGGAGCGGTCACCACGCGTCCGCCAGCGGCATTCTCTTCATTTACTGCCATCGCGTACACATTCACCCAATCCATCGGAGCCAGCGGATCGTCACCATGCTCGCTCAGCTTGCGCGCCAGCCGCGGCGCGCGGCGCCGCACGTTGAGGCCGCCGGGCAGCACGCCTTCCGTCTCCAGCCCACGCCTCACGCACGCCCGCATCACATCCCAGATCCCCGCGATGCCGCTGCGAATCTCTGCCTCCGTGCGCCACATGCTTTCGTTCTCCAGCACGATCTGCCAAAGCGCGAGCTTCTCGCGTTCGCCGATCGCTAGCAATTGGTCGGCACTGGAAAAAGGGAAGGGAGGCTCTTCCAGCTCTGACCTGCTCGACTCTTCACCCTCGCGCCGAATGAACCCGCCGCCTACGGAATAGAAGATGGCCGAATACAACGCGGCACCGGTCGCATCGAACGCGGTGAACCGCATACCATTCGAATGTCCTGGCAGCGTCTGCGTTTTGAGGAACAACAGATCGTCGTCTTGATGGAACGGAATCGCCAGCTGACCCAGGAGCAGCAACTCGTGCCGCTCTCGAATCGTCGCAACCTTCTCCTCGATCGTTGCCGGAGCGATTGTCTCCGGCTCCTCGCCCGACAGCCCCAGCAACACCGCGCGGTCCGTCCCGTGTCCATGCCCTGTCAACGCCAGCGACCCAAACAACTCCACCTTTACCCGCGCCACCTTGCTGGGTGTCATCCTGAGCGGAGTCGAAGTCGAGGCGTTTCGCGGGCGTTCGAGCCCGCAGCCGAGATCCTGGGCGAGCGGTGCAAGTCGAAGGAGCGTTTTACCGTCGGCGTGATCTTCCTGCTTGTCATTCCGACCGAGGGCTTCAGCCCGGGTAGAGGGACCGGCATTTTCTTGATCAGCCGCCGGGTGGCCCACAATTGCCGTCGGTTGGCAATCATGCGGATCATCAATCCACCCCCGCTCCTTCAAGTCCACCGCAAACCGCCTCGCCGCCCGCATCGGCCCCACCGTATGCGAGCTCGACGGGCCCACTCCAATCTTGAAAATCTCAAAGATACTGGTCTTCAAGCTCTTCGTCACCCGTTGCGATTCTAGTCCCAATCCTTTGTTCATCGTGTAAATCGGCGGCTCTATTGCCTTTCCGTCCCACCAACTAATTCCTTAGTTACCTTTTTCGCCGCCCCGCGTCCAATAGGACGTGCCTCCGAAACCATCGGCGACTCTGACCGAAGCTGAACTCCGGCTCATGGAGGTCCTCTGGCAGCGCGGGCCGTCTACCGTCCAGCAGGTTCTCGACGGCCTTCCGGGCGAAAAGGTGCTGGCCTACAACTCCGTTCTGACCACCATCCGTATTTTGGAAAAGAAGGGCTACGTCGCGCACGCCAAAGATGGCCGCGCTTTCGTTTACGCGACCCTAGTCGAGCGCTCCGAAGCCACCCGCTCCGAGGTGCGGCACCTAGTGCAGCGCCTGTTTCAGAACTCCCACGAACTACTCGTACTCAATATCTTGGAAGACTCCGGCCTGAACGAAGATGAATGGCAGCGTTTAAAGCAATACTTGAAGGAGCGGGAATCGTTATGAACCTCGACGCTGTCACTCGCTTCGCCGCCGCCGGAATCCTCAACAGCCTCCTCGCGGGCATGGCCATCGCCGTGCTCGCCTGGGCTGTCATGCGCTGGTTCAGCCGCCGGGGCTCCGGAACCCGCTTCGCCGTTTGGTTCCTTGCACTCATGGCCATTGGTGTGCTTCCGTTCGTCGGGAACGTCGCGAGTGCCCACGCTGCTCAAAGGTTAGGGACGACGAGAGCAATCACCCTACCGCAGTCCTTCGCAACTTATTTATTTGTCGCCTGGATGGCCGGCGCGACTCTCGGCCTTTTGCACCTGGCCCACGGCCTCTATCGCTTGCGCGGTCTTCGCGCCACCTGCACTCCGGTCGACCTCGATCAGCTGGACGCGACCTCGCGCGCCATTCTTGCTGCGGCTCGAAAACATCGTCGGATCACCCTCTGCACCTCTGACGCCGTCCGCGTTCCGGCGGCCATCGGATATTTCCGCCCCGTGGTGGTCTTCCCGACCTGGGCGCTGACCGAAATTCCACCCGCCGAGCTCAACGCGATCTTGTTACACGAACTCGCGCACCTCCGCCGTTGGGACGACTTCTCCAACCTCGCGCAGAAAGTCCTCAAGGCCGTCTTCTTCTTTCATCCGGCCGTGTGGTTCATCGAGTCGCGCCTTACGCTGGAGCGAGAAATGGCCTGCGACGACGCCGTTCTCGCTGCCAGCTTCAGTCCGCACGCTTACGCCGAGTCGCTTGTCGGTCTCGCCGAAAAAAGTTTCCTGCGCCGCGGGGTGCAGTTGGCCCAGGCTGCTGTCAGTCACGTTCAGCAGCTAAAGCTGCGCCTCGCGGAAATCCTGAGGAAAGACAAGCCGCAAGAGAGAGGCGTCGGGAAGCCTGCCATCGCTCTCATGTCCCTCGTCGGAATCGTTTCCGCCTATGGCGTCGCGCACGCCCCGCGCCTCGTCGCCTTCTCATCGGACCCGCCGCAGCTTACCGCCGCCTCGGGAACAATGCCACCGGCGATGTTGAACGAAACGGACACGCAGCTTCAGCCGGTGAACCTCAGTTATACAGCGAAGGAGGCCTCCGCTGTGCTAATTGTGAGTAAGGTTCACAAGTCAGCGAGACTCCAGGTCGGACTGGACGGCGCAAAGAAAAATAAACTCCGTGTCCTCCGTGGCGAAGCCTGCCCGGAGCGGAATCGAAGGGTGGTCCTGTCTACTGGCACGCTCCAGTCGCGGAACGACGGCCAAGCTTTTATAGCCAACGGCGCGAGCCGCTGGGACGTCGGTTTTCGTGAAATTCAGGCCGCGGAGCGGACAACGGCTGCCCAAGCGTCGACTCCCGTCCTCGTCCTCTTCCAGACCGAACAGTTCGGACCCGACGGTCCCATCTTCTGGCGCGTCACCATCGTTCACCTCACAGCCCCACAGCAGAGCGCCCTCACCGGAGGCGTCGCCGAACAGATTTAATTGAATTTCCTGCTCACCAGAGCAGGACCTTTCACGTCAACTAAATGTTTAGTTCCGAGAACAAATTCGACCAACACGAACCAGCAACAGGAGCCGAAACCAAAAATGAACAGCACGTACACCCAGTCCGCCCAGCGCCGCATCGCAGCCGCCGTCCTGGCCTTCGCCATGATCGCGGGCCTGGGCGCCTATCATTTCCTTCAGCCCACCGGTGCGCGCGCCGCCGCCAACTCCAACACCGCCCCGCTCGACGACAGCAAGGTTGAGGCCCTGCTCTCGCTCGATAAGGCAATGGAAACCGTCGCCGCCCGCGTGACTCCGGCCATCGTCAACGTCGCCGTCACCGCCAAGGTCGACCGGAAGAAGATGATGCAGCAGAACGGCATGCCCGAAGGTCTTCCTGACGACATGCAGCAGTTCTTCGAGCGCCAGTTCGGATTCGGCGGCAACGGTGGCCGCGGTCAGATGACGCCTCCTCAGCCCCAGTTCCAGCATGGTATCGGCAGCGGAGTCATCATCTCGCCCGATGGCTACATCATTACCAACAACCACGTCGTCGAAGGTGCCACTGACGTCAAGGTCACGCTGAGCGACCGCCGTATCTTTCCCGCGAAGGTGATCGGTACGGATCCGCTCACCGACCTCGCCGTTATCAAGATCGAAGGCAGCAATTTCCCCAACGTTCCGCTCGGCGACTCGACTGAGCTTCGCCCCGGACAGACCGTCCTCGCCTTCGGCAACCCTCTTGGATTCCGCTTCACCGTGACGCGCGGCATCGTCAGCGCGCTCAACCGTCCGAACCCCTACAACGATGACCCACGCAAACCCGGCCAGTACATCCAGACCGACGCGGCCATCAACCAGGGCAACTCCGGAGGTCCGCTCGTCAACGCTCGCGGCGAAGTCATCGGCATCAATACTTTCCTGATCTCGCCCTCGGGCGCGTTCAGCGGCATGGGCTTTGCCATCCCCACGCAGATCGTGCAGCCCGTGATGGACTCGCTCGTGCGCTACGGCAAAGTTGAGCACTCCTACATCGGCGTCAGCATCTCAGACGTGACGCCCGAGAACTCCAAGTTCTTCGACCTGAAGGACGCCAACGGAGCCGTGATCAGCGAAGTGCAGCCTGACTCGCCAGGTGCCAACGCCGGCCTCAAAGTCGGAGACGTCATCGTCGGCCTCGACGGCAAGAACGTTGCGGGCGCCGGAGAGCTCCAGGCCGAAGTGACCTCCAAGCGTCCGGGAACCAAGGTCAGGCTCGACGTGCTTCGCGACGGCAAGAGCATGAACGTTCCCGTCACTCTCGAAGAGCTCGGCTCGAAAGACAAGAAGGAAGAGCTCTCCGCCAGCGCCGACAACGGCAAGCCGCATTGGGGAATCGGCATCGCCGATCTCACTTCTGACGTGCGCGAGCAGATTCAGGCGCCGGCTGATGTCAAGGGTGCGGTCATCCGGCGCGTTCAACCCGGAAGCCCGGCTGACGATGCCGGACTCCAGCCTGGCGACGTGATCCAGAGCGTGAACCGTCAGCAGACACCGACCGCTTCTGACGTGCAGAAGGCCCTTGCCAACGTTCCCCAAGGACAGGACGCAATGGTCCTGGTCTGGGCCAACGGCGGCAGCACCTTCCGCGTGTTGCACGCGCAGTCTTCCAGCGGAGCATAATTCGGCCCCCAAACCCGCTAGAGAAACGAGGGCACGGAATCGTCCGTGCCCTTTGTTTGTGCGACCTCATCCTATCTTTTGCGAAGTCGAGCATCCTCAGGGCTAAAGCCCAGTCTTATGATGGCCCGGAGCGGCCCGCTAGGTGCTGGCTGCTGTTTGCCAATGGCTAGTTGCTACCTCCTCCTCTTCACCCTCGCCGACGGCCTCGTTCTCGGCTTGGGCTTCGCCGGCCCGGCAGTCCCCGGCGGAGCCTCGATCACGCTGCGCACCCAGAAGTCTCCCAGGGGATCGACTTCGATCCCGTGCACTTCGCGCTCGAACCCCGGAAACTTCTTGCTGAACTCTTCCAGCGCCAGCAAAAATCGAATCGTCGGACTGTTGGCATCACCTAGCCGCTCGCCCGGCATACGGATCGGAATCCCGGGCGGGTACGGCACCAGCATGACCGCCGTGATGCGGCCCGCCATCTCCGTCAGCTTCACGCGCTCGGTCCCATCGCGCACCACCTTCTGGTACGTCTCCGCCGGAGTCAGCCAAGAGTCCGGCTCCACATCGCACGCCTCCTGCAGCAGCGCAGGCAAGTTCAGCGCCTTCATCGCCGCGTGCATTTCGTCGCCCAACTGACGCAGTGTCATCAACCCGTAGCGATCTGGAAACTTCGCCGCCAAATCCGGCATCGCCTCCGCCAGCGGGGCTCCGCGATCATACAGCCGTTTGAATTCGAACAACGTCTCCAGCAGGCTGCCCCACTTGCCCTTGCTGGTTCCGACGGAAAACAGCGCCAGGACTGTGTAGTCGCCGGCGCGGGCGATCTCCACTCGACGCGAATCCAGAAACGCTGTAAGAATCGCCGCTGGAATGCCCTGGTCCGCCATCTTGCCCTTGGGGTCGATCCCCGGCGTCAAAATCGTGACCTTGGTCGGATCAAGCAGGCAATAATCATTGGCGATGTCAATGTCGTTGAAGCCATGCCACCCCTCGCCCGGCTTCAGCGCCCAGCACGAGGCAAATTGCGACAGGAGGCTGTCGGGTGCGTCTTCAAAGCGAAATACTTCGCCGTTAGCCGGGTCCTTCACCGCGTCAGGCTGGAACATCCCGAAGAACCATCCACTGCTGTCTCCGTTCTCCGCCGCTTTCAGACGGTGGGCCACCGACGCCATCGCCTTGCGAAAGTTGATGGCGTCCTGAATCGTCTCCGTCATCAGCGTCTGGCCCGCCGGCTCGTCCATCATCGCGGTCGCCACGTCGATCGACGCAATCATCGGATAAAACGGCGAAGTTGTCCCATGCATCATGAACGACTCGTTAAACTGGTCGAACTCCATCGGCGCGCGCGGGCTGAGTTTGACATGGATCATCGACGCCATCGAAAACGCCGCCAGCATCTTATGCGTCGACTGCACCGCGAAAATCAGCGGACGGTTCGGCATCTCATTCGCCACATCCATCCCGAAGCGCCCGCGATAGAGCGGATGAAACTTCGCGTAGGCATACCATGCCTCATCGAAATGCACACGCGGGACGGATTCCGCCAGCTCCTTCACCACGGCCTCAACGTCGTAGCAGAACCCGTCATACGTCGAATTCGTTACCACCGCATACACCGGCTGCTTCGAAGGAGCGTCTTTTATAAATGGGCTTCGCTCGATCAACTGCTTGATGTTCTCCGCTTTGAATCGGCACAGCGGAACCAGCCCGATCATGCCGTAACCGTTCCGTGTCGGCTTCAGATAAGCAGGACGCGCGCCAGTTAGCGTGATGGTATGACAAATCGACTTGTGGCAGTTCAAATCGACCAGCACCATCTCATCCCACGCGATCACTGCGTGACCCACGATCTGGTTCGAGGTCGACGATCCGTTGAGAACGTAAAAGGTCCAGTCGGCTCCGAAGATGCGCGCCGCGTTGCGCTCCGACTCCGCCGGCGGCCCGATGTGATCGAGCAACGATCCTAGCTCTGCCGTCGATATCCCCAGGTCCGATCGCAGCAGGTTTTCCCCGAAGAACTGGTGAAACGCCGTGCCCACCGGATGCTTCAAAAACGCCACGCCACCCATGTGTCCCGGCGCGTCCCACGAATACGCTCCCTGGTCGGTGTACTTCTTCAGTTCGCGAAAATACGGCGGGAGTAGCTGATCGTGATATCGCACCACGGCAAAATCCACGCGATTGGCAATGAATGCCGGAGTGTCGCCAAACAGGTGGATGTACTCATGCACCTGCTTCATCACTTCAATGGGTAACTCGCTCACGAGGGTGCGGTCGGCGATGAGAAAGATCGGCACCTTGCCGTTGCGCCGCCGCACCGCGCGGATGATGCGCAGCGCCGCACGCTCATCGAACTGCACATTTTCCTGCAGGTCCCAGTCCAGCAGGATCGCGCTGAACGAAGGGTCCGACTTCACCAGCGCCAGTCCGTCTTCCGGTGTCGAGGTGCGGATCACGCGATATCCTTCTTCCTGAATCGCCTCGCACAGGCGCTCCATCGCCCGGTCTGAAACCGACTCGGTGCCTCCTACTTCGCTGGCGATCAACAACACCCAGCGCACGTCTCCCATAAACCCTCACTGGTTACCCGAACTTGTCCCGATGATTCGAACCCAGCGCCGCAACCAACCGCCGCAGCAACAGAACGGACTCTATAAGCCTAGCATTAACGTCTTGTGAATTAGCGGCGAGTAGCTGGCAATTGCAACCAGCCTTTGGCTCTCTGTGGTGTCGGCCAGGGCGACAGCTTGTCAAGTAGCACTCTACAGTGAAAAATGAAACTGGTTTAACAGCTCGTCACCGCTCCGCCGTTGCGAGCGGCATGATCGTCCCCTTCACTGCCAGCGGGCGATGAGGGTACGCCGTGCGATTTTCGCTCGGTTCCACAAACCGCAGATCCGTCGTCGCCAACATTGCGTAGCCGACCTGCCGCTAATTGCTAATTGCTGCCGCCGAGGGGCGTATGATGCCTGCAACCGAAATAGGAGGCACACATGCCCCATTGCACCAAGTGTGGCACTGAGGTTCCCGAAACCGCGCAGTTCTGCCAAAAGTGTGGACAGCCGCAGGTTGGCGCCCCGCCGAATCCGGGATATCGTTCAGCCGCGCCGCCTTATCAGCCGGCGACGTCTGGTTTGTCAGAGAACGCTGCGGCGACGCTGAGCTATGTACTCGGATGGCTCACAGGGATCATCTTCTACCTGATCGATCGCCGTCCGTATGTTCGTTTTCACGCTGCGCAGTCGATCGTGACCTTTGGCGGCCTACACATCATCCGCGCCATCGTCGCCATGATGTTTGGACTGGGCTGGTGGTGGGGCGGCGGCTATGGCTTCGGTCATTTCGGCCGATTCGGCGGCGGTGTGGCGCTCCTTGCGATGCTGAGCCTGCTCACCTTTGTGCTTTGGATCATCTGCATGATCAAGGCATACCAGGGCGAACGCTTCATGGTCCCGATTGCGGGGGATATTGCTGCAAATCTCGCTGGGCGATAAGCAGCATTCTCGAGGTAGCGCTCGATGGACGTCTTCGAATACCTGCTGCTCTTGCTGGTCTTCTTGTCGGCATCCTCGGTGGAGGAGCGGTTGTCCTCGATTGGGCCTACCGCCGGGCCGAAGCAAAGGCTATCGCCCGCCCGCCGCTGCGCTGATCCTGCTGCCGGAAGTCAGCGCTGGAATCGCGACAACGGTCACGCTGCATGTCCAGAACAGAACGAAGGCAGCGATGTTTTTCCGGCGATTCTTCTGGGTGCCGATGCGGCTGTCGGCGGCAGCCCTGGTGTTGCTGGTCCTCATTTTGCGCGCCGGACTGTCGGCGTCTTCGGCGAACGCTAGGCCCGCTTCCCGTTTCGTGGATTGGGCCGCCTGTTCCAGGTATTGGCGATCGCAGTCGTGGTGTTGATCGGCATCGCGTGGTTGGCAGAGGGCGAGATCGTTTTCAACATTTGTGCAAAGTACAACGTTGGCGCTCGCGCTTTGGGGCGGCGCCATCTACATGCTGCGTTAGGCGAGGGCGCAACATGTTTCGTCATTGGAAGACGTTTTTCCGGCAGACGCGCGTCCTCCAGTTCTGTACCTTCGGGCCTTCAACCAGGAGTCACAGTTCTTCATTATGGGCGCGCGAAGGATCAGCACCCACGCTGGGCCAAGAGCTTTCACGCCGCGGTCGCGGGCGACGATCAGAAGATCGGACTTACAGTCGAGGAGTATTGGGCGCCGGAGCTGAACGAATCGATCGGGCCATTGGTCGGGCTCGGCAGTCCGGAAGACTATCTTGCGCCTCCCGGCGCGTTGTGCCTTTACGCCAAGCACGACGAGTGGAAGACGCGCTTCTCCGAGCTGGCGCGGCGTGCCGCCAGCATCATCGTCGAAGTCAGCAAGTCGGACAACCTGCGCTGGGAGTTCGAGCGCCTGCGCAGCCAAGGGTTGCGGGAAAATTCTTCGTGCTGACGCGTCGAAGGAAGGATCGCGCTTCCAATGGGCCTTTTGGGGAATGCTATGGCGGGTGAAAGGAATTCGCACCATGACGGCAGGAATTCGCGACCGACTTGAAGAAGCTCGGTAGGAGATCAGGTTCGCCGATCCGGGCGCCGGAGCCGTGCTGGGCTTCGATCGACTGGGCGAAGGATTCGTTCTCACCACGGAAGGGAATTGGCCGCAGGATCTCGTGGGGCTGATCGAGGCATGGATCGCCGAACGAAAGAAGATCGGACGCTGTGTTCGATCGAAATGCGCGAAATGTGGCCAAGAGATTTACGGATGCCAAAGCGAGTCAGCGCCGCTTTGCTACGACGGTCGCGCCGGAGCCAAGCCCGCGAAGCGAGCCTGGCGGCGCATGCGCGAACTGCTATGGGGTCTGCCGCTGGTCGCCGGAGCATTCGCGCTGACGGTAGTTGTTGCCACGATCTTCCTCGGTCAGTGGGTCGACCGCTCATCGGGCTGGTTGTTCATCGCCATGCTGCTGCTGGTCCTGGTGGCAACGCTCGTGTCAACCGGAAAAAGAGCAGGAGTGAATCGTAACTGTCTACTGCGTCACGATCACTCCCGGCGGCAGCCAGGTTCCATCGCCCGGAGGCAAGATGGACGGTGGCGGAACTTTGCGCGGCCAGTACAAGCGCATCACCAGGTAGATGGGGCTGTTTGGCGCGGGAAGCCAATTTGATTTCTTATCGGCCGCGGGCGCCTCTTTCTGAATGTAAATCGTCATCGACCCGTCATCGTTCTTCTTCAGGTTCGACAGCATCGGTGAATTGATAAGGTAGCGGTTGATCGGGTTCTCGACCAGCAACTGCGTTTTCCCGTCGTACATGGTGACCGACCAGAAAGCATTCACCGGAGGAAGATTATTGGCCCCAAAGGTCAACGTGTAGTTGTGCTTGCTGCCGTCGAGCGGCTCGCCGATGCTGTCGGTCTTTGTCATCGGATACATGGCTTCATCGGCATCGTTGCCATAAACGCCGGCGAGCGCGGCCGCCGCGCGGAGCAGAAAGTCTCCGTGATAGAAATCGCGATCGCCGAAGGCTGAACCCACGATCCATCCGTTGATGTTTCTGCCAATGTTGTCGCGCTGCTTCACGATGGCGTCGTACCCATCCTTAATCGCGAGATCCAGTTCGCGCTTCTGCACGTCGGTGAGCTTGTTGTAGTCAAACGGCTCTCCCGCGCCAATGCCGATCGTGTTGAAGCGCAGGCGCACGGCAGCTTCCTGGGGCACTTCAGGACAGAACTGCAGCAGGAAGTTCAGGAACGCGGGAAACTGTTGCTTAAATGCGTCCTCGGTAAACGGCGGAAAGTTGATCGGCGGCGCCGGCGGCGGAGGCGGGGTATGCGCATACGAGGACAAGGGCTCGACCGTGTAACCAGCCTGAATCTTCTTCACGTAGTTGATGTCGTCAGGCCCGTACAACTGTGTGCGATAGAGGAGCAGGCTGAATTGGGTTTCGGAGGCGAAGACTTTGAGGATGCCCTTCGGCGTCGGGCCTACCCAGCCCGGACCCGTGACCATATAGCATCCAGCAACATTGTCGGTTGTACGTGAGCCGACATATCCGTAATTAAAGGTGTACATGTCGGTGAGCTGCACCGAGTAATAGCGGTTCTTCCCGATGTCGGGCACGCAAAAGACGACCGGCTCGGCGCGCAGATCGGCCTGCAGCATGGAGTACGGCGTGTCGCTATTGGGCGTGACGATGGCTGTGTCTTTCGGCGTGAATACCTTCGCCGAACTGAGCACCGTGTTGAAGGGACCTTTGTATTGCGTGTTGGATTTGTCGATGTTGAACTGATACATCGCCTTATAGGCTGCGATCATGGGGTACGCGTAGGTATAAGCCAACTGATAGTCGTCTTTGTGGGGTATGCCCTCTTCGGCGGGGTTCTTGCGATTGCATGAAAGGTTGGCGAATATCGTGGGCAACAAGAGGACCGCGAGAAGGACAACCGCAGTCCTGCGACATTTCAGGTTCATCGTTTCCTGCTTTCGGGCTGAGCCAACTTCGCGGTGAAGATTAGCGCAACCCATGATACTGGAACGGCAGTTGTCAATGGCCAGTCGCTGTAAGCGGTCGCCAGTGCGTTTCTCCTAGCTGACACGAACGTAGGTTGTATAAGCCTGGTCGGTGATTTCGGTGAAGGGAATCAGCGTGAGCGCACCCGCTGCCGTTTGTACTTGCCAGCTCTTCGGAGCGGCGCGCCTGGCGGCGAGGAGTTGTGGGCGCGTGACGGATGGTGCCGTATTCGTCAGAGGGAACAGCACCAGCGGACCGTACATCAGCGCGACGATATCAGGATGCTGCGGGTCGATGGCCTCGAGGCGGGTGGTCATGGGCAAATGGAGTTTGATGCGGTCGCCGGTCTTCCATTGCCGGTGAAGGCCGGCGAAGGTTCCGGGCTTGAGTTCCAGCGGTTGGCGCTTGCCGTTCACCGAGACTGATGCTTCGTTCGTCCAGCCGGGGATTCTCAGATGGATGCCAAACTCGTCTCGATGGTCAGTGATCAGATCAAGCTGCAAAACCTCCGAAAACGGATAATCAGTCGTCAGCCTCAGGTTTCCCTGGGCGTTGGGGAACTGCCAGGCCAGCGTCGATGGGACGTAAAGGTTCACGTAGAGATCGTGGGCACTGTGGAAGTACGCGCTGATGTGATAGTCGGCGGCGATTTGCGGAAGCGTGCCTGAGCAGCAAGGCCAGCGGTGCCGAGAGTATCTTTTGTGTCCCTGATAACTGTAATCGGAGTAATAGAAGGCAGTGCCGTCGGGCTTGAGAGGCTTGGCGCCGAGCACAGTGTTGTACATGACGCACTCCATGCTGTCGCCGTAGCCGGCATCGCGAGTAACGCAGAGGAGTGAGCGCGTGAGCTTGAAATGCGCATAAGCTCCGCATGGCGTTTCGAAGCTCTGGTGCTGGTCGAGGAGGCTGGCAGCGAGTGCCCCGGTGTTAGGCCCGCGCAACTGCTCGTCAGGTCCCCAACCCCCGGTGGCGAAGCTTTGTGTGGTGACCAGGGTCTCGAAGGCGTTCCGCGCGGCGCGCAAGTGCATTGCGCTGCCAAGGGTGAGATACGCCTGCATGGCGGAGTTGAGCGCGTTGACGTAGCTGTAGGCATGCTTGCCGGCAAAGACGTTTTTGCCGGCAGCGAGAGGCTCGAAGTAGGTCTTATCGTCGAGGAAGCGAACGGCGAGCTGCTTGTAGCGGTCGCCCGCGCCGCGCTGATAGGCGAGGAAAAGGTTTTCGGGCAGCGTGTAGGACTCGTCCCAGTTGTAGGAGATGTCGGCTTCTTTGCCGGAACGCCAGCTCAGTTCGCGATCGACCGCGTGCGGAGGCAGCTCAGGCAGGGCGAAGTCAGTCGTCTGGCTGAGGATCGCGAGGGCGTCGGGATCACCAGCAAACTGATGTGAGTCGATGAGACCGCAGACGAGCTTGTCGTAGCAGTAAGCAGGAAAGCGGTTCTTCTGGAAAAAGCCGCTGCCGATGGACTTGGCGTACGCACGGTTCAGCGCCAGAACTCGCTCCCGCGTAGCGGGATCGCCCGTGATGGCGTAATAGCGCGAGAGCGCTGACACCCACTGGCCGAAGGTTCCGCCCGGACAGAGACCGGCGCTGTCTTTGCGGTAGTCATAGTCGGCCTTGTACATGTACCAGCCGCCGATGTCTTCTCCGGGAGCCGGGAGTCCGGACATGACGCGAAAAGGTCGCATGAGGCCGTCTTCGTCCAAGCCCATGAGCACCGCGTGAGTGTTCAAGAGTTGATTCCGGTGCAGGTCGCTGGTCAGGGAAACATCGTCATAGGCGAAGGTCTGCAACGAAGGATTGGATGAATCGGCAAGGAGTTTGCTTCCCGAGAGCGAAAGAACGGCGCCGAGCATGGCCGAGCGGCGCACGAATTCCCGGCGGGAGAGGGATGACGACGGCATGACGCAGACATTATGCAATATCAGTGGATAGTGCTTAGTCGATTGTGGACAGAAACAGCAAAACGCCACCACCGGCGAAGAGCAGATGGCTCGACCTACAACTGCCAACCGCCCGCAATCTGCCACAAAAGCCCGTGAAAACCGGTTTGACATAGGGGACGGCTAGTCATATGCTGCTTGGAATTCGGCGCCATCCCTCGTAGTTCGCGCACGCGGACGACGGCGGGCGACAGGTTTCCAACGTGGTGACTCAATGAGTTCTGACCCCCGCTATCCAGGGCAGATACCTGGATTCCAGCGACGTTTCGCGCGCTGCTGGAAGGCGCGCCTGACGCAATGCTCATCGTCGATCAGGAGGGACGAATCGAATTAGCCAACAATCAAGCTGCCCAACTGTTCGGATACAGCGATGGCCGGCTCGAGGGGCAGAAGGTCGGAATTTTGGTTCCGGCGCGCTTCCGGGCGAAGCATCCGGGGCACCGCGCAGGATTTTTCAGCGAGCCGCGCACGCGGGCGATGGGTGTCGGGCTAGATTTACCCGGCCTGCGCAGAGACGGCACCGAATTTCCGGTCGAGATCAGCCTAAGTCCGGTAAAAACGCCAGACGGCGACGTGGTGATCAGCGCGATTCGCGACGTGAGCACGCGTAAGACAGAAGAGGACAAGTTTCGCGCGTTGCTGGAATCCGCGCCAGATGCCAATCAGTCCCCTGCGGATTTCCCAAACTTGGTAACTACCCGCGCTGGCGCCTCGTACGACTGCCCTGGGGAGATGAAACATCCTCGCTCAACAGGGTTCCGAATTCGTCTC